>Ga0207681_10000343_pt1 | contig 33453 bp, 32 predicted proteins | sample KBSS53metaG_FD_184324 | JGI IMG/M metagenome (GOLD analysis project Ga0207681, IMG submission 184324) | Switchgrass rhizosphere microbial communities from Kellogg Biological Station, Michigan, USA - KBS S5-3 metaG (SPAdes) (version 2) | ecosystem: Host-associated > Plants > Roots > Rhizosphere... | reverse complement strand
GCCGTTGATTTCCGGTGGGAAGGTTTCGCTGATGAGGGTGATATGTAGAGCTGTCGTCATGGCCTCAGTGTCGGCTGAGGCCATGTCGTGGTTGTGACGTTCGGATGATGGATTTGTGACGTGGCCTCAGCGTTGCGTCACCAGATTCTCGGCCCCGCGCTCACGCACCCAGAACAGTGTCGCGCCAGCCACGGCCGCCGGCATCATCAGGATGTTCACCACCGGAATCAGCAGCACCAGATAGACGATCCCGCCAAAGCTCATGCTCTGCCAGCGCTTCTGGCGCAGCCAGGCGAGCATTTCGTTCCAGCCGAGTTTGTGGTTGTCCGCCGGGTAGTCGATGTACTGGATTGCCATCATCCACACCCCGAACAGCAACCACAGCGGCGCGGCGACGATGTTCACCACCGGGATGAACGAGAGAATGAACAGGCCGATGGCGCGGGGCAGGAAGTAACCGAGTTTGCGCATTTCCCGGGCGAGGGTGCGCGGGATCATGGCGATCAGTTCGCCCCAACTGAAGGCCGGGAAGTCGTCGGTGCCGCGCACCACCACTTCAACCTTTTCCGCGAGGAAACCGTTGAACGGTGCGGCGATCACGTTGGCGAGCATGGTGAAGGTGAAGAACACCATCAGCGCCACCAGCACCACGAACAGCGGCCACAGGATGTAGCTGAGGAAACTCAGCCATTCGGGCAGCGACGGCATCAGCGTGTCGACCCACAGGCTGAACTGGTGACCGGCCAGATAGATCAATCCGACGAACAGTACCAGATTGATGGCCAGCGGCAGCAGCACGAACAGGCGCAGGCCAGGGCTCAAGACCAGTTTGAGGCCCTCACGCAGGTATTGCGGGCCGGACAGAACAGGGGCGGGCATAAGGTGCTCCGAGCAAGGGAAAACGCGCCGACCTTACCGACTTTGCAGAACCTGTGAAAGCGCGGCAGCGGGATCGACATTCACTGTAACAAAGACGTCCATCTCGTCAGTGTGTCGGCATAGAGACCACCTATGAGCTGGATTGTTAAACCGTATTTCCTTAATCTTGCCCCCCTCGATACGCTGCACCCAACTTTTTACAGGACTGTCGAGCTCACGCCTTCCCCAAGGTTATCCACAGTCCTTTTTTATTCCCGCCGGCAGTCCGGCGTCCGGCCAGGTGTCTTGGTCGGTCAACAGGAGCAGGTTCATGTCTGAAGTCCGTCATTCGCGAGTGATCATCCTCGGTTCCGGCCCTGCCGGTTACAGCGCTGCCGTCTACGCCGCCCGTGCCAACCTCAAGCCGCTGCTGATCACCGGCATGCAGGCCGGCGGTCAACTGACCACCACCACCGAAGTCGACAACTGGCCGGGCGACGTCCACGGCCTGACCGGCCCGGTGCTGATGGAGCGCATGCGTGAGCACGCCGAGCGTTTTGAAACCGAGATCGTCTTCGATCACATCAATGCTGTGGACTTCGCTTCCAAGCCATACAGCCTGACCGGTGACAGCGGCACCTACACCTGCGATGCACTGATCATCGCCACCGGCGCCAGCGCCCGTTATCTGGGCCTGCCGTCGGAAGAAGCGTTCATGGGCAAGGGCGTTTCGGCCTGCGCGACCTGCGACGGTTTCTTCTATCGCAACAAGCCGGTGGCCGTGGTCGGTGGCGGCAACACTGCTGTGGAAGAAGCGCTTTACCTGGCGAACATCGCCAGCAAGGTCACCCTGATTCACCGTCGCGAAACCTTCCGCGCCGAGAAGATCCTGATCGACAAGCTCAACGCCCGTGTGGCCGAAGGCAAGATCGAGCTGAAGCTGAACGCGACCCTGGACGAAGTGCTGGGCGACAACATGGGCGTGACCGGTGCCCGTCTGAAGAACAACGACGGCAGCTTCGACGAAATCAAGGTCGACGGCGTGTTCATCGCGATCGGCCACACCCCGAACACCTCGTTGTTCGAAGGTCAGCTGGAGCTGAAGGACGGCTACCTCGTCGTTCAGGGCGGCCGTGAAGGCAACGCCACCGCGACCAGCGTCGAAGGCATCTTCGCTGCCGGCGACGTGGCCGACCACGTTTACCGTCAGGCCATCACCTCGGCCGGCGCCGGCTGCATGGCGGCACTGGACACCGAGCGTTACCTGGACGGTCTGCAGAACGCTTCGTTCTAAGAAAGCAGGCACCACGACAGTGATCGTTCCCACGCTCTGCGTGGGAATGCCTCATCTGGACGCTCTGCGTCCTTGGGACGCGGAATGTCCCCGGCTGCATTCCCACGCAGAGCGTGGGAACGATCTGACGAAAAAACCGGCCAATTGGCCGGTTTTTTCATGCCTGCGATTCGCGCGGAATCAGCGGCGGGTCAGCGGTTGCGCTTCGAACTTCACGCCCGCCAGACCGTGCTGGATCAGCGCACGGATATTGCCGTGATCGCTGCCTTCAGGCGTTGCCACGACCGAACGGTAGTGTTCGCCGAACGCCAGCAGTGCTTCTTCATCGCTCAAGCCTTCCAGCAGCGCCAGACCCAAAGTCTTGCACGAACCTTCGTTCTGCCCGGCCGCGTTTTCCACGCCACCATTGTTGAACGCCTGAGGCTGGTAGTCGTAACCGGCGGCGATGAAGGCCAGGGTGTCGGCAAAAATGTGTTCGCCGCTCTTGAGGCTGGCGCGCAGGGTGTTCAGATCACTCATGACTTACGACTCCTTCTCAACAGTTACATGTGATATTCACAAATATATTCAATAACTTACACATGGTAACTTTTTCGTGCCAGATGCGCGCCGGGTAATCGCACGGACGTGAAACTTATCCCTATGCCTTGCTGGCAAGCACGGTGTCGCGACAGCCATGTGCGCGATTGAGCTGCACCTCGATGTGATCGAACCGGTTTCCAGACAGTAGCGCCACCAGAGAACTTGCGCTGAAGTTCTGCCCGCCCTCGGTCAGGATCTGTACATAGAGACTCATGAGCGCCGGCAGAATCGGCCCGGCCAGATCATCGTCCAACAAGGTTTCACTGACCGCCAGACATCCTCCTGGCCTGAGGTAATGGTGAGTATTGGCCAGCAGCTTGACCTGGTAATCATGACTCCAGTCCCCCAATACAGCGGAGATCAGCACCACATCGAAGTCAGCCTCGGTCAACGGCAGGCGATCGAAGATATCCCCTGACAGGCATGAAATTCGATCGCTCAATCCCTTGCGCTCGACTTCGGCGCGAGCGAAACGCGTGGCTTTTTCCAGATCAATCATTGTGATCTGCGCCTGAGGGATCGCCTGCGCAATTTCAATGGACACCTGCCCACCGCCGCCGCCCAGATCAAGTATGCGTAACGGGGTCGCAGAACCGACTCTCGCGTTCAGCGCATCGGCAATACGAGTCCCTGCGCCGGTGCTGAACGTGTTCATGGCCGTCATGAACACATTGAAGTCTTTCTCGCTTTTATCCAGCTCGGCATAGAACTCATTGGTATCGCCGTGCGCCGAGGACAGGTGCAGACGATCGGAGATCGGTTTGCCGCTTTTAAGCGACTCGGCAAGCTGACCGAACAACGGATAGACATGACGGCTGTGGTGCTCGACCGCCGAACAAATATTGTTCGTACTATGGCGGGAGAGCAGTTTCTGCGCATCGCTTGAGTTGAAGAACTTTTCATCTCGCTGAATGATCAGTCCCACCGACAAACCGAAGGACACCAGTTTCTGGACTTGCGCCGCACTTAGCTGGCACGCGTCGGCCAATTCGCTGATTGCCGTTCCTGATGTCTCATCCAGATGACTGAACAGATTCACCTCAATACAACCGAATAACGAGGCAGACAGCATATAGCCATTAACCAGGGTGTGAACCAATGCTTCGGAACTTGGCAATTTACCGCGAAAATCAATCGTTCCCTGATTCTGCATATCTATGATCCCAGTATTGAGTTGATGTAAGCCAAAGTCTTGGCCGGTGCGTACTTGAAAGCGGCTCCTTCGCCGAAAGCCAATACATGTGTGTGGGCCGGCAATGCGGTTTGCGCCTCGGGTGGCAGTGAGGCGAAGGCGTCTGCCGAGCGGGTGGTTCGTACTTCGGAGAATGAAAGCGGCAAGGGTGCGAACCGCTGCAAATGTGCCAGGGCCTTGTTCAGATGAGCGTCGGCGCGGTCAGGCAGATGGTTTGGCGCAACGTCCCAATCCGGCTGAGGAACGCCAAATAGAATCTCGCCGCATGCGGTCGGACGAGCATGGAAGCCACTGTCGTGTTCGACCACAAAGGGCAGATGCGACAGGTTATGGCCTGCAAGCCGATGAACAGTGATGGTTCGATTGCGCACTACAGCCGGCAGTCCCAAGCGTTCGAGCAGGCTCGGCGTCCAGTAACCGGTGGCAAAGATCACCCCATGCGCCACGTAACGCCCCGCTTGCGTCAACAAGTGCCGTGCACCGGCACTTTGCTCCAGAGCCAGAACCGGATGGCCGAACCGGAAGGTCACCCCAAGTCGCTCACATGCTGAACGCAGTGCATGCCATGTGAGCAGGGGATCTCTGAAACCGGCGTGTTCATCTTCCACGGCGTAATCCACAGCCCCCCATTCGATATGCGGTCTGCGGGCCTGAAGTTGCGCACGTGAAAGAACCTGCAGGCCCCTCGGACTGGCCCCGTCCAGCAAAACCTCAGCTGCCGCACCGAAGCAGTAATAACTCGGGCAGGGACGGAAATCGCCAGCCAGGCCCAGTTCCGAGTAAAAACCGTGGCTTTCTACAACCTGGGCGCTGACAACAGGGTCAGGGTCGAAAAAACGTATCCCGGCCCCGGATGCAGTCGAAGCGTTTGTTACCTGGGACATCTGCTCGATGACACACACACGCAGCTTGCGTCGGGCCAGGTGCAGTGCGGTGCACAGACCAATGAGCCCGGCACCGACGACGAGCCAGTCGTAGTGGCTGGATACCTGGCGTGAGCTCATCAGCGACCCAGCTCGCCAATCACTTGCGGCATTATGCAGCCCAAGTGCAGACGCAGCAGCGCCACGGCTTCGGTCTCCAGGTACATGCTGGTGCGTCGCTCGCCGTGATCGGCCGAGTCCTCGAAGTCGTCGGCGGTCATCCGCTGGAAGCGGCTTACCACATCAAGCAGTTGCTTGACCGAGCTGGCGTACTGTTTGACGGCATAGCCGTTGGGTACACCAAGGGCGTTGCCCAAATGGATCTTGTGCCGATTGAAAAACGTGTCGTATTCCTGGTGCAACCGAGTCCAGGAACCGGGCTGGGGGACGACTCCCGCGAATTGCCCCTCAAGTCGCTGCCGATGAGTCGCGAACAACCGTGCCAGATCAGCCAGAGTGCTTTGACGAAAGCTTTCAAATTCACTGCGATCATAGTTTTCACGGTTGACGTCGGGTCTTTTCAGCGACAGGTAAAAGCGATACCAGTCAGCAACGGCCGGTGAGGTAAATACATCGTTGGCCCAGATCGCGTGGTTGCGACTGGTGGAGAATTTCAACTGATCCAACAGCAGAAACTCATTGACCACGAACGTCATCTTCAACGCCCGTACGCCCAGTGCGGCAAATAACTGTGGGTACAGATGGGCGTAATAGAACGAGTTGTCGAAACCCATCAGGTGAATGATTTCGAAGTCTGCGGCGTTCAAGCGTTCGATTGCCCGCCCGACATCACTGATTTCCTCGCCAAATACACTCTTGTAAATGGCGGCCAGGTAGCCGGCAGCCATTTCGATCCAGGCCAGATAGGATTGCCCCCTCAATTCCGGATGTCTTGATGGCACGCCCCATTCGCTGTGGAACGTCACCACATAATCTTCTTGCTTGAGCGCTTGTTGCTTGAGCAAGTACTTCTCGAGTTTAGGTGGCGCAGTGACCTGAAAACCGGCGTGTACAAAATCGGCAGCGCATCGGCCCAGATCCAGTACACCCTTTTTACCTTGCCGCAGCGTCGGCGCCGAACCGCACAGGTTGCAGGACACATCATGCAGGTTGTAGCTGTTATTGGGACTGCCGCAGTCTTCGCACACGCACCCGTTGGAGGGCGCCTGACAGGTGGGACAACCGCCCCGGGCAAAGGCGTCAAATACTTCGATCCGGCAATCGGCACACCATGCGATGTCCTGCGGTTTGATCTGCAGAATGTCTTTGGCCAGCAGGCGCTGAATAAAGTCGTGGACGAATTCGAGGTGAAAATGACTGTCGCAATCATGCACGTCGTCGTAATCGATACCGGCATTGTCAAAGGTGCTCAGGATCGATCGACTGAAATGTTCATAGACTTCGCGGGCAGGAACGTCCTGTTGCCGAGCCTTCAGGTCGACATAGGACTGATGCTTGTCCAGACCGACAATCAGGCTGGCCGGAGTGCCTTGACTCTGTAGATAGCGCTTGATGATATCGGCACAGATATAGGGCCCGGAAATATGCCCCAGGTGCAGATTGCCGTTAGGTGTCGGTGGCGGAGTAAACAGGATCTGGCGAGTGGTCCGGGGTTCGGGTTGTGATTCTGCGTCTTCCCACCAGATACTCATGAACTCGACTGGCGACTCAGGATGAGCCTCGATGTAGTGTTCGCTGAAAGGCTTGATGTAAATAACATCCCCGGCCGAGATATCGCTGCGAGTGTTGTCCTGAACAAACGCTCCATGACCGGATACGATGATGAACGTTTCATGTTCGTGATGCAGATGCGGTTGGCTTAGTGTCCCGGCTTCAACGGTGACACAGGCAGAACCGAAGGGTGTACGCAGCGACGGCTCAGGATAGAGACGCTTGATCAGTGCATTGTATTCATGACTGGATTTGAACTGTTGGTGCTTTCTGACGACTTCCATGCTTGTCTCCCCAACTTGCAAAATGCTAATCACCGGGCACACGAATCCCCGGATGCAGACTTGTGTCTGCACCCTTCATCCGTTCTTATTTTTTTAAATCGTTTCTAGCGAAAGTAACTCGTCGAAAGTCTGACGACGACGGATAACCCTGACCGAGTCGCCATCCAGGAGTAACTCCGGGATTAACGGTCGGGTGTTGTAACTGGATGACATGCTTGCACCGTAGGCGCCGCAATCATGGAAAACCAGCAAGTCATCCACCTGTAGATCCGGCAGCAATTGGTGATCGATTTCGCCGTTGCTCTGCTGAGTGAATACATCCCCAGCCTCGCACAACGAACCCGCCACCACGGTATTGCGCCACGTCCCCCGATCCAGCACCGGGATTTTCTGAATGGCAGTGATCTGGTGAAAACTGCCATACATGGCTGGCCGCATCAGATCGTTGAAGCCGGAGTTCACCAGCACGAAATGATTTGGCCCGACATCCTTCTTAGCTCTGACCTGAGTGACCAGGCACCCGGATTCAGCGACCAGAAGGCGCCCTGGTTCGATCTCCAGCGTCACCGAATGCCCGAGATGTGCTTCGATCTGGCGACGCGCCAGATCCCAGATCCGGAAGTACTCGTCGATGTCGATCTGCGGGTCATTGTCGCGATAGGCGATCGGCAATCCGCCCCCCGCCGAGATCGCCGAAATATCGAACGGGCAACGCAATACGTGCTCGACCATGCTTGCGCAGACACGTTGCAGATGCTCGTAATCGACGCCGGAGCCAATGTGCATGTGCAGACCCACCAACTCCAGGCCATAGGTTTCGATCAGTTGGTAGCATTCAGCCAGGTTTTCATGCCAGTTGCCGTGCTTGCTGCTTGGCCCCCCGGTATTGGTTTTGCGGCTATGGCCGTGACCGAATCCCGGGTTAATCCGCAACCAGACTTTATGCCCGGGACTTGCCTTGCCCAGTTGCTCCAGCATTTGCGGTGAGCCGGCGTTGACCGGAATGTTCAGTTCGATCACCCGCTCCAGCGTCGCTTCGTCCAGGACATCACAGGTGTAAACGATTTGGGCATGCCCTTCATCGTTGCGAAATCCGGCTCTGTGAGCGCGTTCAATTTCGCCCAGTGACACTGCGTCGACCATAGCGCCCAGACTTTTCATCAACTTGAGTATTTGAAGGTTCGGATTGGCTTTCTGTGCATAGCGAATCACGTCGAATGCGCGCAACTGTGCGGTCCGGCGTCGAATGGAATCGGCGTCATAGAGCCAGAACGGCGTACCGAACTCGTGCGCCAGTTGGTTGATCAGTGAATCGTTGAAGTTGTTCACAATGAGGTATCCGTTCAAGGAGTCGGAGGGTTGAGTTCGTACCAGACATAAGACTTTCGGGACGGTTCGAGCACATTCCATTCGCCCTTGTAACCGGCGGGAAAGACCAGTTGCATACCGGGTAAAAACATGACCTGGGAGCCATGCTCGTCTTCGATCATGATCCGCCCCTCCAGCAGGCTGGCGAATTCATGCCCGGTGAAATTCACCGTAAAACTGCCCACGCTGCATTCCCAGATCCCGACCGAGAACAAGCGGTCAGCGCTCTCGAACTGTTTGTGAAAAGTTTGCACCGGACGACCCTGCGTGCACTTTTCAGGTGGTGTTGCGTACTCGATCAATTCCATGGCCGGATTGGCTAGCGAGCGAACGTGGCGATTGTCAAACATGCTTTTATCTCGCGAAGGCGTTGGCAGAGCCGGCTCAGTTTTGTTCGATTTCAAACAGGTCGGCTGAGAGCCTGGCGGTTTGAAACATGAAGTCGGGCGTGTCCTGATGCTCGATCGGCCAGAACCATTCCACATGCCCTTCCCGGGTTTCGAAGTTCTGTGCGTCCCGGTCGGAAAAATCTCCCACGCCTTTATAAAGGCTGAGTTCGTGCACACCCTCGGGCAGTGCAACGGGATTGATACGGGTGATTCTTCCAGGTGCCGCTTTCAGGAAAGCGACGGCCGCCGTTCCGCGATGCTTGATCAGGGGCATGTCGTCCCAGATATCGCAATAGCTCTTGGCATGCAGGGCATAAAGGTCGACACCCAGCGAGCGATAAACCAGGTCGATGATGCGGTCGCCTGCGGGCCGGGCACCGACCTCGATAATGAAAGGCACACCTTTGACGATCTTGATCTCGACGTGTGATACGCCACGTTCGATACCCAGCGCCCGACATGCCTTTTCGGCGGTTACGCACAAGGCGTGGTAGTCCGTCCCGGCATAGGGAACGATGTGACCCATTTCAGCAAAAAAAGGACGGGGCGACAGTTGCTTGTGGGTGACGGCCGCCGCCTTGCACTCTCCAGGTCTGCAATAAACTTCGACGGAGACTTCAAGCTCGCTGTCGAGAAAGGCTTCCAGATGAATCCGCTCAGGATCGATGTAAAGAATGTCCTTGTACTTGTGCAACAACTTCGCAGCGTCATCAATCGCCACCTGCAACTCCTGCGGGTTGCTCACCAGACGCACGCCGCCACTGCCACCAAAGACACTGGGTTTGAAAATGACCTTTTCCTGATCTTTGAAGATGTAACTGGCGACACTCTCATTGACGGCCAGGGTCGGCGCGACGTTCAGCCCGGCCCCGCTCAGCTCAGTCTTCATCAGTAACTTGTCGCGGCAGCGCAGAATGACCTCGTCACTGTGGAACGGTATTGCGTATTGTCTTGCTATCGCAGCGCCAGCCTCCAGAACGAAATCATTGACCGGAATGACCGCTGCCGGTGTGAGGCCGGTCTTGCGTTCGTAGTCTTTGACCGCCTCAAGCGCGCGCACCGGATCCAGCAGGTACGGGCTGACGATGTAGTCATCGGCCAGGCTGGCTGCCGGCCTGCGCCGCTGGGCCAGGACCTCGCCTGGATAGGCCAGCACCACAACGGCCATACCCAGCGCACGCGCGGTACACAACACGGCCCGCTCCCTCATGGGTAAGTCGGCGCCGATCAACAAGGCGTAGCGATTGGATAAGGTCATATCGAATCCTCAAACTTTTACGTAGTTAGGGTGCGGCCTTTATCAGGCGCTGGCAGATGCAGTGTTCGCTTGCCCTTTGGCGAAACGAGTCGCTGAGGTCTGCAGCAGGAGCGCGATGGACAATGTGATCATCAGGAACGGCACAAACCAGGCCGTTTCGATCATTGCCAGTTGCAGGCTAAGAATCAGCAACAACACCGGCGTAGCCAGCGCATTCGCTCTGCTGACACAAAGGCCGACGGCGGCCTCGCTGTAGCGATAGGCGATCGCAGCGCGGATATGCACCCGGGCGCCGCCAAACGCCATGCCTAGAATCAGCAGACTCAGGGCCTTGAGCACAAGTGTGTCAGGCACCAGGAACCACACCAGAGCGGCGGTGATGGCAAGTGCAATCAGGCCGGACAGGAAGACCAAGAGGTTACGGCCGGTATTGCCCAGAATGATCAGCACACCGATTAACGCCATGCCCATGCCGAATACGGCGTCCAGCACACCTAACTCAAACAGCGCCCAGCCATGGCTCGACACGTACACCGGAAGCATGAAATTGAATGCTCCGAGGATGGGCCAGATCAACACCATTGGAATGAACAGGGTCAGTGGAAGCTTCGCCGGCGCTGCCAGGGCACTGCCTTCCCGGGCTTCAATCACGGCGGCGCCGTTTCGGGTGTAGCAGACCACTGCGACGAGCAAGAAGCTGACGCCCAGAAGAATGGAAAACCCCATGCCGGTCAGAATCGGCATCAGTCCGGCCGCCAGCAACGGTCCAATCATCAGCGCCGCCTGGCTGGTGGCGGTGGTCGCACCGCTGATGCGTCTGACTGTCGCTACATCCATACCGCGCTGAACCTGGGTAAACCACATATCCAGGCTGGCCTCCAGCAACATGAATATCAGCCACACAAACAGATTGGTGATCAACAGCCCGACCGTGATATCACGGCACACCCCGGCGACCAGGCTCAGACCTGCGAGACAGACCAGGAACCAACTGCTCATCTGGCGTCCGTTCATTCGGGTCGACAGGCGTTTGATCATCATCGGCGTAACAAACGCCGGAATGAAGGAACAGAAAATCGCGAGTGCCAGCGGCAAGTAGCCGCCTTCGTCCTGATTGAGAATGGTCCATGTCAGGGAAACCAGCAGTGCACCGGAAAACAACCGGTAAACCGTGGAACAGATTAAAAAAACGATCAGCTCTCTGCGTGTTTTCATGTCGTCAATGCTCCCTGCAAGACTTCGTTATTCAGAGTGTTGACGATTTCCCCACCCACTTCATGGGACCGCCGTGAAATAACCGAAAGCAATGTATCGCTCAGGCCATGGGTATGTTCCGACATGCCCTGGATAAAAATGTTGGGTTTGAAGTTGTCATTCATCTGCAACGCGTAATGACGGCTCAAACGCGGCATGTGTGCAGGCTCTGCCCAATAAGACTTGAGGGAGTCCAGCAGTGCCAGGTTGTTCCGACGGCTGTAGCCGGTTGCGCAGATGACGACGTCCACTTCAAGTTCCTGATGCTCGCCGTCTAGCGTCGAGACCAATGTGACGGACAACGCATTATTGCGCTCGACTACCTCGGTGAGTCGTTTGAACTTGAGCATTCCGAAGCGATCGACGTTCTCGCCAATCGTGGCTTCGTATTCTTCGCGATAAAGGCTTTGAATAATTGCCAGATCGGCCACCGAATAGTTGGTGTCGAAGTGTTTTCGAATCAGTCCCTGGCGATTGTCCGGATCCAGATAATAAATCCGGTCGATCATTTCGTTATCAAATACTTCATTTACATATTCACTGTCATCGGCTTGCTTGAACCCGATACCACTGCTGGCCACTCGAACATCTGCATGACGATAATGGCCTATCAGGTGCTGATAGATCTCCGCCGCGCTCTGTCCGGAGCCCACGACCAGAAAACGATAGCGTTTGTTCTCGTCGTATTCAGGCAGTTTTTCCAGCAACTGCGAAGAGTGGAAGACATGGGGACTGGCGCACGCCACAGGCATTGCCGGTTCACCGCCAATTGCGATGGCGAGGTTTTGTGTCCTGACGACCTGTGTGTTGCCCGTCAGCGTGTCATTGACGGTTACATCAAGAGCTACGACTTGATCACCTTCTTTAACCGGTAAAACAGATTGAACCCATGATGAGTAACGCGTTACATGATTGAAGTGGCCGGCGACCCAGCGCAGGTAATCATCAAATTCCTTGCGACTGGGATTGAAGTCTCGCAGGTTGGCGAAAGAACCCAGTCGGCGATGTTCATGCAAGTAGTTCACAAATGTGAAATGACTTTTTGGATTGCGCAAGAAACAAAGATCTTTCATGAAGGAAATTTGCATTTTGGCACTGGGTAGCATCATCGGATGGTGCCAGCCATGTTTGTTCTTGGCTTCAAAGAACATGATTTTTTTGCCTTCAGTCTCTTCTTTGTAATCTTCATAAAGCGAGACTGCCAAGCCAATATGCGAAGGACCAAAACCAACGCCAACCAAATCATGCATGTCCATAAGTTGACCCCTCACCTGGGTCGATTCCGGTTAATCCGTTGGTAAACCTGATCCGCCTCTTGCTCGCACGCGCCGGCTTCCGATGATCATGTCGGCACCGCTGAATAACGGGCAGTTGATCTCGGATCTGAAGGGCGCAGTGGCAGAGGTTTATTTTGTCGGGCCATTGTAGTTATATGGCCACTACATTCAAAATATCATTTCTTCTGAGGGGGCTTTCATTTCTGATATGCCCTGAGCAAGCTTCAAACAGCCACGCTTGTTATGCTCGCTGGCGCTTTTCAATGAATTCAGGCGGTATCTGTCTGGGGGTAGAGTGAGATTCAGTTTCAGGCAAGTCGAAATATTCTGGGCGGTCATGACCACCGGCAGCGTGACCAAGGCGGCGGCGTTGCTCAAAACCTCACAGCCGACCGTCAGCCGTGAAATCGCACGGTTCGAGCATGTCCTGGGGCTCAAACTGTTTGAACGAACACAAGCGCGCTTGCAGCCGACTACTCAGGGACTGAGTTTGTTCGAGGAGGTAAAAACCTCCTATTACGGGCTCGAACGCATCCACAATGCGGCGCAGTCGATCAAGAATTTCCAGAGCAGTCTCACGATCGCATGCCTGCCTGCTTTTTCGCAGAGCCTGTTGCCTTATGTGTGTGGTCGGTTCATCAACGCGTTCCCGGAGGTGAACATCAACATCACCCCGCAGGAATCCCCGTTGCTTGAGGAATGGATGACAGCCCAGCGGTATGATCTGGGACTGACTGAAAACAGTGAAACGCCGCCAGGTACTCGGTGTGAAAACATCTTTACCGGCGATGAAGTGTGCGTGCTGCCACTCAGTCATCCGCTGTGCGACAAAAAGGTGATTACGCCTTTGGATATGGCCGGTATCAACATGGTCAGCCTATCGGGTCAGGACCCCTACCGGATCATCTTCGACAAGATACTTGCCGACGCCCAGGTCAAGACGCGCACGGTCATAGAAACCCACAGCGCAGCAGCCGTCTGCTTCTTCGTTCAGCAAAACGTAGGGGTCGGTATCATCAATCCGCTGACGGCCTTGAGTTTTGCCGATCAGGGTGTGTGCTTGCGGCGGTTTTCGATCTCGATACCGTTTTCCGTCAACCTCATCCGACCGCTGTACCGGCCACAGACGCCAGTTGCTAACGCCTTCATTGATGAGATGAAGTTGAGATCCGGTGAGTTGCACCAACAGCTTCACACTTTGCTGGGGTAGCAACGAAGTGGAAGCTGTCTGATTCCCTGTTCGTCAGGCATGCCTGTTTTTGATACCTGGCAAGCGCCTAACCGTTGGGTCTTCCCTTGGCGAACGCCGCTTGTTGTTCGGCGCTGGCTTCTTGCTGATATTGGGCTTTCCACTCGGCGTACGGCATGCCGTAAACCACTTCACGGGCATCGTCGAGGCTGATCTCGATCTGGCGTTGGTCGGCTTCCGCCTTGTACCACTTGGACAGGCAGTTGCGGCAGAACCCGGCGAGGTTCATCAGGTCGATGTTCTGCACGTCCTTGCGGCTGTCCAGGTGGGCGACCAGCCGGCGGAAGGCGGCGGCTTCGAGTTCGAGGCGTTGTTGCTCGGTCATGATGGGCTCTGTGCAGTCAAATCGTGGCGCGGATGATAAAAGTCTGACGCCCGGAGCGCCAGAAACGTTCAGCGGCTGGCGGCGAGGGTGATCGACACCGACTCGGCAAAACGCAGGGCATGCGGTTTGTCGACTTCGACTTCCGCGTACAGCACCGATTCGTTGGCCATCACCAGATCCAGCAGCTCCTGGGTCAGGCGTTCGAGCAGCGCGAAGCGGTTGCCTTCCACGTGGGCGATGATCGCCTTGGTGATGGTGCGGTAGTTCAGCGCGTGGTCGATGTCGTTGTCACGCACGGCTTCCTGTGCGGCGTACAGGATGGTCAGGTTGATCAGCACATCCTGCTTGTTGAGGATTTCGTCCTCGTTGATCCCGATAAAGGTGCGCAGGCGCAGATCCTTGACCCGGATGCGCGCCATTCCCGGTTGAAGTTGTGGCATTTATTTGCTCCGTCCAATCAATTGCAGGAACTCCTGGCGGGTGTTGCTCGACTCGCGGAAGGCGCCGAGCATGACCGAGGTGTTCATGGTCGAATTCTGTTTCTCGACACCGCGCATCATCATGCACATGTGCCGGGCTTCGATGACCACCGCGACACCGGCGGCATCGGTGACTTGCTGGACCGCCTCGGCGATCTGGCGGGTGAGGTTTTCCTGGATCTGCAGGCGGCGGGCGAACATGTCCACCAGTCGCGCGATCTTCGACAGCCCCAGCACCTTGCCCGTCGGAATATAAGCCACATGGGCCTTGCCGATGAAGGGCAGCAGGTGATGTTCGCACAACGAATAGAGCTCGATGTCGGCGACGATGATCATCTCGTCGGTGTCGGAGGCAAACAACGCGCCATTGACGATCTCTTCAACGCTCTGTTCGTAGCCGTGACACAGATACTGCATGGCCTTGGCCGCCCGCGCCGGTGTGTCGAGCAGTCCTTCGCGGTCAGGGTTTTCACCGAGGCCGATCAGGATCTCGCGGTAATTCTCGGGCAGGGAACGGGTCATGGAGCATCCTCGCGGGGGCGTATTACTTGACGTGCCGCCCGCCGTTGACGGTCAGGGTCGTGCCGGTGACATACGGGTTGTCGAGCAGGTAACGCAGGCTCTGATAGATCACTTCGCTGCCGGGTTCGATTCCCAGCGCGGACTTGGCCAGCGCCTTGGCGCGGTACGCCGCGTCGTCGTCGGGATTGAACAATAGCAGGGCTGGCGCGATGCCGTTGACCTTGATTGACGGCGCGTAGCGCGCGGCGAAGGACAGCGTGAGACTGTCGAGCCCGGCCTTGCTGGCGCAATAGCCGATGTGTTTGCTGCTGCCCTTGCGCGTGACGTCATCGCTGATGTGGATGATGTCGGCAGGGCTCGAACGTTGCAGCAGTTCGGCGCAATGCAGGTTGATCAGGTAGGGCGCCAGCATGTGGATGTTGAACATGCGGGTGAAGGCTTCAGTTTCGCCGTCACCGGTTTCCGCCAGCCATTCCGAGGCGTTGTGGACGATGGCGCGCAGACTGTCGGTGCGGGACTTCAGTTCGGTGATGAACGCGAGGATCGAGGCTTCGCTGGAAAAATCCGCATGCAACCCGATGGCACCAAGATCTCGAAGCACCTTCACCCCCGGCCGATCGCTGCGGTAGGTGAAGATCACCCGATGGCCGTCTTCCAGCAGACGCTGCGCACAATGCAGGCCGACCCGCTGGCCGGCGCCGGTGATAAGGATGGGAGCGGTGGGAGAAGTCATGTACGGCTCGCGTCGAAGTCAGAGCAAAAACTATAACAGCGACGCGAGCGACGGCTTCAGCGATTTTGTGTGGAGGGTGCGGCAGGCAGCGGGCGTGCAGACGACGGGTTGAGCCAGCCGGCCAGCAGTCGGGTTGACAGCGGAATGAAGAAGTAAACCATCAACGGGGTCAGGCACAGCGTGCTGATGAAGACTCTCGGCAACAGGCTCATTTCAGCGAGCAGCGGGCCCAGCACGAAGTTGAACAGCAGCGACACCGGGAAGAACGCCAGCCAGATCGCCACGGCCTGTTTCCAGCGCGGCGGGCGATGACCGGCAGCACCGAACCAGCCTTCGATCCCGCTGACCCGATGTTCCGTCGGGTGGGCAAACAGATCGCTGCCACGGGCCAGCCATGCGGTGCGCGAAGCCGAGTGTTCCCAGGCGTGCAGGGTCTGTTCGTCGACGAAGCGGAAAATGATCTGGAATTCATCGTCGCCGGGAGGCGGGGCCAGTACGCCGGAGCCGAGATAACCGGGGAAGTCGGTGGCCAGTTGTTCGCCTTCTCGCAACCAGGCGATCAGGTCCTGATAACGACCATTGGCGACACGACGCGCGACCATCAGCGTGACGGGGGAAGTAGACATTGTGTATCTCCGTATTGCAGGTGCGTCGCTCCGGGTAGGAGTTTCGCCTGACGCAGCGCCGGGGTAGAGGGCTGCGTTTTTTGACAAGCAAGGATTATTCCTCATTTTCGTGTCGAACCAGAGACTTTCGTCCCATTTGATTGCTTGAAACCTCATAGGGCATCAGGAGTAGAATGGATCCAACTTTGCCAACAAGGACGTGTCCGCACAAATGCCTGTCATTACAGACGTTCGTCCTGCTTCGCAGGCATCCGTAGCGCTGGATCGCGAGGAGCTTTTTCCTATACGTGAAGTGGCGCGCCTGACCGGCGTGAACCCGGTGACGTTGCGCGCATGGGAGCGACGATACGGATTGATCCAGCCAACGCGCACCGAGAGTGGGCATCGCCTGTATTCGATGACCGATATCGAGCGCGTTCGCAGCATCGTCGACTGGATCGATCGGGGCGTTTCGGTGAGCAAGGTCGGCAAGATCCTGGCCAAGACCGAGTCAATGAAAATGCTGGCTCACTTCATTCCCGATGATCTGGTGCAGGCGGACTACCTCCAGTGGCAGGAACAGGTCCGGCAGGCAGTCAGTTCGTTCGACGATCAGTTGCTTGATCGGGTCTACGGTCAGATTTTCTCCACCTATGCCTTGCCTGTCGTGTTTCAAGACATCCTGATGCCACTGTGGCTGCAAATGCTCCAGCGTCAGGATGCGTTCGGACAAACCAGCGAGTGGCTGTTCTTCGATGGTTTTCTGCGAGCGAAAGTGCTGCAGCGCATCGTCGCGCTGCGGGGCTCGCAACCGCGCAAGGTGATCGTCAGCGCGCTGGCCGGTCAGTGTCGCGAGCTTGAGTTGTTGGTGGCAGCGCTGTTTCTCAGCGGCAATGACGCGGGGGTTCGTGTGCTCACCACCGGTCAACCGTTCGATGAGCTGACACTGGTGTGCGAGAAGATCAAGCCCGAGGCGCTGGTGCTGTTTTCCAATCACGCCCCGGCACCCGAGCTGCCACGTCGACTGAATCGTCTGGCGCTGAGTCTTGATTGTCAGTTGATGCTGGCGGGGGATGCGGCCGATCTGGCACAGGACAGCCTGGCGGGATCATCGGTCGGCTGTCTGGGCAATGAAGGTTCGACCATGCGCCAGCGCATGAATCAGTTCCTCGCAGGGACGCTGGATACCTGAGAATCAGGTGTGCAGGGCAGGGTGGGTCAGACGATGCTGTTGCAGGATGAACTGGCGCAGGCGCTCGGTTTCGTCGGCATCGCTCTGGCTTAACTCGTAAGCATAAAAGCCGTTTTCGGTTTCCCGCTCGAACGTGCCGCGCAGGGAAATCCGCTCATAGCCCGACGGGCTGAACCACAACGCAAAATGCTTCGGCGGCTTGGTCTTGTTGCGCACTTCCAGCAGCACACCTTTGTGCGAAACCTCGTGAACCCACAACGTACCCGGCTGGCCCTTGGCATTTTCCAGTGCCACCGGCTCTTCCAGGGTCAGGCGCCATGGGCGCACCATCGGCCCGTCTTCGTAGATGCTCGGCACCCCAAGACGCAGATGCAGAGCGTGGAACTCGTCTTCCACCAGATGCAGCGGGAAAGTCATCTGCTGATTTTCGAAGTTGGCCTGGATGGTGACTTGCTCATGGGCCGCCAGACGCGTGAGCAAATCACGGATCTGTGAACCACCATTGACCAGCAGGCTCGACGTCGCATCCCGCACATTGAGTTGCGGGTTGTGTTGCATGGTCTGGATGAAATCCAGCTCATCCTGGGTCAGGAGGGCGTCACGCTGCATGGCTAACTCGAAATGTATAATTACAAAGTCTTTGGTGATTGTAGTTAATGACAATTAGTTCGCTGTTTTGTTTACGCCGTTCGTCGCTTTCAAGGCAGCAATTTCTGCTTCCAGTGCCGCAACCTGGGCTTCCAGTTGCGCCACCCGCTGCTGCGCCTTGACCTGAACCGTAACGTCCTTTTGCACACCTACGAAGTAGGTCTGCCCGTCGTCGGCATTTTTTACCGTCGAAAGAGACAGTTCGTTCCAGAAGGGCGTGCCGTCCTTGCGATAGTTGCGCAGGATTTCCCGGCATGAACCACCGTTTTTCAAAACATCGCGAATCAGTTCCAGACTGGCCTGGTCGCGATCCCCGGCCTGCAGAAAACGGCAGTCCTGATAGAGAATTTCTTCGCTGGTGTAGCCGGTCAGTTTTTCGAAAGCCGGATTCACGTAGATCAGGATGTTGTCCTGATCGCCTTCTTTTTCTGCTACCACGATCCCGTCGTTCGACGCGTTGATCACCATTTGCAGCAGGCTGGCATTGATCATCTTTGAGTCCTTTCAAGGTTGTCAGTGGCTGGCATTCTAAAAGATCGTCCAGCGCTGTCTACTGGCCACCAGCCCTTATCGAGAGCCAATCGCAACAGGGCGCCGCTGGCTGTTACTATCGCCGCTCTTTTTTTCAGTTTCAGGATCAGATTGATGAAAGTCGCCATCCTCTCCGGCTCGGTGTACGGCACGGCCGAAGAAGTCGCTCGCCACGCTCAGAGCCTGTTGAACGCCGCCGGTTTTGAAACCTTCTACAACTCGCGCGCCAGCCTCGCCGATCTCCAGGCGTTTGGCCCTGAAGCCTTGCTGGGCGTGACCTCGACCACCGGCATGGGCGAGCTGCCGGACAACCTGCAACCTTTGTATTCGGCCATTCGCGATCAACTGCCGGCGGCCTGGCGTGGTTTACCCGGCGGGGTGATCGCACTGGGTGACGCCAGCTACGGCGACACCTTCTGCGGCGGCGGCGAGCAACTGCGCGAATTGTTCGGCGAGTTGGGCGTGCGCGAAGTGCAGGACATGCTGCGCATCGACGCCAGCGAAAGCGTTACCCCGGAAACCGACGCCGAGCCTTGGCTGGAACAGTTGATCGCCATCCTCAAGGGTTGATCCCGCGTTCACGCAACAGCGCCAGCCAGGCCTGTGCAGCCTTCGACAGATAGGCACCCCGGCGCCAGATGAAGGCGATATCCCAACGCAAATAGTCCGGCGCGTTCAGGGTCAGGCGCACCACGCCTGGCCGCACCAGACCGCGCGCCACCACGCTGGGCAGCAGCACCACGCCTTGTCCGGCAGCGACCAGCGCCGCGAGAAAATCCGCCTGCCCACTGCGTCCGCCTTCCTTCGGGGTAAAACCCATCTGCTGGCACGCCTGAAGCAAACGATCGTTGAGCACAAAACTGCGCTGATACAACAGGAACGGCGTATCGGCCAGTTCTTCCAGACCAATTTCACCTCTCGCCGCCAGTGGGTGATCCACCGGTAACAGCGCATCCAGCGGTTCATCGCAGAATGGCTGAAAGTCGAATTGCGGATCCTTCGGCAGCAGACTGCCACCCAACTCCAGCTCCCCGCTGAGCACCGCCTGTTCGATATTGCGACTGCCCCCCTCAAGCAACTGCACGCTGATGTTCGGATAGCGCCGTCGGTATTCGGCAAACAGCCCGGCAAACAATGCATCGCTGCCTAGCAATGGCAGTCCGAGACGTAACTCGCCGCGTGCCAATTGGCTGAGGTCATCCAGTTCGCTGAGCAATTCATTGCGCAACCGCAGCATGCCTTCGGCCCGTTGCAGCACCACGCTGCCGGCGGCGGTCAGGCGTATCTGCGAGCCCAACCGTTCGAGCAACGGTGTGCCGAGGCTCTGTTCGAGCTGGGCGATCTGCTTGCTCACGGCGGACTGACTGATGTGCAGGTTTTTTGCAGCTTGAGTGAAACCGCCCTGATGCATGACTTCGACGAAACTTCTGAGTTGTTTGAATTCCATGGCCTGATTCCAGATCGGAATGGCTTTGAGTCTAACAATTCGCTTCGGAGATGGCAGCCGGGTTCGTAAGATAGCCACCTGAAAGGAGCCCATCGATGAAAGCCTCGACCCTCAAATACCTCTCTCGCCTGCTGGCCGAACTGGCCGTGCTGCTCGCTCTTTACCTGCTCGGCTGCCAGATCGCAGCGTGGCTGGCCTGGCCGATTCCCGGCGGCGTGGTCGGCATGGCGCTGTTGCTGCTGGGTTTTGCGTTCGGCTGGGTCAAACCGGCGGCGCTGCAAATGGGCGCAGGCTTGTTGATGGCCGAGATGCTGCTGTTCTTCATTCCGGCGCTGATGAGCCTGCTGGATTACGGCGCGTTGCTGCGCGACGACGGCTGGCGGATCTTGTTGGTGATCGCAGCCAGTACGCTGATGGTGATGCTGGTGACCGCGTTCACCGTGGAGCTGGCCGTGCGCCTGAGGCGGTCCCATGAAGCTTGAGCTGATGCCGATGTTTTGGCTGGCGTTCACCTTGCTGGCCTATTTGTTCAGTCGCTGGCTGTATCGGCGGACCGGACGTTACGTGCTGTCGCCACTGATTCTGGTTCCCGCGTTGCTGCTCGCGCTTGCCGTGCCGTTGCACACCGCTTACGCCGAGTATTCGAGCAACACCCATTGGCTGATGCTGGTACTCGGGCCGGTCACCGTGGCGTTTGCGGTGCCGATCTGGCAACAGCGGCGATTGCTGGTGCGGCATTGGTCGGCGTTGCTGCTGGGCATGCTGGCCGGCAGTGCGGCATCGATTGCCACGTCGTTCGGCCTCGCGAAAGCGCTGGCGCTGGACAGTTCGGTGACGCTGTCGCTGGTGCCGCGCTCGATCACCACACCGTTCGCCATGCCGCTGGCGCAGGACCTCGGTGGCGTGCCTGAGCTGACAGCGGTGTTCGTGATGTTCACCGGGGTGTTCGGCGCCATGCTCGGCGGTGTGCTGCTCAAGTGGCTGCCACTGCGCAGCCCATTGGCGCGCGGTGCATTGTTCGGCGTGGGTGCTCATGGTGCGGGCGTCAGCCGCGCCCATGAAGTGGGCGGCGAAGAGGGCTCGGTCGCGGGGCTGGTGATGGTGCTCACCGGGTTGCTCAATCTGTTCGCCGCGCCTTTGTTGGCGTCGTTGCTTTGACATGGATCCAAGCAGATTGCGTCGCTGACTCGTTCAGTCATCAAGCTGGCTGCCAATGCAACTACGCGACCGTCCGAGGCTGACTAGACTGCTGACACACGCAAAAACAATAAGAACGCAGAGGTGCATACAGTGAGCGTAGCCCCCGTCCCTTCGTCCGTGAACGTCAAAGATCAGGTCAGTGCCGCGGAATGGCAGACCCGGGTCGATCTGGCCGCCTGTTATCGTCTGGTCGCCCTGCATGGCTGGGACGATCTGATCTTCACTCACATTTCCGCCAAGGTGCCCGGCACCGAAGATTTCCTGATCAACCCGTTCGGCCTGATGTTCCATGAGATCACCGCGTCCAGTCTGGTGAAGGTCGACCAGGCCGGCAACAAGCTCATGGACAGCCCCTACGAAATCAATCCCGCCGGCTACACCATCCACAGTGCCGTGCACGAAGTGCGGCACGACGTGGCCTGCGTGCTGCACACCCACACCGCTTCCGGTGTTGCGGTATCGGCGCAGAAGCAGGGCGTGTTGCCGATCAGCCAGCAATCGCTGTTCGTGCTGTCGAGCCTGGCCTTTCACGCCTACGAAGGTGTGGCGCTCAACCATGAAGAGAAAGCGCGGTTGCAGGCGGATCTGGGCGACAACAATTTCCTGATGCTGCACAACCACGGTCTGCTGACCTGTGGCGGCACCATCGCCGACACCTTCCTGATGATGTTCACCTTCCAGCGCGCCTGCGACATCCAGGTCATGGCGCAGACCGGCGGTGCCGAACTGATCGCCATCGAACCGCAGATTCTGGCAGGCGCCAAGGCAATGATTGCCGGCGTCACCAAAAGTGCCCAAGGCATGGGGGGCGCGCTGGCCTGGCCGGCGCTGCTGCGCAAACTCGATAAACAAGACCCGGGGTATAGACTCTAATGCCTCTCGCCGAGATCCCTCTGAGTGTCTGGCGCAAACGCGGCCAGACGTTTGTCTTCCGTGGTCAGCCGATCCGCTACTGGACAGCCGGGCAGGGCGAACCGCTGCTGTTGATCCATGGCTTTCCGACGGCCAGTTGGGACTGGCATTACCTGTGGCAGCCGCTGTCCCAGCGCTACCGGGTGATTGCCTGCGACATGCTCGGCTTCGGCGACTCGGCAAAGCCGCTGAATCACATTTACAGCCTGCTGGAGCAGGCCGATCTGCAACAGGCCTTGCTGGCGCATCTGTCGGTCGAACAACCGGTGCACATTCTGGCCCACGACTACGGCGACAGTGTTGCTCAGGAGTTGCTGGCCCGGCATTACGAAGATCTGATCGAGGTCGCCAGTTGCGTGTTTCTCAACGGTGGTCTGTTCCCGGAAACCCATCGACCGCTGCTGGCGCAAAAACTGCTGCTCAGCCCATTGGGCTGGATGATCGGCCGGGCCTTCACCCGTGATGCGCTGGTCAAGAGCTTCCAGCAGATTTTCGGCCCGGACACCCGGCCCAGCGAAAGCGAAATGGATGATTTCTGGAGCCTGATCGAATGCAATCGCGGGCAACGCGTCATGCACAAGCTGATTCACTACATTCCCGAGCGCCGGGTTCAGCGTGATCGCTGGGTCGCGGCGATGCAGCGCGGCGAGGTGCCGCTGCGGGTGATCGATGGCGAAGTCGATCCGATTTCCGGGGCGCACATGGTCGAGCGTTATCGCGAGCTGATCCCCGACGCCGACACCGTGCTGTTGCCAGGCATCGGCCATTACCCGCAAAGCGAAGCGCCAGTGCAGGTGCTCAAGCACTACCTCGAATTTCGCGATCACTTCGTGTTGCCGCCGCGCAAGGTGGCGTGCTCCTGACTTAGTGCCCGAGGCGCCTGACGCCTCGGCACGTTTCATCATCCCCCAGCCTTATCGCGCACCATTCAGCCTCAGCCGTGTTCGTTGTGACCGCACGCCCTGTGCCTGACACTCAGGGACACTGTCCCTCAGGTCTGCTGGAGTTGCCCCGATGAATGATTCTGTGCGTTTCGAAGATAAAGTCGTGATCGTCACCGGTGCCGGTGGTGGCCTGGGACGCGCTCACGCTTTGCTGTTCGCCAAACAGGGCGCCAAAGTGCTGGTCAACGACCTCGGCGGCTCGACCCAGGGTGAAGGCGCCAACGCTTCAGCCGCCGATCGTGTGGTGGCGGAAATCCGCGAGGCCGGCGGTATCGCCGAGGCCAACCATGATTCGGTCACCGACGGCGACAAACTGGTGCAGAACGCTCTCGACGTGTTCGGCCGTATCGATGTGGTGGTCAACAACGCCGGGATCCTGCGCGACAAGACTTTCCACAAAATGGAAGACGCCGACTGGGATCTGGTCTATCGCGTCCACGTCGAAGGCGCCTACAAGGTGACCCGCGCCGCGTGGCCGCACCTGCGTGAGCAAAATTACGGCCGGGTGATCTTCACCGCCTCGACTTCGGGCATCTACGGCAACTTCGGCCAGTCCAACTACGGCATGGCCAAACTCGGTCTCTACGGTCTGACCCGCACCCTGGCCATCGAAGGTCGCAAGAACAACATCCTGGTCAACGCCATCGCACCCACCGGCGGCACCCGCATGACCGAAGGCCTGATCCCGCCGCAAGTGTTCGAACAACTCAAACCGGAACTGGTCAGCCCGCTGGTGGTGTACCTGGCCAGCGAACAATGCCAGGAAACTTCGGGCCTGTTCGAAGTCGGCGGCGGCTGGATGGGCAAGGTGCGCTGGGAGCGCAGCCTGGGTGCCGGGTTCGATCCTCGTGTCGGGTTTTCCCCGGAAGACGTTGCGGCGCACTGGCAGCAGATCTGTGATTTCGAAGGCGCGGCGCATCCGAAGGACAACATCGAGGCGCTGAAGGAGATGATGGGGAATTTGCAGAAGTATTCGTTGTAACCCGAAGTGGCCACCAGGTGAGAGCCTGGTGGCCGATTTGCCGATCAGGTGTATCTGTTTTCGATCATGAATTTTGGAGGGGACCAGTTGGGGCCTTTAATCGCGACAGACCCTTCGCCGACTGCCAACACCCCGAGCTCAAAAAGCCTTGTGTAGGTTTCCAGCAACTCTCCGCTTTCTATGACTTCACGTCGATATCGGCCAAACATTCTGTCCAGGGAGGGAATAGCTGAGCCGAGGCCGAACACAGTCAAAACATCTTCTACTGGCTCATTTTTGACAATTTGTTCAACGATGCTCATTGCTGCCCTCCTTTTAAAAGGTTTTTGAAAAACACTTCGTCCTGTTTGTCTGCTGCCGCTATGGCATCTTCCGTGTAAAGCAAAGACTCATGATCCGCCAGTTGGAAATCCTCCAATGTTGCGCTGTGCGCGTTGTTCCACATCGGGGATTCTTTGTCTGGCTTGAAGTCATCACTCAATCCTAGCGCTCGAAATCTCTCTAGTTCCCTAATCTCATGAGTGTAATAGCGTAAATCAGTGTCGGTGGCTGCCATTTGACCGTTCAGTATTTTTTCAAGTCGATGAATCATGATGTTGTTCGCATCTGATTGATCAAATCGTGCGATGTGTAGTTTAACCGAGGAAATGCCGGTGCCCGTGATGACTGCCTGACGCCAGTCAAGATGAAGTATCGGTCCACCTGCTTGAGCTGGATTGAAAAGTCGCCCGCTATATATTCCTCTAACAGAAGCCCCCTCATACGGACTGCTGATCACCACATACAGCGGCGCAACCCCCGAGTCCTCCGGAAAGATAATGACGAAGCGCTCCCATTCCTCCTCCAGGCTCGGGTGGAGGTCGAGCCTTCCCTCGATCGGCATGATCGGCGCGCCGCTGTATGTCGGCGGATCGGTATCGGCACTCGGGAGCAGCGTGGAGCTGTCGCCCGGGCTGATGGCCGGGGTCCAGGTCAGAATGTCGTTGGGCAAGTCGGGCAGGACGGTCTCGTAAACCCCGTTGAGCAAATCGAAGGTCGCGCGCAGCACCGGAACATCGCTGCGTACCTGAAAGTCGTCAGCGCTGACCACGAAGACTTCGGCGCCGGCGCCCATCCTTCTTGTCCCCAGTCCGACCGGTATCTGCAATGTGCCCTGGCGCTGCGCGATCTCGCGTAATGCCTGCGGCGTGGCAGAAGACAGCTCGGCCAGCGGCACGCTGACGCTGAAACGCTCACCGTTGCCCAGACGTGAAGGCGCCAGCAAAGCCGCGAAACCGACCGCAACCGGTGCCAGCAGCGAGGCGCCCAAGGCGTTGAGGCCGACGACCGCCGAGCGCAGGACCGTGAGGATCGCCGTGGCTGTCGACGGGTTCAGGCGCGCTGCGTTCGAGGCGAATGCGATCACCGGCCCGGCGCTGGCCGCCGCGCCAAAAGCCGGATAAACCCGCTGGCCTGCATCCGCTCGTGCCTGGTCACGGGCCTGGCGTGCAGCCTCTGTCTGGCGCTGCAGATCGGCAAGGGCCTTCAGGCGCGCCTGTTCAACCGCAAGCTGGCGTGCAGCGGCTTCGGCGGCAATCCGCGCCTGTTCCGCAGCCTTGCGTTGCGCCTCGGCCAGCGCCGCCAACCGCGCTTGCTCGCGGGCCTGGACTTCTTGCTGTTCCTGTTGGCGCCGCGCCGTCTCGGCCAAGGCTTTCTGGCGTTGCTGTTCTGCGGCAATCCGCGCCTGCTCGGCGGCACGGCGTGCGGTTTCTGCGGCCTGGGCCTGCGCGGCGTCATTGGCCTGTACCGCCGCCAGCCAGTTGTGCACGTTGACGTGTTGTTGATGCAGCGTCGCCAGCGTTTGTGTCAGCAATCTGACTTCCATTGCCGCGCGATAGGATTGCTTCCACAGGTTCATCCCCGGGCCGTTGGGACTCAGCACCTTGTCCACGGCGTAGGCCCGGGACAGGAACTGGTAGACCGTCTTGTCGGTGGGATCGCTGCCGTAGAAACCATGGGACAGTTGGGTCTGCTGTTGCAGTTGCATGTTCTTGCGCTGGATCAGCCGGTTGCGCACGCCCAGCTCTCGGCTGATCGCGGCAGCGGGCGGCAGCGGCTGGGTCGACTCTTCCAGGCGGGTCGCGGCCAGATCGACTTCAATGGCTTGCGGGATTTGTGCAGCCTTCGCCTGGTATTCCTGAGTCAGCGGGGTAATGAAGTTCTGCAACACCTGCTGATAACGGGCAGGGCTGCGCGGCGTGCCGAACGGACCGTTATAACGATTGTGATCAACAGTGGAAATGCCGGGGTTGAAATGCGGCGGTGCTTCAGCGGTTGTCCACACAGGCTCCGTCAATTCAAATGGAGGTGGTCTTTGCATATTCATATCCTTTTGAATGTGCATTGGTTTTTCAGCACATAAACATCCGAATCATTAATGGGTCTTTGCCTAATAAAGTTACAGGAGAGTTTGTGCGGAGGTGTCCGAGAAGGGTGTGGCTTATAACTTGCGTTTAAGTATGAGTTTTCGTTGCTTATACAAAGACTCAGGAAACTTCTTACGTATTAAAAGAAGTTTCCTGCGCTGAAAGGGGAAAGGCACTTCAAAACAGCGCGAGCACCACTCGAACATTTATCGGGGGGCAAAAAGCGCCCATAAAAAAGGCCGCTGCAAACGCAGCGGCCAAGGTAAGACGTTGGATCAAGGAGCTACAAATCAACGTCAGTGAACACCGGGGCGATGGATCGAAAAACGCTTCGCGCCATCAGAAATCGGTTGCCGACGACTCGGTCGCGGACTTCGTGCTTTCTCGCGGTCTGCGGTGAAAGCCCGCACAGAATAAGGGCTGGCGCGTCAGGGAAAAATAGCGATTCCGGACATGCACTGTTACGGGGCATGTAACAGTGGCGCGCACTGGCCTGGTCATTATCCGTTGTGTTGATAGTGGTTCATCCAGCCTGTTCATGGCGGGCGCAAAGCCTTGCCGCAGGCGGGGATTCATCCTTTCGAGCGACAGCGCGAATACCTCCTTGGTGCGCTTATCCTCGCCGTGGCGCGGCAGTAGGGTGGGCCTTCTGTCACTCACCGGGGAAGACGCATGACAAAAACAACAATGCGCGCCATCTTCACGCCGCAAGCGCTCGCCGCTGCGGTGGCCTTGGGTTGCTGTGCCCAGGCGCACGCGGTCGCTTTCAATATCGGGGAAATCGAAGGCACGTTCGACTCGTCGCTGTCGGTCGGGGCGAGCTGGGGCATGCGCGATGCCGACAAGTCGTTGGTGGGTTCGGTCAACGGCGGCACGGGCCAGTCTTCCACCGGCGATGACGGGCGGTTGAACTTCAAGAAGGGCGAGACCTTTTCCAAGATTTTCAAAGGCATCCACGACCTCGAACTGAAGTACGGCGACACCGGTGTGTTCGTGCGCGGCAAGTACTGGTACGACTTCGAACTCAAGGACGAAGACCGCGAGTTCAAACCGATCAGCGACAAGGGACGCAAGGAAGGCGCGAAGTCTTCCGGCGCGCAGATCCTCGACGCCTTCGTCTATCACAACTATTCCATCGCCGACCTGCCGGGCACCGTGCGCGCCGGCAAACAGGTGGTGAGCTGGGGCGAAAGTACCTTCATCGGCAACTCGATCAACAGCATCAACCCGATCGACGTGTCGGCGTTCCGCCGGCCGGGTGCGGAGATCAAGGAGGGGCTGATTCCGGTGAACATGCTGTTCGCCTCTCAGGGGCTCACCGACCAACTGACGGTCGAGGGCTTCTATCAACTGGAATGGGATCAGACCGTCCTCGACAACTGCGGGACCTTTTTCGGGGTCGACGTGGCGGCGGACGGCTGCAACAACGGCTACACCGTCGGTAGCCCGGCGATCGCCCCGTTGGCGCCGCTGGCGGCAGCCTTCGGCCAGCCGATCCAGGTGACCCGCGAAGGTGTGATCGTGCCCCGTGGCGGCGACCGCGATGCGCGGGATTCCGGGCAGTGGGGTACGGCGCTGCGCTGGCTCGGCGACGACACTGAGTACGGCCTCTACTTCATGAACTACCACAGCCGCACGCCGACCGTCGGCACCAGTACCGCCGGTCTGTCGACCCTCGCGGCGCTGCCGGGCATGGTCGGGGTCGCCAACCGCCTGGCCCCCGGCAGCGGTTCGGGACTGGCGCAAAGCGTGATGCTCGGGCGCGGTCAGTACTACCTCGAATACCCGGAAGACATTCGCCTGTACGGCGCGAGTTTCTCCACAACGTTGCCGACCGGCACCGCCTGGACCGGCGAGATCAGCTATCGCCCTAATGCGCCGGTGCAGGTCAACACCAACGACCTGACCCTGGCGCTGGTCAATCCGATTGCCGGCGGTACGGCGTCGCCGCTGGTTACCTCGCCGGGGGCCGACAACAAGGGCTACCGACGCAAGGAAGTGACGCAGATCCAGAGCACGCTGACGCACTTTTTCGATCAGGTCTGGGGCGCTGAGCGCCTGACCCTGGTGGGCGAGGCCGCCGTGGTGCGGGTCGGCGGACTGGAGTCGCGCAGCAAGCTGCGTTACGGCCGCGACTCGGTGTACGGCCAGTACGGTTTCGGCGGCGACACCGACGGTTTCGTCACCTCCACCTCCTGGGGCTATCGCGCCCGGGCGATCCTCGACTACGCCAACGTGATCGGCGGGATCAACCTCAAGCCCAACCTGTCCTGGTCCCACGACGTCGCCGGTTATGGCCCCAACGGTCTGTTCAACGAAGGCGCCAAGGCTGTCAGCGTCGGAGTCGATGCCGACTATCGCAACACCTATACCGCGAGCCTCAGTTACACCGACTTTTTCGGCGGTGACTACAACACCCTCGAAGACCGTGACTTCGTGGCCCTGAGCTTCGGTGTGAACTTCTGATCTGCCCGAGAAGGATGAATGCAATGCGCAAGATGATTCTGCAATGCGGTGTCCTGGCCCTGAGCCTGCTGGCCGCCAACGTGATCGCGGCGGTGTCGCCGGACGAAGCCAAAAAGCTCGGCACCAGCCTGACGCCGCTGGGCGCCGAAAAGGCCGGCAACGCCGACGGCTCGATTCCGGCCTGGACCGGCGGTATCCCGAAAAACGCCGGGGCAGTCGACAGCAAGGGCTTTCTGGCTGACCCGTTCGCCAGCGAAAAACCGCTGTTCACCATCACCGCCGCCAACGTCGACAAGTACAAGGACAAGCTGTCCGACGGTCAGGTGGCGATGTTTAAACGCTACCCCGAAACCTACAGAATCCCGGTCTACCCGACCCATCGCACCGTGGCCGCACCGCCGGAAATCTACGAGTCGGCCAAACGCAGCGCACTCAACGTCACCAGCATCAACGACGGCAACGGCCTGGCCAATTTCACCGGTAACCGCTACTACGCGTTCCCCATTCCCAAAAATGGCGTCGAGGTGTTGTGGAACCACATCACCCGTTATCACGGCGGCAACCTGCGGCGGATCATCACGCAGGTGACGCCGCAGACCAATGGCAGTTACACGCCGATCCGCTTCGAAGAAGAGATCGCCGTGCCGCAATTGATGAAGGATCTCGATCCGGAAAAAGCCGCCAACGTGCTGACCTTCTTCAAGCAGTCGGTGACGGCTCCGGCGCGTCTGGCCGGTAACGTGCTGCTGGTGCACGAGACCCTCGATCAGGTGAAGGAACCGCGTCTGGCGTGGATCTACAACGCCGGTCAGCGTCGGGTCCGTCGTGCACCGCAAGTCGCCTATGACGGGCCGGGCACCGCCGCCGACGGCCTGCGCACCTCGGACAACTTCGACATGTTCTCCGGCGCACCGGACCGCTACGACTGGAAACTGATCGGCAAGAAGGAAATGTACATTCCGTACAACAGCTACAAGCTCGATTCGCCGAGCCTCAAGTACGACGACATCGTCAAGGCCGGGCACATCAACCAGGACCTGACGCGTTATGAGCTGCATCGGGTGTGGGAAGTGGTCGGCACGGTGAAACCGAACGAGCGGCACATCTACGCCAAGCGCCACATGTACATCGACGAGGACAGTTGGCAAGTGGCGCTGGCCGATCACTACGACGGTCGCGGGCAGTTGTGGCGAGTGGCTGAAGGACACGCGCAGTACTACTACGATCACCAGGCCCAGGCCTATACCCTCGAAGCGCTCTACGACATCATCGCCGGCCGCTACATTGCCCTGGGGATGAAGAACGAAGAGAAGCACAGCTTCGAATTCGGCTTCGAAGCCAAGGCTGCCGACTATACCCCGTCGGCCTTGCGCGCCGAGGGCGTACGGTAAGGGTTTCGATACATTGGCAAGGCAAAAGGCGACCGCACGGTCGCCTTTTTTATGGGCGCCAATCAGCGTACTGAATACTCGTCAACAAGCAGCAGGGAGAGGACTAGGGTGAGCGCACAACGATAAAAAGGCGTACCCGATGACCGCCATGACCCACGCTCCGGATCGAGCGGATTTTCTCCCGAGACTGTCTTCCCATCACCTTGCGCGGCCTCGCCTTTGCGCGGCTCTGCTCGAGTCCGCGGCGCGGGTCAAACTGATCTGCGCGCCAGCCGGCAGCGGCAAGACCGCGCTGCTCACCGAATGCCTGCTGCAGGCGCCGGTCAATTGCACCGTGTGCTGGTTGCCGCTGGCAGGTGCGTCCCTTGGCACTGGCGAGTTTTGCGAGCGGATTGCACACGCTATGGGGCTGGCCGCATCGGACGAGGCGTCACTGCTGCATGAACTGTCGCGACGGACTTCGTCGACCTGGGTGTTGCTCGACGATTACTGCCGATACCCGGAGCCTGCGCTGGATGCATTTCTAGACCGAATGCTGGCGGTCAGCAGCCCGGCCCTGACGTGGTGGATCGGTACTCGGCGGCGTCCGCCCTGCAACTGGCCGCGCCTGTTGCTCGATGATGCGTTGTACGAATGTGAAGCCGCGGCGTTGGCGCTGACCCGTGACGAGATCGCACAGGTGTTGCGCCACTTGTCCCCGGCCCAGGCCGATAGCGTGGCCGGACGCATCTTTCGGCGCAGCGGCGGTTGGTGCGCCGGGGTGCGGATGTTGTTGATGCAAAAATGCGACTGGTCGCAAAAGACCTTGCCGCAGCAACGCATGGACACCTTGCTGGACTACCTGCAACACGAACTGTTCAGCGGTCTGAGTCCGGAACTGGCCGAGGCCTGGAGAGTGCTGGCGCATTTGCCGCGGTTCAATGCCAGCCTGTGCGACCACTTGTTCGGCGCCGGCGAAGGGGCGCAATGGATGCGCGATCTGCAAACGCTGGGATGCTTTATCGAACCCTGGCGGGCCTCGTCTGAATGGTTGCAAGTCTGTTCCCCGCTGTCGCGCCTGATGCGCAGCGAGCCGTGGCCTGCCGGGCGTTCCTGGCATCGCCGGGCGTGTCAGTGGTTCACCGCCGGACGCCATTGGAAATGCGCCTTTGAACAGGCGCTGCTGGCTGAAGAGTACGAAGTCGCGGTGAGCCTGTTGCAGCACTTCAGTTTCGAGCAACTGTTCGAGGAGCAGACGGTCGTGCTGTTGTTGCGTCTTTACGAGCAACGCGGCGAGGAACTGTTAGTGGGGTCTGCGCAACTGGTCGGGTTGATCACGGCGGCGCTGCTGTTCGCCGGGCGTTTCGAACAGGCCGGTGAGTGCATCGCGCAACTGTCCCGCTTCCTGCCGCCACGGTCGGCGGATGAGCAGCGCCAGTTGATCGCCCGATGGCAGGCCCAGCAAGGGTGGTTGTTGCACTTGCAAGGATGGATGGATGCGGCACGCGAGCATTTTGAGCAAGCGTTGCAGGATCTGGCTCCGGACGCCTGGACCGTGCGGCTTCTGTGTCTGTCGGGGCGCACACAACAGGCGCTGTTGCTCGGTGAGCTGGAACTGGCCCACTCGATCAATCGCGAGGCGCTGTGCCTGGCCCGTGCACACAATTCACTGTTGTTCGAAGGCTTGCTGGAACTCGACCACGCCCAACTGCTGGAACAGCGCGGTGCACCGGCCCGCGCCGAAGCGGTGCTGGCCGGTTTCTTTGAGATGCTGGATCCGTCAGCCGAACGGCCGACGCCGTTGCTCGGCCGGATCGCTCTGCGCCGTGGGCGGCTGGCGCTGAGCATGGGGCAGCAGGCGCAGGCTGCCGGTTTCTTTCAGCAAGGGCTCGACGATTGTCTGCGCAGTTTTGATAAACGTGTGCTCTTTGGCTTTCTCGGACAGGCACAGCTGGCTGCCGATCAAGGTGATTTCCCACAGGCATTCATGCGTTTGCGCGATGCCGAACGGTTGATGCAGCAGCGACAGATTCCGGACACGGTTTATCGCGGGGCCTTGCTGCAGGCCAGCAGCGAATTCTGGCTACAACAAGGGCGGCCGGAACTGGCTCGCGAGGCATTGAGTCGCGTGCTCAGGCACTTTCGTGGACCGCGTGCGCGACAGGCGCCACCGGCGACACTGGAGCTGATTCCACGCATCGAGTGTTTGCTGGTTTTGGCCGAAGTCCGCTTGGGGCACGCCCAACAGCCGCTGGTCCGGCTGCTTGCACTGCTGGAGTCGGCGCAGGCACGCGGGATGGTCAGGCTGGAGGCCGAGTTGCTGATGACGCTGAGCGAGGCGGCGCTGATCCTTGCAGAGCCGGATCAGGCCAGGAAGTTCTTCGAACAGGGCATTCAGATCATTCAACGCTGCAACCTGCAGCAACTGCTGACCGGGCTATATGGCCGGTGCGCGGAGATTCCCTTGCACTGGCGCGTCGCAGGAACGGCGGAGCAGGCGGACGAACAATGCATGTCGCTCAATCCACTCAGCCAGCGAGAACTCAAAGTCCTGGAGCTGATTGCCTTTGGCGATTCCAATCAACAGATAGCCGAGAAGTTGTTCATCTCATTGCATACAGTAAAAACGCATGTTCGACGTATACATGGAAAGTTGGGCGTCGAGCGCCGAACTCAGGCGGTTGCAAAGGCAAAGTTGCTGAATTTATGTTGAGCTGTTTGATTCTGGATATTGCGTTTTGTATATATTGAAATAGGTGGTGGCTTTCGTTTTTTAATTGGATGGGTGATCTTCGCTCCTGTTGTGAAAGTGGCATCAAGTTACTTTCTATTTTATAAAGCAACGGAGTGTTTTAAATGGGTGCGATCGCTAAGAATTTATTTGTTGATCCGGTCTTGAGAAATCCGGATGGTCAAGTGGCATTGGATAATGCCAGGCATGCCGGGGATAAGCTGAGGGAACTTCTGGAAACTTCTCCTTCCTTGAGGGAAATTGTACGAGCCCATCTCTCGGAACAGTTCAGCTGGCTCGGCACGTCTCTTGATGTGGAGAAGTTATATATCAATGCCGGCAACATTCAGGGTGGGATCGAG
>Ga0207681_10000340_pt1 | contig 33613 bp, 38 predicted proteins | sample KBSS53metaG_FD_184324 | JGI IMG/M metagenome (GOLD analysis project Ga0207681, IMG submission 184324) | Switchgrass rhizosphere microbial communities from Kellogg Biological Station, Michigan, USA - KBS S5-3 metaG (SPAdes) (version 2) | ecosystem: Host-associated > Plants > Roots > Rhizosphere... | reverse complement strand
CTCCTGGTGTGCGCCGGCGTCAACGCGGCAACCTTCCACTGGCGCGGCGGCGTCGCCCGCGCCGACCGGGTCGGTCGCGTCCAGACCTTGGCATCGCTAGGGCTTTGGCTCGCCATCATCATCTGCGGGCGCTCGATCGCCTACTACTGACAGATCCGACCATGCAGCGTCGCCACCTTCTGATCTCCCTGGTCGCCGGGCCGATGGCCGCCCACGCGCATCACGGCTGGAGCGGTTTCGACCAGGACCGGCCGCTCTTCCTGCAAGGCACCGCGCGCAAGGTCGCGTGGCGCAACCCGCACGCCGAGTTCGACCTCGAGCTGCCGGCCGACCTGGCCTTGCCCGCCGACCTCGCCAAGCGCAGCGTGCCGGCGCAGTCGGCGAGCGTCGACGGAGCGAAGCTCCTGGCCGGCGCACGCCTGCCGACGCGCAAGGACCGCGTCTGGCACGTCGAGCTGGCGCCGTTGACCCGCCTGGAAGCGTGGAAGCTCGCCGAAATCAAGAACGGTGACGTCGTCGAAGTGCTGGGCTACACGACGAGCGGCGAGAAAGGCGATCCGGTGCTGCGCGCCGAGTACCTCTTCGTCGGCGGCCGTGCCTACGGCCTGCGCTCGTCGCCCGCTTGAGAGGTAGCGCACGAGCCTGCTCGAGCGGCGCTTCGCTCGGCGGCCGCCCGGGCGGCGCAGCCTTGCACGCGGCGCGCGCCACCGGCAGCGTCTGGTGCTCGCTCGCGATCCTCGTCCTGCTCGTCGCGACGGGATCGGCGCGCGCCGACGAAGCGGCGGCGTGGGCCGCGTTGCGCCAAGGGGGCGTGGTCGCGCTGATGCGCCACGGCGATGCGCCCGGAGTCGGCGATCCTGCCGGTTGGCGCCTCGACGACTGCGCGACGCAGCGCAACCTCAGCGAACGCGGCCGCGACGAGGCGCGCGCGGCCGGCGCGCGCCTGCGCGCCGAGCGGATCGCGATCGCGCGCGTGCTCAGCTCGCCCTGGTGCCGCTGCGTCGACACCGCCACGCTCGTCGACGTCGGTCCGGTGCAGGTCGAGCCGGCCTTCGCCAACGCCTTCGTGCTGCACGAGCGACGCGACGCGCTGCGCGAAGGCGGCCGCGCGGTCATCGGTCGCTGGCGCGGGCCGGGCGTGCTGTTCGTCGTCACGCACGGCGAAAACATCCGCGCCCTGACAGGGCGAAGCCCGGCCACGGCCGAGATTGTGGTCGTGTCGATGGGCGCCGAAGGCGCGATTCGGGACATCGGCTCGTTGCCCGCGCCGGCTCGACTCCGATAGCCGCCGCGCGTCCCGGCGCGGCCGGGAGGCGTCGCCGCTAGCCCGGCTGCGGCCCGTCGTAGCCTTCGACGATGACCATGTCGACCGTCGAGACCGGCAGCCGGAGCTGCACCGCCGCCTGGTAGTCGGCCGACTTCCAGCAGTCGAGGGCGGCCTGGTACGACGGAAATTCGACCACGACGTTGCGCGAGCGGCTCGCGCCCTCGGGGTTCTCGAACCGGCCGGCGCGAACGATGAAGCGGGCGCCGAAGCGGGCGAGCGGTGCCGCGTTGGCGGCGACGTAGGCCTTGTAGGCTTCAGCGTCGGCAACGTCGACGCGCGCGATCCAGTAACCCTTGGCCATGGCGTTTCCTCTGACGTTCGACGGAGCCGATACGGTACACGAGGCGGTTGCGGCGAGTACGCTTGCAGATCCGACGCACCACCCCGCCGGCTCGCTGCGACGATCCGGCCGACCGAAGGAAAGAAGATGAACGCCACTGACACGAATCGCACGGTCGCCGTCCTCAACCGGCTGCTCGAGGCCGAGCTCGCCGGCGTCGTCCGCTACACGCACTACTCGTTCCTGGTCTTCGGCTTCGGCCGCATCCCGATCGTTTCCTGGCTTCGGGAGCAGGCCACCGAGTCGCTCGCGCATGCCCAGATGGTCGGCGACTGGATCACGACGCTCGGCGCCTATCCGTCGCTGGCGATCGGGCCGCTGCTCGACTCGCACCAGACCGACATCGGCGCCATGCTGCGCGAGTCGCTGCAGACCGAAGGCGCCGCCCTCGCGATCTATCGCGAGCTGCTCGACGTCGTCGCCGGCCACTCGGTGGCACTCGAGGAGTTTGCGCGCCAGATGATCCAGGCCGAGGAGCTGCACGCCGCCGAGGTCGACAAGATGCTGCGCAAGCCCGGCGAGCTCGCGGCGTTTGCCGGCCGCGAAGACGCGAAGGCCTGACTTCGGCCCGCCTCGCCATCGCGCTCGACGCGCGAGAATCGACGCGACCGTCGAAGATCGGCATCGAGGAGACATCGGATGAAGCGCCGCACGATCCTGCAGGCACCGGCCGTGCTCTGCCTTCCCAAGGGGGCGCGCGCGCAGTCTTTTCCGACCAAGCCGATCCGCTACATCGTCCCGGTCGCGGCCGGCGGCGGCAACGACATGATCGCGCGCGTCGTCACCGAGCGCTGGGGCAGGACACTCGGCCAGAACTTCATCGTCGAGAACCAGGGCGGCGGCGGCGGCGTGATCGCCAGCGTCGCCACGGCCCGCGCCGCGCCCGATGGCTACACGCTGATGCAGGGCTACGTCGCCACCCATGGGACCACGCCGGCAACGCGCAAGGTTCCGTACGACGCGATCAAGGACTTCACGCCGATCGGCATGATCGGCGGCACGCCGAACGTGCTCGTCGTCAACAGCGCGCTGCCGGTGAAGACGCTCGCCGAGTTCATCGACCACGTGAAGAAGAACCCCGGCAAGCTGAGCTACGGCTCGGCCGGGCAGGGCTCGCTCACCCACCTGACGATGGAGCTCTTCAAGCAGCAGATCGGCGCCTTCATGCTGCACATTCCCTATCGCGGCATCGCGCCGGCGTTCACCGACCTTCTCGGCGGCCAGACGCAGGCGATGTTTCCGGGCCTCGCCGCGGCGCTGCCGCACCTGCGCTCCGGGCGCGTGCGCGCATTGGCGGTGACCGGCAAGCTGCGCAGCGACCAGCTCAAGGACGTGCCGACGCTCGAGGAATCCGGCTTCAAGGGGTTCGACGCGATCCAGTGGTACGGCTCGGTCGGGCCGGCGGGAATCCCGGCCGACGTGGTGCGCCATCTCAACGAAGCGCAGGTCGCGGTGCTGAAGGATCCCGACCTGCGCGAGCGCCTGTCGGTGGAAGCGGTCGAGCCGATGCCGATGACGCCCGAGCAGTTCGGCCAGTACATCCGCGCCGACATCCAGCGCTGGACCGCGCTCGCCAAGGCGAAGAACATCCACCTCGACGAGTGAGCGTCGCGCGGGCGCGGGCCGGCAGTTCGACGTTGCCCGATCGCCTGCTACCGTCGCGCCTGCCCGTGCCTCGCGCGGGACGCACCAGGAGCCCGCCCCGTGTCAGCCATTCCGTTCGAGACGGTCGGTTCCCCTCACACGCTGCCGACGACGCGCAGGTTCTACGTGGCGATGGCGGCGCTGTTCGTCGTCATCGCCTTCACCGCCTTCATCGCGAGCTATTGGGCCAAGGTGGCGACCGGCACGTTCACCGGTGCGCCGATCCTGCATGTCCATGGCGCCCTTTTCTTCACCTGGACGCTGTTCTTCCTCGCCCAGACCACCCTCGTCGCAAGCGGGCGGACGCCCGACCACCGCGCCTGGGGCATGGCGGGCATCTCGCTCGCCACGGCGATGGCGATCACGATCGTGCTCGCGGCGATCAACTCGATCCGCATCGCCGGCGCCATCGGCATGAGCGACGAGGCGCGCCGCTTCTCGTATGTCTCGCTGACGGGACTGGTGCTGTTCGCCGGGTTCATGACCGCGGCGATCGCCTGGGTCCGGCGCCCCGACCTGCACAAGCGGCTGATGATCCTGGCGATGATCCCGCTCATGCATGCATCGGTGGCGCGCTTCTTCGTCCTCCTGTTCGCGCCCGCCGACGCCCAGGGACCGCCGCCGGTGTTCGTCTCGGTGCCGCCCGGCCTGGCCGTCGACCTCATCCTCGTCGCTGCGATGACGTACGACTGGCGCACGCGCGGACGGCCGCACCCGGTCTACCTGATCGGCGGCGCGCTGCTCCTCGCCAACCAGCTGCTCGCCGTTCCGCTCAGCGCGACGCCGACCTGGATGGCGATCGCGGCCTGGGTGCAATCGCTCGCGGGCTGATGCGATGAAAGCCGCCGTCCTGCACGCCCCGCGCCAGCCGATGACGATCGAGGACGTCGCGATCGCCAAGCCGAAGCGGCGCGAAGTCCTGGTTCGCACCGCCGCCGCGGGCCTGTGCCACAGCGACCTGCACTTCATCGAGGGCGCCTACCCGACGCCGATGCCGGTGGTGCTGGGGCACGAGTCGGCCGGCATCGTCGAGGAGGTCGGCGAGGACGTGACCTACGTCAAGCCCGGCGACCACGTCATCTCGTGCCTGTCGGTGTTCTGCGGCCACTGCGAGTTCTGCCTGAGCGGCCACCTCTCGATCTGCCAGACCCCCGAGGTGAAGATGCCTCCCGGCGTCGCGCAGCGGCTGACGTGGCAGGGCAAGCACCTGAACCAGTTCCTCAACCTGTCGTCGTTCGCCGAGCAGATGGTCGTGCACGAGCACGCGCTCGTGAAGATCCGCGACGACATGCCGCTCGACCTCGCCAGCCTGATCGGCTGCAGCGTCGTCACCGGCTACGGCGCGGTCGTCCACACGGCGCGGATCGAGGCCGGCGCAACGGTCGCCGTGTTCGGCGCCGGTGGCATCGGCTTGGCGACGATCAACGCCGCGCAGATCGCCGGCGCCGGGCGCATCGTCGCGATCGACAAGGATCCGTTCAAGCTCGACCTCGCCAAGACGTTCGGCGCCACCGACGTCGTCGATGCGAACGAAGGCGACACCGTCAAGCGCGTCGTCGCCCTGACCGGCGGCGGCGTCCACTACTCGTTCGAGTGCATCGGCCTCAAGGCGACCGCCGAGCAGAGCTTCTCGGCGCTGCGCTCGGGCGGCACGGCGACGCTGATCGGCATGATCCCGGTCGGCACCAAGATCGAGCTGCACGGCGTCGACTTCCTGCGCGAGCGCCGCATCCAGGGCTGCATGATGGGATCGAACCGCTTCCGCACCGACATGCCGAGGCTGATCGAGTTCTACCTGCAAGGGCGGCTGCGCCTCGCCGAGATGGTCTCGGCGCGGATCGGCCTGGCGCAGATCAACGAGGGCTTCGCCGCGCTCAAGGCCGGCGGCATCGCCCGCAACGTCATCGTCTTCGCATCCTGACACGGTGAGGCGAGGGGAGGCAGCGGAATGAATCACGCGTTTCGTTCATTCGGCGCGATCGCCACGGCAAGCCTTGCCGCAGCGCTGCTCGCGGCTTGTGTCGCGCCCGACACGCGCCGCGAAGCCGCCGCACCGCGCTTTATCGTCGACACCGCCTGGCCTGCGCCGCTGCCGAACGGCTGGATCCTCGGCCAGGTCAGCGGCATCGCGACCGACCCCGACGATCACGTCTGGATGCTGCAGCGTCCGGCCAGCCTGACCGAGGACGAGCGCGGCGCGACGCTCAACCCGCCGCAGTCGAACTGCTGCGCCCCGGCGCCGCCGGTGCTCGAGTTCGACGCCGCCGGCAAGCTGCTGCGCTCGTGGGGCGGCGCCGGCGCGGGCTACGACTGGCCGCAGAACGAGCATGGCATCCACGTCGATGCCGGCGGCTTCGTCTGGATCACCGGCAACGGCGCCGACGACGGCCAGGTCCTCAAGTTCACGCGCGACGGCAAGTTCCTGATGCAGATCGGCAAGGTCGGCGCGCAGACCGGCAACGCCGACCTCAGCCGCCTCGGCCAGGCGGCGGGCGTCGAGGTCGACGCCGCGGCGCGTGAGATCTACGTCGCCGACGGCTACTACAACCGGCGCGTCATCGTCTTCGACAGCGAGACCGGCGCCTACAAGCGGCACTGGGGCGCTTACGGCCGCGCGCCGAGCGATGCCGAGAAACCGAACACGCGCCGCACCGCGCCGCCCACGCCGACGCAGCTGGCGGAGTTCGGCAACCCCGTGCACTGCGTCCGCGTCGCCCGCGACGGTCTCGTCTACGTCTGCGACCGCCTCAACAACCGGATCCAGGTCTTCCGCAAGGACGGCGCCTTCGTCAAGGAGTTCTCGGTCGAGCCGCGCACCGCCGGCAACGGCTCGGTCTGGGACATCGTCCTCTCGCGCGATCTGGCGCAGCGCTGGCTGTTCCTGGCCGACGGCCGCAACAACCAGGTGCTGACGCTCGCTCGCGACAGCGGCGCGGTCCAGGGCACGCTCGGTCGCCCGGGCCGCTACGCCGGCGAGTTCCATTGGGTTCACGACCTCGCGATCGATTCGCAGGGCAACCTCTATGCGGGCGAGGTCGACACCGGCAAGCGGGCTCAGAAATTCGTGCGCGCACCGTGAATCGACGTGAAGCGCTGCTTCATCGGAAGGAGACCGGCATGGTGATGCGAACGACAGCGATCGCGCTCTCTCTCGCCGCGGCCGGTGCCGCGAACGCCGCCGGCCTCGACGCCGACACGATGCGCAACTTCGGCGGCCGCTACGCCGCCGACTGCGCCGTCGCCGGCGGCCTCAGCCTGCGCGTCGAGCCGGCGGCGCTGGTGATCGACGTGCGCGGCCGGACGATCACCGGCGCCAACGTGCAGGCCTCGTATTCGTTCTACGGCCAGAGCCCGCCGCCCGGCTTCGCGGTCGCGCTGCAGAGCGAGCTGCGCGACGGCAAGGAGCTCGTCTTTCTCGTCCACCAGGACGCGAGCGGTCAGCGCATCGAGCTCCAGGCCGACGCCAAGCTGATGGCCGCGCTCGGCGCCATGGCGACGCAGAAGTACCGCGATTGCGACGACGCGCGCAACAAGCGCGTCGCCGCGGCGGCGCGCGGCGAGCGGCGCCAGGCGGCGGCCGCGGCCGACGCCGCGGCGCGCGACACGACCGATCCGCTCAACCACCCGCGCCTGAAGCAGGCCTACCTGAAGGCGCTCGGCGCGCGCGCCAGCCTGCCCTGGCTGGCGAAGCTGGAAGGACCGGGGCCCGAGCGCAAGCGCGTCCGCGTCGAAGGTGCCGAGTACACGCAGGTCGCGGTCTGCAAGCCGCACGACTGCTACGACAACAGCGCGCTGGTGCTCTTCTCGATCGAGAACAACGTCGTCTACGGCAAGGTGCTCGACCGGCAGGCGCCGGTCATGATCGGCGCGCCGTCGCCGGCGATGGCGGCGGCGCTCGAGAAGAGCTGGCGCAGCGAGTTCCGCCAAGGCCGCTGAGGGAGCCCCGGCCGCCGTGGCGCCTCACGCCTTGAGGTCGAACTCGACCTGGACGAAGTCGCCGCGGTAGGTCACCTCGCCGAGGTAGATGACGCGCCGCTTCGGCCCGGTGAAGACGCGCCGGACGTCGGCGACCGGTGCGTTGACGCTCACCTGCAGATGGCGCGCGACCTCGAGGTCGGCGGTCGAGATCGTCAGCACCTGGCGCGCCGTCGCGATCTTCACCGACGGCGTCGCCAGCAGCAGCGGGATCACCGTCTCCTTGCGAAAGCGGACCGGATGGCGGGCGAAGATCTCGGCGTCGAGGTAGATGTCGATGACGCAGTACGGCCGCCCCCGGTGTGCGTGGACGCGCCGCATGTAGACGTATTTGGGCGCCGCCACGCCGTCGCCTTCGACCAGGCGCGGGCTGCGCGTCGACTCGTCGATGTTGAGGATCGTCGGCTGGCTGTCGCGGTAGACCTCGGCCAGGCTCTGCAGCGAGGTCTCGACGCGCAGCCAGCGGTCGCTGCGCGGCGCGCCCGTCACGAAGGTGCCGCGGCCGCGCTGCGGCGAGAGCAGGCCGTCGCGGGTCAGCCGCTCGATCGCCTGGCGCACCGTGACGCGAGCGACCGCGAACTCGCCGACCAGCTGCTCGAGCGACGGCAGCTTCTCGCCTTCCTTCCAGACGCCCTTGACGATGCGCTGGCGGAACAGGTCGGCGAGCTGGACGTAGAGCGGCGCCTGGGCGTTGTCGAGGATCACGCCGCCGCCGCCTCGCCGGCGCGCGCGCCCGACGTCCGGGCGGCGGCATCCTCGCGGAGAAGCGCCGCGCCCTTCTCGCCGATCATGATCGCTGCCGCGTTGGTGTTGGTCGAGACGACGCGCGGCATCACCGACGCGTCGATGACGCGCAGCCGTTCGACGCCGCGAACGCGCAACCGCGCGTCGACGACCGAGCGAGCGTCGCCGCCCATGCGGCAGGTCCCGGCGGGATGGAACACGGTGCCGCCCTTGGCGCGGGCGAACGCTTCGAGCGCGGCCGGCGTCGTCGCGTCGTTGCCAGGCATGTACTCCTCGCCCGTGACGAGGTCGCGAAACGACGGCTGCGCGTAGATCTCGCGCAGGATGCCGAGGCCCGCGACGAGCACCCTGGCGTCGCGGGGGTCGGTGAGGTAGCCGGCACGGATCCGCGGCGGCGCGAGCGCGTCGGCGCTCGCGATCTCGACGCTGCCGCTCGACTCCGGCCGGCACTGCGCCGCCGACGCCGAGAAGCCCGAGAAGCGGTGCAGCGGATCGCCCGGCTTGTCGACCGAGAGCGGCATGACGTTGAAGAGCACGTCGGCGCGGCCGCCGCGCGCGTGCTCGGTCGCGACCAGGCCGCCCACCTGGCCGGCACCGACGGTCAGCGGCCCGCGCTGCCTGAACAGCCACTGCGCGCCCATCTGCGCGAGCCGGAGCGGATTGCGGACGTCGTCGTTGAGCGAGCGCTTCTCTTTCAGCTTGACGATCACGCGCGCCTGGTAGTGGTCCTGCAGGTTGTGCCCGACCTCGGGCGAATCGGCGACGACGTCGATGCCGTGCCGGCGCAGCAGCGCCGCCGGGCCGATTCCCGAAAGCTGCAGCAGCTGCGGCGACTGCAGCGCGCCGGCGGCGACGATGACTTCGATGTCGGCGTGCGCGCGCATGCGCTCGCCGCTGCCCGAGGCGCCCGCTGCGCCGTCTTCGATCCACTCGACGCCGCACGCCCGGCCCGCCTCGATGATGATGCGAGTCACCTGCGCGCCGGTCGCGATCGTCAGGTTCGGCCGCGCCCGCACCGGCGCGAGAAACGCGGTCGCCGCGTCGCAGCGCCAGCGGCCGCGCAGCGTGAGCTGGTAGCGGCCGAGGCCGTCGGATCGCGCGCCGTTGAAATCGCTCGTCAGTGGATATCCCGCCTCGGCACCCGCGGCGAGCCAGGCTTCGCAGTACGGGTGGTCGTTGCGCAGATCGGAGACGCCGAGCTCACCGCTCGCGCCGTGCCACTCGCTCGCGCCGCCTTCGTACGCTTCCCGACCGCTTAAGAACGGCAGCACCTCGCGGTAGCTCCAGCCGGTCGCGCCGTTGACGGCGGCCCAGTCGTCGAAGTCGGCCGGCTGGCCGCGGATGTAGAGCAGGCCGTTGATGACGCTCGAGCCGCCGAGCGCCTTGCCGCGCGGCCAGGCGACCTGGCGCGACCCGGTCGAGGCCTCGGGCTCGAGCGGAAATTGCCACGAGAACCGCGGGTCGTAGATCGAGCGGAAGTAGCCGACCGGCAGGCGCAGCCAGAAGTGGCGCGCGTCGCGGCCCGCTTCGACGAGCAGGACGCGGCACGCCGGATCCGCGCTGAGGCGATTGGCGAGCACGCAGCCCGCCGAGCCGGCGCCGACGACGATGTAGTCGTAGCCGGCGTGTGCCATGTCTAGCCTTTGACCGTCTGCAGGTACAGCTGCGGATCGAAGTACTTCTCCGCCGGCACCGGGCTGGCGATGTTGCCGGCGGTGGCGAAGAAGTCGGTCACCTGCTGCAGCCACTTGGTCGCGGTGCCGTCGGCGTAGAGCTTTCTCCACTCCGCCGACGTGTAGTACTTCGAGAACTTCATCGAGTCGCGAAAGTCGGCGAGCGGCACGTCCTTGTACTGGGTCTTCTGCAGCGTCTCCGCCGCGCCGTCGAAGTTGGCGAGCATCGCATCGTTGACCTCGACCCAGCCGGCGACGAGCGACGTCAACGCGGGCTTGTTGGCGTCGTAGAAGTCGTTGCGCGCCGCCCACCCCCCCATGATCGCGGCCTCGGGGAAGAACGCCGACGCGTCGACGACCTTGCGCGCGTTGGCGACCTTCTGCTTCACCGTCTGATCGAACGGCACCCAGAGCGCGACCGCGGGAACGGCGCCCGAGACGAACGACGTCACCGCCTCGGCCATGCGCTGGTTGACGATCTGCACGTCCTTGGCCGGATCGAGCTTGGCCGAGCGCAGCGCGCGGTCGAGGAAGACGTGCGCCGTGGTCCCTGTCGTCGTCGCGATCTGCTTGCCCTTCAGGTCGGCGATCGACTTGACGGCGTCGTCGCGAACCCAGAGCTGCGCGGTCGCGTACTCGATGTTGTTGAGCAGGAAGACGCGGCCCTGGCCGCGCGCCGGGAAGTTCGAGACGACGGCGCCGGTCGAGAGGACGTCGAGGCTGCCGCCGATCATCGCCTGGAACAGCTCGAGGCCGGTCGTGAACTGGATCAGCTCCATGTCCAGGCCGCGCTTCGTCCACGCGCCCGATTGCTGACCGAGCCAGATCTGGCCGTCGACCGCAGGCGTGTGCAGGTAGCCGACGCGCAGCTTGCTGCGCGCCTGCGCGAAGGCGTTGGCGGCGAAGCCGGCGAGCGCTGCGGTGCCGGCGGCGGCGCCGGCTTGAAGAACGGTTCTGCGGCGAAGGGTCATGGTCGTCTCCTGGTGATGGTTTGCGATCGGTGGGGTCTGTTCTCTGCAGTGATGCGCGATCGACGGTCCGGCCGCTAGCGAGCCGTGACCGGAACGGCCTGCCTGGCCTGCGCTTCGTACTCTTCCATCACCAGCGCGCGGATGCGCGCGCGCAGCTCGGCGAAGCGGTAGTCCTCGTGCACCGACTCCTGGCGCGGGTACGAGAACGGCACGTCGATGATCGTTCGCACCCGCGCCGGCCGCGCCGTCACGACGACGATGCGCGACGACAGGTAGATCGCCTCGTCGACCGAATGAGTGACAAGCAGCACTGTCTTGCCCTCGCTGGCGAGCACGTGCAGCAGCAGGTCCTGCATGGCGGTGCGCGTCTGCGCGTCGAGCGCGCCGAACGGCTCGTCCATGAGCAGGAACTCGGGCTGGACCGCGTAGGCTCGGGCGAGCGCGAGGCGCTGGCGCATGCCGCCCGAGAGGTGCTTGGGATGGTGGTCGGCGAAGTCCTTCAGCCCCATCAGCGCCAGGTAGCGCTCGACGATCTCGGTGCGGTGCCCGGCGTGCCGGGAGTTGGCGCGCAAGCCGAGGCCGAACTCGATGTTGCCGCGCACCGTCAGCCACGGGAAGACGCCGTACTCCTGGAAGATCACGCCGCGGTCGGGACCGGGCCCCTTCACCGGCTCGTGGTCGAGCAGGACCTGGCCGCGCGTCGGCTTGACGAAACCGCCGACGATGTTGAGCAGCGTCGTCTTGCCGCAGCCCGACGGGCCGATGATCGAGACGAACTCGCCCTGGCGGATTTCGAGATCGACGCCGTCGACCACGGTCATCGGCCCCGCCGCAGTCGGGAAGTCGACGCCGACGTCATCGAAGCTGAGCCGAACGACGTCGCTCATCAGGCTGATCATCGGCAGGGTGTCGATCTGGGTCGCCATGTCAGTACCGCCGGGCCGCCCCAAGGGACTGACGCGCCCCCTCGGGGGGCAGCGAACGGAGGGAGCGTGGGGGCATTTCCACTTCTCAGGCGATTCGGTCCTGCCAGGCGACGAGCCGGCGCGTCGCGAAGCGCAGCGCCAGGTCCATCGCCAGCGCGATCACGCCGATGCTGATGATGCCGACGTAGATGATGTCGAGCTGGAAGAACGACGACGCGTTCTGGATCAGCGCGCCGAGGCCCTGCTGCGCGGCGATCAGCTCGGAAGCGACCAGCGTCGCCCAGGCGACGCCGAGCGCGACGCGTACGGCCGTGAGGATGTGCGGCACGGTCAGCGGAACGATCACCTTGGCGAAGATCTCGGCGTCGGTCGCGCCGAGCGTGCGCGCGACGCGAACGTAGATCGGGCTGATCTGGCCGATGCCCTCGACCATCACGATCACGCCGGCGAAGAACGACGCGTAGAAGAGGATCACCGTCTTGGCCGCCTCGCCGATGCCGAAGTAGACGATGACGAGCGGGATCAACGCGATCGGCGGCAGGGCGCGGAAGAAGTTGATGAGCGGATCGACGAAGGTGCGAACGCTTCGGTACCAGCCGATCGCGAAGCCGACCGGGACGGCGACGAGCACGCCGAGGAAGACGCCGACGAAGACGCGCCGCGTCGACATCCAGACGTCGAGCCCGAGCCGGTCCTTGGCGAGCTCGACGAACTTGGCGAGGACCGCGTGCGGCGCCGGAACGAGCGACGGATTGACGAGCCCGCTCGCACGAACCGCGTACCAGAGGGCGACGATCGCAAGCCAAGGCGCGGCGATCAGGGCGGCGCGGTGCAGGGGGTGCGGTTGCGGTGGCAAGATGACAAACGTACTATCGACCATCCCTTTATAGCGCAGCCGAATGCCCATCGCCACCCGGGATACGCCCCGTTCACCGCTTCCGGCCATCGCTCGCGTCGAGGCGCACGTGCTGCGCTGGCCGGTGCGGGTGCCGGTGCGAACCTCGTTCGGCGTCATGCACGATCGCCCGGCGGTGCTCGTTCGCGTCGAGGACGACGAGGGCGCGCACGGCTGGGGCGAGGCCTGGTGCAACTTCCCGGCGTGCGGTGCCGAGCATCGCGCGCGCCTTATCGAGACCGTGCTCGCGCCACTCGTCGTCGGCCGCTCGTTCGCGTCGGCGCGCGCTGCGTTCGACGAGCTGTCGGCGCGAACGGCGGTGCTGGCGATCCAGTCGGGCGAGCCGGGGCCGATCGCGCAGGCGATCGCCGGCGTCGACATCGCCCTGCACGACCTCGCGGCCCGGCGCGCCGGATTGCCGCTCTGGCGTCATCTTCGCGACGACGCCGGCGCGCCCGCCGGCGAGGCGGCGACGTGCGAGGTGGTCGTTTACGCGAGCGGCATCAACCCCGAGCGACCGGGCGACATCGTCGCCGCGCTGCGCGAGGCCGGCCACGCCGCGTTCAAGCTGAAGGTCGGATTCGGCGCAGCGCGCGATCTCGCCAACCTCGCCGCCGTGCGTGCCGCCGCCGGCGCGAGCGCCGCCGTCATGGTCGACGCCAACCAGGCCTGGGACCTCGACGCGGCGATCGCGATGGGCCGAGGTCTCGCCGAGCTCGCCCCGGGCTGGCTCGAAGAGCCGCTGCGCGCCGATCGACCGTGGCTCGAATGGCAGCGCCTGGCCGCCGCGTGCGCGATTCCGCTCGCCGCGGGCGAGAACGCGATCGGTGTCGACGCCTTCGACGCGCTGATCGCATCGCGCGCGGTCGCGGTCGTCCAGCCCGACCTCGCGAAATGGGGCGGCGTCTCGGGCGTGCTCGGCGTCATCGGCCGCATCGATGTGGCCGGCCTGCGCTATTGCCCGCACTACCTCGGCGCCGGCGTCGGCCTGCTCGCGTCGGCTCACGTGCTCGCGGCGAACGCGCGCGCCGACGGCTGGCTCGAGATCGACGCGAACGAGAACCCGCTGCGAACCCTGCTCTGCCCGCCGCTCGCGACCCTGAACGCCGGGCGCATCGCGCTCGACTCGGCGCCGGGGCTCGGCGTCGAGCCCGACGTCGCCGCGTTGCGGGCGATGTGCGAGGCCGCTGTCACGAGCGTGCCGCCGTAGCGGCGAGCGCGAGCGACGCGGCCGCGCTGCGCTGCCGCGCGGCCGCGGTTCAGCGCGCCAGCGCCGGCAGCGTGCGCACGTAGGCGACGATCGCGTCGAGGTCGTCGGCGCGGATTCCCGCGTACCACGCGAACGGCATCGGCTCCACCATGCGGCGGCCGTCGCGGCCGATGCCCTGGGTGATCGCGCGCTTGATCTCGGCATCGCTCCAGCCGCCCAGGCCCTGCTCGCGATGCGCGGTGACGTTGCGCGAGACCGCGCCGGTCCAGCGCTCGGGCAGGCCCTTGACGAACGACGGCAGGAACGGCCGGCCGCCGGCGCCGAGCGCGGTGTCAAGCTGCAGCACGCCCTTGTCGAGCGGCGTGTGGCATTCGAGGCAGTGGGCGATTGTCGCCAGGTAGGCGCCCCGGCGCACCTTGTCCCTCATGTCCGCCTCGCTGAAGCCGCGGTCGGCGACGGCGAACGCCTCGCGCTCGATCGGCGCGCGGTAGACCGGCGCGGGCAAGGCGTTGCGCACCGGCGGCAGCGAGCGCAGGTAGGCGACGACCGCGTCGAGATCGCCCGGCAACATCGCCTTGAAGAAATTGACCGCCATCGGCGCGCCCAGCGGCTTGCCGGCGAGCGGGCCGCGGGCCGGCCGCTCGCCGTGGGTGATGGCGCGCTTGATCTCGGCGTCGCTCCAGGCGCCGATGCCGGTGTCACGGTCGGGCGTGATGTTCGAGGCGACGCCGGCGTACGGGGGAATGTCGAAGCCGACGCCGCCACCGGCGAGCTCGCGGCCCGGGATCGCTCGTCCGTCGGCGTCCTTGGGCGTGTGGCAGTTGCCGCACGCGAGGATCGTCGTCACGAGGTAGCGGCCGCGCTCGAGCGGCGTCTCCGTCTGCGCCGAGGCTGTCGTCGCGCCGACGAGCAGGGCGGCGATCAGGGCGAGGATCGGAGAAGACCGGTTGGGGTGCGGTGCCATGGACCTCGTCTCGACGGCCGACGGCGCCGGCTCGCCGCGATGATGCGGAGCGGCGCGCCGCGGTCAACGGGACAAGCCCGTCCCTACATCGTCGGCTCGGTTTCCTGCAGCCCTTCGTAGAGCTTCACGAAGGCGGCATCGGGCTTGCCGTCGGCGCCGGCGAGCTTCGCCGCGACGCGCGGCGGCAGGGCGGCCAGCACGGTTTCCGCGCTGTCCTTCCGAGCGACCGCGGCGGCGAGCAGGCAGGCTGTGCGCAGGACGAGATCGAGCGGCCCGTCGCTCTCGGCGAGCGGCTGCGCCGACTTCCTGATCGTCTCGGCGACGCCCTCGGGAAAGCCGAGGCTCTCGACCCAGAGCGCGCCGACCGCGGGGTGGTCGATGCCGAACGAGTCGACCTCGATCGCGGCGAGCTCGGCGCCGCGCAGCACCGCGAAGCCGCTGAACATCGCGTCGGCGATGTCAGGGTAGGTCTGGCACAGGATCAGGTGGCCGGTGCCGTGCAGGAGCCCGCAGGTGTAAGCCTCCTCGGCGTCGGCCTGCAGGCGCGGCGCCAGCTTGCTGGCGGCGATCGCGGCGATCAGCGCGTCGCGCCAGAAGACGCGCAGGTCGAGGCCCGGGATCTCCTTGAACGACGACGACACGCCACAGGCGACGATCAGCCGATTGAGCGCCTCGATGCCGATCAGCGCGACGGCAGCGTCGATCGACGCCATCGAGCGCTGGCCGCCGAAGAACGCGGAGTTCGCGAGGCGCAGCACCTTGGCGCTCAGCACCGGGTCCTGCGCCAGCGCCTCGCCGATCTTGCGCGTGTCGACGTCGGGATCGCGCAGCGCCGAGATCAGTTGCTGGACGACGCGCGGGATCGTCGGCAGCTCGACCTTGCCGGCGGCGATGTCGTTGATGAAGTTGGGCGTGCGCGGATGGCTCGGCTGGTTGTTCTCGACCACGCGCTTCGTCGGCTCGAGCGTGTAGGCAGGCGTATGGGCTTCGATCATGGACGGGCGTTCTTCGGCAGCACGGGAAGGATCCGAAAGTGTTGACGATGTGCCGGCCCTCGGCACGTCGATGCGTCGCTCGATTTGAGGCTTTCTCCGCGTTTTCGGCGCGTCAGCGCCGCTAACATCGACCCGTTCCCGCTGCGCCGGAGACCTTCGCCGTGCTGATCAACTGCGTCGCCTACGAAGACGGCAACCGCCTCGCCGACTGCCCGATCGACGACATCAGCGAGTACATCAAGCGGCCGCGCTGCTTCGTCTGGGTGGCACTCAAGGACGCGAGCGCCGAAGAGCTCGAGAAGATGCAGCTCGAGTTCGGCCTGCACGACCTCGCCGTCGAGGACGCGCGCCACGGCCACCAGCGTCCGAAGATCGAGGAGTACGGCGACACGCTGTTCGCGGTCCTGCACACCGTCGAGCTCGGGGCCACCGACGAGCTGGTCGTCGGCGAGGTCGACGTCTTCATCGGCCCGAACTTCGTGCTCTCGACGCGCAACCGCACCCACCAGGGCTTTCTCGGCGTGCGCGAGCGCGCCGAGCGCGAGCCGCACCTGCTCAAGCACGGCTCGGCGTTCGTCTTCTACGCGCTGCTCGACGCCGTCGTCGACCGCTACTTTCCGGTCATCGATGCCCTCGAGACCGACCTCGAGTCGATCGAGGACCAGATCTTCGAGCCGCACCTCGGCCGCGCCAACATCGAGCGGCTGTACGCGCTGAAGCGCAAGATCGGCATCGTCAAGCACGCCGTCGCGCCGCTCCAGGAAGCGGTCGCCAAGCTGGTCAGCGGCCGCGTGCCGCAGGTCTGCAGCAACAACCGCGAATACTTTCGCGATGTCTTCGATCACCTCTCGCGGATGAACGCGTCGCTCGATTCGCTGCGCGACACGATCGGCACGGCGATCCAGGTCAACCTCTCGACGCTGACGATCGAGGAGACCGAGATCACCAAGCGGCTCGCCGCCTGGGCCGGCATCTTCGCCGTCGCCACCGCGTTCGCCGGCATCTGGGGAATGAATTTCGAGCACATGCCGGAGCTGAAGCTGGCGTGGGGCTATCCGGCTGCGCTGGTGATCATCACCCTCGCCTGTGCCCTCATGTGGTGGCGCTTCCGTCGCGCCAGGTGGCTGTAGGCGACGCCCCGCCCGGACGAGGCTTCCCCGGTCGGAAGCGGAGATCGGCCTCTTTCGCCCGACAGGCGGCACGGCGGCGGGATCGAGTCTTGCTAGCACTCCTGTATCTGCTCCGGCTTCGGCCGTCGCGCGCAGGGGGACACCGTTCGCCTGTCGTGCCGGCCGCGGCTGGGTGGGGAAGCCGGGCACGCCCGGCGCTGGTGGTAAGGAATGCCGCAAGACCGGGACCCTGGCGCCCTCGCCGGGTGCGAAAGAGAGACACCGAGGCCGAGATGGACGCGCTGACCGAGATTCAACCCGCATCGCAGATCGAGGACGAGGATGTCTACGATCTGATCGTCGACTGCCAGTCGTTCATCGCCGAGATCATGGAGCGTCGCCTGCCGAAATCGGTCGAGCGCCAGGGCTCGTTGCTGCTCGGCCGCCTCAACGCGTCGCTCGACTGGCAGACGGTGCACTGAGCGTCCGCGATACTGCGGGCTGCCGCTTCGGGCGCCCGCCATGCTCCAGCTTCGTCCCTCGTGCGAACACTGCAATCGCGCCTTGCCGCCGGACTCGGCCGACGCGCGCATCTGCAGCTTCGAGTGCACGTTCTGCGCCGCGTGCGTCAAGGACGTCCTGCTCGGCGTCTGCCCGAACTGCGGCGGCGGCTTCGAGGCGCGGCCGATCCGGCCCCGGCGCAACTGGCGCGGCGACAACGACGTCGCCCATCATCCGGCGAGCACGACGGTTCGCCATCGGCCGGTCGATCGCGACCGGCATCGCGACTTCGCCGCTGCCATCGCGGCGATTCCCGCGCGCGACCGCTAGGGCGGCCGGCGCCTAGGCCGGCTCGAGCACGTGGATCGCGCGGTTCGCGGTCCACTCCCTGACCTTCGCGGCGTAGGCCTTCATGTGCGGCGCGACCGCATGCGCCTGCAGTGCCTCGACCGAGGCCCACTTCTCGACGACGACGAAGGTGTCGGCGCCGAAGCGGGCAAAGCCGGGCGCGCCGTCGCGAACGTCGATGACCGCGTCGTAGGCGAGGCAGCCGTCTTCGGCGCGCACCGCATCGACGTTGGCGCGCCAGGCGTCGAGGATTCGGTCGCGCATGCCCGGCAGGGCGGTGATGATGGCGAGGACATGGATCATCGCGAGCTCCCCAGGGATCGACCGCCGACTGTAGGGCTTGGCCTGCATTCCCCGCGCGGCTGCGTGGCGCCGTAGCATGTCGCTTGCGGCGAGCGTCGCACGGCGAACCGCGAGCACGAGACGATGACCCCAGACCCGTCCGCCGCCCTCGGCTTCGCGGCCGAGCACGACGCGCCGATCGCCTACCTGGCGCGCGTGCGCGAGTACTACCAGGCGCTCGGTTACGGCGCGCCGTACCAGTGGGCGCATTACGCCGAGGTTCCGTACCGGCGGCTCGCCAAGCCGCTCTCCGCGTGCCGGGTCGCGATCGTCACGACCGCGGCACCGTACCGGCCCGACAAGGGCGACCAGGGACCCGGCGCGCCCTACAACGCGGGCGCGAAGTTCTTCGCGGTCTATTCCGGCGACGCGAGCCGCGACGATCACGACCTGCGCATCTCGCACGTCGCGATCGACCGCCAGCACACGACGGCCACGGATTCAGGCACCTGGTTCCCGCTCGCCGCGCTGCGCCGCGCCCATGCGGCGGGACGGATCGGCACGATCGCGCCGCGCTTCCACGGCGCGCCGACCAACCGCAGCCAGCGCACGACGCTCGCCGTCGACGGCCCGGAGATCGTCACCCGCTGCCGCGCCGACGCGGTCGACGCCGCGATCCTCGTCGCCAACTGCCCGGTCTGCCACCAGACGCTCGCGCTCGTCGCACGCCTGCTCGAGGAGAGCGGCATCGCCAGCGTCGTCGTGGGCTGCGCGAAGGACATCGTCGAGCACGTCGGCGTGGCGCGCTTCGTCTTCTCCGACTTCCCGCTCGGCAACGCCGCCGGCAGGCCGCACGACGTCGCCTCGCAGGACGCGACGCTCGCCCTCGCCCTCGCGCTGCTCGAGGCAGCACCGGCGGCGCGGACGACGGTGCAGTCGCCACTGCGCTGGAGCGAGAGCGCCGACTGGAAGCTCGACTACTGCAACATCGCTCGCCTCGCGCCCGACGAGATCGCGCGACGTCGCACCGCGTTCGATGCCGGCAAGGCGCAGGCGAAGGCGCTGCGCGAGGGATCGGCGTGATGCGGCGGCGGGTAGCGCAAGCTCGCGCAACGGTCGTCGCGTTGCGGCTCGCGATCGTCGCGCTCGCGACGGCCATCCCGACGATCACCGAAGGCGCAGGCGCAACGGGAGCTCTCGGCGATCCGCTCGAGTCGGCCGAGTGCCAGCGCGCCCTCGCCGCTCTGAGCGGCGAGGAAGCGGCCGTTGCCGAGTCGTCGCACGCGAACGGCGCCATCCCCGCGAACGACCGGCGCCTCATCGACGCCAGGCTGGCGCCGGTACGTCGCCAGGCGGCACGAGCCTGTCTCGCGCGCCGCGCCGATCCGGCGACGCTGTCCGCCGAACGGCTCGTTCGGCCGCCGCCCATCGCCGTTGCGCCTCTCGCCGTCGCGCCGGCGTCGAGCCCGGCACCGACAGCTGCCACGACTCGCGTCGCGCCGCTCGTGCCACCCGCCGCGCCCGCCGAGAAGCCCTACGCGATCACGTCGTGCGATCCCGGCGGCTGCTGGGCCAACGACGGCTCGCGCCTGAACCGCGTCGGCCCGAATCTCTGGGGACCGCGCGGCATCTGCACCGTCCAGGGCTTGTTGCTGCAGTGCCCCTGAGCGCGTGCGCTCACTGCGCCGGCGCTGCCGGCATCGCGCCGGCCCGCGACGGTGCCGGCGCACGCAGCAGCCACAGCGAAAGAAAGGCGAGCAGGCCGATCGACGCCGAGACCCAGAGTGCGTTCGCGCCCCAGCGATCGAGCAGCAGGCCGAACAACCAGGGCGCGAGCGCCTGCGCGATCCGCGCCGGCACCATCAGCCAGCCCTGGCGGTGGCCGTACCCGGCGGGCCCGAACAGGACGAGCGGCAGCGTTCCCTTGGCGATCGTCAGGATGCCGTTGCCGGCGCCGTGCAGGATGGCGAAGACCGCGGCGGCAGGACCGCCGAAGACGCCGAGGACGAGCGCGCCGAGCGGATGGAGCAGCGCCGCGAGGCGCGCCGACAGCATCGGATGGATGCGCCGCAGCCAGCCGAACTCGAGCAGCCGTCCGGCGACCTGCGCCGGGCCGATGAGCGCGCCGATGCCGACCGCGACGGCAAGCGTGACGCCGCAGGCCTGAAGCAGGCGCGGCAGGTGCGCGGCCATCGCCGTGCTGATGAACCACGTCGCCGCGAACGCGACTGCGAGCAGGATCGCTGCGCGCTGCGTCGCCTGCCGCGACGCCGGTGCCGACCCGGACGCTGCTGCCGGCGCGACCGGCGGCGGCCCGGCGCGCGGCAGCGACAGGTTGAGCGGGATGCCGACGACGAGGTGAAGCGCGGCCCAGCCGAGGCACGCGCCGCGCCAGCCGAAGTGCGATTCGAGCAGGGCCGAGAGCGGCCAGCCGACCGTGCTCGCGAAGCCGGCGATCAGCGTGATGCCGGTGATCGCGCCGCGCGAGCCGGTGCCGTAGAGCCGAACCAGCGCGGCGAACGCGGCTTCGTACAGGCCGCTGCCCATGCCGACGCCGAGCACGGCCCAGGCGAGAAAGAGGCTCCATGGCCCGTGTGCGAACGAGAGCGCGGCCAGGCCGGCCGCGAAGACGAGGTTGGTGCCGGCAAGGACAAAGCGGCCGCCCCAGCGATCGATGGCGCGGCCGGCGTGCGGGCCGAGCGCGGCGGAAACGAGCAGCGCGACCGAGAACGCGGCGAACACCGTCGCCGGCGCGACCGCCAGATCGCGCGCGATCGGCGTCGCCAGCACCGCCGGAAGGTAGTACGACGACCCCCAGGCCAGGGTCTGCGCGCTGCCGAGGGCGATGACGGGGGCGAGCTTCGCGTTCGCCACTTCCGCTGCGGACTACTTCGTGACGCCGAGCCCCATCCGCTTGCCGACGTCGGTGTAGATCCGCGTCCGGGTTCGCATGAACGCGTCCATGCCGTCGACGCCGACGTTGACGAGCTCGAAGCCGGACTTGGCGGCGAGCTCCTTCATCTCCGGATCGGCGTTGAGCGCCAGGAACATCTCCGAGAGGCGGCGACGCGCTTCCGGCGGCGTCGCCTTCGGCACGCCGATGCCGCGGAAGGCGCCGTCGACCCAGTCGACGCCGAGCTCCTTGAACGTCGGCACGTCGGGCAGGAGCGGGTGGCGCGTCTCCATCGCGACCGCGAGCGGCCGCACCTTGCCCTTGTTGGCGATCGCGAACGGCGTGTACGTCATCGCGCCGTCGATGTGGCTGCCGAGGACGGCGAGGGCGAGATCGCCGGTGCCCTTGTACGGCACGTACGTCGTCTTGATGCCGAAGTCGCGGTTCAGCCGTTCGTGGGCGGCGTGGTTGGCCGAGTTGAGGCCCGAGCCGCCGAGGTTGATCTTGCCGGGATCGGCCTTCGCGGCCTTGACGAAGTCGGCAAAGGTCTTGATCGGCGAGGCCTCGGAGACGACGAGCAGGTCGGGCGTGTAGTGGAACCAGAACACCGGCGTCACGTCGTCGGTCTTGTACGAGACGTTGCCTTCCATCGGCTGCAGCACCATGTGCGGCAGGTTGATGCCGACGACGTTGACGCCGTCGCCGGGAAGCGTGTTGGTCTGGCTCCAGAGCAGCGCGCCGCCGGCGCCGGCCTTGTACTGGATCACCGTGTCGATCGCCGGGCACTTCTTCTTCAGCACCACCTGCTGGTGGCGCGCCGACAGGTCGGACTCGCCGCCGGGCGGAAACGCCTGCCAGTACATCAGGTTGGCGGCGGGGCACGGCGAGGTCTGCGCGATCGCGGGCGGCGCCGCCAAGGCGCCGACGACGACGGCAGCCGCGCTGGCGGCGGCGAGCAGGATTCGGGTCATTCGGAGTCTCCTTCTTCGATGGCTGTAATCTACCTGCTCGCCTCGCGGCTCGCCGCCGTTCTCTGCATGCCGATTCGCCCGCTCTTCGCCTTCTGCCTCGCCGTCGCCTTTGCGGCGCCGGCGCTCGCGCTCGACCTGCAGGCGCATCGCGGCGGCCGCGGCCTGCGCCCCGAGAACACGCTCGCCGCGTTCGAGAACGCGATCCGCATGGGCGTCACGACGCTCGAGCTCGACATCGCCATCACCGCCGACGGCGTCGCCGTCATCTCGCACGAGCCGGCGCTCTATCCGGGCACGGCGCGCGACGGCGACGGCCGCTGGCTGAAGGAGCCGGGCCCGCTGATCCGCTCGCTGACGCTCGCCGAGGTCCAGCGCTACGACGTCGGCCGCCTCAATCCCGATTCCGCGTACGGCAAGCCGTTCGCGACGCAGCAGCCGGCCGACGGCCAGCGCATCCCGACGCTGGCGTCGCTGTTCGCGCTCGTCGACAAGCTCGGCGCGAACGACGTGCAGTTCGACATCGAGACCAAGATCTTCCCGCACCGACCGACCGACACGGTCACGCCCGAAGTGTTCGTCGACACGCTTCTCGCCGCGATCCGCGCTGCGGGAGTGACCCGGCGCGTGATGATCCAGAGCTTCGACTGGCGCACGCTCGCGCTCGTGCAGCGCCTCGAGCCCGGCCTGCGCACGGTCTACCTGACGATCGAGAGCCGCAACTCTAACAACGTGCAGGACCCGGCGTGGACGGCGGGCCGGGTGGCGCGCGACTACCCCTCGGTTGCGCACATGGTCAAGGCTGCCGGCGGCACGATCTGGGCGCCGAACTTCAACAACATCGACGCCGGCTCGGCGCAACGCGCGCACGAACTCGGCCTGCAACTGGTCCCTTGGACGGTCAACGAAGAGGCCGACATGCGCCGCCTCATCGAGTGGGGTGTCGACGGCATCATCACCGACTACCCCGACCGCTTGCGCGAGGTGATGCGCGAGCGCGGCCTCGCGTTGCCGCCGGGCGTTTCCCGCTGAGCCGCGCGATGCATCCGTTCAAGTCGATCTCCTACGCGAGCCCGCAGCCGGGAACGCGCCTCGTCGTCCTCGGCGCGGTGCACGGCGACGAGACCTGCGGCACGCGCGCGATCGAGCGCGTCGTCGCCGAACTCGACGCCGGCACGCTGGCGCTCGTCAAAGGCCGGGTGACGTTCGTGCCCGTCACCAATCCGCTCGCCTACGCCGAGAAGCGCCGCGCCGGCGACCGCAACCTCAACCGCAAGCTGCAGCCGACGACGACGCCGCGCGAGTACGAGGACCACGTCGCCAACTGGCTCTGTCCGCTGCTCGCCGAGCACGAGGTCCTGCTCGACCTGCATTCGTTCCGCGCGCCCGGCGTGCCGTTCGTCTTCGTCGGCCCGCGCGACAACGCCGGGCCGATCGAGCCGTTCGCCCGGGCCGCGTGCGAAGAGGCGCTGGCGCTGCGGCTCGGCGTCGACCGCGTCGTCGACGGCTGGCTCTCCACCTACGCCGCCGGAATCGCGCGCCGGCGCGAGCTCGCCGCCGCGTTCCCCGACGCCGTGCTCGACCTCGATCCGGCCTACGGCATCGGCACGACCGAGTACATGCGCTCGGTCGGCGGCGCCGCCGTCACGCTCGAGTGCGGCCAGCACGAGGACCCGCTCGCGCTCGACGTCGGCCACACCGCGATCGTCAACACGCTGGCGCATCTCGGCCTGATCGACGCCGCCGATCCGCCGCCGGCGCAGGGCATCGAGGCGCTGAGTCTGTGCGAGGTCGTCGACCGGACGAGCGACGGCGACGTCTTCGTCAAGGCCTGGAGGAGCTTCGACAGCGTCGGCGCCGGCGAGCGCATCGGCACGCGCGGCGACGGCACGGCGGTCGTCGCGCCGTTCGACGGCGTCGTCGTCTTCCCGAACGCCGATGCGCAGGTCGGCCAGGAATGGTTCTACCTCGCGCGCGACAGCACGCGCTGGGCCGGCGCGGCGAAGGGCGAACGCGCGCGGCGCTGAGGCGCCGCGCGGCCCGACGTCGCGACCACAGCGACTCGCGATGATGCGGATCGGCGTCGACCTCGGTGGCACCAAGATCGAGGCAATCGCGCTCGACGAAGCGGGGCGCGAGCGGGCACGGCGCCGCATCGCCTCGCCGTCGCACGACTACGCGCAGACGATCGATGCCGTGCGCGGGCTGGTCGAGGCAATCGAAGGCGAGCTCGGCGCGCGCGCCCGCGTCGGCGTCGGCACGCCGGGCGCGATCTCGTCGGTCACCGGCCGGATCAAGAACGCCAACTCGACCCAGCTCAACGGCCGCCCTCTCGCCGACGACTTGGCACTCGCCCTCGGCCGCGAGATCCGGGTCGACAACGACGCCAACTGCTTCGCGCTCTCGGAAGCGAGCGACGGCGCCGCGGCCGGCCGGCGCCTGGTTTTCGGCGTCATCCTCGGCACCGGCGTCGGCGGCGGCATCGTCCTCGACGGCCAGGTCTGGGTCGGGCCGAACGCGATCGCGGGCGAGTGGGGCCACAACGAGATGCCGTCGCGCACCGAGCCCGGCCTGCCCGACACGCGCTGCTACTGCGGGCGGCGCCGATGCATCGAGACGTTCGTGTCCGGACCGGCGCTGGCCGTCGATCACGGACGCAGCGCGCCGGCAGCGTCACCTTCGCTCGACGCCGCCGCGATCGCCGCCCTCGCGCACGCCGGCGACGCCGCCGCACTCGCGACGATGGCGCGCTTCTACGAACGCCTCGCCGGCGCGCTGGCGACGGTGATCAACGTCCTCGACCCCGACGTCGTCGTCCTCGGCGGCGGGCTGTCGAACATCGGACCGATCTGCGCCGAGGTCGGCGCGCGCCTGCCCGCGCATGTGTTCTCCGACGCATTGGCGACGCCTGTCGTCAGGAACCGCCACGGCGACTCCTCCGGCGTGCGCGGTGCCGCCTGGCTCTGGCCGCCCTGACGCTGCGGGCGACGACGCGCTGAAGTCAGCGCTCGACCAGCACCTCGAAGCCGCCGTAGATCAGGCGCTTGCCGTCGAACGGCATCGGGTTGACGTCGGGCTTCATCCGCGGGTCGGCCATGACCTTGGCCATGCCCGCGTCGCGCGCCGTCTTCGACGGCCAGACGAGCCACGAGAAGACGACCGTCTCGTCGGCCTTGCGCTGGACGGCGAGCGGGAACGACGTGATCTTGCCGTCGGGAACGTCGTCGCCCCAGCACTCGACGACCTTGATCGCGCCGTGCTCCTTGAAGACGATCGCAGCGGCCTCGGCGTGACGGCGGTAGGCGTCGCGGTTGGCGGTCGGAACGGCGGCGACGAATCCATCGATGTAGCTCATGGTGTTCTCCTTCGCGGTCGTCACACCGGGATCGGCTCGCCGTTGACGATCCAGGGCGTGCCGAACTTGTCGACCAGCATGCCCCAGCGCTTGGCCCAGAACGCCGACTGCATCGGCATCGTCACGCGGCCGCCTTCGGCGAGCGCCGCGAAGACCTTCTCGGCGGTCGCGACGCTGTCGTAGTCGACCGCGATCGAGACGCCCTTGATCCCTTCGTAGGGCACGTGCGCCGGCGCGTCTCCTGCGTACAGCATGCCGCCGCCGGGAAGGACGAGCCGGGCATGGAGGATCCGGTGGGCAAACTCCTTGGGCATCTGCGCCGCGATCGGCGACTCGGCGCCGCTCATCAGCACCTCGAGCTTGCCGCCGAGGGCTTGCTCGTAGAAGCGCATGGCATCGGCGCATTGGCCGTCGAAGGCGAGATAGGCGATGGCTTGGGTCATGGCGGGTTTCCTTGGCTGAGGGGAGGCGCAGGACTTCGCTGTCCTGCAGCCGTAGTCGAACGCGGCGCGACGGAATCGACAGCCGCGTTCGCAGCGGCGCAGATTCTTTTCTGCGGCGGCGGCGCCGGGTCAGGGCGCCGGCGGGGACGTCTTGGTCAGAACGACGTGCATCGCGCCCGCGGTGCCGACGTGGCGCGTCGGCTCGAAGCCGAGCCGGCGCAGGTCGATCCCGGCAAGGAGCGCCTCGCCGGCGCCGAGGACGGCCGGCGCGATCGCGAGGTGCATCTCGTCGACGAGACCGGCCTCGAGGAACTGGCGAACGACGGAGACGCCGCCGCCGACGCGCACGTCGCGGCCGCGCGCCGCCGCGCGCGCCTGCGCCAGCGCGGCATGGATGCCTTCGGTGACGAAATGGAAGGTCGTCCCGCCCTCCATCTCGAGCGGCGGTCGCGAATGGTGGGTGAGCACGAAGACTGGAACGTGGTACGGCGGGCTGGCGCCCCACCAGCCCTTCCACTCGTCGTCGGGCCACGGGCCGCGGCTCGGCGCGAACATGTTGCGGCCGAGGATCCAGGCGCCGACGTTGTCGAAGCCGCTCGCCGCGAAGTCGTCGTCGGGGCCGGTGGTTCCGCTCTCCTTGCCGAACAGCATGCGCTGGAAGGTGCGCGTCGGAAACACCCAGCCGTGCAGCGCCTCGCCGCCGCGCCCGAGCGGGTGCTCGAGGCTTTGCGCCGGCCCGGCGCCGAAGCCATCCATCGAGACACTGAAACTGGCAACCCTGACCTTCGCCATCGCATGCTGCTCCCCGAAGGAAACAGCATACGGGAGACCGGCGCCCGGCGCCGGCAGGCTCAGTGCGTCATCGCGGCGACTGCTTCCTGCTGCGCCGGCATCGCGTACGTCAAGGGCGCGAGAGCGGCCTGAATGCGCGCCATCTGCGCGTCGCTGACGACGCTGGCGAGCACCTTCTGGAAGTGCGGATGGATGGCGCCGGAGACGATGTACTGCCAGCGGTACGCCTTCAGCACGGTCGCGGCGACCTGGACGGCGCGCTTCTCGTCGACCGCCATGCCGACGACGCGCAGGAAGTACTCGGCATCGGCCGCCGCCTGCCCCTGCAGGATGCCGTCGACGCCGCCGACGAGGGCGATCAGGTCGTCGACTGCGGCGTCGCGCGCCTGGCTCGACGCCAGCTTCGCGTCTTCGCGGATCCACTCGAGCTCGTCGATGATCGCGTGCTGCGACTCTTCCTTCCAGTGGAACAGGAAGATGTCCTTGAAGAGCGGCGAGAGCCCTTCGCCCGAGGCGATGCTGGCGCGGTAGTGGGCCTGCGAGAACAGCTCGATGTGGCAGGTCAGCGCGAGCACCGCCCAGGTGCTCTTGCCGAGAACGAACGACGCGACCTCGTTGGCCGGGACGTCGAAGCGATAGCCCGCCGGCATGCCGGCGCCGACGAGCAGCTCGACGCGCCGGAACAGCTCCTGGTGCTTGAGCTCCTCGTCGGTGAAGCGGACGACCGCCTCGAACGCGGTCTGGTCGCCGAGGGCGTGATCGCGGCCGACCTCGGCCATCTTGGCGCCGATGAAGCGCTCGACCAAGCCGAACATGTTCGCGTAGGTGCGGCCCTGGACCTGGCCGAGGAAGCGGCGCTGGTCGGGGCTCAGGAAGTCGAGCTCGCTGACCAGCGAGAGCCGGTCGGGCATGAACTCCTGGCCGAGGTCGAACTCGCGGCCGCGGATGACATCGCGATCGATGTCCCAGCGAACCCGCCTCGAGGCTTCGATCGTCTTCGCGTAGCGCCGGGTGTCGACCGGCGCGGAGAGGGTGGCTTGCATGGCGTGACCTTTCGGGAAAGCGCGTCTCGTCGACGTGGCGCAATCATTCGCGCGCGCCCCGTTCGCCGCATGAGGCGCTTGTCCCGAAACGCGACGATCCGATCGGCCGGAGCGCGGGACCCAGGTCCCTCCCCGGGCCGACGCCGGCGCGACCCGCGCTGCGCGACGTCGTTCAGTGCAGCGCGCGGCGCGCGCGACCGCTCAGCGCGTGCGCGCGATCTCGTTCAGCGCGGCGCACGCCCGCCGATCGCATAGACGATCGCTTCGGCGCGCGTTCTCACGCCGAGCTTGTCGAAGATCGTCGAGACTTGGTTTCGCACCGTCTTTTCGCTCTTGCCGAGCTGGCGCGCGATGGCGTGATTGTCGAGGCCGCGCGCAAGCAGCTCGAGCACGGCGGCCTCGGCGCCTGTGAGCGGGGTCGCGCCCGCGCCGCCCGGCGTCGCTTGCGGCGTCGCCTCGCCGGCGCCGACGAAGTCGTAGAACGCCTCGACGAACACCGGCCACGCCGGCTCGACCTCGAGCAGGACGTGGTTGGCGCTCTCGAGGGCAATGAAGCGCGCGCCCGGGATGAGCGCCGCGAGGCGCCGGCCTTCGTCGAACGGGACGCGCGCGTCGCGGCGCGAGTGGACGACGAGCGTCGGCACGCGCAGGCTGGCCGCGGCCTCGGAGACGTCGGCGTCGTGAAACGCGGCGAGGGTGCGCGCCGCGCCCTCGGGGCTCGCGCTGATCCGCTCGAGGTCGTTCCACCAGCGGTGCTGCTCGGCGGTTCCTTCGGGGATGTACTGGTTGGTGAAAACCTGACGGAAGGCGTCGTTGTCGCGGCCCCAGCCGACGCGGATGAGGTTGACGAGCGTCTCGGCCTCGAGGCGCTCGAGGTCGCTCGCCGCCCGCCGCAGCGCGCCGCGCGCATACGCGCCGACGAGGACGAGCGCCGACACGCGCTCGGGGTGGCGGCTCGCGTAGCGCATGGCGACGGCGCCGCCCTGCGACATGCCGATCAGCGCGAAGCGCTCGAGGCCGACGTGGTCGACAACGGTCTCGAGGTCGCCGATGAAGTTGTCGAGCGAGAGCCCGGTGAGGGTTCGATCCGACAGGCCGCAGCCGCGCTGGTCGTAGCGGATGTAGCGGTGGCGGCGCGACAGCTCCTGCACCCACGGCCGCCAGACTGGGCTCTCGAGGTCGCGCTCGACGTGGCTCAGCCAGTGCGCGGCGCGCACCAGCGGCGGGCCGCTGCCGAGCGACGCCACGGCGATGCGGGTGCCGTCGGCCGCGGTGCAGAAACGGACGTCCTGGCGCGGGGTCATGGTCGATTGTGGTGCGGGCACGGCGCCAAGCTTTGCACGATCCGGGCCGGGGCGAGGGCCTTGGCCGGTCTCCGTGCCTTCAGAAAGGGCGCCGACCGCCGAAACGAACGATGTCGAAATCTCCAACCCCGAGGGAAAGGCCAGCCGCATGTCCGCCAAACCGCCGACACGCCAGGCGCCGACCGCAGCGCCCGCTGCCAAGCGTGGCTCGCTGCGCTGGGTGAGGGAGGTTCTCGGCCGCTCGATCAAGCTCGAGCAGCGCAAGAACCAGCTCCCTGTCGCGCGGGTCGATCCACGCGGCGAGCCCGAGGAGCCGATGTCGCTGCTGATGCAGCAGCGCGCCGAGCTCGGCGCCCGCTTGCTCGTCCACGACACGGCGACGCAGATCGTCCGCAACCTCTTCATCGTCCACGACGAGCTGCGCGTCAACGGCTGGACGGGGGTCGAGAACCTGCCGGTGAAGGTGATCGCGAGCGCCGAGAACGAGGCCGAGATCCTGGCCGTCGACGAACCGTCCGACGTGCTGGCGACGATCGTCAAGGCGCTGCGCGAATTGAAGGTCGCGGCCGAAGCGCGCGCCGCGCGGGAGGCGCTCGAGGCCGACTGGGACGTGCCCCAGATGCCCGAGGTCTCCGACACCAACTTCGACGAGTACGAGCTGATGGAGCGCAGCTGGGCCGGCACCGTGCCGGCCGGGCTCGACATCCCGCGAGGCAACAGCCGGACGTAGGCGCGCGCGGCGCCCCGCGCTGCGTCAGTACTTGGCCGTTCGCATCGCGGCGCCGCCGCCGTTCAGCTTGATGCGCTCTCCCGTGTCGGACAGCGTCGTGCCGTCGAGACGAAACACCTGGATGTCCTTCTCGAGCATGTTCTGGACGAGGATCGTCGTGCCGTCGCGCGAGAAGGCGATTCCCTGCGACCAGCGGCCGATCGGCGCCTGCGCGAACTTGACCGGCTTGAAGCCGTCGAATCGATACAGAAGCAGCAGGCCGTTGGCGTTGTAGAACGGCGATTCCTTGGCCTTGCCCGAGCCGTTGTGGATGACGACGGCGAGCGTCTTGCCGTCGGGCGAGAGCTGGATGCCTTCAGGCGTCGGTCCGACGGTGACCGTCTCGACGACGCGTATCGGCTTGGCCTGCAGATCGATGACGCTGACCGTGTCGGCGTCGCCGAGGTTGCGGCCGATGTTGGCGACGACGGCGATGCGGCCGTCGGCCGAGATGTCGAGGCCATAGGGACGCAGGCCCGCGGCGAAGTCGCGGTTCGCCGAAGCGACCTTGCTGCCGTCGACCGTGAGCAGCGAGATCGTGTGGTCGCCGTCGCGCGTGACGAGCATGCTCTTGCCGTCGGGTGTGAACATGGCGTGGCTCGGCCCGGACTTGTCGTCGCCGAGCTTGATCGTGCCCGCGGGCGTCAGCGTCTTGCCGCTCACCGTGAACACCGAGACCGTTCCCTCGTTGCGGTTGGCGACGACGGCGAGCGTGCCCTGCTTGTTGAACGACACGCCCGAAGCGCCGGCGCCCGCCTTCAGCGTCGCGACGACGGCCGGCGGCGACGCCTTCAGGTCGATCACCGTCAGGGTGTCATCGGCGACGACCTTGGTGGCGTCAGCCGGATCGACCTTGCTCGCGCGCGTCACCAGGGCGAGCGACTCGTCGGGCGAGACGGCGACGCTCATCGGCGGGCCGACGACGCTGGTCGGCACGTTCAGCTCGGCGACGACCTTGGGCGGGCGGGCGCCGAGGTCGATCACCGTGACGGTGTCCGCGGGCGGGTTGGCGACGACCTTGTTGGCGCCGTTGTCGAGCGTCGCCTTGTTGTCGTTGGCCGAGACGACGATCTGCGCCGACGCGCCGGCGCAGGCCAGCGCGGACGCGGCGACGAGGGCGCGGATGAGATGGGTCATGGGGTCTCCTCTGTTGTCGTTCGTTGGCGCGCCGCCGCGAAGCGGGGCGCAGGGACATTCTGGTCGCTGCGCGAACGTCTCGCCAGCGCGTCATCATCGGGGCTCAATCCTGCCCGTCCAGACCGGGAGTCCACGCGCCATGAAGATCGTCGAGATCCGCGAAGTCACCCGACCGATCCGGTCGAATATCCGCAACGCCTACATCGACTTCTCGAAGATGACGTTGAGCCTGGTCGCCGTCGTCACCGACGTCGTCCGCGGCGGCGAGCTCGTCGTCGGCTACGGCTTCAACTCGAACGGGCGCTACGGCCAGGGCGCGCTGATGCGCGAGCGCTTCATCCCGCGCCTGCTCGAAGCCGACGCCGCGTCGCTCCTCGACGAGCGCGGCGTCCTCTCGCCCGAGCGCATCTGGGCAACGATGATGACCAACGAGAAGCCCGGCGGCCACGGCGAGCGCTCGGTCGCGGTCGGGACGATCGACATGGCGGTCTGGGACGCGGTCGCCAAGATCGAGGAGCGGCCGCTGTTCGAGCTGCTCGCCGAACGCCACGGCAACGGCGTCGCCAGGCGCGACGTCTTCGTCTACGCCGCCGGCGGCTACTACTGGCCGGGCCAGGGCCTCGAGGGCCTCGAGCGCGAGATGCGCAGCTACCTCGAGCGCGGCTACTCGGTCGTCAAGATGAAGATCGGCGGCGCGCCGCTCGGCGCCGACCGCGAGCGCATCGAGGCGGTGCTGCGCCTGCTCGGCCCGGGCCAGAAGCTCGCGGTCGACGCCAACGGCCGCTTCGACCTGAAGACTGCGGTCGAGTACGCCAAGGCGCTCTCGGACTACGACCTGTTCTGGTACGAGGAAGCCGGCGATCCGCTCGACTTCGCGCTCCAGGCCGAGCTCGCGAACCATTATCCGGGGCCGATGGCGACCGGCGAGAACCTGTTCTCGATGCAGGACGCGCGCAACCTGATCCGCTACGGCGGCATGCGCCCCGACCGCGACTGGCTCCAGTTCGACTGCGCGCTCAGCTACGGGCTGGTCGAGTACCTGCGCACGTTGGCGATGCTGAAGGAGCACGGCTGGTCGCCGTCGCGCTGCGTGCCACACGGCGGCCACCAGATGTCGCTCGCCATCGCCGCCGGACTCCACCTCGGCGGCAACGAGTCGTACCCCGACCTGTTCCAGCCCTATGGCGGCTTTCCCGACGGCGTCGAGGTGAAGGACAGCATCGTCACGCTGCCCGAGCTTCCCGGCATCGGCTTCGAAGGCAAGGCCGATCTCTTCGCCGAGATGCACGCGCTCTCGGCCTGAGCGTCTTTACTCCCGGCACGCGCTGACGAGCCAGCCGGGCACGGGAAGTCGGCCTTCCGAGCGCAGCACGTCGGCGTCGATCCGCTGCTGAACGAAGCCGGCGCCGTCGAGCACGGATCGAAGGTAGGTGCGCGTGAGCGGAGCGGCCGGGGGAGCAAGCGATGGCTGGCGCCGTCGCCCTCGAGCAAGGCTTCGACGGTGAAGACGACCCGGCCGCCACGGCGCAAGGGCCGTGTCGGGCGCGACCTCGACGGCATGGCGCAACAGGGCGAGGGCAGCGCCGTTCTCGCCACGCTGATGCTGCAGCACGCCCATGTAGTTGAGAACGTCGGGCCGATCCGTCCAGCGCTCGAGCAGTGCGGCGTAGATCATCTCCGCGTCGTCGAGCTCGTCGAGCCGATAGCGCTCGATCGCCAGCGCGAGCGCCTGCGCCGGCGTGAGGGTCAGCTCACGCTCCGCCGCGGCGGCGGTGCCCATGTCGTCGGAGCGGCTGTCGGCCATGGCGGCGATCATCCTCCGGCCGCACGACCGCGCCGAACGTCTCGCGCCCGCCGCCGCCCCGACCGGGCGAGGAGGCTAGGCCGGGAACCGCGCCAGGTAGCCGAGCCGGTTGAACATCGCCTCCGAGAGACGCCACTGCAGGTATCGCTTGACGCGGCCCTCGGGCGCTTCCGCGACGCGGACGACCTCGTCGACATCGAAGAAGGCGAGCGTCTGCGACTCGCACGTGGTCACGAGCACGTTCGTGTCCTTGCTGATGTCGATGCCCTTCGGGCCGCCCTCCTGCGGGTTGAAGCGGCCGCGCGCGAACATCGCGGGGCTCATGACCTCGAACAGGCGCACGGGATCGCGCGTGCCGCCCCACGTCTCGCCTTCCTTCTTGTAGACATTGACGTAGCGCGCGGCGGCGTCGGCGACGAGGATGAACTCCTGGTCGAATGTGAAGCGGACGCCGTGCGCACCCACAGCGTCCTGCAGGACGCCGTCGGGCTCGCGGTCGGGTCCGAGGCCGCGGCTGCGGTCGTAGAGCAGGACGCTGTGGGTGCTGTGGTTGCTCACCGCGATCCAGCGCGAATCAGGGCTGAAGCAGATCCCGTCGGGAACCTCCAGGCGGCGCTGCAGCAGCAGGCCATCGCTCGTCGCCACGAAGCCGCGTCGCCGGTCGAGGACGTGGCGCGTCACCGAGTTCACGTAGTTGTTGCAGACGAGCAGCTCGATCGTGTCGTCATCGAGCACCCGGGCGGCGACCGACCCGGGGGTGACGATCTGTCCCGAAGCGCCGCCCAGGACCGTTCGCCGAGGCGCCGCGCCGCCGTCGCTCCCGGCATCGGGCGCGGGAACGGCGAGCACTTCCACCGATCCTTCGCGGTTGGCGACGACCAGCGTGTCCTCGTCCAGGAAGCACAGCCCGTGCGGACCCTTGAGCGTCGCCGAATCGATCTCGACGACTTCGTTCAGCGCCACCCGCGGCTCGCCGGCGACGCGCGCGATCTCGACGTCGAAGACCGCGATCCGGTTGGCATGGAAGCCCGCGACGGCGAGGCGTCGCTGGGTCGGCGAGAACTGGACGTCCTCGGTGCGACCGAGCCCGTCGATGACCCTCTGCGCTGCGTCGGTGGCGTTGTACTGGATCGCGCCGCTCATGGTGCCCCCGCTCGAACGTGCCGCCGACGCGTTCGCACGGCGATGCGAGCGAACGGCA
>Ga0207681_10000339_pt1 | contig 33646 bp, 21 predicted proteins | sample KBSS53metaG_FD_184324 | JGI IMG/M metagenome (GOLD analysis project Ga0207681, IMG submission 184324) | Switchgrass rhizosphere microbial communities from Kellogg Biological Station, Michigan, USA - KBS S5-3 metaG (SPAdes) (version 2) | ecosystem: Host-associated > Plants > Roots > Rhizosphere... | reverse complement strand
GCGCAGCGTCTCCGACTGGCCGTTGGTCGAGAGCTGCGGGCTGGGGTTCCACAGCGTGATGTTCTCGATGACGATGTCGTTGCTGGTGTCGATGCCGAACATCGCGCGCCACTTCGTGCCCAGCGATGTCGTCCCGCCCGGCGGGATCTGAAGCGCGCCGTTGTTGGCGTACGTGATGACCGACCCGTTGCGATCCGCGCCGTGGATTGTGATGTTGTTCTTGCTCGCGATCGCGACGAGCTCGCGGTACGTGCCCGCCGCGACGTTCACCGTCACGGGCGTCGTGTTGTTGGCCGGGATGTAGTCGATCGCGCCCTGCACGGTGCAGAAGTCGCCGGTGCCGTCAGCGGCGACCGACACGACGGCGGCGCCCGCCACCGGCGCCGCGCCGCGGACCGTGAACCGCCAGCTGGTCGAATCCTCCACCGCGCCGATCGCCGCCCCGCCCGCGCCCGCGGTCAGCACGCCCGGATCGATGTTCACGTAATACGTCCCGCCGGGGTTCAGCACCTTGCGCAGGTAGATGTACGCCTCGTTGCCGGACACGACGATGGGCCGGTAGAAGTAGCTGCGGCCGGCGATCAGCATCGTCGTCAGCGGCGCGCCGATGTCGATCATGTCGAGGGGCGTGGACGGGTTGCTGGCCTGGTACACGCGGATCGTCCCGCTGGTCCCGATGGCCGGCGGCGTGTCGAAGATCAGCCGCAGCGGCGCGTCCGTGCAGACGCCCGTCGCGTCGCGGGCCGGGAAGGTCGACGTGACGTGCTCCAGCGGGTTCGTCACGATCGGAACGTCGGAGCCGGCGTCCATGTTGCCCGCCCCCCCCGTCCCGCTCATCCCGCCAGAACCACCGCCCGTTCCGGCACCGCCGCCGGTCCCGGCCACCCCACCGGCGCTCCCGCCGTTGCCTCCCGTGCCGGAGCCTTTGCCCCCACCGCAGCCGAGGCCAACAACCACCAAAGAAATGAGGACAGACGACACCCGTCGCATTTGTCCCCATGAGTCGCCGGGCGCCCGCCCGACGGCTCAGCTACTTGAGCCCGGAGACCGCGACGGTCAGGCGCGAAATCGACCGGGAGGCCGTGCCGCGCTTGATGACGCCCTTCGACGCCGCGCTGTCGATCGCCGACACCGCCGTCTTCAGCAGCGTCTGCGCTTCTTTCGCGCTCTTGTTGCCGATCGCCGTGCGCAGCCGCTTGATGATGGTGCGCATGGCCGTCTTCTGGGCCATGTTGCGCGCCGTGCGCTTGATGCGCTGCCGGTTCGCCTTTTCCGCTGACTTGATGTTCGCCATATTGCGGCGCGCATCATGGTTAGGGGGGCGGGCGTTGTCAAGGCGCGCCCTCACCCGTGACGGGCCCTCACCCTAGCCCTCTCCCGCAAAGCGGGAGAGGGGACCGGATCTGATCTCCCTCTCCCGCTTGCGGGAGAGGGTCGGGGTGAGGGTCAGCCCAGGCCCAGGCCTTCCAGCTCCTCGTCGTCCAGGCCGAAGAAGTGGCCGGTTTCGTGGAGGAGGGTCGTCCGGATCTCCTCGCGCAGCTCGTCGTCACCGGCCGCGAGGCGCTCCAGATTGCGCCGGAAAATCAGGATCTGGGTCAGCCCCGGCTGCCCGCCCAGGTGCGATCCGTCCGGGTACGCCGTGCCGCTGAACAGCCCGAGCGACCGCGGGTCGACGCCCGCGTCCACGTCCGATTCGGCCGGCTGCTCGGCGATGACGATCGGAACGTCGCGCAGCAGCTCGCGCGCCCGGTCGGGCAGCTCTTCCAGCGCTTGCTCAGCGATCGCGGCCACCTCGGCGTCCGTGAAACGCCGCTGCTCGTCGCGCGCCGCGCCCGGCGCCGTGTCGAGCGCCCACGATCGCTTCCACGCCGCGCGCATCTCGACCTCGTCGCCCAGATCCGCCGCCGCGCACCCGAGCGCGTGCCACGCCTCCGCTGATTCCACCCCCTCTTCCGACCCGGTCAACGTCCGAAGCCGTCCCCGCGCCAGCTCGGCGTCGCCCAGCGCCAGGTGTAGATCCGCGATCTCCAGCGCGGCGACCGGATCACCCAGGGTGACCTCGGGCGGCGGCAGCTCCGCCAGCGTGCGCCGCGCCTGCTTCGCGTCGCCGGCCTCCGCCTCCAGACCCGCCTTCAGCGCCACGGCCGACAGATAGTCTTCCTCTTCGTCCGCCAGCTCGACGGCGCGCGCCGCGTGCTTGCGCGCTTCCGACAGCTTCTCGGGCATCTCCGCCAGCAGCTCCGCGAACGCGAGCTCCGGCGACGCCCATTCGGGGTCGGCCGCGATTGCGCGCTCGAGCAGCGCGATCCCGCCCGGGACGTCATCGTCCTCGATGTCGCACGCCGCCCGCAGGAAGAGTCCTTCGGGCGATTCCTCGCCGAGCCGCTCGGCCCGCCGCCGCGCCGTCTCCAGGTTGCCCGCCTCGAACGCATCCCACGCCGCGCGAATCGCCGCCGATCCGTCCGACTGCTCCGTGATGTCCTCTTCCGGTGGCCTCGCCATCATCGATTCCTCAATTCTGGCGCGCCCGTCATCGCCGCCAGCGTGGCGAGCATATACCCTGCGGCCACGTCCGTCGTGCGCTGCGCGTCCTCCGCGCTGCCGATCGACGGCGCGACCTCGACGACGTCGCCGCCCAGCAGCGGAAACGCCTCGCCGACACGCGCGATCAGCGCGCGCACGAACGCCGGCGTCAATCCGTTCGCCTCGGGCGCGCCCGTCGACGGCGCCGTCGCGCTGTCGGTCGCGTCGATGTCGTTCGACACGTAGACGCGCGCGACGCCCAGTCCGCGCAGATGGGCGATGACGTCGTCGATGACCGCGTCGCCCCGCGCGCGCACCTCGTCGGCCCAGAACTGGCGAACGCCCAGCGTCGATTCCCAGTGCTGCTTCGACCGCGACGACGCGCGCACGCCCACCTGGACCAGCCGCCCGCCCCGCCCCAGCAATTCATTGGCGTGATACGCCCACGTCGCGAAGCACAGACGCACGCCCAGCCGTTCCGGCAGCAGATCGGTGTGCGCGTCGACGTGAACGATCGCCCACGGGGCCGCCGCGTTCCGCGCCAGCGCCGCGACGACCGGCCACGCAACGGAGTGGTCGCCTCCGATCATGAAGATGCGCAGCTCGCGGTTGCGCGCGAACAGTTCATTGATGGCGCGTTCGGCGATCGACAGCGGCGCCACCGGCAACGACGCGTCTCCCGCCGCCGACGGTCCGTACAGCGCGGCGCGCGTGCGGCGGCGCTGCTCGTCGCTCAGCATGTCGTCCTCCAGCAACTGCGGCACCGCGAACACGTCACCGACGTCGACGATGCCCGCCCGCGCCGCGCGCGCCGAAAAATCCGGGCACGCCGCCAGCAGCGCGCGACGCACGCCCTCCGGCCCGAACGCCGCGCCGCGCACCAGCCCGGCGCCCGTGTCCGAAGGAATGCCGATGATCGCCGCGCGTGCGCCGGCCACACCCGCCAGCGCCGCCTCCCACTTTCGCTGCACTTCGTCGCCGTCGGGCGCGTCGTAAAGTCGGCGCTGCAGCGCCTCCTGCTGAGCGCGTCCGGTGCTGACGGTGAAGATGCCGCCGCCCGCCGGGCGCAGGAAGCGCGTCAGCTCATCCAAGCTGCGCCCTTCGATTTCTCGTGATCGTGATCGCACCGCGCGAACCCCGCGCAGGTAGGTGGCTGTGGCCTGGATCCATTTTCATGGTTTCGGTTTCGTAACCATTCGTCTGTATGTTCGCTCCCACATGTGGGAGCGCGCCTGCCGGAACGACCAAACGGGCCGCTAGGTCTTGTCGCCGTCGCTGTCGGAGCTTCCGCTGCCACCCATCACAGTCGAATCCTTGGGTCGGAATTCGGCCACCGGCAAGCCGAAGCGCCGCGCCCAGCGGTAGACCAGCGCCGGCTTCCGGTCCAGCTCGCGCGCGACGCGCATCATGTTGCCCTGGAACCGCTTCATCAGCGTCCCCAGCTCTTCCGCGCTGGGCGGCTTGCGGTACTTGCGCCGCCCCGGCGACGACCGCAGCCGCGGCACCGCGGCGATCGCCGCCGGCAAGTGATCGAAGCCGATGCGCTCCGCGCCGCGCGACAGCGCGTCCGCGCTGGTCACCGCCTTCTGCAGCTCACGCACGTTCCCGGGCCACTGGTAAAGGCACATGGACTGGAACGCCGCCAGCTCGAACGGCTTTTCCTTTTCGCCCATCAGGAATGACGCCAGCGCGCCCAGATCCTCCACGCGATCGCGCAGCGGCGGGATGCGGATCGGCTCGGCGCCCAGCCGCGCCGCCAGATCCGCGCGCAGGCCACCGCTGCCCGATTCGGTCGGGCTGGTGGTGCGGCTGGTGGCGGCGATGATGCGCGTGTCGATGTGGCGCGCGCGCAGGCCGCCGATCGGTGACAGCATGCGGTCCTGCGTGAAGCGCAGCAGCTTGGTCTGCAGCTCGGGCGCCATCTCGCCGATCTCGTCGAGAAACAGCGTTCCGCCCTCTGCCTGTTCGATGATGCCGGGCTTCGCCATCGCCGCCTGCGAGTGCGCGCCGCGCGCGTAACCGAACAGCTCGCTCTCGACCAGCTCGCGCGGCAACGCCGCGCAGTTCACCGCCACGAACGGTCCGGTGCGGCCGCTGACCCGGTGGATGGCGTTCGCGTAGATCTCCTTACCGGCGCCGGTCTCACCGGTGAGCAGAAATTCCTGCCCGGCTTCGGCCAGCTTCCGGAGGCGCTTGCAGGTGACCGCGAAGCTCGGATTGACGGTGGGCACCGGGCCCAGCGGGTCCGCCATCTCTTCCTGGATCGCGGCCAGCTGTGAAGCCGTCGCCACGCGGAACAACAGAACGTGGCTGCCCACGAAGATGATGGCGCCATCGCGCAGCTTCAGCGTCGATTCGACCGCCTCGCCATCGACCACGGTGCCGTTCGTGCTGGAGAGATCGGTGATCTCGAACGTGCCCTCTTCGGGCGCGGGCGCGATCGCCAAATGCTGGCTCGACACCATCTTGTCGAGCAGCACCAGCGACGCCTGAGCCATCCCCCCCTTCGCCGAGGCCTCGCGGCGTCCCACCACCAGCGTCCCGGTGAAGGTGCTGACGCGCTGCCGCGCCGGCGGAACGCGCCCATGGCTGTCGCCAACGATCAGCAGCAGCGGCACATGCGACGGCCCGTCCTTCGTCTTATTCCGCGGGACGAAGGTCACGCTCTCGTTGGGCGTGATCACGACGTTTCACGAACGGTTGAGCGTAAGTCGCCTTGCGAAAACGGTTTCGGCACTGAATTTGGAATTCCGGAGCCCAGCCGCGCCAACCCATTGAAATCAGGTCTTTCCCCCATGGTGCGCTGGTTGCTCCCGTCGATGACGGCCTCCGCGCCCAGATGCGGCGCGTCGGTTTTAGACGCCAACCACGAAACCACAAGGGGAAGTCATGCTCAAGAGGATTGCGCTTGCTGCTGTTATTGCTGTGTCGGCCGCGTTTGTTGGGGCGAGCATCGCCAAGGCGCGGGCGCCGCAGATCCAGGTCGCGCCGCAGGCGCCGCGCGGGTTCTGCCAACCTCCCGGTAACCACTGCTGAGTACGCTCAGTCGATCAGTTCGTTGGAACCAAGGCGGAGGACAGTCGAGAGTTCCTCCGTCTCCACCCGTACCTTACGAAAAAATGGTGACGCGACGCTGGCGTTCGCCGGCCAGCACTCGAGTTGATCGTTGATGGCGCTCTGACCGTCCGTCACTTGTACGCGACGGCCGGTTCGCAGACCCGTCTCAATTTCCTTTTCTACCCAGGCGTAACCACCGGCGGATCCTTCGAATGTCCAGATCTTGTCCGGTGACGACCAAACGGGCGGACACTGCCAGTGCGTACCACCCAGCGGCCACTGCGTTCCGTCTGTAACGGAAAAGGCAACCATCTCTGAGGCCACGCCATATCTGACGTAGGCAACCTTTGACCCGTCGGGTGAAAAGCGAGGCCACGTTGGAAGCACCTCGTCGTGGCGCAGAACCCGACATCGATCGGTACCCGTTGTGCAGATCATGATGCTCCGGCGCAAGTAGTCCGAATAAATCCAAGTGCGCCCGTCAGGACTGAAATCGGGCGACGTATCGTGCGGCCCGGCTGTCCTCTTCTCGAGCGCCCCGTCCGGCGTGCGCGACCAGATGTTTTCCGTCGATCCGGGTCCCGGTCTGGCCAGCAGCAATTCGCCGTTCGGGGCGATCGCCGCACCGTCATTGTCGCCGTCGGTCGTCATGCGCCGCCTTGTCGCCCCGTCGTAAAGCCAAACATCTCTCGCTCGACGCCGTGCCAGGACGGCCCCTGTCTGACCGCTGACCTGCGCATCTACCAAATCCATCTCGGCATACCTACCGAGGTTCCGATAGGTACCCTTACGCCAGTCGAGCGCGGTCAACGGAGACCGCGCTTCCAGAGGCGAGACGAATAACCTTTCTCCATCGGGCGCGAAACGGAAGTTTCGCGCACCTGGAATTGCGTAGATCGTCCGCCGCGTGAGCCCGACGCCCTCGTACACCGCAACCGCCCACTGAATATCGTCAGCGTAGAACATTACCGCCAACGCATCGGCGCGATGGCTCACAGTCTTACCAAGAAGCGACTGCAGCCTACCCAGGTTGGGGTCGGCGAGCAGACGAAACTTCATCGTAGGGAACGAGAACACCGCGGCATGCGTACCATCGATGTCGTACGCGAATTCTTCGCCGCTCCTCAACCAGACCGGCTCTGAACCTGGCGTCACTGGCTTCGAGTCGCTACCCTCAGGATTCTTGCTGCGCCTGATCTCTGCGCCGCCAACCGCCGTATTGGCGGTGAACAACAGCTCGCGCCGATCGGGCGACAGATCGGGACAACCCGTCGCATACGCTTCGTGGACGAGGGACGCCGACCGCCGAGCGCCCGATTCGATATTGACGTCCTCGGCCGTTCGGGGAGCGCCCCAGATGAGTCGTACGGTATTCGCGTCGACGAACGAAAAGCAGTGAACGTGCCCCGGAACCGAAGCGACGACCTTCGCCACCTTCGTCCATTCCTTTGGGTGCCCGGTGCTGACCAGGCGCGGAACATCCACCGGCGATGCGGTACCCGGCGCTCGCGATCCCCAACGGGCGCGCACTCCGACGGCACCAAGTGCCGCGATTACAGCTGCTCCGACAGCCAGATAGGCCCGCTTCCGGCGGGTACCAGACCAAAGAATCGCACCCGGTGACCGCCGAGCGCTTTCGAAGAGGCGCTGAACGGAGCGCGCATCCTCGGGCCGATCGGCTGGATCGTCGGCGAGGCACCGCGAACAGAGGGCCAGCATTGCTCGTTCGACCAAGGACGAAGTCGATGCCGTCGAAACCTTCGATACGCCAGAGACACTTCGCGCCGAGCGCTTCTCGGGACGCTTGCCGAAGAAGATCTCGTGCAGAACGACACCAAGAGACCAGACGTCGGAACGGGTGGTCGCTGGGTCACCTTCGCGAACCTCCGGTGCCATATAGTGAGGCGTGCCGACAAAGACGCTGACCATCGTGCTGTCGGGGAGATCCGTTGCCAAGCCAAAGTCAGACAGCACGAGGCGTCTGTCGTCCATGCGCAGCACGTTGTCGGGCTTCACGTCGCGGTGAACGATGCCGGCGCCGTGGATCGCGGCGAGGCCGGCGATCACGCCCGCCGCATCCGCGAAGCGGTCAGGCAACGGGCGCAGCGGCTGGTTCTTCTTGACGGCGTCGCGCAGCGTGCCGCCGGTCGCGAACTCCATTGTGAGGAAGCGGTACCCGTCGGCGTCGCCAATGTCGAAGATGCGGCAGACGTTGGGGTGCCGAATCGGACGGCCGAGGCGCAGCTCGCGCTGAAAACGCTTCTCCCAGCGCGGGTCGTGTGTCAGCCCCGGCTTCAGGACTTTGACCGCGACAACGGTCGCGGAGACGCGATCGAACGCGCGCAGGACGACACCGCTGCCGCCCTTGCCGATGATCGCCTCGACCTGGTAGCGGCCCGCCAGCAGATCGCCTGGCTTCACCTCTGGCGCGCGCTCGCGCGTGACCGCGGGCTCATCGGCTACAGCCGTGATGCTGGGATCGTCGCCTTCCGACTCGGAAGCAGCTACGTCAGATGACGAATCGCGGCGCATCGTCAAAACGAGAGGCTAGCGAGGTTCGTACAGCTTTCCAAGGACTTGGGCGTCAGTTTCGCCTCATCTTGTCCCAGCCGATCAGCCTGAGCTGGGAGGTCTGGTCGTAGATGATCTTCAGGTCTGGATCTACCGGGGACAAAGGATCGGGGTGGCCATCGGAGCAATCGCGTCCGCCCGCCTGGGTCTTGCCCGTCTCGCGTCCCGAATCCGCGTCAACCTCGACCCAGACCATCTTCCCGTTCCGTCGTCGCGAAATCCACAGCGATTGCGCCGACGCCCATCCAGGCCGACACGCACTTTCAGTCTCGGAAACGTGGTGGCTTACACCACCGTCAGCACCTATCCACGAAATACCGAGGCCACGCGGTTCCAATGTGAGAACCGCGATGCGCTTCCCATCCGGTGAAATAGCGAGTGCACCTACGGGGCCCTTCAGCAGCCGTCCACAGCCAGCTTGATCGCAACGCATGACAGCCAATGACGACGGCTCAGCGTAGTAAGTAACTCGCCCGTCCAATGAACATTCCGGTGCGAATCCGACGAATACATCCGTTCGTGTTCCTACCGCCCCACCGCTTCGGTCGATTCGTTCGATCAGACTTCGGCCGCCCCGGTCCCGGCGGACGATAAAATTATCGCCGCAGTGGGCGGCGTTATAGACAGCCCCATCGTGCGTGACTCGAGCCAGAGCTTTGTTCGCATTCAGCAGGAACAGGTCCGCTTCGTCGCGGGCACTGAGGAACACCAGGCCCTGATTGAGTACCCACGGTTTGCCAACCCTCTGGTTGCGAACGCTCCCGATCCGGCGCGCGAGAAGCGTCTTACGATCAAGTTCGACCATGTCCGTCAGGCGTTCCAGATCCGGGTTCGTGAAATAGACTTCGGACCCGCGCCCGACCCTGAAATCCATAGCCGCACTTCCGGTCAAACGAAACCGCATTTGTTCGCTCAACGACGGCCACGAAAAGGCCACGATTCCTATCTCAGGGCCGTCCCAATGGCTGCTCACGAAGATCAGACCACCCGTCGCCGATCGGAACGAGGTAACCGCGCGGTCGTTCGCGGGTTCAGGAAGCGCGGCGATCCGTCGTTCGACCGTCGAAAACACACCCACATGGGTGGTATCGATGTCGAAAGAAAAGGCACCGTTATCGGTCAGCCAGGTCGGCTCCGACGACATTGTCGGCTCCGCAGTCGGAACGACAGCCTCCGCATCCCGGCCGTCGGGATGTTCCGACAGGAATGCGAACGCCCGGCCGTCCTTCGCGCGGCCTTGAAAGACGAGGCGCTTACCGTCGGGTGAAAGGTCCGGGCAGCCCTCCGCGTAGGCCGCGGGAACGAGCGGCGACGAGATGCGCTTGCGCGTGACGGTGTCGACGTCCTCGGCGCGTGGCGGTGAGCCCCAGACGAAGCGGATGGTGCGCTGGTCGGGGAGGAGACGCGTGCACGTGATTCGCTCCGGTATCTCAGCGAGCACGGTCGAGGTGTCCGTCCAGTCGGCCGGCTCGCCGGTCGGCACGATCAGCGGCGCCTCGAACGCTGGTGTCGTCTTCACACCCAGCGATTGCTTCCGCACGCGCGACACGACTCCGCCAACGGCGACCGCCGCCACGAGCGCCAGCGCCACCGCGAATACCGGCGGACGCCGCGGCCTGCCGCGCAGTCGCGCCCACCACCCCCGCCGCGCCGTCAGCAACCGCCCCGCCTCCTCCGCGCCGGCAACCCGACGCCCCGGCTCCTTCACCGTACACGCACGGCATGCTTCGAACACCGCGCGCTCCTCGGCGGTCAGCTTCCGCCCGAGCTCCGGCGCCAGCATGTCCTGCGCCGCCGCCTCCGACCAGCGCGGCTTCGCCCCGAATACCAGCTCGTGTATCACCACGCCCAGCGCCCAGATGTCCGACGCGAAGCTGGAGTTCCCGCCGCGCAGCACTTCGGGCGCCATGTACGCGACGGTGCCGCCGTGGACGCTGGTGCTCTCGCTGGCGTCGGTCGCTAGGCCGAAGTCCGATACGACCACTCGCCCGTCGCCCATTCGCAGCAGGTTCTGCGGCGTGAGATCGCGGTGAACGATCCCGGCGGCGTGGATCGCCGCCAGCGCCGACGCGACCGCGCGTGCGGCCGCGATCCGCGCTGCCAGAGACCGTGCCGCCAGCGCGCCCGAGCGGATCTCCTCGCGCAGCGAGCCCCGCTCCGCCAGCTCCATCACCAGGAACGCGCGGCCCTCGGCCTGCTGGAAGTCGAAGACGCGGCAGACGTGCGGGTGGTGGATCTGGCGCGCCAGCCGCACCTCGCGGGCGAGCCGTTCCGCCCATACGCGCTGGCCGGCCAGTTCGGCGCGCACGATCTTGATCGCGACGGTCTGCCGCAGATCGCGATCGTGGGCGCGCACGACCACGCCCGATCCGCCGCGCCCGATGATCGCCTCGACCGCGTAGCGCCCACCCAGCACCATCCCGTGCCGGATCGGAAGAGCCTCGACCAGGTCCGGTCGGACCTCCTCCATGTCCGTCCAGCTTTCATCCGCGTCCGCGTCGCGGTTGCGCCCGTCGCCTGTCACTGGTGTCCCCGCCGCCTCATTCGCGGAACCGAGCCGCGTCCAAGTCATGTCGTCGCAGCCACCGTTGAACCACCGCCCACTGGCGATCCAGCGCCTTGGCCACCGCGGCGACGTTGCCCCGCTTGTCGCGCAGCAGCCGTTCGAGCTGCACGCGCGATGGTCCGGCCCGATACTTCCGCGCCGCGCCGATGCGCGGGCCCGTCTCCAGCGCCGCGCGCACGCCGCCGGGCAAGTCGCCGACGCGGATCGGCCGACCGTCGGCCAGCGCGAGCGCGAGCTTCACGACTTCACTCAGCTCGCGCACGTTGCGCGGCCAGTGATAACTGCACAGCGCGCGGAACGCCGCCGGCTCCATGCCCGGGAAGGCGGGGCCGGCGAAGTGCGACACCAGCGCGCCGATGTCCTCGACGCGCTCGGCGAGCGGCGAGATCACGATCGGCTCCGCGCCCAGCCGCCCGACCAGATCCGCCCGCACGGACGCCGAGACCTGGCTGGTCGCGGCGATGACGCGGACGTCGACGGGCCGCGCCTGCGTCGACCCGAGCGCCTGCACCTTCCCGTCCTGCAGGAAGCGGAACAGCTTCGCCTGCAGGCCCGGCTCCATCTCGCCGATCTCGTCGAGCAGCAGCGTCCCCTTGTCGGCCATCTCGACCAGGCCCGGCTTCGCGCGCGTCGCGGTCGAATGCGCGCCGCGCGCGTAGCCGTAAAGCTCGCCTCGACCAGCTCGCGCGGCAGCGCCGCGCAGTTGATCGCCACCAGCTCGCCCGTCCGGCCCGACGCCGCGTGAACGGCGCGCGCGTACACCTCCTTGCCCACGCCCGTCTCGCCCACCAGCAGGAGGTGCGCCTCGCGCACGCGCGCCAGCCGCCGCAAGATGGACGCCGTCACCGCGAGCGCAGGCGACATCGTCGCGACCGGCCCCAGCGGATCGGCCGCCTCGGCCTCGATCGCCGCCAGCTCGCCCGCGGACACGCGCCGGAAGACGCCCGCGTGGCTGCCGAACATCACGACGCTGCCCGGCGAGGCTGCGGTCGATTTCGTAATGCGGCGGCCGTCGACGAACGTGCCGTTCTTGCTGCCCAGGTCCTCGACCGTCCATGTGTCGGACGAGCGCGCGATCCGCAGGTGCGGGCGCGAGAGCGTCCGGTCCGCATGTACTATGACTTCGGCGTCCTGGTTGCGGACGCCGGCGTCCGACGACCGGCCGCGCCCGATCGTGACCGGACGATCGAGGCTAACTACGCGCGTGGACTCGGAAAGAAACGAGCCGATCAGCAGCACGGGCGTGGCCGCCCGGCCGCCTCGCGCCGCGCTGACCTCCCGGATCGTCGTGCTGTCGTCGCTTTTCGTGTCCATCTCCGCGCCGCGGGAATCCCCAAGCAATTCGCGTGCGAGCGCCCTACCCGACCCTATGACAAGTTCGATCGCTCTAACATCTGATCGCCGCCGTATTCCCCGCCGCCCGCTGGCGGCTCCAGCGATCGCCGAACTTCCAACAACTTAGCGCGCAGTTCAAGCGCGCGGTCCGCCGGCACGTCGCTTGCCATTTGCGCGCGCGCGGCGAAGCGGAGACCCCTCCGCAGAGGTCGCGCGGGGACGTCTACGCCTAGTCATATGACTAGCGAATATGACCAACGACGTCGCCGCCATGACCAGCGCCTGAAAGAAATTTGGTTGTTAAAGCGCGATCGCTCGCGTTTTGAGATCAGGAGGTCTTCACGTGGCGAATCATCGAGGTGGATGGGCGACCGAGAGCATCCTTCTGTTTGCGGCGGCGGTCTCCGTGGCGGCGTTTTCGAGTTTGTCGTGCGGCAGCGCGGCGCCGGCGCCAGTCGGCGCTGACACGACGAACGTCGCGGCGCCACTGACCGCGGGGGACACGAGCAACGCTGGGCGGGCTCGCTCCTTTGCGGCGGAGGTGGCGCGCTATCGCGAAATCGCGACGCGGGAGCGGCAGGCTTCGGCGGCCTACGCGACGAGAACGCCCCCCGCCAACGCGACGACGGACTGGAACGTAACTCTGAAGGCCCGTGCGGACGCCCGCGCGACAGCGGCAGACCAGATCGCCACGCGGGTCCAGACGTTCGCCGACTATTTCGCGGCCGAGGCGGCGAAGGAGGTGGGACGATGAGCCGCAGGCGGCGGGGATGGGCGCTTGCGGGCCTGACGCTGGCGCTGATCGCGGCGGCGTCCTGTACGTCCGGAGGAGCACCTGGCGGCGACACCGTGACGGTGCAGTCGGCCGTCGGCACGAACGTGGTCGTCACCGTGCGCGACGGCGTGGGCGCGGCGCTCGCGGGGCGCACGGTCTACGCGGTCAAGAACAACGGTAGCATCGCCGGGTCGGCGAACACGAACGCTAGCGGGCAGGCGACTGTCAACCTGGCCGCGAACTCGTACCGGTTTCTCGTCGAGGAGGACGGCTCCGATTTCTACAGCGGCGCGGCCGGCCATTGCGTGACGCCCGGCTGCACCACCGCGATGATCACCGTCCCGCGCGTCGACGTCACGGTGGTCGACACCAGCGGCAGCCCGCAGGCCAGCCAGATGGTCCTGTGGGAGAACACCACCGGCGGCACGGGCGGCTTCGTGTCGACGGGGGCGAACGGCCACGTCGTGATGGCGGTGCCGACCGGGTCGTACCGGTTCGTCGCCACCCAGAACGACTTCGACTTCACCAGCGGGGTCGCCGGCCACTGCACCGTTCCCAGCTGCACGACGGCGACGATCACCACGACCATCCCGGTCACCGTCACGGTCCGGGACACCGCCAACGCCCCCAAGCCGAACCTGCTGGTTTCGTGGGCAACCACGCTGGGCGAAACGGGTGGCTGGGTCAACACGAACGCCAGCGGCGTCGCCGTGCTGTCGGTGCCGCAGGCGTCGATGCGGTTCTCGGTCGACTTCGGGGGCGACTCCTTCTACAGCGGCTCGCCCGGGCACTGCACCGTGCCCGGCTGTACGTCGGCCAGCATCACGGTCAGCGCGCCAGTCCTCGTCACGGTCGTAGACACCAGCGGCACGCCCCTGTCCGGCAAGTCGGTGATGTGGCAACGCTCGTCCGGGGCGACCGGCGGCAACACCAACACGAACGCGAGTGGCCAGGCCACCATCATCCCGCCGCTCGGCGTCGCCGTCCGCTTCAAGGTGATCGTCGACGGCACGGAGTTCTACAGCAGCGCGACGTACGACTGCACGCAACCCGGCTGCACCACCGCGACGATTCTGGTCAGCGCGCCGACCGTCGTGACCGTGGTCGACGGCGCGGGCGCGCCGGTGTCGGGCCGCGCGGTGACGCCGACGTCGACCGAGGGCATCACCTCGGGCAACAAGACGACCAACACCAGCGGGCAAGCGACGTTCCGCCTGCCCTTCGCCCACTGGCAATTCAAGGCCAAGTGCAGCGGCAACAACGAGACGTTCTTCAGCGGCAACGCCGGCCACTGCTACATCCCGGGCGGCTGCCTGACCGCGAAGATCAAGATGCCGTGCGGCCAGTGCGCCGGAAAGCCTAACGGGTTCGCGTGCGACGACCAGACCGCGTGCTCGGGTAACTCGACTTGCCAGAGCCAGTTCTGCACCGGCTCGAACCCGATGAGCTGCTCGGCGTCCGACCAGTGTCACGACGCGGGCGCGTGCGGGGCGGAGACGGGCACGTGCTCGAACCCGCCCAAGGCGAACGGGAGCGCGTGTAACGACAACGACGCGTGCACCGGCACGTCCAGTTGCCAGGCCGGCGTCTGCACGGGGGGAAGCCCGACGACGTGTACGGCGCAGGACCAGTGTCACGTGGCGGGGACGTGCAACCCGGCGACCGGCGTTTGCTCGAACCCGGCGAAGGCGAACGGGACGTCGTGCAGCGATGGGAATAGCTGCACAACCGGCGATTCCTGCCAAGCGGGCGCCTGCACGCCCGGAACACCGAACTGCGGGACGACGACGCTGGAACTGGCCCAAACCATCACCAGTCAGTACTCGTCTCCCCGCGTGACCCTGACCGCACCGATCGATAACACCACGATCACGCCTGGCGACCACATCGCCGTCACGGCCACGCTGAATTACTCCGGACTGAACGTCGGCGTCTCCGGGACACTCGACACGACGAACGTCACAAACAATCCCGTCACGTTCGTCGAGCAAGAAGCACGGTTCGAATACTTCTCGCCATCTCAGAATGCCTGGGTCGTGTTGGCGCGTGTTACGTACGACAGCGCCTTCACGGTGCTGCCCGGTAGCACGCCGGGGACGTCATACGGCGCGGGGTTGCGGGAGGCGCCCGGGCCGGGTGTGCATACCACGACCTCCACCCCCACCTCGACCACACTCGACCCGGATGCGATCGCCAAGTGGAGCTACAGCATCAGCGCGGTTTTGACGTCCGCCCAGCTTGCGGTTCTCGTCGATCCCCAACAGGCAAGCACTGCGCGCGCGGTCTTGAAGTTCGGAACATCGGGCGGTGGTTCGGATGAATCATCGGTCGACGTCACGTCCGCCTTCCGTGCGCTCGCGGCGCCGCCATTTGCCAGCCTTAACGCCACCGCGTCGCTCCAGCCGCTCACCGGGAGCACGTTCTACGGGACGATCACGGTCGGCCTCGTGACCACGTCGCCCGGTCCCGTCGCGATCGACACGACGACGGTCTACACGGGCGAGCTCGACGTTCCGTTTCCGGATGTGCTGCGCTCGCCTTACGTGACGCTCGGGAACATGCCCCTGCCTTATCCGCGGGCGCTCTGGGACTACCTACAGCAACTGGACTATTTCAACTCGCTCGAAACCTACGCGTCGAGGTTCAATGCGTTTCACACGCAGGTCCAGACCCCCGGCGGACCACTCGTTGCGTTCAGCAACTTCGTCTACATGAGCACGGGCATTCCGTCCGTTCACTCCACATCGCACGCGCCCGCCGACATCATTTCCGGAGCGCCGGTTCAATACACCGTCGACGTCGTGAACAGCGGCACAGGCGTCGCAGGTCCGATCTCGTACACCCACCTGGCGGATTCTCAGCCGGTGGCCGGTTCGACCACGACGGTGACGCCCGCCGAGCTGGACGCATCCGGGACGGGATCCGCCACCGTCGACTTCGTGGCGCCCTTCCGCTCGGCCTCCGGTCGCTTCGACGACTGGCTGCTCGTCAACTGGAGTGACCGCAACGGAAACGTGTACGGACCGGTCTTCGTGGATCCGGGGTCGTCGCTGCACGTCTTCCCTCAAGGCTCGCTCGTCGTGGAACAACTGGTGACGCAGATCGTTGGCGTTCCGGCGTCATTCAGCGTCACTGCGCGAAACACGCTCGATGCCCCGGTCGCGGGGCTGCCTGTTCACGTCGCGATCACCGGCGCCAATCCGCAGACGTTCGACGTGGTGACGGGATCCGACGGCGTGGCTCACGTCAGCTACGCGGGCACGAACATAGGCAACGACTTCGTCGTCGCCTCCGGAACGGTCGTCACCAATACGATCCAGTCCGCTCCGCAGAAGGTCGTATGGGCGTCGGCGATCGGGACGCCGTGCACGGGACGCGCGACACCGCTCGACATCATGGTCGTGGTCGACACGTCGCCGTCGATGGTGGCGGAGCCTCCAAACATGAGCGTGAGCTCGGGGAAGCTCGAGGCAGCGCAAGCTGCGGCCCATCGATTCATCGACAACCTGACGGTGCCACGTGATCAGGTCGGTGTCGTAACGTTTGATGCCGTCGCGTCCGCCAATCCGCTTTCGACGAATCATCTCGCCGCGGAGGCATTCCTCGACGCTGGGATCGACTATGCCATCGGGTGCCTCAACGGTTTCTGTGGCGGCGGCTCGGATCTTGCGCGCGCGCTGAATGCGGCTCTCGACGAATTGGACAGCCCAAGGCACCGGGCCGAAGCGACGAAGGTCATCGTCTACATCGGCGATGGCGGCGCCGATGTAGACCCCGCATCCGCGATCGCCCGCCTGCGCGCGTCGGGTGCGCGAACCGTCGCCATGGGTATCGGCTCCAATATCAACCCCACCGTCGTTCGGCAGATCGCCAGCTCGGGCAACGATTACTTCACATCGCCCGGGGCAGCCGCGGTCGACTTCGCCTTCAACAACCTGAACCAGGATCTGTGCCGGAACCTCGCGCCGTTCGTCAGCGCGGGCGGAAACCAAGGTCTCTACAACGCGCGCATCCCCACCTTCCTGACCCTGCAGGGCGAGGTCCATGACGATGGGCCTAACGGCGATGTGCGTCTGACGAGCGAGTGGACAGTGATCAGCGGGCCGGGACCAGTGTCGTTCGCCGATGCCAGCTCACCCGTCACCGACGTCCTGTTCGGGCTACCAGGAACGTACGTCCTGCAACTGGCGGCTTCCGACGGCTACCTCACCGTCGCCGACCGCGCGACGATAGCGGTCGATCCCGATCCGTCGATCGCAGGTGCGAACCTCGCGGTCGCCGTGACCGCCGCCGGACCGCTCGAGACCGGACAGAACGAAACGCTGACCGCCACGCTGACGGACGGCCTGGGAGCGCCCATTCGCGACTACGTCATCCGCCTGACGGTGGCCGGGGCGAATCCCGTCACGACCGCGCTGCTCACGAACTCGCTGGGCGTTGCCACCTTCACGTACCGGGGCTCCAAGCCGGGAACGGACGTGCTCCATGCGACCGCGATCGGCTCGACCCTCCAGCTCGACTCGGCGTTCCTCTCGGTCACCTGGGTCCAACCGGCGAGCGGCGGCGCGTTCCTCACGCAGGGTTGGATCGCCTCCCCGCTTGATCAGTCGAAGGTCACGGAACGGGTCCCCGTCGTGCTGTCGCCCGACGTCACCCTCGCCTCGGGAACGATCAAGTACTTTCCGACGGCGGTTCCCACCGACGTGCGCTTCCTGGCTACAAACGTGAGTGGCGCGCCCGGCGCTACGCTCGCGACGCTCGACACGACGATGCTCGCGAACGGCGCCTACGTCATCCAGCTCGACGGCACCGACGATGGGGGCAACCAGAAGACCAGCGTCGTGCTCGTCACCGTCACGGGCGACTACAAGCCAGGCAGGCTCGTCGTCGAGCTGACCGATTTCACGCTGCCAATCGCAGGCTTGCCGATCACGGTCGGGCGACGCTACGACAGCCTCGAAAAGGACAAGCTCGGCGACTTCGGCTACGGCTGGTCACTCGCGATCGGCCATCCGCGGCTGGAGGTGAACCCGAACTTCAGTGTATCGCTCACGCTTCCTGGCGGCCGGCGAACCACATTCGGCCTCACGATCGAGCCTTTCACCGAGGACATCTTCGACCTGCCGTCGTTCCTGGGCGTTTACGCGCCCATCTATAAGGGTGAGCCGGGGGTCTTCGGGACGTTAACCCAGGAGGGTGGTTGTCCATTCGTCCGTTACAACCCGGCGAACCCGGCCAATCCGCTCCGCTGCGCCATAATTGCTGCGCTCATCCCTTCGTACGCACCCGAGTTCTACATTTACACAGATCCTTACGGCACCGCGTACAGGATGGCAGCCAGCGGCGAGCTTAAGTCGATCAAGGATCGTCAGGGCAACACGCTCTCGTTCGAGCCGAACGGCATCATCAGTAGCGGCGGCAAGAGCGTGACGTTCGAGCGTGACGCCCAGGGCCGGATCACGAAGGTCGACTACCCTGCGTACTTCGGTGAAGTCTCCGCCGCCCAGTACACGTACGACGGGTCTGGCGATCTGACGACCGTCCAACTGCCGGGGGTCTTCAACCAGTTCGACCGGATCATGCACCACATGTACGACCAGCACCGGCTGCTGGCGAGCACCGACCCGAAGGGAAACACGGTCCGTACGTCGACTTACGACGCCAACGGAAGGGTCGCCACCGACACCGACGCGATAGGGAACGAGTTCTCGTACACCTACGACCTCGCGACGCGCACCAACACGAAGAGGTTTCCCGATACCGGCGTGGCATCACAGACGTTCGACGCGCAGGGGCTCGTCGTCAGCGAAACCGATACTCTGGGCAACACGACCACGCACGAATACGACCCGGACCAAAATGAGATAGCGCGCACCAACGCGCTCGGCGAGCGATCCACGGCGACGTACGACCACGGCAACTTGATCTCGGCGACCGACTCGGTCGGGCGCACTACGTCCACCTCGTACGACGAAGCGAACATGCCGATCACTTTCGTCGACGCCCTCCAGCACGCGACACACATCGATTACGACGAGCGACACATTCCAAGTCGCTTCTGGGATGAACGCGGCACTTTGTTCGCCTTCACGGCTTCGGAGCAGGGCCTGCCCGTCACCATCGATGACGCTGCCGGAAACCGCGCCTATCTATCGTACGACGTGGGCGGCAACCCGACTTCGCAGATCGACTGGCTCGGCCGAACCAGGCGCGCGACCTACGATGAACTCGGCCACGCCACCAGCGCGACCACTGCGCGCGGAGCTGTCACAACCAACCAATACACGCTCGACGGCAAGCTCACCTCCACGAGGGACGCGAACGGTTACCAGCGCCTGTTCGCCTACGATGCTAACGGCAATCTCCTCGCCGAATACGACGCCCCGTCTGTGCACGGATCGACGAACTACACATACAACGCGCTCAACCACCTGGTACAGAGGACGCGCGCCCTGGACGGCACGACGGTTAGCTACACCCGCGACTTCCGCGGCAAGCCGCTGACCATGACCGACGAGGGCGGCCGCACGACGAAGTACGAGTACGACACGGCCGGCAACCTGACGAAGACAACGTTTGCCTATGGGACCGACGAGCAGACGTCCACGATGCGGACGTACGACGCGCTCAACCGCCTCGCGTCGGTGACGGACGAGAATGGCCACACGACGACGTACGCCTACGACGCTGGCTGCGGTTGTGACCGTGTGACGACCGTAACCGACCCGCTCGGCCGCGCGACTGTCACGGCGTACGACGCCAACGGCCGGAGGTCGTCTGTGACGGACGCCAATGGCCGCGTTACGTCGTTCGAATACGATGAGCGCGGGCACCTGACCGACACTCATTTCCCCGACAGTACGTCCACACACGAAGAATGCGACCCGCGCGGCCGGCGCATCTCGATGACCGATCAGACCGGCGCGACCACGCTCTACGGCTACGACGACCAGGGTCAGCTCACCTCCGTGACCGATCCGCTCTCAAACGTCACGATGTACGCGTACGATCTCGACGGCAACCTGACATCCGTGACCGACGCCAACGGCCACGCGACGACGTATGAGTACGATGCTCTCGAACGGAAGACGAAGCGGACGCTGCCGCTCGGCCAATTCGAGACGTTCGCTTACGACCTGGCCGGCCGCCAGACCGAGCACGCGGAGTTTCGTTCCGCAAATACAAACTGCGGGACCGATCCTGCTCTCTGCAGGAAGACCACCATGACCTATGACAGTCGGGATCGGCTGCTTACGAAGATTCCCGACCCGTCGCGCAACGAACCGACGCAGAGCTACATCTACTCGCCGACCGGCACGCGGACCAGCATGACCGACGGCAGCGGCACGACAAGTTTCACTTACGACTTGCGCGATCGAATGCTCACAAAAGCCGCAGCCGCCGGAATGCTGACGTACACGTACGATAGCGCCGGCAACATCCAGACCATCCGCTCGTCGAACCAGGATGGTAGCCCCAGGGCCAACGCCACTTCCGTCGACTACGTCTGGGATGCCGCGAACCAGCTTCTCGAGGTCACGGACAACCGGGCGGGCGGCACGACGACCGCTACCTATACCCCGACCGGGGAGCCATCGCTGGTCGCGCAGCCCAACAGCGTCGGTCTTACCTATTCTTACGACTCACTCGATCGCGTGGCGTCCATGCTTTGGCGGCGAGGGACGGCGCAGGAGTTCGGGAGCTGGGCGTACACACACAACGGGCTGGGACAGCGTCTGACGGCCACAGATGTCACGGGCCGCAACGCCGCGTACGGTTACGACGCCGCCCAGCGCCTCGCGAGCGAGACGATCACGGGAGATCCACGCGGGGTTGGCTTCAACGGCGCTGTCTCCTACGCCCTCGACGGGTCTGGAAACCGGCTCTCGCGAACGTCGAGCGTCGCCTCGATCGCATCCGCGACGTACAGCTACGACCAAAACGATCAACTCGCCTCCGACGGTTACGATTCCAACGGAAACACCGTCAGCGCGAACGGCCACACGTTCGCGTACGACTTCGAGAACCGCCTTGTCTCGAAGGACAGCGGCGCTGTCACGCTTCTTTACAACTGCGATGGCGATCGCGTTGCCAAGACGGTCGGCGGCTCGACGACGCAGTACTTGGTAGACGACATGAACCCCACCGGCTACGCCCAGGTGTTGGAGGAGGTCGTCGGCGGCGCGGTTCAGACCCGCTACACATACGGAACGAGCCTCATCAGCCAGGTCCGGAACGTTCCGACGGCGCCAACGGTGAGCTACTACGGTTACGACGCCCACGGCAACATCACCTTCCTGACCGATCAGAACGGCGACGTCACGGCGTCGTACGATTACGACGCTTGGGGAAACATCGTCGCCTCCACCGGCTCCACGCCGAACTCGAGGCTCTTCGCGGGCGAGGAGTTCGACGCGGACCTCGGGCTCATCAACTTGAGGGCGCGGCAGTACGACCCGGGTCGCGGCAGGTTCCTGTCGCTGGATCTGGTAATGGGGGACCTCGCGCGGCCGATCTCGCTCAACCGCTATTTGTATACGGAGGCCGATCCTGCAAATCGCACGGATCCGCTCGGTCTAATGAGCGTCGCGGCGGGCGCGTTGGTCGGGTGGGCTGCGCCTTCGGGTGCGGCGGCTGCTACGGCGACCGGTGCGCTGGCCTCGGCTCGCGTGGCGACGGAGTATCTGCTTCTCGCCATCGCTGTCACCGGAACGCTCGTCATACCCGTGGACGTCAGCCTCGGTCTTCCCGGCGGTCAACACAACACGATTCGCGTATCCGGCGTTGCCTTTGCCGCTGGCTACGCCATCGCGTGCTTGGTGCACGCCGCGATAAGCACCGTGGATCCAGGCTACAGTCCAGGCCCGCCATTCCAATTCTGCGCTGTACGCAGACCGCCACGAACCCCGGCGAATGACAACTCCCGCAGCGAACCGCAAGTGCAGGACAGAACCGGCGACCCCACAAAGGAGCCCGACAATGACAACGACTGCAAATCGGGCGGCGGTGGGAGCCCGAGCGGCCCGGGCGGCGGTGGCGGCCCGGGCGGCGGGCGTAGCTGGCTGTCGGCGTGCTACGACATGTGCAGTGCGGACACCTTTGACAGTCGATATGCCATTCTTATGAATCCAGCGGATGACTTCAATTTCCTCAATAGGCTGAAGAGCTGTGGCAAGGGGCGGCTAGTTTCGATATTTGAAAAGGCGTTGAACCTGAGCGTCATTGCGTGCAGAGGCCTCTGTTACGAATACTTTGGTAGTCAGTGATACGCTAGGACGATCCCGTGGTTGGCCTGCGCGCGCGATGTTCCAGTCATCCTGCCATCACCATGGCATTGGATCAGGAGCGGTACGTGGTGTCGGCGGGCGCGTTTTGGAAAGCGAAGCGGAACTCCAAGAGGCCCACAATCCTGTTCCATGGCACCGGCATCGACGACAAAGACGACGCCGTGGTGTGGTTCTCCCAAACGCAGCCCTCATCGGGATCATGGATTGAGATCGAGATAGTCGAAACTGACAGCGGGGATTGGCCGCGCCGCACACCACGTCGGAAGGTCGACTGGCGCGCAATTTTTCGGAGGAAACAGGCTAGAGATCGACGCACGCTGGAGGCGCTCTCGATGCGCATCCAACGGCTGGGGCCGCAGCCCGTTTCGGCACGCGAGTGGGATCGGTCGCTGCGACCCCCATCGTGCGGCTTCCTGCTCACGCTTGACGACCAGGCCTTAGGACGGATCGGGGTCGGAAATCCTGGATCGATGCATGTGGACGTCTTCTTGAAACGCAGTGCCAAAGGCGTATCGATACGATTGCAAGCTGACGGCAGCGAGACCCTCGGAAGCGATGCCCGCAGATGGCGACATTGGAGCTGGGTCGAACGGCCACTGCGCATCGGACAGCGACTGCGGATTGACGTGGTCGAGCCAACCGACCTCGATCTTGGCGATGTTCGACGAGTTGTGTCCTTCGTACCCCGCGGCGAATCCGAGATCCGCAGTGCCATCAAAGGACTTCGGGCGGCGATTCGGTCCAACCTATACAGCAAACAAGCCCGTCAGATGATCACCTTGAATCGGAATCGGCCCGAACCGCGCCACTATCCGCGAGAACCAATCCGGGAGCGCTGACGGCTGTTGAACGGTGTGGACTTCGTTGGCCCGGGAGTCTTTACGGCGGCATCAATCCCATCCGATAGACGTGAGCTGCGACGTCCGGTCGTAAGCAATCCGGAAATCACGATCTTTGCGATTTTGAGCTGACGACGGTGGCGAAATCGTAATATCGCGTCTTCCCGGGAAGGAGGTTCGTCGTGGTGTATGCGCTGGCGATCGTGGCGGCCGTGGCGGTTCTGACGCCGGTTCTCATGGTGTGCCTGCGTCTCACCTGGCTTGCCGTCCACGTGGTGCCGGAGGTCGACGCGGAACCCAACGGCGACGATCGCGACTACGAGCGGCGCTACCGGCAGTTCGCCGAGCTCGGCTTTCAGCCCGCGGGAGCTACGCGCGAGACGTGCTGGTTCATCTCCCCCTTTGACTGGTACTGGCGCTCCCACGACCACCATCGCTGGATGGCGACGCCCGATGGGGAGGCGCTGGTCGTCCTCTACCGCCTCGTCGCGGTCGAACCGGTGCGCTTCAGCATCAAGACCGTGTTCGACGGGGGCGCCGTCGTGAGCACGTGCTGCCCGGGCGCCGGACTCCGCTCGGATACCGCCACGCACTTGCATGTGGAATACCAGAACCTGGAGCCCGCCGATCTGGTGGCGAAGCATCGCGAGCACGCCGAGGCGTTCGCGCAAAAGCATAGCCGCCGCATCACGCCTTGTACCGTCGCCGAAGCAGCGAAGGCCGAGATTGTCCACGATCGCGATCTCCTGCAGTCGAGACCACTGCGCCGCCGCGGCGTCCCTGACGCCCTGATCGTGCTGGCCGCGCCCACGCTCCTGGCGTTCCAGTTCTTGCCGCTGGACGGATCCGCCCTGCACCGCGGAGCGATTGCTTTCGTCGTCGGGGCGACAGTCTTCGCCGCCGTCCGGTTGTTCTATCTGCCGAAGGTCGTCGCGCAGAATGCGCTGAAGGCGCATGCCCCGACGGCGGCGACGCCACCGCCCCCCGCGGGCATTGGAGGGGCTCCGTAGTGCCCGCAGCCATCCAGGTTGACGGCCTGTCGAAGTCGTACCGTCGCGCCAAGACGCCCGCGCTTATGGACCTCAGTGTGCGCGTCGAGGAAGGCGAGATCTTCGGCTTGGTCGGGCCGAACGGGGCGGGCAAGACGACGTTCATGGCCTGCCTGCTCGGCCTGCTGTTTCCGACCCGCGGCAAAATCCTCATCGAAGGGCGCGCTCCTGACGATCTCGCCTTGCGGCGCGTGACCGGGTACCTGCCCGAGCGCCTGCAATTCGATCGCTGGATGACCGGACGCGCGTTCCTGGACCTGCATCATTGCCTCGCTGGCCTTCCGGAGGCGCGGCGCGTATCCGACGTGACGGCGATGCTTCAGAGGGTCGGCCTCGAACCCGCGCATTGGCTGACGCCGATCAAGAAGTACTCGCGCGGGATGCTGCAGCGGGTGGGCATGGCGCAAGCGTTGCTCGGCAATCCGCGATTCCTGTTTCTCGACGAACCGGCGTCGGGCGTCGATCCGTCCGGCGTGCTGGCGTTCCGCGACATCCTCAGCGACCTCAAGCAGCGCGGCGTCACGATCGTCCTGAACTCGCACCAGTTGGACCAACTGGAGCGGGTGTGCGATCGGGTCGCGTACATCGAGGCCGGCGCGATCCGCCACATCGAGAATCTACGGTCGGCGGAGATCGGGCGCCGGGTGCTGCTGGTTCGCTGGCTCGTCACCGAGGCGACGCCGCCAGCCGACGGCGTCAGCGCCATCACGACCGGCGTCGGGGCGACGGCTCTGGAGGTCGCGCCCGGGCGCGGACGCCTGGCGGTGGTCGATGACACGCAGGCCGCGGCGTTGTTGCGCGCGCTGTCCGAAGGGGGCTATCCGGTGGTCGAGGCCGCGCCCGAGTCGGGACGGCTCGAGCGGCTCTTTCGTAAGGAGGAGCCGTCGTGAGCTGGTCCGCGTTCGGTGCGCTGGTCGCCGTGACCTGGCGCGAACGGCTGCTCCGTCCTTTCTTCGCCACGCTGCTGGTCGTCTTCTGCGCCACCTATGTTTCGATCGCACAGAGTAGCGAGAGCCTCCAGGACCCGGTCTTCCTGCTGGTGCTGTTGATCGGCGGCGGCAGCGTCGGCAAGGACGTGTCGTCGGGCGTGCTGCCGCTGCTGTTCACGCGCCCGCTGGTTCGCTCGCATTACGTGCTCGCGAAATGGTTCTCGCTCGCATCGGCGATCGCCGTGCTCAGCACGTTGACGTTGCTGATCGAAGCCGCCTGGCTCGCGCACCGGGGTGTCGGGGTGCCGGGCCGGGAGGTCGCCGCCGCCGTGTTCACCAGCATCTCGAGCGCGTTCGGAACGACGTCCGTGCTGCTGTTCTTCTCGGTGCTGGTCTCGGGCTACTCGGACGTACTGCTCTGGATCGGCCTCGGGTTCCTGCCGTCGCTCGCGCACAAGTACGTCCCACAACGGGTCGCCGAGCAATGGAAGGCGTTCCTCAATCCTGCGCTCGACTGGGACGCGACGTTCCGCGGCCTGTCGATCGGGTGGTTCCGGCTGTTCTCGTACCTGTCGACGGTGACGCTGTGCCTCTGTCTGGCGGCGCTGGCGGCGAATCGCAAGGAGCTGTCTTATGCATCCGGCTAGCGCTCCGTCCACGCGTGCGCGGCCGACGATCCTGATCGCGCTCGCCGCGATCCTTTTCGCCGCGCGCCTCGCGAGCGGCATCAACGACGCGCTCCATCCCCCGCACCCGGGCGGCCTGGTCAACTGGCGGGCCCTGGACGGCGCCGACGCGACCGCGGCCGCCGCGAAGAAGCCGATCCTCTACGACTTCTCGGCCAGCTGGTGCGAACCGTGCCGGCGGATGGAGATCGATCTGTTTTCGAATCCGGAGGCCGCCGCCGTAATCAACGGCAGCTACATCCCGGTGCGTGTCACCGACGAGGACCTGGCCCCTGCGGCGAAAGCTTTGCGCGTGCAGCACGAAGTGGAAGGCCTCCCGACGCTGCTGGTCGTGTACGGGGCCGGGAGCGAGCCGCGCCGCCTCGAGGGGTACGCGGGGCGGCGCCCCACCCTCAAGTTCCTCCAGCACGCCGTCAAACCGCGACCGGTGCGCAAACCCGGCGACGAACGGCTTATCGACCCGAACGATCTCTAGGAAAGGCGGCCCCCACCGTCAGCACCGCCCCGCATCCCCGGTAGCCGGATCAAGGATCAGCCGATCGTCGACCCGCAGGGCGCCCGCCTCGAGCGCGAGCTTCTCCGCCCGCCGCCGGTCGGCTTCGTCGGACACCTTACCTTCGAGCCGCGCGGTTCGGTTGTACACGACCGCGGTGACTTCGTAACGGCAGAGCCGCTGGTCGGTCGACAGCCGCAACGCGACCAACCTGGTGATCCCCGCGTCGTCCGTCTGCGGCGGCGTCCGCATCGAGCCGGAACCGGAGCACGCCACGCACAACGCGATCACGACCGCGACCAAGGACCTCACCCCGACAACCTACGCGCGCCCTACTTCCCCGCCAGCCGTTCGTTCAAGAGCTCAGCCCTTCTGCCGCTCGTCCGCGATCGCTTCGAGCTCGGCGATGCGCTCGAGATCCTTGGGCCGGCCGGCGGCGCGCTTCAAGCGGATGAGGGTTTCGAGATCGACGAAGCGCACGTCGAGACCCAGCACCGAGTGCACCTCCGTGTGCGGCAGGAGCGCTTCGTACGTACCCCCGCCCGTCGCCTCGCCGAGCACGTCGAGATCGCCTGCTACCGTCGTGAGCGTGAAGTTCAGTCCGCTCCGGATCGTGCCCGCGTCGAAACGGAACGGGAGGCCCGGCGGCGCGCCTCGAAGATAGGGGGCGAGTGGCGCCAGAGCCTGGGCCAGCCGCGCGATGTTGTCCGCGCTCCGGCCGTAGACGACAGCGAGATCAGCCGTGACGTGCGCGGAGCCGTGAGCCGTCGCGGCCATTCCGCCGATGATGATGAACTCGACGTTGCCGCTTACCAGAGTCTCCAGCAGACGTCGGAAGTCGGTCACCGCTTCGCCGCGCCCGACCGCCGTACCTCCTCCACGAATCGCAGCGTGGATATCAGTTTCGCAAGACGCTCGCTCGGGCTGAGCTTCAAGTTCTCGCGAATCAAAGTCCGGTCGACGTCTCGCTTGTAGGCTTCGACGGCTGGGCTCGGCTCCAGCGAGATCGAATCGAGCGTCATACGGTCGCCCATGACGCCCATTATGCGCCCCGGCCGGATCGAAAACCATGTCAGCCGCGGTAGCGATCCGCCCGCCCTACTCCCCCGCCAGCCGCTCATTCGGCACCAACCTCAGCTGCGACGTCTGGTCGTACACGATCCGCAGGTCCGCGCTGACGGGCGACGCCGGGTCCGGCCTCGCGTCGCCGCAGTCGCGGCTACCGGGGACGGTCTGGCCGGTCTCGCGGCCGGTGTCCGCGTCGACCTCCGTCCAGACGATCTCGCGCCCGCGCCGGCGTGACACCCACATCGTTTCGGCCGAAGCCCAGCCCACCGGACACGTCGTTTCCGTCTCGACGACTTCGTGGACCGGGCCGCCATCGGCGCTGATCCACCGCGCGATCGAGCCGCGCTTGTCGGTGGTCACGAATGCCAGGCGCTTGCCGTCCGGTGATGCGGCGAGCCCGATCGCGACGCCCTGGTAGATGTCCCGGCACCCGGTCCGGTCGCAGCGCCGGATGGCCGGGTTCGGCGCGTGCGGGCGGTAGAACCAGGTCTTTCCGTCGGGCGTGCAGGCGGGCGACCAGTCGAGTGGTCCCTGCGATAGCTGCTCGATCCGCCTGCCGGCGAGGTCGACCCGCTGGATCACGATCTTCTCGGGCGCCAGCTCCTCGCTGACGATCACGTCGCGGCCGCACCGGTTTCCGTCCCAGACGCGGCCGCTTCTGGTCAGGTTGAACAGCGGACCGCTGCCCTTGCGCGCCCACAGATCCGACGCCAGCCGCACGCTGACGAACGCCAGCCCGGTCGCGGTCCGCATCGGATAGCGCAGCATCTGTCCGGGGACGCGGCCGACGAGACGCGCGGTCCCCGCCGCGACGTCGACCGCCGCGACGTCGTAGCCGCGACCGCCGTTCCGCTGCGCGAACAGCAGTGTTTCCTCATCCTGCCGCATGTCCAGCGCCAGGTTCGGTACGCGGAAGCGCACCTCCTCCGCGAGCAACAGCGGCACGATGCCGACGATTTCGGTCTCACTGGTGTCGAAGTACGATCCCAGGTACACGCGGTTCCCGATGACGTGGCGGAACATCGTCAGGCTGGGGCGCGTCGTCACGTCGGGCAACACCTTCATCCGCCCCGCCGCCGGCCAGAACACGCCCGCGTGATTCGCGTCGATGTCGTACGAGAAAATGTCGCCGTCGGCGAGCCAGGTCGGTTCGGACGCCATCGAGGGCTCGGCGGTCTGCACGACCGGGACGGCGTCGCGGCCGTCCGGGTGTTCCGACAGGAACGCGAACGCGCGGCCGTCGGGTGCGTGGCCCTGGTACAGCAGGCGCTTTCCGTCTGGCGAGATGTCCGGGCACCCCTCCGCATAGGCAGCCGGCACGATCGGGGACGGGGCGCGCGCGTGCGTGACCGTGTCGACGTCCTCGGCGCGCGCCGGTACGCCCCAGACGAAGCGGACGGTGCGGCGATCAGGCAACAGCCGCGCGCAGTGAATCCGCTCCGGAACTTCGGCCAGCACCGCCGACGTCTCGGACCAGTCGGCAGGCTCACCAGCCGGGACGATCAGCGGCGAGCGGCGGGTTGCCGCCGCGACCGGCAGACCGTCCGGCCGGCGGTGCACCATCGACACCGCGATCGCCGTCGCGCCGGCGACCATCACGACGGCCAGGCCCGCCACGATCGCCGCGCGCGCCGTGACGCCGAGCCGGCGCCGGCGGCCGCCGCGTTCGGTCAGCCGGCGCCCCGCCTCCAGCGGACACTGCAGCCGCTTCGCCGGATCGGGCACCGTGCAGGCGCGGCACGCCTCCAGCACCATTTCTTCCGCGGGGGTCAGCTTGCGCCCGGGGCCGAGGTCGGGCGCCAGCATCTCGGGCGCCGCCCCCTCGCTCCAGCGCGGCTTCACGCCGAAGACGATCTCGTGCATGACGACGCCCAGCGCCCACAGGTCGGACGCGACGCTGGAATGACCGCCGCGAAGCAGTTCGGGCGCCATGTAAGAGATGGTGCCGCCGCCGACCGTGCTGGCGCCGTCGCGCGCGTCGGTCGCCAGGCCGAAGTCGGTGAGCACGACGCGCCCGTCGGCCATGCGCAGCAGGTTCTGCGGCGTCAGATCGCGGTGGACGATACCGGCGTGGTGGATCGCCGACAGGGCCGACGCCACAGCGCGCGCGTCGGCGATGCGTTCCGCCAGCGGGCGCGCCGTCATCGCGCCCGAGCGGATCTCCTCGCGCAACGTTCCCTTCGCGGCCAGTTCCATCACCAGGAACACGCGGCCGTCGGCGTGCTGGAAGTCGAACACGCGGCAGACGTGCGGGTGCTGGATCTGGCGCGCCAGCTTCACCTCGCGGGCGAGGCGATCCGCCCACACCTTTTCGCCCGCCAGCTCGGCGCGCACGATCTTGATCGCGACGGCTTCCTTCAGATCGCGATCGTGCGCGCGCACGACGACGCCGCAGCCGCCGCGGCCCAGAACCTTCTCGATCGTGTAGCGGCCGCCCAGCACCATCCCGTGGCGGATCGGCACCGCCTCGGCGAGGTCCGGTCGCAGGTCCTCCACCTCCGTCCAGCTGGTCTCGTCGTCCCCGTACCCGTCGCCCACGCCGCCATCCCCCGCCATTTCAGTCACCGCAAGGCTCGGTCATGCGGGTCAGAGTTGCGCTGCCGCCGCGCCGCGGCTGCAATTCGAGCAGGTCGCTCGCCCCGTCAATCGCCGGGAGGCTCAACGGGGCTACACTACGCCAACACGCGGGGACGCGGGGAGGCCCAATGGCTGCAGGCGACGATCTTTCGGCGCGGCCCCGTCGCGGTTGGCCGCACCGCGGCGACGCGTCATGAGCGACGTCTTCCTTCCGGCAACGTTCGAGGCGGCGCTGGCGGAGGCCAAGGCGAAGGGCGTCTGGTTGATCGTCGCGGTGTCGGCTGCGTCGGAGGAGCCGGCGCAGTTGATGGACAGGACGGCGTGGCGTCACAAGCGTGTCGCCGAATGGATCGCGAGCAACGCGCTGGCGGTGCGGATCGACGCCGACGCGCGCCGCGATCTGACCGTGAAGCTGCGGATCGACAGCGTACCGACCGTGCTCGCGTTCAAGAACGGCAAGGAGAAGGACCGCATCGCGGGGTTCCTGGAGCCGACGCGCCTTCTGATGTGGCTGCTCAGCCTCGACCGCGACATCAAGACGATCTACGACAAGCACATTCGCCAGGGAGGCGGCGACCTGGACGTCGACATGCAGGGGCGCCTGTCGTTCGCGAAGGAGTTGATGCACAACAACGACCACGCCAAGGCGACCGAGCACTACGTCTGGCTGTGGAACAACGTGGAGCAAGTCGAACCGGCCATGGGCGGCGTGCGCGTGTCGTTCATGGCCGGCGAGATCAAGACGCTGGTCGGCGCCTTTGCGCCGGCGCGCGACGCCTTCGTGGCGATTCGCGACGAGGCCGGCCGCGCCGCCGACGCCGACCCGGCGGCGGACAACAAGCGCCTGGACTGGGTCGTCCTGAACAACGTTCTCGGCGATCAGGAGCGAACGCTCGCCTGGTTCGACGGCGTCAAGGACGATACGAACGCGGAGGCGACGGTGCGCGCGGTCGGCCGCTTCCTCATCGAGCTGCTGAAGGCGCGCGGCCGATGGGCCGACGTCGGACGCCTGTACCGCGATCCCCTCAAGGAGCTGGCGTTCCACCACGAAACGCTGGCCCAGGCGAACCTGCCGATGATGGCTGACGTTCTTCCCGCGGGGGCGCTGGCGACCGTGGAGAAGGTCATGAAGACGCAGTTCCGCAAGAGCGTCGCCGACCTGCACACCAGCCTGCGCGCCGCCGGCCGGACCGCCGACGCCGCGGCCGTCCGCGCCGAGGCGCTGCGCCTCGACCCGTCCGACGACATGAAGCGCGCTCTCGCCTTCGCCTCCGCCTCCGAATGATGGCGAAGATGTACGGCCTGCGCGTTCAAGTGGCGGGGCGGGCGCCCGTGACGATGGCGCTCAACCATGAGAGCTACCAGGTGTCGGTGTTCGCCTTCGCGAAGTGGCGACGGCGAGGACGCAAGGCCCGGTTTGAGTTCATCGGTTCCGGGATGGACGACCGGGACGACTTCTTGAAATGGTTCTCCGTCGAACCGCCGGGCGTGGGCGCGTGGATGGAGATTACCCCCGTGGAGACCACGACGGCCGACCCACCGCGACGGATGCGCCGGAGGACGGCGACGCGTCTGCGTCTCCAGCGCGCGTCGGCAAGGACACGTCGCGAGATCGTCGAGATCACCCGCGGCCTCCGGCGGCCCGACTGGCAGCCAACGGTGGTGCCGATTCCCGCGCCGCCCGCGCGCGCCGACTTCGGTTTCGTGGTGAAGCTGGACGATCGCCTGATCGGCAGCGCCGGAATCGGCGGGCGCGGCGGGTTGAGCGTCACCGTCTTGTTGAAGCGCCGCCGACGGAGGCTTGCCCTCGCGTTGCACGTCCATGGCGGCGAGTTCTTCGGGCATTCGACGCATCGCTGGCGCCGCTGGCCGTGGGGCGACCAGCGCGAGATCGACATCGGCCAGCGCGTCCGCATCGAGGTCGGCCGGCCCGAACGCCTGGACCAGGGCGACGTTCGCGAGGTCCGCCGCTACCTCCCGACGACCCGGCAGGAGGCGCGCCAGTACCTCGCCGGCCTTCGCAGCCAGGTCAAGAACCACGCCCGAACGCAGCGGCAGTTGGACGAATACCGGCGCTCGCGCCCCCCGCCCCGGACCTACCCGCGCGCCCCGATCCGCGCCGATTGAGGCGGCAGTCAAGGAATGCCCCGACGGCGCCGAAGATCCGATCTGGTACCCTGCATCAAAGGAGCCCGCCCGCCTTGCGTCCCCTGCTCGTCGTCCCCGGCCTGTTCTCGACGGAGATCATCGATGGCGAGCAAGGCCACATCTGGGGGCGGCTGCGCAACATCTTCGGCGGGCCGCCGATCGCCACGCTGGAAGGGTTGCGCGGCAAGCCGGGCAACATCGTCCGCGTCATCCCGGTCATCCCGGGAATCTTCGACTACGACCTGATGCGGTCGCTGGAACGCGCGCTGTGTGGCGCCGGCTACGGCATCGACGAAACGTTGCACTACTTCGCGTACGATTGGCGGCTGCGCATCATCGATCTCGGCGTGACGCTGGCGGCCCAGATCCGTCGGCTCGCCGAACGGGCCGGCGGCCCGATCGATCTGCTCGGGCTTTCGAACGGCGGGCCGATGATCCGCGCGGCATTCGCCGCCGATCGCACCTTACCGGTCGAACGCGTGGTCACGTCCGGCGCGCCGCTCGGTGGCACTGTCGAAACGCTGGCCTGCCTCGACCGCGGCTTTCAGTTCGCGCCGCTCGGGCGCACCGTCACGCCGGAGCAGTTCATAGCGTGCCCGGGCGCGCTGCAGGCGCTGACGTCGCCGGGCCTGACGAGGTTCGTCGTCGAAGGCGACGGCGGCGGCGGCACCAGTGACGACCTCTACGATCCCGCGACCTGGCGCCGCCTGCGCATCTCCGTGTTCCGCCGCGACCCCGACGATCCGGTCTGGGTCGACGTGATGACAAAGCGGCTGGCCGACATGCGCGAGACGTGGCGGATCCTCGAAGGCGCGGCGGCGCCGCGCCAGCTGATCTGCATCTGCGGGACCGGCCTGCCCACCCAAATCGCCATCGTCGTCCGCAAGAGCCGCGCCTACGTGCCGGGCGAGGGACGCCTGGCCGGTATCCCGCCGGCCGCGATCACCGACGGCGACGGCGCGCTGACCGTCGAGCAAGCGTCGGCCTGGACTGGCGCCACGCCGGAGATCGTCCGCATCTCCGTCACCCGCCACCGCGACACCGTCCGCACCCCCGTCGCCTTCAACGCGATCCTGAAAGCTCTCGCGTAAGGCTTCGATCCCCTCGAGGGGACCAGATCACTGTTCGATGAAGCCGACGTCGGGGGTGGGGGGCGGTTTGTCGTCGGGTGAGACGCAGGACGACAGATCGAAGAGCATGAATTCCAGCGCCAGCTCCTGCGGCGTCAGGTCGGTCGTCACGCAGCCGCCGGGGAATGGCTGCTTGCCGGAATCCGACGGCATCCCGGCCGCCGCCGACGCGGACACGTGCAGGTCGCTCATCACGACGCGGCCGCACTGCTGTTCGGGCGCCACTTCCACCGGCGTGTTGAACGAGAAGTACTGGACCATCGGTTTCCCGTTCTGCGAATCCGTCCCGGCGATCCAGCTCTGCGCACCCGCGTTCGTCGAATCGACGCTGTGCTCGGCGCCGTGAATCACCAGCTCCCCGAACGTGGCCGAGCCGCCGACGTTCACCATCCACTCCGCGAACGCCTTCCCCTTCGGAAAGCTGGTCACGATCGGCACCGTGATGTCGGTGGTGAAGCCGTGCGCCCCGGACGCGTGCTTCGCGACCGTCGGCCACGGCGCCGGGCCGTCGAACACCCAGCTGTTGTGCCAGTGTGATCCGAACACGCGTCCGCCGGCGTCCGCGAAGTCCTTCACCGCCTGGCGCATCGCCAGCGACGCCGCGCCGGCGCCG
>Ga0207681_10000337_pt1 | contig 33731 bp, 30 predicted proteins | sample KBSS53metaG_FD_184324 | JGI IMG/M metagenome (GOLD analysis project Ga0207681, IMG submission 184324) | Switchgrass rhizosphere microbial communities from Kellogg Biological Station, Michigan, USA - KBS S5-3 metaG (SPAdes) (version 2) | ecosystem: Host-associated > Plants > Roots > Rhizosphere... | reverse complement strand
CGTGGCCGACGCGGTGCGCATTTCCATGTCGATTCCCTTCTTCTTCGAGGCGCGGTATTACGAGCAGAACGGCAGCAACGATGCTTATTGTGATGGCGGCGTGCTGAACAATTATCCCATCGACACGTTTGATGAACAGCACACGGCAGTTGATCCCGACTCGGGCCAGCAGATGCTTCATCGAACGCCCAATCAGGAGACGCTCGGGTTCCATTTCGTAGATCCGAGCCAGCCCGCCTCACCAATCAACAGTCTGCGGAGTTTTACCGGCGGCGTCATCGACGCGCTCCTGGACATCCAGGATATTCTGCTGAAGACAAACCCTGGTGACGAACGGCGCTCGGTCTTCATCAATGATCTTGGCGTCAAGTTCACGGACTTTGAACTTTCCAAACAGACGAAACTCGCGCTGATCGAGCAAGGAAAGATTGCGACGGTGAAGTACCTGGACAAACCCCGACTGCTGCTGCCTCCGATTAAGCGTCTCTGGCGCCGCCTGGGATAATTTGTCAGCTAACCCGCGGAGCGGGTGTCGGCATGAAGTCTCGCACCCCAGCCGGACTGCCCGGCTGGAGACCCCGCCCCGGGGGTGGAGCGCAGCGGAACCCCAGGAACCGACGTCGAAAATATTTGGAGTCCGCGTATATGATTAACCTACTCTGGCTCCGATAGACCAAAGGTAAAAACATCATGCTACATCTCCGCAGTTTATTGAGTAGTGTTTTGTTGCTCGCGCTAATATTTGGCGGTTGGACTAAAGTTGGCTCCAAAGAGGCGAAAGCGCAGAACGATTGGACTGAGCCTTTTCCTGCTTTCCGAATTGCTGGAAACCTTTACTATGTTGGCAGCAAGGGATTAGCGAACTACCTGATCACCACTCCGCAGGGTCACATCCTCATAAACAGCGACCTCGAAGCTAACGTTCCGTTGATTCGAGCCAGTATCGAATCGCTGGGGTTTAAGTTCACTGACGTCAAGATTCTCTTAATAAGTCATGCGCATTGGGATCACGACGCCGGGAGCGACCTGATCAAAAAACTTACGGGCGCGAAATACATGGTGATGGAGACGGACGTCCCCGTGGTTGAATCCGGCGGGAAAAGTGATTTTCAATATGGCAACGATCCGACTACTCTTTACTCGCCGACAAAAGTTGATCGGGTATTGCGGGATGGGGATGAAGTGAAACTCGGAGATGCGGTACTCACAGCGCGTCTGACGCCCGGTCACACCAAAGGCTGCACGACCTGGACGATGAAAGTGAAAGATAGCGGCAAGACTCGCGACGTGGTGATCGTTGGCAGCCCAAATGTTAATCCGGGATACAAGCTGGTCGGGAATTCTCTTTATCCCGGGATAGCAGAGGATTTCGAAAAAACGTTCAAGGTCCTGAAGTCGTTGCCTTGCGACTATTTTCTCGGCGCTCATGGAGCGTATTTCGACATGGAAACCAAATATGCACAACTCAAGGCCGGTGTCTCGACCGCTTTTATCGATCCGGTCGGCTACAAGAGTTATGTGGCTGAGCGGGAAAGCGCGTTTCGAAGAGAGTTGGCGAAGCAAAAGGGCGCAGGCAACTAGTCCGCCTATTACGCCGTTACCGTCCGCATCACGGGCTTTGATTGTTTGCAAACGATTGGTTCACCGGTGGCATTTTCTCGACTTCACGTATGATTCGCCGCGTTCGTTGAATCACGAAGGAATAAGATGAGCAAATACCGACAGCGCGGCTATATGGAAAGCGATCGCGAATCGCAAGGACCAAAGCCGCAATCAAGATCACAAGGATCGCCCCAGGATCGCGAAGGACCGCGAAGCCCGCGGATGATGGCATTTGGCGAGGCGTCGAAGTGCACTGCGTGCGGAGCCAAGGCGCCGGCGAACATCAACTTCGACAGCGCTTGCCCAAAGTGCAACGCTGACCTTCACAGTTGCCGTCAATGCACACATTTCGATCCGGGCGCGCGCTTCGAATGTAATAAATCGATCCCCGCACGGATAGTGAACAAACACGCGCGCAACGAATGCGAACTGTTCGCGGCTCGAATTGTAGTCGAGCGCGAAACGTCGTCAGGCCCACCGACGAATGCGCGTGACGCGTTCGCAAAACTATTTAAGAAGTGAAATGTCTCGGAGATTGCCTCTCCATAACTTTGATCCGCCAGTGCTTCCATACAATGATCTGGAGTTCGGCAAATTCTGCCAGATCTACGGACCAAACGCTGGAAGCGTTCGCTAATTTCAGCCCAGGGTTGCGTTTGGCAACCCTGGGAGCACGCATATGAATTTTAAGGAAGGACGCAACCCTGAAGGGGTTGCGTTCGCCGCCTCCTATTCGCAACTCCTTCAGAGTTGCTAGAAATCTCTCAAGCACTTTTGCCCCCAGGGTTTCAAAGCAAACCCTGGGCTGAAATTAGCGAACGCTTTCAGCATTATGTTTTTGTGTTGCGAATACCCTTGAATCTCCATTCCTCGATTTAGCCGCGGGCTTGCCTAATCTCTTTCATAACACTAATACCGAGGCCTACCTTATCTCATGAGGGACGCTCAACGACCTGTCGGTAGAATCCACGAGTGTTTCCAAACCGAAAATAGGAGAACGCACCTTCATGGCTCAATCATCGCACGACTTTGGACCCACCGTATCTTCTCAACCAAAAACCGATTCCCATTTTTCAGTGACAAGAAGTTACGAACTGATACCCATGCATACCTTGCGAAGATGCTGCGTGAACAGGATTGCGAAACGCTAATCGTCAAGGGTGTTGAGGATCATGTCATTCATTGTTCGCGCTATCGCGAACTCATTCCCTTGCGTCAGTTGTTAAGGAGATAAAACGCACTTCCTCTGGTTTAGCAAAGGAGCTTTCACCGACACTAGCAAAGTTCCACTGGCAGAGTGGCTACGGCGCCTTCTCCGTAAGTCAATCCAATTTGGATGAAGTTATTAGATATATCGAAAACCAGGAAGAACATCATAAGCGAGTGACTTTTCAGGATGAGTACCACGCTTTCTTAAAAGCGTACGGCATTGAATACGACGAGCGCTACGTGTGGGACTAAGTGCCCAATCATGATGGCGAGATTATCTATTGTTTCCGGGTTTCAACGGCGAATAGTCGCCAGTCGCCGGGGACATCCGCAAGTTTGTGAATGCCCTTGTCCGCAAACTGAATACCTGAGCCGGCGACTAAATCCTTCACCGTGCTGGAAACCAGAACTTCGCCGGCGGACGCGGCGTTTGCCACTTGGGCGCCGACGAGGGGAGCAATGCCCGAAACTCTGACGTCGCCCGGCTCGCCCACCATCTCACACTCGCCCGTATGCAACCCCGCGCGCATCATGACGCCGAGGCGCGAGGCGTATTCACTGATGGCCAGGGAGCAGCGGATCGCGCGGGCGGGGCCGTCGAAGATTGCGAGCGGACGGTCGCCGACCATGTCGATCTCGCGGCCGCGGAACCATTCAATCTCCTTGCGCACCTGCTCACGCAAGCGATCCAGCAGCGCGTACCAACGTTCATTGCCGAGACGTTTGGCATGCTCCTTCGAGTCGACGATCTGTGTGAACAAGACTGTGGCCAGCACCGTGTCAGGCTCAAGCGTGTGGCGCACGCCGGTCAAGAATTCTTCCACTTCGTCAAGAATCGCATCCTGGTCGCCAACGAACGGTAGATGATCCTGGCCCGGCAGCTCGACATACTTTGCGCCCGGAATGCGCTCCGCCACGTATCTTCCTTCTTCAACTTTCAAACAGCGATCTTCGCTGCGATGAATCACGAGCGTGGGGACGTGAACTGACGGCAACACCTGCCGCACGTCGATCTCCGCGTTCATCTGCGTCAGCGTTAGCGCCGCGCCGGGACTCGCGCCCATGCGCAGATACGTGGCCCACCAGTCGCGAAACTCCGGATCGCCGGCAACACTCGGCGCGCGTTCCTCCAGCCCAACCGGCCCGCCCCATTGCTCACGCATCTCGTCAAAAAAGTGTTGACGCTGTTCGGTGGTTGGGGCCCAGGGATACTCATCGTCGCGAATGCGTTTGGCGTAAGTTCCAATCATGACGAGCGCAAGCGTTTTCTCCGGATAGGTGGCGGCGAAGAGACTGCACATCGGACCACCTTCAGAGACGCCGCAGAGTGCCGCGCGCTCGGATCCAACTGCATCCATCACCGCGCGCACGTCGTCCATGCGTTGTTCGAGCGTGGGCAGCTCATTGAGCGGCACGCGATCGGAAAGTCCGGTGCCGCGTTTGTCGAAAAGAATCAGACGCGCGAAAGAGGCGAGGCGCAGCAGGAAGCGCGCGAACGTCGGCTCGCGCCAGAAATATTCGAGGTGTGAAACCCAGCCCATCACGAAGACGAGATCGATGGGCGCGTCGCCAATCACCTGGTAGGCAATGTTCACGTCGCCGCTGCGCGCGTACATCGTTTCCGGCGGGCGTTCGAGATTAAACACGAGTGACGATCTGCTAAGACGCGGCTGTGTTTCATCGGGCGACAGATCGATGATGGCGGGCATGCGCCGCGCAAACGGTTGCAGCGCTTCAGTGCCCACAACCTCATCTTCGAAACTCTCGTCTTCGACCATTCGCCTTACGGGCGCGCGCTTGCGCGAAACCGGGCTCGGCGCTTCCTCGCGAATTTCTTCGACGTCGGCAACGAAACGATAGCCGCGCTTCGGCACCGTCTCAATGAACTTCGCTCCTCCGCCGCCCAGCACTTTTCTCAACGTCGAAATGTTTTGCGCCAAATTGTTTCCCTCGACGAAGCTGTCGGGCCAAACCTGCGCCATCAATTCCTCGGTGGTGAGCAGTTGGCGGCTGTGCTGAACGAGAGCGAGCAGCAAGTCGAACGCTTTGGGTGTCAGGGAAACAGGCGTTTGGTCGTTGAAGAGAACGCGCTCAGTCGCGTCTACCCGAAAGGTGCCAAAGACGTAGGAAAGTTTTTCGCGGGCTTGGATCATGGTGAAACAAGGGGCAGAAACCCGGCCGTTAGGGAGGGCTCTGCAAATTGGGACTCTTGCAGAAACGCGACCGTTAGGGAGGGCCTAAACCTGGGCCCTTCCTGACGGTCGGGCTTCTGCAACGGCCTAAACCTGGGCCCTTCCTGACGGTCGGGCTTCTGCAACGGCCTAAACCCGGGCCCTTCCTGACGGTCGGGCTACTGCAACGGCTAAAAAAGAATCTCAGAAGGATTTCAGGGTTTTCTAAATACGCCGCGCCGGCGCTGAAGGTATCGTCCATCGCGTTCGGGAAACGTTGAAAACTAAGAAAGCACCTTCGAGTTACGGAGCCGGCGGCGCGCTTATCTTAATCCGAAATCTGGTAGCAGGAAAATCCTGCTTAACGGTCATTAAAAGGAGTTTGTTCGATGAAGAGAATTCTACGCGATGCGATTTCTGTGTTGTTCCTGATGAATTTGGTAAGCGTTTACGCCGTAAGTTCTGCCAGCGCGCAAACAAGTGGACCATCCGCCAGCGGCAGCTACAAGTTTGTACTGGAAGACGAGCTCGCAAAGTCAGTCGAGTTTACCGCGAACACTGACGAGCGCGGCGCGACCACGGGTCAGATGACTTTCAAAGACGAAGCCGGAGTTTCGGAGCAGGACGTGGATGGCGTTGGCGGCGATAAGGAAGAGTCGCCATCGTCATTCTATATGACGGCAAAGCTCGACAGTTTGACGATCGATCGTAACCGCGCGGTGATGGGCGGAACGATCACTGATTCCAGCAACAAGAGCTACATCGGCAGGTGGGTGCAGCTCGTCGTCGAAGACAACGGCGACGGGAGGGAACAGCCGGACAAACTGAGCTGGTGTTTTTGCAAACCGGAAGAGGGCGGCTGGGTGCCGGCGGATGCGGAACTGAAAAGCGATGAGGGCGCCTATTGGAAATGGTGGGCCACGGACGCGGAGCTAAAAGACGACGCGGGAGTCCAGTCTGCGAACATCATTCCCGGCAACAAGACAAGCTGCAAAGTGTTTCCGCTGGCGGTTTATCCGTTTGCTGATGTGAAGAGTGGTGAGGGGCAGATTCAAGTTCAACCGTAGCGCGGCGGCATGGGGTCTTCCGCAAAGCGGTTGCTATAAGCTCCGTTAGAGATGAGAGGCGTTCTCACTCTAACGGAGCTGTTTGCTGTTTAGGGCGAGACTTAAGCTCAGGGCTGGCGCTGCGGCTTTGCCGCCGCACAGTGCGGAAAGGCTCCGCCTTTCCGTCAAATCGAAATTTGATTGGAGGCTGTGCCTCTGTTTTCTGAGGCGTAGCCTCAAGAAAAATTTAAACCATTCCGGAAAGGCGGAGCCTTTCCGCACTGTGCGGCGGCAGAGCCGCAATATGCTAGCGCTGCCCCACTCGCACGAGCGATTCCGATTCCTCTCCGGTACACCCACCGAGTTATGTCCAATAACAACCAATAGTAAATTTTTAGGCACGGCAGTAATAGGAGAAGGAGCTCGGGCAGCGTTATATTCTCTTTTTGAATCCGAGCTCTTCCGAAAGTCAAAATGAAGTTTCTACTCAGCCTCTGTTTGCTTCTCATCGCTACGGCGGGAACCGCGAGCGCAGTGAAATCAGTAGCCAGTAAGCAGAAGGCAGTAAGCAGAACCCAACTCCTTCGAACCTTTTTGAGTCAAGCGCAGACTAGAGAAGCGGAACGGCGGCTCGCCGAGATGGGCTACTGGACTGGTCCGGTCGACGGCGTTCTTGATCCGGCGACGCGATCGGCGTTGATCGCTTTCCAGAAATACGAAGGCCGCTCTATCATTGGCCAGCTTACGCTCGCTGAGCTCGAGGCAATTCGCGCAAGCACGGCGCCTCAAGCCAGAGAGCCTGGTTACGCACATGTCGAAGTCGATCTGGATCGTCAAGTCTTACTAGTGATCAATGAAGCGGGTGGAGTTCGCATCCTGCCAATTTCGACGGGTAGCGGCAAGCCGTTTGAGGATGAAGGACAGATGAGCGTCGCGCACACGCCCCGCGGCCGGTTTCTTGTTTATGAGAAGGTCGTCGGTTGGGAGACGGGCCGGAATAGCTCGATGTATTACTCGAATTACATCAGCGGCGGCGTGGCGATCCACGGCTACCCGAGCGTGCCAGTTCAACCGGCGAGTCATGGTTGTATTCGCATTCCAATCTTCGCTGCTCGTGAAGTCAGCAAGCTGTTGCCAATTGGAACCATCGTGCTCGTCTACGACAAGGTCTCGTTCGTTTCGGGAAAGCTTTGGGCCGAGAACCCGAAACTCAAAGAAGCGATCCTTGATTGGAACAGAGCTGTCGGAAACTAGCCCGCGGCAGCGGGCGAAAGCATAAAGCCTGGGGTGAAGCGTTAGCGGAACCCCAGGAATCCGTAACGCAAGAAATGCAGAGCCCGCGAAGCGGCCGGCAGACGCCTATCAAACGTATCGCTTGTCGTACTCGATGGCGTTTGCTTTGAGGAACTGAATGAATTCATCTCGAAAAGAAATCTTCGCGTAATGCTCTTTCTGTCGCTTCAAATAATTTCGCACATCTTCAACGTTTGACTGACTCACTGTAAATGCACCGTAACCGCGCTGCCATGAGAAATCTCGAAGGTTCGGAAAAACATCGTGCATCCATCCGCTTGCGTTGGCTTTGAGGTTTCGCAGCACGTCAGACAAAGCACGATCCGGCCGCAGCTTCGCCAAGAGGTGAACATGATCTGCAGTTCCGTTGAGCTCGAGTGAAACGGCTCCTAGTCCACGAAGAGTACCGCCAATGTATTCATAGAGTCGTGGCTCATATCGGGCGTAATCAGTGGTCGGCGGTCTTTTGTTGAAAAGACTATGTGGTAAAGGAGGTTTGTATAAGAGTCAGACATGTTGGCCTCATCGATAGTCGATGCTGAAATTATCAAGCATCTCGAATGGTTCAGCACTGTCACATCGCTGTCGGCCGCTTCGCGGACTTTACAAATTATCTTGCAAGAGTTCCTGGGGTTACGCTGCGCTCCACCCCAGGCTTTATGCTTACGGCCGCTCCGCGGGCTCGCATTCTGATATTCACAAGAGACTCTCGGTAGCCGTTACGTTTTAATCCAGGTAACCTGCGGAATATAATTTTGCCTGACACTACTTCATGACCACCGCCGACAAATCTTCAGTTCATTATCGCGCCTGCAATCTTTGCGAAGCGATCTGCGGTATCGAGATCACTGTTCAGGACCCGCTCGCCGAACCTTCGCCGGGGAATATCACCCCACAGCGCGAGCCGGTGAATGATCAACTCGAAACCCGAAACTCGAAACTCGAGACTCACACCCGTCTCGACATCCGTGGTGACAAAGACGATCCATTCAGCCAAGGTTACATTTGCCCGAAGGCAGCCGCGCTGCAGGATCTTCACTACGATAAAGACCGTCTCCGGCATCCCGTCCGCCGCACTGCGAATGGTTGGGAGCGTCTTGGTTGGGACGAAGCGTTTGACGAGGTGGCCCAGAACCTCAAGCGTGTCCATGCCGTACACGGCCGGAACTCAATCGCTACCTATCTGGGCAATCCCACGGTGCATAACTACGGCGCGCTGCTGTTCGCGCCGGGGTTTATCCGCAGCCTTCATACGCGCAACAGGTTTTCCGCCACCTCGGTGGACCAGCTCGCGCATCATTTGTCGGCTTACCTCATGTTTGGTCACCAGCTGCTGCTTCCGGTCCCGGATATCGATCGCACCAACTTCTTCCTAATCCTCGGAGCGAACCCGGCAGTCTCGAATGGCAGCATGATGACTGCACCGGGCATGAGTAGAAGACTGCAGGAGATTCGCCGGCGCGGCGGCAAAGTGGTACTCGTCGATCCGCGGTTCAACGAAACTGCGCGGTTGGCAGATCAGCATCTGTTCATCAGACCGGGCACCGACGTGTTGCTGCTGCTGTCGCTGCTGCACGTTGTTTTTGCTGAAGGAGGTTTGGATTCGCGTTCGTCCGCGTTAGTCGGCGGCCCATTTCAGGTTGAAGGCCATCACCCGGTCGCTACGGCTCCCGGTTCTGATTTTGTGTCAACCCGTCTCGGGCGCCTCGCGGCGTTTACCAAAGGCGTGGAAACGATCGGCAAGCTGGTTGCCGAGTTTCCCCCGGAAAGAGTCGCAGCGATTACCGGGATCGACGCCGAACAGATACGCACCTTGGCCAGAGAGTTTGCGGCTGCCGAGTCTGCGGTCTGTTATGGAAGAATCGGCGTGAGCACTCAGGAATTCGGCGGGGTGTGCCAGTGGTTGATTAATGTCCTGAACATAGTCACAGGAAATCTGGATCGACCCGGCGGGGCCATGTTCACGCTACCGGCGTTTGATCCGATCAGCGCGCCCGAGTCTCTGGCGCCGCGCGGGAGTTATGCGCGCTGGCACAGTCGCGTGCGCAAGTTGCCCGAATTTTCCGGAGAGTTGCCGGTAGCTGTCCTTGCTGAAGAGATTTTGACTGAAGGCCCGGGACAGATTAAGGCGCTCGTAACCTCCGCCGGTAATCCCGTGCTATCCACGCCTAACGGCGCTCAGTTGGATCGCGCGCTGGCCGGGCTTGAGTTCATGGTCTCAATCGATCCTTACATCAATGAAACCACCCGGCACGCGCACATCATTCTGCCGCCGAGCACCTCGCTCGAGCGCGGACACTATGACGTAGCCTTCCATGTGCTGGCAGTTCGCAACACCACTAAGTTTTCACCAGCGTTGTTTCAACCGGACGACGACACGCGACACGACTGGCAGATTTTTGTCGAGCTGCAAACGCGGATGGAACAGGCGGGCCTCGCAACACGCGTGAAGGGGAAGCTCATCAAACAATTCCTCGGGCCCGAAAGGATTTTGGCTTTGGGTTTGCGGTTTGGGCCTTACGGCGCGAAGCTAAATCCTCTCTCCAAAGGTCTGACTTTGCGAAAACTTAAGCAGGCGGTACACGGAATAGATCTTGGCCCACTGTCGCCGTGCTTACCGGGGCGTTTGCGTACGGCTGACAAACACATTGAGCTGGCGCCGGAGGTGTTAGTGCAGGACGTCGAACGGGTGAAGGCAAAGTTTGCCAATGCGCCTGTTCATTCCAATGGCGAGCTGTTGTTGATTGGACGACGACGGCTGCGCAGTAATAATTCCTGGATGCATAACAGCGAGCGATTGGTCAAAGGCAAGACACAATGCACGATGCTCATGCATCCGGCAGACGCCGCGCAGCGTCATCTCGGCGCCGGGCAAGAGGTGCTCGTGCGATCAAGAGTGGGAAGTGTCGTGGTACCAATCGAGATCTCCGAGGAGATGATGCCTGGGGTGGTGAGCATTCCGCATGGCTGGGGACACGATCGCCTCGGGATTCAAATGGGGGTGGCGCAAGCACACGCCGGCGGCAGCATCAACGATCTGACGGATGAGCTGGCACTTGACGAGCTTTGTGGGACGGCGGCGTTCAATGGGACGTGGGTGGCGGTTGAAGCGAGATTAGCCGCGGATGCGCGCGGATTTGGAAAAGATAAAATAGACGCGGTTCAGATTCTATAAAATCCGCGGGATTCCGCGGCTAGATTTTTATCCTCCGAGGTCCTGGTCCAAACTGGAGTGCTATCCAACTCGCGACTTCCATCTTTCAGGATCGCGACGAGAATGGAAAACCGCTACGACTTGAATCTCCTCCGTTGTAATCTCATAAAACATCGCAAACGGAAAACGCCGAGCAACGACTCGTCTGAGAGTTTTGTAAACAACAGGATACAAGTAGGGATTGCTGCGGATTCGGGCAACAGCCTCACCGATCTCTTCCATGAATTCGATATCCAGATTCAACCGCTGCTGGGAATACCACTGCCGAGCTTCGGCAAGTTCGGCATCCGCGTCGGGAGTGAACCGAAAGATCATTCCGATTAGCGCGACTTCATGAATTCAGCTTTGATTTCGTCCCAAGTACGGCCTTGGCCAGGATTGGCTCGTGCTAAGTCCAGTCGTCGATCGAGTTCACGCTTCTGGGCCTCGGTTAACTCAAAAGCCTGATTCTCCTCGGCGATTGTGTCCCAGATTTCTTCGACCAGGAGGATGCGGTCGGGGATGCTTAGTTTTTTTGCTTGTTCCGCTATTTCACTTTGCATGAATGGCATTATATCAAAGCTGATACTCCGGACGAACGATCTGCAAGCTCGCCCAACCTGATGTTATTGGCAGCGGATTCACGCGGGGAAGCGCGGAATTAGATGGAGGTGGTTTCAGATCTTCTAAAATCCGCGTGAATCCGCGGCTAATTAGATTTCCTCTTCATCCTGTGATGTCCTGTCCAAAACACAAGCGATAACCGTTGCAGTCCTCCACATCGAAGTCGCGGCAGCCGTATGGTTGGTCGCAAATGTCGCGCGCGACCTTCACGCCCTTCGCTTTGAACTCAGCGTTAAGCGCGTCCGCGTCATCAATCCAAAGGTAAGCGTCCCACGCTCCGCCCTCGGGATCGACGGCGTGATTGGGCCGCATCAGGCCACTCTCTTCGAACTGCGCCAACATGATGACAACGCCATTGCGCTTCACCATACAGAAGCACGCCGGCTCGCCCCAGAAGCGTTCGTAATGGAAGCCGAGCTGCTCGCGATAATAATTCGCCGTGGCCACCACGTCATCGACAATGAAATACGGCGCCACGCTCCAGCGCGGCTTCGACTCAACATTATCCAACATCAGTTTATCTCCTGCCGGACTTTAACTCTGCACGTCGTGGCAGAAGCCCGACCGTCAGGGAGGGCCAGGAAAGCCCTTCCTTACGGTCGGGCTTCCGCAAAACCAAGGGCCCGCCTTAGCGCGGCGCGGGCAAGCAAGCGCGTCGAATCTAGAGTGGGCAGCGGCGTGTCGTCCGGGCGCACGATCAACGGTATCTCGGTGCAACCGAGCACGACCGCGTCACAACCACGCTCCTTCAGTTTCTCCATCACTTCATTGAAGTAGCGCCGCGATGTTTCCGGGAACAGGCCGTTGACTAATTCCTTGAAAATGATCTCGTTGATTCTTTCGCGATCCGCTTCGTCAGGTATCTCGCGTTCAATTTTGAATTCCTTGAGAGCCTCGGGATAGACATCGCTCTCGGTCAGATACTTTGTACCTAAAATGCCGAGCCGCGTGTAACCCAAGCCGCTAGCTTCGGCGGCGACCGCGCCGGCGATGTGTAGCCAGGGGATGGGAGACTGCGGAACGAGATACCGAAACGCCTGGTGATAGGTGTTGTCAGGACAAATAGCGAAGACGGCACCGGCCCGCGCGACCTTGTGCGCGGAGGCCGCCATCAACTTCGCCACCGCTTCCCAATCGTTCGCGCGAATGTGAGGCATGTACTCGGCCATCGGCCACGAATTCATGGTTATCTCCGGATGATTGTGTTCACCCATGAACGCCGGCGCCTCGAGACAAATTGTGCGGTAACACAAAGCCGCACCCTCGGCGCTGCCCGCTACGATGCCGATGTGTTGGGTCACTGTATCTTTCCTGCCTTCTCAACAGTTTTCGAAAGTAATAATCAATAAGGGCTACATCGTACCTTGAACACTTTCGCGTGGTTTCGTTTTGTCTTTCGTGTTTTTTAGTGGTCCTGATTTCCAGTTGGAAGCTAAAAGACCTAACCACGAAATCACACGAACCAGCAATCACGAAGGAACACTAAGGTTGTGTTATACTGCGCTCGCTTTCAGGGCTGACAACCCTATCAAGAGCGGTCTCCGCACCCGAAGAAAACGCGGCTTTTTTGTGTCCGATTGTTTTGTCGGGTGGCTGTGTGAATACAAAACCCGTAAGGGGAATAGCATGGGCCGTGCTCTTGGCGGTTGTCAACGCCCGACAATCTGACAAAACCAAGAGGACACAAAAATGAGCACGACTATTCCGTTGAGCTTCCGAGTCGATCAGGAAGTCGGACGTGAGGCTAAAGATCTTACGCCGGTTCAAGTCGAGGAAATCTTAGCCCAACAATCTATCTTCTACTGCCGCTGTCTGTTTTATTTGATCGGGCAAGCAGCCATCAGCGAACCGCACGATCCACGTTTCAATCACCTGATGTTTCTACACGTGCTCGAAGACATCACAACGATGGGAGCAGCACTGAGCGACGCCGCGTACAAGCATGTCGAGAACCTGGCGCTTGAAGACCAACAATCAAAAGGCAAGGTAACAGTTTGATTTGTTTCTAATTGGTTTTCGTTGTAACGCAAACTGTTAGTTTGCGCCGCGTTGAATGCCTCTCACCACCGCAAACTAACAGTTTGCGTTACAAAAGACACCGTAGTCAGGCGCCGGACCGCCGTTCCGCAATCTCCTCGGATATCGTCTTAAAACATCCTTCGCACATTCCGTGCGTGATCATGGGAAGCGCCTGACGCTCGAACAAACGTAGGGCCGCGACCGCCTCCTCTATCTCCCCCCACTTGCCCTTGCCGACATCCACGCGTTTGCACCAGCCGCAGATTCGTAACAGGTCAGCTGCGCGCGTGGCGAATGAATCGAGCAAGTCCTGACGCGGGCGCTGCTCCTCTCGCACGGTTGTGCTTTCAAACTGCACGTTGCCGTCGTCGAGCGCTGAAATAGCCAGCTCCATGTAACGCCGGCGCTCCAGGGCATCGCAGCGGAAGTTGAATTTCATAAAACGTCCGGTGTGGACCTGGTCCAGCATCTCGCGGTATAGCTGGCTGGTAGTTTGATCGGTAATGAAATCCCACAAAGGGCGACCGAGGACTCGTGCGGGAAGCAGACCCGAAGCGTTATTCGCGATGGCAAAATTAGACCACGCCTCGTTGAGGTAGATGAATTCATCCTTGCTGTTTAGTCGATATACGATGGCGGGAGCTTTATGCATAACCGAGACTCGTGAGTCGAACTCATACGATTAATAACAGAATCAGAACCGGCAGCGGTAGCGACCGGCCGAGGATTGCAAGAATAAAAAATCGACACAAGGAATAGAACGGCATTAAAAGAGTTGCGTATTCGGCCGGTCGCTACGGCTCCCGGTTCTGATTGTGTGTAATGTCCTCCCAGGCATACCAATATTTCTTGAAAGGAGAGGCGCCGACGCTTTCGTAGAAAGGCTTCGCCTCGTTCGGGCTGTCATTGGCGAGAGCGACGCAGACGTGGCGCGCAGCTTGCGCCTGGAACCACTCTGCCAACCGCCGAAACAACGCCGTAGCTATTCCACGCCGCCGATAAGGCGGCGACACAAACAGGTATTGCAGTTCACCCGCACAACCATGACGCGTCGTCAGATGTCCCGCAATGTAGCCGACAACCTGCTCGTTAACGAGCGCCACATATCCCACGCGGGCGGGCAAGGCCTGCTGCGGGTGATGTTGACCGTCAAAATATGCGGCCATGCGAGAATCGGCAACAGGATTGACTGGATCATCCAGGTGGCAACGCGACATCGCGACAGCATCAGCTGCGGTCGCCTCTCGGAGTTGCAGGTTTTCGATTGAGTTCATAATCACCAGGAAGCGCGCGCGATGAGATCAACTCTGAGTTTCCTTGGAACGCTTCGCAAAATGCCAAAGACCACCGGTAACTTCAACCGGCAAACGATAACCCAATTGCCGGGCGAGCATGACAATCTGCCCGCGATGATGGCCTTCATGCGCGACGAAATACGTCAGGACATGCGCCACGTCGAGTGGAAGATTACGCCAGGAGTACGACGAAGTCGCCGGGATCGTGCCCCCGTGGTCCAAACCGAGCTGGAGCAAACTGATAATGCCGCGGCTGCTGTGGCCAAGGGCGCGAATGAGTTCCTTTGAACCCACCGTGCGTCGATCGACGGCGCGCGGCGTCGCGATGCCGTGTCCCTTTCCCAGCGTCTTGATCCACATGCACCGCGCGTTGTGCAGGTGACCGGCGATCATCCGTACGGTTCGACGCGGAGCACCGGGCACTTTGCCTTCCCAGAGTTCGGCGGGTAAGTGCTCGACGAGAAAGACGGTAACGCGATTGTTGGTTCGCCACGCGTTGAGCAGCTGCTGATCAAGGGCTGGCATAGTGGTTTCGTAGTTTGAAATTCAAAACTGCAGCAGCGATTAGCGCGACGATAAACGCCGGCACTCCAGTCAGGATGGGCCAAACCGGCAGGGCGACCAGCATTCGCGGACGATATCCGGCGGCTGACCAGAGGTCGTGTAGGTTAGCGCTGAGCGCAAGCGCAAAGGCTCCAAAGGCGACTGCCAGCGAGACGTGCGTTGCGGTTACGCGAGGCGAGTTGCGCAAACGAAAATGCTCGTAACCAATGTGGACAAGAAAAACAATGCCCGAGGCGAGGAAGGCCAGGCGGTTCCAGTTGACGCGCATAGATGCCGTCTCGGCCCAACGCGCAAAGGCGCCGAAGCCGCTGGCGATGGCGAAATAGACCAGACCCGTGAACAACGCTATGCGTAGCCAGGATTTGCGATCAGGGACATTCATTGTGTTGGTCCAACGCTGGGGACTAAGCGCGCGCAACATACTTTTGGCCACGCGGAAAGTCAATATTGAGCCGCGAAGCGGCGACAGATAATAGCCCCGGGCGTAAGCCCGGGGAAAAAATCCGGAACGAACATGAGCCCGCGAATGCGGGCGACAGATGTTTCGATGTTCGCAGTCTGTCGCCCGCATTCGCGGGCTCTTATCGTTATTTTTACGAATTCCCCGGGCTCACGCCCTGGGGCTATTATCTATCGCCGCTTCGCGGCGGATTGGCGCCGCGCTTCCGCGCCATTTTCATTACTTGGATTTTCGTTCGGTAGGGATCGGAGCAAACGCGCGGGTAGTGTGCTCGGTCACGCTCGGCATGCCTTCCGGCAACTCTCGCGGTTGGGCGACGTCAAGTTCTTTCGTCGCTTGTCCTTTAGACAGTACCTTGTCGCCTTCTTCGCGAGGCTCGCGCTTGCGGCGGAATAGCAAGCGTAACAACACCGCTTCCAGCACAACCATCATCAGAAACGGAAAGAACGCGAAAGCAAGAATTCGATCCGCCGGTAAGTCCAGAACCTGCTTCATCACTCCCATCAGCATTGTGATCGCAACCAGACCCAGGATGAAGAGACCAACCATCGCCGACACAAGCAGTCCGGGTTTTACTTCCTCATAACTCGCGTCAGTTGCGCCGCTCAACTTTGCGCCACAATAATTGCAGTAGCTCAAGCCCTGCGCGACAGATACGCCGCAATTTGGACAATACACTTTTCTTACCTCCTAATCAGCCGCGGATTAACGCGGATTGCACGAATCTGCAAGCATCGGTGAACCTATCATTGGCTTCTTCTTCAAAATCTGATTCGCGTCATTCGCGTAAATCCGCGGCCAAAATCCAGGTTTACGAGCGGTCAGCTCTTCGCCAGCGACACTCTAAACGCAGCCATCTCTTCGCCATTCCGCACCAGCAAAACGTCGCCAACCAGCACCGGGTGGTTCCAGGTCTTGCCCTCGATAGCTTTGAACCGGGCCAGCTCGGTGAACTGATCCGGCGTCGCCTTCACCAGGGCCAGCTCGCCCTCTTCCGACACCACCAGCAACAAATCCTGATCGGCCAGCAGCACGATCTGACCGTGGCCGTAGCGCTCGCCTTTCCACTTAGTCGCGCCGTTCCCCAGCTCGATACAGGCGAGATTGCTCCCGTCGAAGCCGTAAGCATGGTCCTTGTGAACCACGAAATCGTTGAAGTAAGGTTTCAGTCCCGCCGCTACCCAGCGCTCCTGTGTGGTCCAACCGCCGTCGCCGTGTGCAACGGCCAGGCGAAGCACGCCGACTTCGGAACCGAGTCCCGAGCCGCTGCCGATTAACACATCGCCGTCCGTGGTGATATTGGGCTGCACGATGCTGTCGCCTTCCCACGCGTATTTCCAAAGCGACGAGCCATCGGCTGGCGCAACGCTGCTGATGCCTTCTCCGTTTACGAGGAGAACCTGGGGCACGCCGCCGATAGTCAATAACTGTGGAGAGCTGTAGCCGCCGCGACTGCTTGGCAACGTCCAGCGTTGGTTGCCATTGGCGACGTCGTAAGCCGCAAGCGTGCCGGCGGTAGCGACGATAACCACGTCGCCGACTACGAGCGGTGAACTGGCAAAACCCCAACCTGGCACTTTCGTCTTCGTGTCGGAAGCAGCATTGCGCGACCAGACGACCCCGCCGCTGCGGGCATCGAGTGCGTTCAGGATTCCGGTCGCGCCAAATGTGTAAACGCGTCCGTTGTTGAGCGTCGGTGTCGCGCGCGGTCCGGCGCCGGCGTTCGATTCATAAAAGCGCGCCGCGTCGTTGTGTCTCCAGACCGGCTGGCCGGTGGTGAGGTTGTAACAGGACACGACCTCGTCGTTGCCGCGCTGTTCCTGGGTGTAGAAAAGATTGCCGCTGACCGCGAAGGACGACCAACCCGGTCCAACTGGCCGGCGCCAGATCGCGACCGGCGGCTGATTGGACCAGTTAGTGTCGATGCGCACGCCGCGAGCTACGCTGTCGCGATTGGGACCGCGGAACCCGGGCCAACTCGATTCTGTTTTGGCAGCCTCGTTGGCGGGTGGGACTACTACGTTGGCGGCTTGAGTCGACGGTTCATCGCCTGCCTGGGCGAGAAGTTTTTCTTCGGGTGTCCTGGTCCAACGCCAGTGGAAGTCGGAGCGAGAGTCGGCGGTGATGCCGCCCGTCCGCACTAGCATAAACAAGCCGCACGCGAGCAGGATGGCAGCCGCCACGATCGCGCGCCGCCGGCCGCTTGAGAGGCGGCGCGTGAATGCGAGCGAAGCGACCAGCGCCAGACTAAGAAAAGGGATAGAAAAGACCGGCAACATCATGCCCATCATCCCGCCGGCAATGGAAGGATGAACGAGCCGCTTCGTCACTACGATTGCAACAACTATCAGCACGATGGCGCCTAATCGTTCGGCCCACGGCGCTCGACTAAAAAACAACCACCAGACGAAGACTGCCAACCCGCAGACCACACCGCCGAGGATGCCGAATATGGCTGCGTCGGGAAAGAGAAAAGGGACTACAAACCAGAGCAGCCATTGCAGGGTTACGACAGCAATTCCGGGCCACAATCTGATTGGCTTCGGCGGTCTGGGATTATCGAGAATCGGCGGATCGGTCTGGGGGGTGCTCATGAAAGATTGTACGTTCCCGGCCTTACCTTTGTTCGTCGATTTCCGGACAGGAATGTACTTATCATTTAAATCTGCAGCTGATCCGCAGCGAGGAAACCACCTTAAGCATTCGAGCCGACTTCAGAGAAGCATCATGGACGATGCTCCCTTTCAGTCGGCTCGAAGTCAGGTCGTGCACGAGTGCTAAAGCTGACGGTCGTTTCCTACTACTTCTTCTTCGACGCGGCTTTCTTGCTTACCCCCACCTTAGTACCGCTGGGCACAGGTATCTTCACTCGCTTGTTTGCTCCTATGACCTCAATCCCTTTTGTTCCTAAAATTCCATCGAGTGGAATGGAAACTGTATAGGGGGCCAGCGCTGGAAGGCCGAAGCCGGGTAGGGAGCCGATTACCTCTATTCCCCAATAGTCGGGCCGGCGTATGTAGATCAACGGACTGAGTTCAACTGTCATATTGAGGTATGGTTTTTTTCCCGAGACCACCAGGAAGTATGTGTTAGGAATAAATCCAGGGACGACCTTGGCCTTATCAAAATTTATCAGCCTAACGGATGCTGAGGTTGGCGCTTTCAAGAATTCTTGACTCATCTGTTTAGCTCCTTTGTCTATAGGTTGTGAGGCTGGCGGAATAGGACTCTCGTCAGCAAGATATTGGGTAGCTTTGCGACCGTTTGCAGCCGGAAAGATAGTGTGGTTGAGCTAGCGTGTCAATATCGAATGCCAGGCCAAAGAGACTCTGGAGGATTGTTTCGCGAGCCGATGGCGGGTTAAGAGACGGCGGCGGCGGACAGGCATTCTGCCAGTCCCCTTCGCGGCAAGGAGACCAGGTCCACCAAGACAGGCCGGAATCCTGTTCTACTTCTCAGACGTCGGCGAGTGTGAGCGGGCGCGGCTGCTTCTCGTCGATATCAGTGAACCCATATTCCTGGGCCAGGGCGGCTGCAACCAACACCTCGCCAGATTTGTGCATGACATTCTGGTCGCCCGCCAGCGCCGCCACTGCGCGACCAATAAACTGCGGCGACTCAGAATTACTCAGATCCAGAAACGCCGCGGCTTGCATCACTTTCTCAGTCCTTACCATTCCCGGATACAACGAGACAACGGCGACGTTATGCGGTCGCAGCTCATGGGCCATGTCCGTCGTCAGCTTATCGGTAGCCGACTTCGAAGCGCCGTAAGCGACATTGCCAATATGTTTTTGGGCGGCCCAAAAAGAAACGTTGACGATCAGACCACTCTGCTGCTCAACCATCTTGCGCGCGGCGTGGGCACTGGCGACATAGTAAGCGCGCACGCCCGCCGCGAACATCGCATCCCAACGAGAAATTGGTTGCTGCCAGAAGGGGCGGGTCCAGGTGAACTCGCCATTCTCAACCATGTTTTCGTAACCACCCCAAACGCAATTCGCGAGCACGGCGAGGTGATCATGCTCGCTCGAGATGCGCTGGAACGTCGCTTCAACTTCTGCGTCGCGAGTATGGTCACAGCGAAGCGGGATAACTTGCGGGTTGCCGGCAAAAGTTTCTTTACTAACGGTGCGCCCAGTCGCGTAAACAGTCGCGCCGGCCTCAGCTAAGCCCAAGGCCACGCCCTTGCCGACGCCGTACGACGCGCCGCTGACCAGAGCAACCTTTCCCTTTAGATCTGTCATGACGATTGAAAAATCTCTGTGCAGCCTTTGTGACCTTAGTGTCTTTGTGGTGGCTTTTGAAGGATTCACCACAAAGCCACAAAGAGCACAAAGGCAGCACAAAGAAAACTGACTATCGCCCCGCCTTCACGTCGTAGGCCCACAAGCTACCGAGGTCGCGAATGTAAAGCCGGCCGCCGGCGATGATCGGATACGCAAACGACATCTCCGCGAAGGGTCCCGACTGCGAATGCTTCGGCGGCGCGGGCGGAGTGAATCGGCCCTTCTCGCGAAACGCCTCCGGCGTCGCCTCCACTAGCGCTACCTCGCCATTCACGGCGTGAACATATAAAAGCCCATCGGCATAGGCAAGCGAGCTCCAGCCGAAATTCTTCGCCTGCCATTTTACTTTTCCGGTGCTGAAGTCAACCGCCATCAGGCTCTGTGCGACCTCGGTGCCGTAGAGAGTTTCACCAACCAACACGGCGCCGCCAATGCCGTTTGGCAAGCCGCGTTCAAAGTAGACTTGCTCGGCAGCCACACCGGCCTGGTCCACCTTCAAGCGAACCAGTCCGCCGCCAACCCCAAGCGCTCCGCAGTAAACATAGCTGTCGCGCCCTACCGGAGTGAAATATTGCGCCGGGCCTTTGGCCACATCCTTGTAGCGCCAGAGAAATTGACCCGTCTTCGCATCAACACCAACCATACCCTTGCTCAATAACTGCACATACTGTTTTCTGCCTCCGCCCTGGACCACGATCGCCGATGCATAACCTGCCGGGTCGCCGCCTGGGACCGCCGACTTCCAAACGAGCGCGCCGGTCTTCTTGTTAAGCGCGACCATCGTAGCTTGCGCGCCGCCTGGCGTGACTACTACCACGTCGCCATCCACGAGCGGCGACTCCGCGTATGCCCATTCACCCGGTTGCCCGCCAAACTCCTTGCGAATGTTCTTCTGCCAGCGAATCTTGCCACTCCTGGTTTCGAGGCACGCGAGATCGCCATCGGAGCCGAGCGCATAAATAAAATTGCCGTCGATGGTGGGAGTGGATCGGGCTTTCGGGTAAGAAGGATTCTGGTTTGGGTTACCGACGTTGCCAACGCGCGTGGTCCAAACGGGCTTTCCATCCTGAGTTGATAGCGCCTGAACAAACTCATTATCCAGGCCGCGGTTGCTCATGAGGTAAATTCGCGCGCCGACAACTGAGGGCGTGGAGTAGCCGTCGCCAATGTCGTTCATCTGCCAGAGCAGTTTTGGTCCACCGGCGGGCCATTGCTTCAGGAGACCCGTGTCTTTTGACAGGCCGTCACGATTTGGACCACGCCACTGCGGCCAGTCGGCATTCGCAGCAGCCGGATTGGCAGAGTTTGTCAGCGGCATGACCGAGACACACAAACAGATCACTGCAACGGCAGTAAGTAATCGATACTTCACTGTCTTTCTCCTTTGACGATTGTGTTATTGCTGAGGACGTTCGCTCTTCGATGATACGAGAAGTTTGCCGAATTGTTCCGTCTCGCGACAGCGACAGCCGCGAAGTGGCGACAGACAGGTAGGACATTAAGCCGCGGATTCTCGCGGATGAACGCGAATCAGACTACGACCGATAATAATTTCTAAATTTTTTTTGGCTCTTTCAGATCCGCGTTCCATCCGCGTAAATCCGCGGCCGTTGATTGTTACCGGCCGCGTTTCGCGGTTCGTTGAGCGCCCGCGAGAAAAGTTCTGGCTTCCTCGATCTCCGGTCTGATGCTGTCCGCCTGACGAGTCACCTCAACTAGCTGCGCGTAATAAGTCTTCGCCGTCTTCTGATCGTTTGCCAGCCGAGCGGCGCGGGCCGCACCGTAAAGCCCGTTGAAGCGGTTGGGGGTAATTCGCAGCGAACTCTCGAATTCCGGCAAAGCCGCGGTGGGTTGATTGAGCTCAAGCAGCAGCTCGCCGAGTTGCTCGCGCGCGGGAAGAATGGCGCCCGGAGTTACCGGATGTTTTTCAGTTGCATCGTCAAGGTCCGCCGCCGCACGCATCACCCGCAACGATTCTTCACGCTTGCCTTCGGCGTGGGCCAACCACGCGGAGGCGATCATTCGCTCAATCTCAACCTGCCTGGACCAATCATAGTCGCCTTTGACGGCCACCAGCTCCTGCCTTAGCGCGCTTAGTTTCTCAATCTCGTTGCGCGCGCCGCTCACGTCCCCCGAGCGCGCAGCCCCGACAGCGCGTGCAAAGTGCAGGTGCGCTACCGCCCAACGAAAGCGCTGCCAGGGAAAAGTTTTCCAGTAACCGCCCATGGTTGGTCCACTGGCGTTCCCTGCTTCCGTTTCAGGCAACTCGAGTCTAGCGGCCTCGCTCCATTGCCGGCGTTCGAGCGCATAGCGTGCGGGAATCGCAGCGGCGGCGTAGGCTACCTTGAAAGTCTCCGGTTCGACGCGCGGAATCTGGTTCATTTCGGTGAGCACTCGTAGCGCTTGTTTGTCCTGCCCGCTTTGCAGGTAGGCGTAAGCCAGATAGTCCATCGCATGCAGCCGCTCATCCCACGACCCCGACATGTGATTTCTCACGGCGAAAGCCTTCGCGGCCGACTCTGCATTCAGATTTGAGCGGATCGCTTCCTGCCACAAACCCAGACGAACGAAGATGTGCGAAGGCATGTGGCGCGCATGGGCCGAGGCCGGCGCAATCTTCGCATAGCTGCGCGCGGCGGGCAGCGCGAGCTGGGCCAACGCCGGATAGTCGTAGCTGTGTATGAGGTAATGCGTGACGCCGGGATGCTGCGGCTCGCGAGCCAGCACGCGATTCAAAATTCTGGCGGCTTCTTTTTGCCTGGCATAGTCCTGGTTGTTTTCCATCATCCCGGTCGCGATCAGCGTCAGCGCATAAAACACGCTCGCTTCATCGTCTCCGGGATAACGCCGTGAAAGCTGCTGCATCGCATCGCTGTAAGCAAACGATCGCGTGCGATGGTCCAACTTGTCTGCGTCGCGGTAAAAAACTTCGAGGGCCGCGATGTAATCTCGTTCGCGCGGGGTGCGCGCGCCAGTGGCTTTGGCTTTTTCGATTGCGCTCCAGCCCTGCTGCAACTCCGCGACGCTGGGGGGCGTCCAGATAGTGTGGTACTTGCTCATCGCGACGCCCCAGTAGGCCATGCCGCAGCGCGGGTCAGTCGCTGTGACCTCGTTGAAAGTCTTTTCCGCCTCTTCGTATTCGAACGAATGCAGCCAGGCCACGGCGCGATTGAATTGTTTCTGAGCTTGCGGGGTACAGGAGACGGTGAAGTTAACCTGGCCGAGCTTTTCCGCCGCGTCGTGTTTGTGCTGATGACCTTCCTGCGCGCTGACTGAGACGAAGAACGCTGCGGTTGATAAGGCGATGATTAGAAGTGTGCGTTTCACAGATTGCACCATTTTGGAGTGCGCTGACCTGTCAGCGCTTTGGCCTCAGGCGACCTGTCGCCTGAGCGGTGGAGTGGATTCATCGAGGCGTGGTCGCGACTGGTCGCGACCGACCAAAGCGCTGACAGGCCAGCGCACTCCAAAAAACTCGCTTCTAGTTCGCTTTGGTTGCTACAACCTCGAGGTACTCGCCATCGACGTGCGTAGTCTGGTCGGTGGCCTGGTTGTTCTCAGCCCACAATCGCTCGAGGTCGTTTCGCAACGCCGCCTGTCCGTCGACATCGAGTACTTCAAACGCGCGTTGTGTCGGACCGTAATACAGGCGGAAAGTCTCGACCACTTCGGCGGGCGAAAGCGGCAGCTTGAACTGACACATCTGCCGCGTCATTTTTAGATCCGCGACGCCCTCGCGCAACCGCTCGCGCACCGTTTCTTCATCGCCCCACTTGACGGGGGAAGGCATAGTCGCCGGCGGCGGCACATGCCGGGCCGTGGTCTTGAACATCTGGCCGATAAATCCTTCCGGCGTCCAATTGGCCATCGCAATTCGCCCGCCCGGTCGGCAGACGCGCACCAGCTCAGCAGCCACCAACTCCGGACGCGGGGCGAACATGGCGCCAAACATAGTTGCCACGATATCGAAAGCGGCGTCGTCGTACGGCAACTTTTCAGCGTCGCCTTCGTCAAACTGAATTGACAGATTCTCCGTCGCGGCGCGCGCGCGCGCTTGTTCGAGCAAGTTCGTGGCGATGTCTACTCCAGTGACTGACACGCCGGCGCGCGCGGCCGGCAAAGCGACATTGCCGCTGCCGCAAGCCACGTCGAGCAGGCGATCGCCGGGTTGCAGCGCAAGACGAGCAACAAATTCCTCAGCGCTGGTTTCGATTATTTTCGCGATCTGACCGAAGTCGCCGGTCATCCACATCGACTTGAGTCGCGTCTTCAAAGATTCCATTTCCGGATTAGCGGCACTCATGAAACTTCTCCTTCAAGAACGATGGCTTTCTCTCTGCATCTCTGTGGTGAGTGTTACTAAACATTAATCACCACAGAGAAAGCAAAGGTTGCACTGAGACTATCGTAGTAAGTGATTTTAGTAATTAATTACCGCGGTGTAAAAGTCGTTAAAATCGGAGACTGTCCCCGGCGTGTTTTGGTAAAGGGAGAGCGTGTGCTGGCCCTGGGTGAGCTGGATTGGAATGTACGCGGGAACCACTGCGCGATGCGTCGCGGTGCCATTGCAAAAGATTTGTGCCGCTCCGATTACGTTGCCGTCGAGCTTTATTCCGATCCCGATCATGTTGTTCGCAGCTTGAGACCAAACGGATCCGCTCACTTCCAGCATCATGGCCATGTCTCCGATGGCGTTGAAGTTGACGGTTATGGGTAACGGTCCGGCTTGCTGAATGACTATTTGAATTGCCATGTTGAATCTCCTTGGGTGTTGTGGAGGTTGAAAAGCCTTAGTGGTTTGGAGCGCGCGCAAGTTAGTAGTTTGGACCAGAATTGTCAATTGACTTCACAAAGGCGCTAACGAGACATTGGCCGCGGATTAACGCGAATATGCGCGGATCAGATCAAACTGTAAAGCTCTGCCGACAACTCTCTCCTTAGCAAGTTTCTGGTCCTGATTAGAATCCGCGTGTCTCCGCGTATGTCCGCGGCAAAACCTCCGCCGACGCTTATTGTTTTTGGTGTCGTTCAATGTAGCGGCGCGCAAACTCATTCAGGTGCGGGCTCTCTTTCAAACCAATCTTCTTCGCCTCTTCTTCGGCCGCCTCTATCTTCCAGCCATCGCGCAGCACGCGGCGAATCATCCAGAAGGCGCCGACGCGTACCGCCGAAGCGCAATGAATAAACGCGGGCCGGTTGGCGGGATCGTCAGTGATCTTCAGAAACTCCGTCGCCTGTTCATCTTTGGGCTCGCCGAAAACGAAGGGAATATTGAAGTAGCGCAGGCCCAGCTCCTTCGCCTTCGCTTCTTCTTCGGCGGCGCGATGCTCAGCCGGAGGCCGCAAATTGATGATGGCCTTCACGCCCTGATCCTTAAGTTGTTGCAAGTGCTCGAGACGTGGTTGGCCGCCGGTGCAGAAGTCTTCGTTGACGCGAAGAAAATTTCTGATCGGCGGAAGCTCCTGCTGCGCTGCGAGTGGCAACGCCAACAGAATAAGAAGACCGATGCTGATTCCTCTGTTCATGGATTTGTCTCGGATGCCGTATTTAATAGCCTCTGGTTACCGGGATCGCGGGCGTCTCGCCCGCTCCCAAGCTACAGGTTCACTCTTGTCTGGGGTGGACTGAGACTGACTCCCCAGTCTCTCTGGCATTCAACGAAAGCGGGCGAGACGCCCGCGGTCCCAGTAAGATCGGCCAAGCTACTTTGATCTATCGCTTCTGGCCAATTGCAAACAGGCTCGACGACGAGCGCACATACATCACACCTTCTGACAACGCCGGCGTGGCCATTAAGAGTTCGCCCATCGAGTTGGTCGCCAGGTGATTAAACTTTTCACCCGCTGCAATCACCAGCATCTCGCCGTCTTCGTTGCTCAGATAGATCTTGCCGTCGGCAGCCACCGGCGACGCGCTGAAACCGCTGCCGACGGTCGGCAGGCGTTGGCGATAAATTTCGTCGCCGGTCTTCAGATTGTAAGCATCGAACAGGCCGTTATTCGCCAACACGTAAAGTATGCCGTTGTAAATCAGCGGCGTCGGCATGTAAGACCCGCGACCCGTTCGGCTCCAAACGATGGAATCGCTCGTCGTCTTACCGGCGGGCAGCGTCACATTGCCGTGCGCGTTGGGGCGGACAACAAAAATCGGACGCTCAGGCCCTCGACCGCTCGCAACCACGAACAAGCCTTCGCCAAAAACCGGCGTGGGCGCTGTAATCTGTGAACTGCCGCCGAGTCGCCACAGCTCTTTTCCGGTGCGCGGATCGTATCCGCGAATGAAGTTTGAAGCGTTAGTAACCAGCACCGGGCCGTTCGGCGTGCTGGCGATGGTTGGCGTCCCCCACGAGGGAATCTCCTCGCGATCAGTTTTCCAAACAGTCTTTCCGGTTGCCGCGTCGAGCGCCAGCAGGAAGGAATCGGTTTGCGTATCGCATTGCAGGATGACCAGGTTGTTCCAGATGATTGGCGAACTGGCTGGGCCCCATTCGTAAGTGGGAATATCGTAAGCGCCCAAATCAAGACGGCCCAGATCGACCTTCCACAGCAGCATGCCCTTCAAGTCGTAAGCATAAACGCCTTGCGATCCAAACCACGCGACTACGATGCGACCGTCAGTCGCCGGACTGGAATTCGCATAGGTGGATTTGATGTGGCGCTTATCGATAGGCGGTCCCTGATGGGCCATGCGCTCCCAGAGAATTTTTCCCGTGCGCTTGTCGAGCGCGTAAAGCATCCAGCGATGCGGCGAACGATCCTTGGAGGCGTCGCCGTCGCCGTAGAGACCGGGACGAAAAGTGGCTTTCGGATCACTACTGACGGCGCTGGTAACAAAGATCTGGTTGCCCCAAACGATCGGGCTCGAATGCGCCAGGCCGGGAATGGCGGTGCGCCAGAGAATGTTTTCGCCGCTCTTTGCGTCCCAGCGATCCGGCAGGTTCTGCTTCTCGGCGATCCCGGATGCCTCCGGCCCACGAAACGAGGGCCAACTTCCCTGCGATTTCTTCGGCGCAGTGTTCGAAGACAAGCGCGCAGCGGGTGTTAACAAGATGAGCCGCGGCGGGACGGTTCGTGCCTGATCGGCGGGAACCCAGGTGCTGCCGTCAACAATCATCCGGCGCACCGTGCACTCGTCGCTGATCAGTTTGAAGCTGAGGCTAGCTCCGGTTTTTTCGTCCACCCGATATTCATAACGACCTGGACCATCGCAGCCGCCCGGACCACCCGACATAGTTAGCTCAATCACGCCGCCGTTGCTGCTCCACTTGCCGCTAAGCGCGGGCCAACGATCGCCTTGCAGCGTGAAAGTTCCGCTGGGATCGAAGCGGACCTGAAACACTCCAAACTTCAGCGCTCGCGTGGGCAGCGGCGCGGAAGATTGTTGAGCGCTGGAGACAATCGCGCACGCGAGTACAAGCGCGATTCGAAGAGCGACGTTGGAACATCTCTTCATCTGGAGACTCCCCGTTTGTGAATTGATGTTAGGTGATGTCTGTCGGCATTTTTCTGTGCGTCCTCTGTGTTCTCTGTGTCTTTGTAGTAATCCACCTAAGAAACAGCCACCACAAAGACACAAAGGTCACAAAGGACGCACAGAGATTTCGGATTATCCCAGCCCGGTCAATCGATAGACAGCATTCTTCTAACCGTGCAGTTCTTTCTTCACGTCTATCTGCGGAATGGCGGCGTTTCGTTTCGTCGCGGCCGCTGCAAGTGCCAGCGAAATAAATCCCAGCACGCCGATGCCAATAGAGACGATTGCCAGCACATCCGTCAGCACCACGCCACACTTGGGACAACTGACGCCGCCGGGCGTAATCATCAATCCACCTAAAAATATGGTCCAGGCCCAGGCCAGTGGTCCAATCCATCGTTTTAACCAAGCCTTGCCTTGCTTCATCGATCCCGGCCAGATTGCTGAATAAGCGCTGGGCAGATCCTGCGCTGAGACTGCGCTCCAGGGCGCATCGTTAGTCGGCGGCCAGACGTCTGGCACTGATGAAAGTTCGAGGGCATAGATATCGTTGAAAGGCAGCGGCCGCGGTGGCCCACCCCAGGGCGTCGTGGTGCGATTGACCTGAATATGCAGGTGCGGCTCAGACGAATTTCCGGTGTTGCCCGCCAGACCAAGCTGTTGACCCTTGGTGACAGTTGCGCCGGTGCCGTCAGGATTCGGACCGTTAGTAAGGTCCGCATTCAGCGAGCCGGCCTGGAAGTGCGCGTAGAGCGCGAGGTCGTCGCCATGTTGGATGTAGAAGTGATTGCCCTCCACCGGATTCGGCGTCGGGTTGGGAAGTCCCGGCGGAGTGTTGGGCGCCACGCCGTCGAGGAACTGAACAACCACGCCGTCGGCCATCGCGTAGATCGGTTTACCCCAGATGTAATAATTTTGGTTCTTAGTGTTGTCAGTTCCCGGGCGACAGGTGGGCCAGGCGTTGTTCGCAGAATCGTAAACGCGCATGAGCAAGTCGTAGGCAAATAACTGCGTGCCTCCGCCTGCAGATCCGTGTTGGGCGCTGACCCCAGTCCAAAATTCGCCTTGCTTGATGTCTTGAACTTTTCCCGGGAATGCATAACCACCGCCGGCCACCGGACTCTGGTATTGGGAAAGAGACACGTCGAGCGTCGCCGGATCGCTAAAGTTATCGCACGACAGGCTTAGCTTGATGGCGCCGGGAGCGGGAACCGGCAGGATGATGTTGTTACCAGGTTGGAAGAACCAACGCTTGATCTGATGCGACGGAATATCCAGATCGGCCGCAATCGATGATTGGCCGACGCTTGGTGGGCCAACGAACGCAACCGTGACGTTATTCAGGTGGACCGAAGTCTGCTCATTGTTCGTGATCGTGAGTACCAGCGATAGCTGGCCGTTTGGCGAATCGTTCGATGATTTGGCAGCAAGGGCCCCGTAAACAACCTTTGAAGACTCCGCCGGCTCGGCCGTAATCGTGAGATTGGGTGCGCTCATGTTTTCCTCTTTTCCCTCAAATTGGAATGGTCACGCCGCTCGGGATGAGAGGCGCGAGAAAGGCATGGGCGAACTCTTTCATAAAACGCCGCCGGTTGTCCATGTTTTGGCGGCGGCGACACTGTCCCAACTGGCACTCTCTGTGCGTCCTTTGTGTTCTCTGTGTCTTTGTGGTGGGCTGCTGTGGGAAAGACATTCACCACAAAGACACAAAGAACACAAAGGCCGCACGGAAAAGTCAGTCTCACTATTTATCGCGAGCAGAGCGCGCCAGCCAGCCACGCCCCTTCGCTAAGTCCAGCGTTAGGTCCCAATCGATCAAAAACCTCGTTCCGATGTTGCCGTCCATGATCAGGTTTTCGTTTACGCGCGCCATGCCGCCGACGGGAATGTCGCCGGCGATCTTAAAGCTCGCCGGTTGCGGCTCCTTCTTGCCGGGATCTAAATTCAGCAGCGACGCCAGATGTTTTCCGACGACGTTAGCGCCGCCATTGCCCGAGTCAATTTCCATCCACGCCATACCTTTCGACGTGGGCACTGCCACATAAACTGTCAACGCGACACCACCCGCCTCGCGCACCAGCCGAATCGGAACTTCGCGGCCGCGCCTCATGCGCCTTGCAAGTCCCGCCGCATTCTCAACCGTCAACTCTTTGCGGGCCAGGCTCAGCGTGACCACCTTGCCGGCGAAAACATCCAGCCCGAGCGAGCCGTCAATGTTCGGCACCTTTGGCGGCATGAATTTCATGATATCGAAAATTCCCGCGGTCGGAGCGTCGAAGCGTCGGCCCTGAATGTCGAAAGACAGACCATCGCAGCGCGGCATGTCGAGCCGCTGTGCGGTTAGCGTGAAGCCGGTGATCTGTCCCCACACCTGACAACCAACTGTTTGGGCAAACGCCGGGCTGATGTAAGAGATGCCACCTCCCGTGTCGAACATGAATACGCCTTCGTGCCCGCGCACGCTCGCGCCAAGCGTCATCATCGACGTGCCGCCAGGGTGCGGCGTGAGAGGAATAACCAGCGCAGCTGACGGGCGCGAGGATGCAAAACAGTCAAGAGAGCATAAACCAAAACTTAAAACGACGAGTGTCAGTATGAAAAGACGAACCATCTACCAACCCCTTTCTCGATTTGAACTATGTAGTAAGCGGTAAGCGGTGAGCGGTAAGCAGTGCTCGGTTACATGTGTTTAGAAAGCCGACTTGTCCGCCAGGCGCGGGGGCACAAGTGCCCTTTCTAAACGGGCACGTCAACTGCTTACTGCTTACTGCTTACTGCTCACTGCCGTGCATCAAGCATGAAACATCGCTCCGGTTGCGGTCAAGCATGGTAGCCCGCTCGACAAACCTTCGGCGTGCGTGTGCGCAATATCAGCAAGTTCTACATCAGCTATTCGTTATCATGTTAATCCTGTAAATTTTGTCTGCTCAAAAACGATGTAGTTAAATCGTGCGCAATTCTGAGGAGACTTTGGCAATGTTCAAGACTATCTTGATGCTCGCATTACTAATTTGTCGCTTGTCAGTTCCCGTATGCGCGCAAGAGAAGGAACAGTGGCGGCGAGTTTACACCGGTGAAGACTCGGTCATCGATATGGACGCTGCAAGTCTAAGGTTCGACAGTGGACACCTGCTGCGCGTGAGATTCCGGACCATCTTATCGAAGGCTGAAAGTCTCAATCGATCATCTGAAACCAAATATAAAAGCCGGCTCGAGACCGTCGAGTTTAAATTGGCTTCGAATCAATACCGTTATCGGGAAATGAATTTGCTCGATGCTGCCGGGAAAATTGTATGGTCAGATGAACCAAGTGCGACGCAGGAATGGAGGACTTTTAAAGAAGGTGGAATGATGAAGCGGCTGTTTGATTCCGTACGTCAGGTTCCGCCCTTTGGAAGCTGGAAGGTCATTGATTATCGCTTCCCAGATAGTCCGCCGGACTATTCAGAAGAGTTTCGCAGGACGCTGGGTACTCGGATTCAAATTGGCCCAGACCGCATGGCAGTCGGAACTAAGGTCTGTTCCTTGCCGGCTTATCAATCAAAGTCAGTTAGTGACAAGGAACTCGAGCGCGAGCTCGGAGTCAACATGGCGGCCGTGGGGATTAGTGCGAATCAGGCCGATACTATCGCGGTGAAGTGTGAATCGAACGAGTGGAAACCGCCGCAGAGTCTGCTGGTGAAGTTGCCGCAAGGTGAGCTGTTAATGCTGTGGGAAGGTGTCTTTCTTGTGCTTAAGAACGAGCGCGGGCAGACACGCAGATTCGCCCCAACCGAAATTCATGTCAATAAGCACTAGTAACCGTTTCTTGTTTATGAAGATTGCACTTCTTTCAATTGGTGATTTGACCGGATTTGTAGCCGACGACGACTTGGTTGTGGCTCCGCTGCGCGAGCTGGGCCATGAAGCCGAATCTGTTCCCTGGCAACAAACTGGCGTCGCGTGGCGGGAATATGGCGGCGTCGTTATCCGGACGACATGGGATTATCAGAACTACCTGGCGGCGTTTTTAAGTGTGTTGCGGCAGATTGAATCACAAACTCGGCTGGCGAATCCGTTGGAAATTGTGCGCTGGAACGCCGACAAAAACGTTTATCTTCGAGACCTCGCAACGCGCGGAGCGACAATAGTTCCTACCGTCTGGAACAATGGCAAAATCAATAGCGACGAAATTGAACGGTGGTTTGATCAACTCGAGTCCGACGAAGTTGTGATCAAGCCTACGGTAGGCGCGAACGCGCAGGATGCTGTGCGATTGAAACGCGGCGAGGTGGACGCTGCTGCGTTGAGCAAACTCTTCGCGGGCCGCTTCTGTATGGTCCAGCCGTTCATGCATGGAATTACGACCGAGGGTGAATTTTCCTTGTTCTACATTGACGGCGAGTTTAGCCATGCCATCTTAAAAACTCCGAAGCCTGGTGATTTCCGAGTCCAGGAGGAACACGGCGGCATAATTCAGGCCATCGAACCTCAGGGGAGTTTATTGGCGGCAGGCAAGAAAATTCTGCAGTATGTTTCAACGCGGCTGCTTTATGCGCGAGTTGATTTGGTGCGAACCGCCGAAGATGAATTTGCGTTGATGGAGCTGGAGTTGATTGAACCCTCGTTGTATCTACGCGAAGCACAGCACGCGCCGCATATGTTTGCCGAAGCGATCGACAACTGGGTGTTGCGCAAAGAAGAGTAACTAACACGAAGGCGGTAGGCCTTCCGCACATCGAGCGGCGCAGCCCGTAGGGGCGCACCTATGTGTGCGCCCAGGGGCGGACACGCAGGTCGCCCCTACAATTGCATTTAGTAAATGAAGATAACTGACTATAACGGAAGCGGGTTATGGAGCGTTGAGGCGGTGCTGGCCCGCTACGCGGAATACACGCGCCGCTTCGCTGTCAGCGCGCCGCGCGATTTGACGCCGCTAATTCAGTCGACTGACGAGGGCCGGTGGATTTACCCGGTAATGGATCGCGTCATCGAAGGAATCGAACAGGGTGACCCCGCCTGCGCTGAGATTGGTGTCGAATTCATCGAAGAGAGCGGCTCGTTTGCTTTCGGCAGAATTCTTAAATCGAATACCGCCCGAGCGCTGCGGCGCACCGCCCTGACGCACGAGCAAGAGGAAAGAATTCGCAAGCGGGTGGTGGAAATGCTCGAAGCTTCCTATCTGCCGCGCGAGTTTCGACAGTATGCAAAGCTGGTTCGCAAGATTGGCCTCGGCGACTGGTTGCCGCGGGTCACGGAGCAGGCAGAGCTGGCCGTTCCCCCGGTGCAACGCTACTATGCCTATTTCCTGGAGCATGCTCCACACTGAGACGCCCGAACAAGCTGCGACCGGGCGTGCGTATTCTTGAGTCTGATATATTCGCTTATTAAGTAGAAAAGGAGGACACGATCATGCGAGGAAAATACGATATCGACGAGGAACTTTGCTTTTGAACGCACCAGCAAACGGCGCCGAGGCTTCCCGTCTGAGACGCAGGTAAAACGAGGACTGAGAATTGTTCACGGCGACAAAGAGTTGTATGAGAAGTTGGGGCGTAATGATTTGTGCCCCTGCGACTCGGGCCGTAGATTTCAAGAAGTGTTGCTTACGGAAGGGAAACTTCGATGGTTCAGTTCGTGACCATTACTTTTAGGAAGTGAGCAATCACGCTCAGACAGGCGCGCTCAAGTGGGCGCGCCTTTCTTCAACTCGTCGCGCGGCTCCGTTTCAGGTTCGCTATGAATAACCGCATTATCTTCGGACCGATCTTAGTTTTGTTGCTGGCGCCTTCAATCTTCGCCGCGACAACCGGCCGTTTATGTTTTACGAGAGGTGCGTACATTTTCGTTAGAGAACCTAATGGCGTGACAAAGCGCGTGGTCAAAGGTCGTCAACCCAATATTTCTCCCGACGGCAAAACAATTGCTTTCGTAAGCGGAAAAGGTGAGCTGCTAAAATCTGAAAGTCATGTGCACTTGATCGATGTTCAGACCGGTAAGCTTCGCGAAATTTCATCGCTCACTCCGTATGATAGTTTCAGGCCGCTTTGGTCGCCGGATGGTCGCCGACTTGCTGTGCAACTTGTCATGGATCAGAAGGGCGCACTCGCGACAGTTGATCCGCGCACCGGTGACTTTTGTGTCATACCGGCGAACCTGCCCAGGGAGCTTGCCTGGCTAAACTCATGGACCCCGGACGGAAACTCGCTGGTTCTAAACGACCTCGAATACGTGTACCAGCTAACGCTCTCTGGTCAGGTGCTAAGGAAACTTTCGATCAAAGAGATGCTTGGCGATGTGGTCATCTCCAGTCAGACGGGCTTCTCCTTTTCACCTGATGGGAGATTTCTTTTGTTCGATAGCGCAATGGTTCCCGACGACGTTGGCATCGCGTCAATCTATCTTTACAACTTTACTTCCGGGGGATTATCGCGACTGACGTCTGATCGTTTGGGGGCGCTGGACCCGCAATGGATCCCTGGAGGCACCGAAATTATTTTCACCGGGTATGTGA
>Ga0207681_10000336_pt1 | contig 33758 bp, 30 predicted proteins | sample KBSS53metaG_FD_184324 | JGI IMG/M metagenome (GOLD analysis project Ga0207681, IMG submission 184324) | Switchgrass rhizosphere microbial communities from Kellogg Biological Station, Michigan, USA - KBS S5-3 metaG (SPAdes) (version 2) | ecosystem: Host-associated > Plants > Roots > Rhizosphere... | reverse complement strand
GACCCCGTGGCGCCGCCTTCACACCCGTGGCCATCCTGAGATCGAACCTCGCCGACAGCGCCGTGTGGGTGGGAAGCGCGAAGACCAATGATGCCGGCGAAGCGAGCATCGAGAACAACCTGCTCGCGCTCGCGGTCGAGTGCGCCCGCGCCCGGGCGACGCTGGGCGAGATCAGCTCGGCCATGGAAGAGAGCTTCGACCGCTACGGCACGCAGCCGACACCGGTGAAGGGCGTCTATTCCGCGCCTTACGAAGGCGACAGCCGCTGGCAGCAGGTCGTCGACGGTGTCGCTGCCGTCGAGCGCCGCCTGGGTCGCAAGCCCAAGTTGCTCGTCGCCAAGATGGGCCAGGACGGCCACGATCGCGGGGCTAACGTGATCGCCTCGGCGTTCGGCGACATGGGCTTCGATGTCGTCTCCGGCCCCCTTTTCCAGACGCCGGAAGAGACCGTCGTGCTGGCGCTGGAGAACGAGGTCGATGTCGTCGGCGCCTCTTCGCTTGCAGCCGGTCACAAGACGCTCATTCCCGAGCTGATCCAGCGCCTGCGCGAACAGGGTCGCAACGACATCAAGGTGATCGCCGGCGGCGTGATCCCGCCGCAGGACTACGAATACCTGCGCAATGCCGGGGTCCAGGGCATCTATGGCCCCGGCTCCAACGTGGTCGAGTGCGCCGCCGACGTGCTGCGCCTGCTGGGCCACAACATGCCGCCAGTCGGCGGTGAGCTCGAAGCCGCGGAATAAGCCGGAATCGTGCCCACCCAGACTTCCTTTGCGACGGCCGCCGGGATCATGTTCCTGTCGGGTCTGGGCATCCCGATCCTGGCCGCCCTGAATGGCGTGCTGGGCAGGGAGCTGGACCATCCGGTCATGGCAACGGTGGTGATTTTCGCGGTTGGCCTGTTGGTGTCGCTCATCTTGCTGGCGATCGCCGGCGGACCTCCGACTCTCGGCCGCTTCGCCAATGTCTCTCCGCCGTATTACTTCGGCGCGGTGTTCATGGTCTTCTATGCGCTGGCGGTGACGTACTTCGCGCCGCGCATCGGTGTCGGAAATGCCGTGTTCTTCGTGCTGCTCGGCCAACTTGTGGCGGCAGCGGTGATCGACCACTGGGGGCTGTTCCACGCGGCCCAGTTTTCGCTCACTCCCCGCCGCATCCTGGGCGTCGCCGTGATGACGCTGGGCGTGTGGCTCGCTAAGCGTACCGGATGACCCACGCAATCATGACCCAACCCCGAACCGACTGGACGCGCGAGGAGATCGCCGCGCTGTTCGACCTGCCTTTCACCGAGCTGGTCTATCGCGCCGCCGAGGTGCATCGGCAGAGCTTCGATCCGGCCGAAGTGCAGCTTTCAACACTGCTGTCGATCAAGACCGGCGGCTGCCAGGAGGACTGCGGCTACTGCTCGCAGTCGGTCTCGGCCAACAGCGGCGTCAAGGCGACCAAGCTGCTCGAGGTCCAGCAAGTGCTTCAGCGCGCCGCGCAGGCGCGCGACGCCGGCTCGACCCGGTTCTGCATGGGCGCCGCCTGGCGCAACCCCAAGGACCGCGACATGCCCGCTATCATCGAGATGGTGAAGGGCGTGCGCTCCATGGGCATGGAGACCTGCATGACCTTGGGCATGCTCACGCCGGCGCAGGCCGACATGCTGAGCGAAGCCGGGCTCGACTACTACAATCACAACATCGACACCTCGCCTGAGCGCTACGATCAAGTGATCACCACGCGCACCATGGACGACCGGCTCGACACGCTGTCCAACGTGCGCATGGCCGGGATCAACGTATGCTCGGGCGGCATCGTCGGCATGGGCGAGACGCGTGTCGACCGGGTCGGCTTCATCCACACGCTGGCGACCTTGCCCGATCACCCGCAGTCGGTGCCGATCAACGCGCTGGTACCGGTCAAGGGCACGGTGCTGGGCGACATGCTGGCTGACACCCCGCTCGCCAAGATCGACGACGTGGAGTTCGTGCGCACTGTCGCGGTTGCGCGCATCACCATGCCGGGATCGATGGTGCGCCTCTCGGCGGGGCGCGAAAGCATGTCCGAGATGACGCAGGCGATGTGCTTCCTCGCCGGCGCCAACTCGATCTTCACCGGCGACAAGCTGCTGACCGCGCCCAACGCCGGCGACGACAACGACGCGGCGATGTTCGCCCGGCTCGGTCTGCGCGCTATGGCCATCTCGCAGACTGCCGAGGAAGTCGAGGCGCAACGCATGCCCAAGGGCTGCGCGAAGCTGGAGATGCCGGGCCTGGACATGCCGGGCCTGGAGGCGGCGGAGTGATCAGATCGGCAGGATCAGTGCTGCTTGCATTGGCCTGCCTTCTGCCGGGGCCGGCCGATGCCGCCGCGCCCGTTCCCATCACGATCGGCGAGACGCGCACGCTTGCCTATGCACCGGGCGATCTGCGCCAGATCAACGTCTTCCTGCCAGACGGCTACGCATCGGGCGCGAAGCGCTATCCTGTGCTTTACGTGATCGACGGCGGGCTTTCGCAGGACTTTCTCCACGTCGCCGGAGCCAGTGCGCTGAACGGCATGTGGGGCCGCTCGCTGCCGGCGATCGTAGTCGGCGTCGAAACCAAGGATCGGCGCGCGGAGCTGATCGGCAGCCCTGGCAATGCCGAGCAGCGCAAGCAGTATCCCACGGCCGGACGATCCGCGCAGTTCCGCGCCTTTCTGCGCGATCGTGTCAAACCTCTGGTCGAGGCGAACTACCGGACCAGCGGCCAGGACGGCGTGATCGGGGAGTCGCTCGCCGGCTTGTTCATCGTGGAGACCTGGCTTCGCGAGCCCGGCCTGTTCGGCCGCTACGCTGCGATCGACGCGAGTCTGTGGTGGCAGGACGCCGCGCTCGCGGGTGAGGCGCCCTCGCTTCTTACCGCCAAGTCGACGCGCGGCCCGCTGTTCCTGACGTATTCGAACGAAGGGCCCGAAACCGTCGCTGCGGCGAACCGCGTCGCCCAGGCCGGCGGCGCGCTGGTGTGCTTCGATCCCCGACCCGACTTGACGCACGCGACCGCCTATCACGCGCTCTCGCCCGAGGCGCTGCAATTCCTTTTCCCGACCGACAACAAGCATGACCCCGAGTGGGGCTTCGAGGTGACATGTTCAAAAAAATCCTGATCGCTAACCGCGGCGAGATCGCCTGCCGCGTCATCAAGACCGCTCGCCGCATGGGTATCCAGACCGTCGCGGTCTATTCGGACGCGGACGCGCGCGCGCCGTTCGTGCGCATGGCGGACGAGGCGGTGCACATCGGCCCCGCGCCTGCCGCGCAGTCCTACCTGATCGCCGACAAGATCATCGCCGCCTGCAAGCAGACCGGTGCCGATGCCGTGCATCCCGGCTACGGCTTCCTGTCCGAACGGACCTCGTTCGCCGAGGCGCTCGCGGCCGAGAACATCGCCTTCATCGGCCCCCCCGTCGGCGCCATCGCCGCGATGGGTGACAAGATCGAGTCCAAGAAGCTCGCCAAGGAAGCGGGCGTCAACGTCGTACCCGGCTTCGTCGGCGAGATCGAGGACACCGAGCACGCGGTGCGCATCTCGGCCGAGATCGGCTATCCGGTGATGATGAAGGCCTCGGCCGGCGGCGGCGGCAAGGGCATGCGCCTCGCCTACTCCGAGCAGGACGTGCGTGAAGGCTTCGAGGCGGTGAAGCGCGAAGGCCTGAACTCGTTCGGCGACGATCGCGTGTTCATCGAGAAGTTCATCCTCAACCCGCGCCACATCGAGATCCAGATCCTGGGCGACCAGCACGGCAACATCCTGTACCTCAACGAGCGCGAGTGCTCGATCCAGCGCCGCCACCAGAAGGTGGTCGAGGAGGCGCCGTCGCCGTTCGTCACGCCCAAGATGCGCAAGGCCATGGGGGAGCAGTGCGTCGCGCTGTCGCGGGCGGTCGGATACTATTCGGCCGGCACGGTGGAGCTGATCGTCTCGGGCGCCGACCCGACGGGCGAGAGCTTCTACTTCCTGGAGATGAACACCCGCCTGCAGGTGGAGCACCCCGTCACCGAAGCGATCACCGGCATCGACCTGGTCGAGCAGATGATCCGCGTCGCCGCGGGCGAGAAGCTGGCCTACACGCAGGACGACATCAAGATCGACGGTTGGGCGATCGAGAACCGGGTCTACGCCGAGGATCCATATCGCGGCTTCCTGCCTTCCACGGGGCGCCTGGTGCGCTACCAGCCGCCGGTCGAGGGCTGGACCGATGACGGGGCCGAGAATGGCCGTCGCGGTGTCGATGGCGTGCGCGTGGACGACGGCGTCTACGAAGGCGGCGAAGTCTCGATGTTCTACGACCCGATGATCGCCAAGCTCGTCACCTGGGGCGCGACCCGTGACGAGGCGGCGGACAAGCAGATCGCCGCGCTCGACGCGTTCGAGATCGAGGGGCTGGGCCACAACATCGACTTCGTTTCGGCGATCATGCAGCACCCGCGCTTCCGTTCGGGCGAGCTCACCACCGGCTTCATCGCCGAGGAGTATCCCGAGGGCTTCCACGGCGCGCCTGCGTCTGAGGAACTCAAGGAGAAGATCGCCGCCGTCGCCGGCTTCATCGCCACTGCCCGCGCCGACCGCGCGCGCCGTGTCGAGGGCCAGCTCGCCGCGCCGCTCAACCCGCCGAGCGAGTGGACCATCATCATCGACAAGTCTCCGTTCGAGGTCGTGGTCGACGAGGACGAAGTGCTGGTGAACGGCAAGAGCGTCGAACTCGCCATGGAGTACACCCCCGGCGATCGCCTGGTCGAGGCCGAGGTCGATGGCGAAGTGCTGGCACTCCGGGCCGTGCCGAGCCGCACCGGGCTGACCATCACGACGCGCGGCGCGATCCAGAAGGTCGGCATCCTGCCCACGCGCCTGGCGCCGCTCGCCTCCCACATGATCGAGAAGATCCCGCCCGATCTCTCGCGCTTCCTCATCTGCCCGATGCCCGGCCTGCTCGTCTCGCTGAACGTCGCCGAGGGTGACAAGGTCGAGATGGGCCAGCCTCTCGCGGTGATCGAGGCGATGAAGATGGAGAACATCCTGCGCGCCGAGAAGTCGGGCACGGTCAAGGCGGTCAACGCCACGGCCGGGCAGAGCCTCGCGGTCGATGCGGTGATCCTCGAGCTGGAATAGGAATGCACCTCGACCACGATCCGCAGGCGCCGCCGGGCGAGACGATCTCGTTCGACGACTTCCTGCGGGTCGACATCCGGATCGGCACGATCGTGGCGGCCGAAGTCTACGAAGGCGCGCGCAAGCCCAGCTTCAAGCTGCGGATCGACTTCGGCGCGGGGGTCGGCGAACGCCGGAGCGTCGGCCAGGTGGCGGCGCTCTATACCCCTGAGGAATTGATCGGGCGGCAAGTCGCGGCGGTGGTCAATTTCCCGCCGCGCCAGATCGGCAAGGCGCTGTCGGAGGCACTGACGCTCGGCTTTGCGGACGAGGCGGGCAGGGTGGTCCTGTTCTCGCCCGACAAGCCGGTGCCCAACGGTTCGCGCCTGTTCTGAGGGTCTCCTGACGCAAGTTCCCGATGGGGAACCGACGTCAGGCCGCTTGGGCGGGCACGGTCGGACCCATCAGCCGTTCCGCCAGTGCGAACTTGAACACGGCAAAGGCCACCAGCGCGATCGCGGCCGAGGCGATATGCAGGAGCCAGAACTGCGGCGTCGGCATCGTCTCGAACCAAGTGCCGATCTTGCCGATCGCCAGGTTGGCGGCGAAGAATGCCAGGTAGTAGATGCCGACGATCGAAGCGTTCAGAGCGCGCGGTGCGAGCCGGGTGAAGAGCGCAAGGCTGACCGGCAGCAGGTTGGCGAAACCGATCGAATTGACCAGGTGGAACATGACCGGCCAGAACAGGCCGATCTTGCCCGCGCCTTGCGTCACCGCGGCGATGTAGAGGCAAAGTCCGCCGCCGATGATGAAGGCGCAGCCGATGATCATCTTGCCCAGCTCGTCCGGCTCGCGGCCGGTGCGCTTGCCGTACCAGCTCCAGAACGCAGCGACCGCGACCAGCATCGAGAAGCTCAGCGTCGCATCGACGGTGATCATCCAGCTCGTGGGCAGAGTGGTGCCGAAGAAGGTGAGCTGGAAGGCGCGGTCCGCCCACACGAGGTAGGCGTTGAAGATCTCCTGGTTGGTGAGGAGCGAGAGCGCCATGATCGGCACCAGCACGACGACTGCCACGATCCGCGGGCCGTCGCCTTTCTGGAAGCGGGCGCGCGGCTCGCGCGATGCCGGGCGGTCGCGGTTGTCGGCGGGCAGCCAGGGTCGCGCGTAGAGGTAGATGAACAGGCCTGCGACCATCACCACGCCAGCGCAGCCGAAGCCATAGTGCCAGCCGACCTTCTCGCCCAGCGTGCCCGAGACCAGCGGCGCGGCGATCACTGAGACGTTGATGAAGATATAGAAGATCTGGAAGGCCATCGCCCGCCGGTTGTCCTGTGGCCCGTAGAGTTCGCCGACCTGACTGGCGATGTTGCCCTTGAACAAGCCGACACCCACGACGAGCGCAACGAGTGCGAACAGGAACGCGCTCTCGATCGCCATGAGGAAGTGGCCGAGCGCCATGATGCAAGCGCCGGCGATCAGCGCGGCGCGGCGGCCGAGCACGAGGTCGGCCAGGATGCCGCCGAAGATCGGGGTCAGATAGACCGCGGCGGTATAGGCGCCGAAGATCTCCGAGGCGAGCGGCTGGCCCTCGAGCGCTGGGAAGACATGGCTTTTGAGCCAGTCGAGGCCGACCACGGAGACGTGCTGCTCAGGCTTGAGCAGGTAGTTCACCATGTAGAGCGTGAGCAGCGTCTGCATCGAGTAGTAGGAGAAGCGCTCGCACGCCTCGACCATTCCGAGCAGGCCCAGGCCCTTGGGATGGCCCAGGAAGGCGCGATCGTTGCGATCGATCGTCTCTACATCGATCTCGGGCGTGGCTTCTGCTGCGGTCATCGCGTCCTGGGTCTCTGTGCAAAGACACAGGCTTAGGGGCTGTCTCGCGACCTGTCACGATCGGCCAGTGTCCCGCTCCTACGGGGCCGCCGACCATAGAAAAGGCGGCAGGTCCCGATGAACCTGCCGCCCCGTGCGCCTCCGGCTCGCGGGGCGCAACGGCCGCCCCCCGGTGGCAACGATGAGAACCGATCCGCTAAAACAACGGATAGGCCAGTCCATAATAGCCGTAGACCTGGCGGCCGTAGATCTCGTCCCATGCCGGATCGCGGTCGCGATAGCGCGGAGCGCCCTCCAGCTTGTCCTTGTCGAGCTCGACAACGTAGCCGCCTTGGCCCTCGTCGTATGTCAGCAGGCTCCAGGGCAGCGGATAGAATTCGCTACCAATGCCCAGGACGCCTCCAAATTCGAGCACTGCGTACTCGACATGGCCGCTGCGCTTGTCGACCATGAAGTTGCGGATCGTGCCGAGCCGCTCTCCGTCTCGGCTGTAGACGCGTGTCCCTTCCACCTTGTCGGAAGCGATCAGGCGTTGCGTTTCGCTGATGGCGACGGGCTCGGTCATGGCGCTGTCCTTTCCAGGGTGCGGGATCGAAGGGCTCGAAAGCTCAACGACAGCGTCGTGAAAGAAGTTGCAGCCTCGTACCCGCTGGTCGCGCGGGAGGTGCGGATCAGCCCGCTGCAGCGGTCGTGCCGGCAAGCTCCTGGTCGAGGAATGTCGCCACGTCGGCCAACTCGACCGTGCGGTCGAGGAACGCCTCGCCGATCCCGCGCATCAGCACGAAGGGCAGGGTACCTGCGTCCATCTTCTTGTCGTGCAGCATATGCTCGACCAGGCGGCGGCCATTGCAATCGAGACCCAAGGCGGAGAGATCGGCGGGCAAGCCGATCCGGCCGATGTGCCTGGCCGCCCGTTCGGCCTCGCTCGCCGCCATCAGACCCTTGTGTGCGGAGTAGCGTGCGGCAAGGACCATGCCCATCGCCACCGCCTCGCCATGCAGCAGCCGGTCGGAGAAACCCGTCTCGGCCTCCAGTGCGTGTCCGAAAGTGTGGCCCAGGTTGAGCAGCGCGCGCGTGCCGGTGCGTTCGAATTCGTCCTCGGCCACGATCCGCGCCTTGGCCGCGACGTTGTTCGCCACTGCGTATTCGCGCAGGGCGACGTCTCCGGCGAGCATCGCCGCGCCGTTCGCCTCGCACCAGGCGAAGAAGTCCGCGTCGCCCAGCAGGCCGTACTTCACGACCTCGGCATAGCCGGCCAGCAGTTCGCGGCGGGGGAGCGTTTCCAGCAGCGAAAGGTCCGCCAGCACCAGCGAGGGCTGGTGAAAGGCTCCGACCAGGTTCTTGCCGGCGGGCGTGTTGATCGCGGTCTTGCCGCCGACGCTGGAATCGACTTGCGCCAGCAAGCTCGTGGGGATCTGGATGAAGTGGCAGCCGCGCTTGAGGATCGCGGCGCAAAAGCCGGTCAGATCGCCGATCACGCCGCCGCCCAGCGCCAGGATATGATCGCCCCGCTCGACCTCGATTTCCAGCAGCCAGTTGACCGTGGCCGCGAGCTCTTCCCAGCTCTTGGTCTGCTCGCCGGGCGGGAGAATGCGCCATAGCGGCTCATGGCCGCCGCTCCGCAACGCCGCTTCGACCACGCCACCCCAGGCGGCATGGACATTGCTGTCGGTGACGATCGGCACGGCGCGCTTGCGCAAACGGCCGTGGCAGTGCTCCACAAGCTCTGGCAGCAGGCCGGTGCCGACCCGCACTTCGTAGGGCCGGCCGGCGATATCGACGCTGATCACAGCCACTCGGAAATTCCCTGGAGTACGCGGTTGACGGTCTGGGTGTGCGGTCCGCTGGCGCTGATCACGTGGATGGGCGCCTGGGAATAGTGCGGTGCGCGCTCCTCGCGCAGCCGCGACAGGATCTCGTGCGGATCGCCGTCGCGCAGCAGCGGGCGGTTGTCCTTGCGCGCGGTGCGCTCGACCAGCGTGTCGACATCGCTGTCGAGCCATACGGCGATCCCGCGATCGAGGATCAACTGGCGCGTCGCGGCGTTACAAAAGGCGCCGCCGCCCGTCGCGAGCACGCTGTGCGCACCGTCCTCCTGAAGCAGCCGCGCGATCACCCGGCGCTCGCCATCGCGGAAGTAGGCCTCGCCGAACTGCGCGAAAATCTCGGGGATCGACATCTGCGCCGACCGCTCGATCTCGTCGTCCGCATCGACGAACGGCCAGTGCAGCATCGTCGCCAGCCGCTTGCCCACGCTCGACTTGCCGACGCCCATCATCCCGACCAGCACTACCGGGCGATCGATCCGCCGCGCGATCTGGGCGATCTCCTGCTCGGAGAAGCGGGGCTGCGGATGGTCCATTGCAGCGGTCCCTATAGTTGGGCTAGGCCCGCGCGCAAGCATCCACGAGGAAAGGCCAGAGGCACCGATTGTGAAGGGGCGTAAGCGCAGAAGCGTGGTGCTGACGGGGGTGGCGGTCGTGCTTGTCGGCGTGCTCGGCTATGCCTGGGTCGATGGCGGGCGTGAGCCGGTGCGCGACATCACCGTGAACCTTCCCGTGCCCAGGCAGTCATCGGGGCAGTCACCCGGGCAGTCACCCCGGCAGTCACAGGGAGCGCCGCAGTGAGGCGCGCGACGCTGCTCACCGGTGCCGCGCTGGCACTGACTTCGGCCCTGGCGCTGGCGCAGGGCGCGCCGGAATCGCTGCTGCCGCCCGGCTTCAACGAGCCGGCCCCGGCACCGTCACCCGCCGCTTCGGCTAACGCTGGCACGCCGCGCGCGACTTCGACGTCTGCGCCGGTCGTGCAACCGCTTCCGGCGCAACCCGGCTTCGAGCTGCCGGTCAGCAATGCGCCGGGCAGCGGCGATACCCTGCTCAAGCGCCTGCCATCGCTCGACGAGCTGTCGCGCATGTCGCCCGAGGACTTCCAGAACATCCTCGGCCTCAAGCCGGACTTCGACATGCCGGCCGGCGCGCGGCGGGCGATGAGCGACGTTGGCCTGATCGACCAGCAGGAAGGCGGCCTGCCGGTCAACTCGCTCTCGGGGCAGAACCAGCGGCTCGTGCGGCTGGCGCTGGCGGCGAATAACGGCCAGCTCGTTTCGCGCTGGGGGCACATCCTGCTGCGGCGTGCCCTTGCGTCCCGGCTCGATCCGCCGCCGGGCATGAGCCCGCAGGAGTTCCTCGCCCTGCGCGTCCGGCTTCTCCTCAAGATGGGCGAATCGGATGCCGCGAGGGCGCTGCTGCAAGATATCGATGTCGGCGATTACACGCCTGATCTCGAAGGCGTGGTGCTCGACGCTTACATCGACACGGCCGACTTCACCGGCGTCTGTCCCGCCCTGGCGACGCAGGGTGGAGTGCGCGACGATCCGCAGTGGAACACGGCCAAGGCGATCTGCTCGGCCTTTCGCGGCAACGGCGCGGGCGCGATGGCGACGCTCGATCGCTATCGTTTCCGTGGTACGATGCCGCGTATCGACTTGCTCCTTGCGCAGAAGTACGCGGGAGCCGCTGGCCGCTCGCGCCGCGCGGTGACGATCGAGTGGCAGGATGCCAGCGAGCTGACCCCTTGGCGCTACGCTCTCGCGAATGCCGTGGGCCTTACCCCGCCTGACAGCCTGACCAAGGACGCGGCGCCTTACTATGCCTATGCCACCGCGCTTGCTCCGATGGTCGGGCTCGAGCGGCGCGCCGCCGCGGCCGATCAGGCCGGCGCCGCAGGTGTGCTTTCGAGCGCAGCGATGGTGGACCTCTACAGCCAGATGTACGCCGACCCGGACGTGACCGGCGATTGGTCCGACCGGGCGGAGAAGCTGCGTGACGCCTATGTGCAGGACGACGCGCCGGCGCGCCTTGCCGCCATCAAGTCGCTATGGGGCACAAGCGGCGATCCGGTGCTCGACTATTCGCGCAAGGTCCTGACCGCCTATGCCGCCGCGCGCCTGCCGGCGACCGCCGACTTCGCCGACGACGCGGCGCCGCTCATCGCCTCGATGCTCACCGCCGGCCTCGACGCCAACGCCATGCGCTGGGCCGACGCGGTCAACGCCGGCAGCGAGGGCTGGGCGCTGCTGGTGCTCGCCGCGCCGAGCCGCTCCAGCGAAGTGGACTCAGGCTCGATCGACAAGTTCATCAGCGGCGACAAGAGTGAGGAGGCGCGCAAGTCCGGCTTCCTGATCGCGGGACTAGCGGGCCTTGGTCGCATCGATTCGGATGCCGCCGGGCGCTATTCGGCCGATCACCAGCTTGGTCTTGGTACAGAGACTCGTTGGACCCGCGCGATCGAGGAGGCCGCGCGCAGCAACGACGTGGTCACCGTGGCCCTCCTTGCGGGGCTCGGCATGCAAGGTTTGAGCTGGAAGCAGATGACGCCGCGCTATTTGTTCCACATCGTATCGGCCCTGCGTGCGGTCGGTCTCGAAGGCGAGGCACGGATGATCGCCGCAGAAGCCGTCGCGCGGGCCTGAGGCCGGGGACATGGCGAAAGCTCCCCGCAGCGCGGCAGGGGCGGCGGGCGGCGATGCGATCGAAAGCTTCCTGGCGATGCTCGCGGCCGAGCGCGGGGCGGCTCGCAACACGCTGGAGGCCTACCGCCGCGATCTCGAAGCGGCGCGCGCGGCGCTCGGCGATCCCGCCGTCGCCGATGGTGAAGCGCTCGCCTCGTTGGCCGGGGCGTGGTCGGATCTTGCCGCCTCCAGCCTTGCGCGCCGCTGCTCAGCCTTGCGCCAGTTCTACGGCTACCTCGTGGACGAGGGCCTGCGAGACGACGATCCTTCGCCCGCCCTGCCGCGCCCGCGGGTCTCCCGGCCGCTGCCGCGCCTGCTTGGCCGCGAGGAGGTCGAGCGCTTCCTGGCGCAGGCCGAAGAGGAAGCCGCATCCGACCGGCCCGAAGCGGTGCGACTCCTGGCGATGCTGGAACTGCTCTACGGCTCGGGCCTGCGCGCCAGCGAACTGGTGTCGCTGCCGCTCGCGGCGGTGCCCCGCGACGCGCCTTTCCTGCATGTGACGGGCAAGGGCGGGCAACAGCGCATGGTGCCGGTCAGCACCCGCGCGCGGCAGGTGCTGTCGCGATGGCTCGCCTTGCGGCCGACGGGGAGCCGTCTGCTGTTCCCCTCGCGTGGCAAGGAGGGCCATGTCACGCGCGTGCGGCTGTTCCAGATGTTGCGGGAACTGGCGGTGCGCACCGGCATCAATCCGGCTCGCGTCTCGCCGCATGTGTTGCGCCATGCGTTCGCCACGCATCTCCTAGAGGGCGGGGCGGACTTGCGCGTGCTGCAGACGATGCTTGGCCACGCCGACATCTCGACCACCCAGATCTACACGCACGTCGAGAGCACGCGGCTCGTCGCGCTGGTGAACGCCCGCCATCCGCTCGCGAGGCGCTGACGCGTCCGGCGTCTGGCGCATGTAAGCTTATCCGTCGGGTAAGCTTAATCGTTCATACGAAAAGGGCGGCGAGTTGCCCCGCCGCCACAAATCGTCTCAAGTAATTATGAATTACTTGTTGGCGTTGCTCAGAGTGGTCGACGTCTTGGTGAAAGTCGAGGTCAGCTGCGAGCCAAGGCCCTGCATCGCGGCGATCGCGGCAACGGCGATCAGAGCGGCGATGAGGCCGTATTCGATGGCGGTGGCACCCTTCTCGTTGCGACGAAGCTTGTTGATGAACTTCACGGTATGTCTCCTGGATTTAAGTAGTCTCGATTGTACCCGGCCCGATTGGTGTCTCCCGCCCGGACAACTTGCGGACTACGGTGTAAACCTTGAGAATTCCCTAATTGGTTCCGTGCGCCTTGCCGGCTTCCACTTCGACGTGATTCCACATCTTCAGGGTTTCGCCCGCAACGCCGGACACCGCCGCCATGATGGCCAGGACCACCAGGCTTAGGATGAGCCCGTACTCGATCGCGGAAGCCCCGCGTGCGTCGCCGCGTAACTTCCTGTAGAATTCACCCATGTGCGTCGATGCCCGCTCCGCCCCACCGCTTTGCTTTATTCCCATCGCGGCATGAAGAATGTCTTAAGCTCAATGTCTTGCCAGCAGAACGAGGCCGGTGCCGTGCATGTTGCGGCGGTGGCCCTTCTTGACCGACGAGACCGGGTCCTGATGCAACGCCGCGCTTCAGAAGCCGTGCACGGCGGCCTATGGGAATTCCCTGGTGGCAAGCTGGAAGCGGGGGAGAGCGCCGAGGCGGCGGCCTGCCGCGAGATACTCGAGGAGCTGGCCGTCACCATCGACATCGATGGTCTCGCACAAGTCGCGATGGTTAACGGATTTACGGCGGCGCCGGGGGCGGTACGGCCTCTCTCGATTTGCTTGTTCGCCTGCCGTCGCTGGCAAGGCGAGCCGCTGGCCCAGGCCGCAAGTGCGATCGGGTGGTACGAGGCGCAGGACCTTGCCGCGCTCGCCATGCCACCCCTCGATTATCCGCTCGCGGAGCGGCTTGTTGCGATGCTGCAAGAAAAAGCGTTTTAGGCGCTTGCCAAAGCCGAGAACCCTTTCTATCTGCGGCCCTCCAACGCGCCCGTAGCTCAGCTGGATAGAGCATCAGACTACGAATCTGAGGGTCGGACGTTCGAATCGTTCCGGGCGCGCCACAAGTTCCTGAAGGCGCCGTTTCGCATAGTCGAAGCGGCGCCTTTCTCGTTGGTGGTGGACGATATCGGCCGTCCTGAGACGACCGTGAAACAACAAGGGCCGGAGCGAGGGTATCGCTCCGGCCCAGCCGTTCCGCCGTAGCGAAGGCGATCAGTCGCCGCTGGGGGACTCAGGCGCGGCGGCGTTTTCCGAGTTGGTGTTGGCCTTGGCATCGGCACTGGCGGGCGCACCGGCGGCTGCGCCCTGGCTCGCTGCGGCAACGGCCGCTTTGAAGTCGGCGGACTTCATCGTCAGGGCGAGGCTGCCGTCCGCGCCGGTCGTGAGATACTGCTTGGTGACCGTGATCGCCTTTCCGTCGCTGAGCGAGAGAGTGACATTGTCGCCCTCCACCTTCTGCACAGTGCCGATCGCTACGCCGTCGCTCGTCTTGACTGGCGCGTTGGCGACGAGAGCGCTGCTGGTGGTAGTGGCCGTCTTGGTTTCCGCGGCAGCCACTGCGGCCTCCAATTGGGCCTTGCTCATGCTGATCAGCAGGCCCTTCTCGTTCTTGCCGAAAGCGGCCAGCGGCAGGGTGGCGCGTTTGGTGCCGGTGTTCACGACGGCGTTGGCGGCATCGACTTTCTCCACCGTTCCGGCTTCGACGCCGTCAGGTCCGTAGACCTTGGCACCCACGGTCGGGGCGACCGCGGCCTGCTGCGTCGCGGGTGCAGCACTGGTGGGCGCTGCGCTTTGGGCTTGCGCTGCGATCGGCGAGAGAGCGGCGGTGGCGAGGGCCGCTGCGAGAATGCGAGTGTTCATGATCTTCTCCTTTACGTCCGTTGAAAAGGTAATCGCCCTTTGCAACGTCGGATTTTCCCGCACGTTCCTCGTTGCCCTTCGATCGCTGCACACCGCGCAGAGGCTTCATGCTGCCGGCCGAAAATTGTCTGGAAGGGCACGCAAGTTACAGGTTTTGCACGGGTATTCCGCTGGGACCATTATCGTTCGCCCGCGCCTGCACGGCTTATGAACGGTGCGACGAGACGTGGGAGGAGTGAGAGGAAAGGAGCGTGCTTCCACGCGGGGCAGGGCCGTAATGCGGTGCGAACAGACTATGACGTGGCGCACCGGGCCACCCGTCCAGGCGCCTCCATCGGGGCTCGATATAGCTGCGCTGGAACCGATGCAGGGAACATTGATGACCCTCGCGGCTTCCTTGAGCCACTATGACCGAGCAGGGTGGGGCTGAGCCGGACGAGACGTTATCCGCGACTAGTGCGGGTGATGAACCGCGCCCTTCGGTGTGGCGATATGCCATGGCATCGCGCGCTCATGTCGTCATCGATGCGGCGGACTACTTCGAATTGATGCGCGACACGATGTGCAACGCGCGCCAGCGGATCTTCCTGATCGGATGGGACTTCGACACCCGCATCCTGCTCTCGGCCGGACGGCGATGGTGGCACATCGGACGCCGCCAGCGTTTTCCCGCGCGGCTTGGTTCGTTCATCCTGTGGCTGGCGCACCATACGCCAGGGCTGGAGGTGCGGCTGCTCAAGTGGAACCTGTCGCTGTTCAAGTCGCTGTTTCGCGGCACGATGATCGTCGATCTGCTGCGCTGGGCCGGCAGCAAGTCGATCCGCTTCAAGTTCGACTCTGCGCATCCGATCGGCTGCAGCCATCACCAGAAGATCGTCGTGATCGACGACAAGCTGGCGGTCTGCGGCGGGATCGACATGACGTCCGATCGCTGGGACACGCGCGAGCATCGCCATCATGACCCGCGCCGCAAGCGGTCCACCGGTGGCCGCTATGGCCCCTGGCACGACATGACGATGATGATGGAAGGGAACGTTGCCGAGGCGCTGGCCGAGTTGGGGCGCGATCGCTGGAAGGCGGCGGGTGGCGGCGAAATGGCGCCTTGCCGCCCACAGGAGCAGAGCCCCTGGCCGGAAAAGCTCAAGGCCGAGTTCGAGAATGTCGAGATCGGCATTGCTCGCACGCGGGCCGAATGGGGCGACTGCGGGCAAGTGAGCGAGATCGAGCAGCTCTTCGTCGAGCAGATCGCGCGGGCCAAGCGCTTCGTCTATGCCGAGACGCAGTACTTCGCCTCTCGCCGGATCGCCGAGGCGATCTGCCAACGCCTGGCCGAGCCCGATCCGCCCGAGATCCTCATCATCAATCCCGAGACCGCCGACGGGTGGCTGGAGCAAGTGGCGATGGACAGCGCCCGTGCCGAGCTGGTCCGGGCGGTCGAGGCCGTCGATCACAAGCGGCGCTTCCGTATCTTCGTGCCGTACACCTCCGGCGGCGAGGCGATCTACGTCCATGCGAAGATGACTATCGTCGACGATGAGATCGTGCGGGTCGGATCGGCCAACATGAACAACCGCTCGATGGGGCTCGACAGCGAGTGCGACGTATTCATCGACACGGCGCGCCCGGCAAACGGGCATGTGGGGCCGATCATAACCCGGCTGCGTCACTCTCTGCTGGCCGAACACTGCGGCATAGACGAGCAGGAGATAGCGCCTCTGCTGGACGCGCATGGATCGATGGCGGCGATGATCGACGCTCTGCCTCGGCGCGGCAAGCATCTGCGGGAACTCGTCTTGCCAGAGCTCAACGAAAGTGAAAGAGCGCTCGCGGACAGCGCGGTGCTTGATCCGGAACGTCCGGGCGAACTATTCGAGCCGATGGAACGGCGCGGATTGTTCCGCAGGCGCGGCTTGCTGCGTAAACCGGGAACGTGGGCCAGACGGCGCGCGCACAGGAGGATGGCATGAGCAGCTTGGTGGGCCCGGATGAGGATAGCGATCGCGGCAAAGCGCCCGTGCCCGAGGATGTACAGGATGCGATCCGCACCCTGATCCGCTGGTCCGGTGACGATCCGAGCCGCGAGGGCCTGCTCGACACGCCCAAGCGCGTCGCCCGGGCCTGGAAAGAGTATTGCCAGGGGTACGCTGAGGACCCGGCCATACATCTAGCGCGCGTTTTCGAGGAGGTCGGCGGTTACGACGAGGTCGTGCTGTTGAAAGACATCCCGTTCCAGTCGCACTGCGAGCACCACATGGCGCCGATCATCGGCAAGGCCGCCATCGCCTACCTGCCGCGCGATCACGTGGTGGGCATCTCCAAGCTCGCGCGCGTGCTGCACGGCTTTGCACGACGTTTGCAGATCCAGGAACGGTTGACGGCCGAAGTGGCGCAGTGCATCTGGGAACACCTGAAGCCTCACGGCGTCGCCGTCGTCATCGAGGCGAGCCACGCCTGCATGACGGCGCGCGGAGTGCGCACGCCCGGCGTCGGCATGACCACCAGTCGCATGATGGGCACCTTCCTCGAGGACGAACGCAGCCGCGCCGAAGTGCTCAAGCTGATGGGCTATTGAGACGATCTCCGCCAAGGTCCGCCGCGGAATTCTCGCTGGGGCGCGGCGAGCGGGGTTGAGCCGAGCCGGGCAAACAGGGTAGCGCAGCGCAGGCGATGGCTGCCACGGAGGATCTTGCGCGGGTGAGGAGGGAGCGCTCCGTATCACCCGCACGCCCTGAGCGCCGGGCGTGGTTCATCCAATGGGTGCTGGCGCTCGCGCCGGCGCTGATGATGGCCGTGCTGCTGTCGCGCGCGGTCTGGGATGTCGACATCTTTTGGCAGCTCAAGCTTGGCGAGCTGATCCTCCACGCGGGCCACCCGATCCACCGCGAGCCGTTCTCGATCACGCACCTCGGGGAGCCGCTGCCGGCGATCGCATGGCTCGGCCAGGCCTTGTTCGCGCAGGCGCGTCTTCTTGGCGGATGGACGGGCCTGCGCATCTTCGACGCGCTGTGCTGGTGCGGGGGATTCTGGGCCCTCGCGGCAGCTTGCCGCCGCCGAGGTGCCTCCGCGGCGGCAACCGCGTTGGGACTTGCGCTTGCATTCATCGGTGCGCTGCCCGCCGCCAGCATCCGGCCGCAGAGCTTTGCTGCGCTCTGCTTCGGATCACTGCTGGCGCTGCTCAAGCTGGAGCTGCGCACCTGGCAGACTGTCGCGTTTGCGGTCCCGCTGCTGGTCCTGTGGCAGAATCTGCACCCATCCGTGAGCATCGCGGCGGTGGTGCTGGCGGCACATGCGGGCGGGGGATGGCTGGCATGGTTCAGGGACCGCAGCCGGTCTCGGCCCTGGGCCGCAAGCCTGCTTGTCCCGGCGGCGGGTCTGGCCACTCTCGCCACGCCCGACGGCCTTTCGGCCATCGTCGTTTCCGCGAGGAATGCGCAGGCGAGCATGCTGGTGGGAGCCAGCGAATGGCTGCCGCTCTGGATTCCCGCCAACTGGACCAACGCCATCCCGGTGCTGGCGGTGACGCTGGTCGCGGCATTGTCTCTGCGCCGGCGGGAGGGTCCGCTGCCGTGGAACGACATCGCGACCATGGCCGTCCTGCTGGCGGCGACGATCACCGCCTATCGCTTCGTGCTCTTCTGGGCGATCGCCGTCGTGCCGGTGATTGCCCGACCATCGCGGCAACGGGACACGGTGGAGTTCCGATTGCCGCCGTGGATCATGCCGGCCGCGCTCGCGGCGGTGCTCGCTGCCCTTCCGGTGCTGCGACCGACGCACTTTTCCGAGAACCTGCCACTCGCCGCCGTCGCGCGGCTGCGCGCTACCGCCGTTACGGGGACGATCTTTACCGAGCCGGAGTTCGGCGGCGTGGTCATCGATGCCGGCTATCCGCGCTGGCGAGTCTCCTACGACGGCCGCTATTACCGCTATACCGACGACGAGTGGGGCCGCTTCGGGCAAGTGCTGGATGGCAGCGTTCGGCTCAGCGAAATCGAACGGCGCTATCGCCCGGCCGCCTTCGTGCTGCGACCGAGCCACTCGACGCCGCTGTGTCAGGAACTCGATCGCGACCGTTCGCGGTGGCGGCGCATCTGGCAGGACCAGGGCGCCGCCGTGTGGATTCCCGTCGGAGCCAGTTAGCCTCCGCGCGACACCGGGATCAGGGCGCCGTTGATCGCGCCGGCGTCTGGCGACGCCAGGAACACGATCACCTTGGCGGCCGCGTCGGGGCTGACCCATGTCGAGAAGTCGGCATCGGGCATGTCCGCGCGATTGGTCGGGGTGTCGAGGATACTGGGGAGCACGGCGTTCACCGTCACGCTGGTCCCGGCAAGTTCCTCGGACAGCGCCTCGGTCAAGCGGTGCACGCCCGACTTCGACGCCGTGTAGGCGCCCATGCCCATGGCCGCCTTGCCCGCCGCCGCGCCGGCGCCGATGTTGACGATGCGCCCGGCGGATGACGTCTTGAGCTCGGGCAGGGCGAGCTGGGTGATCGTTGCGTTGGTGACTACGTTGAGCGCGTGCATCTTGGACCAGGTTCCAACGCTGCCCTGTTCGAGCGTCTCCCAGGTGAAGCCGCCGGCGACGTTCACCAGCACATCGATCCCGCCCTGAGCCTCGACCACTTGCGCGAGCGCCGCCTGGGTGGCTGCCGCGTCGGTCAAGTCGACGCCGCCGATGTCGAGCGCCCCTTCGAGCGCCGCAGGCGCCTGCGGCGCGAAGTCGATCCGGGCCACTTTGTCCCCTTGCGCCGCGAACGCTTGCGCGACCGCCTGGCCGAGGACTCCGAACCCTCCCGTTACGATGATCGAGCGTGCCATGTCGTACCCCCTAGATTCTCTTGCTGTCGAAGCCCGAAAGGAAAGGGCGGCCGCCTGGCCGCCCTCATGAATGTTCAGAGCTGGCCGAGCATGTAGTCGGCCGAGCTGACCTCGAATTGCCCGGGGGCCTCGACGTTCAGCTGTTCGACGACGCCGTCGTTGACCACCATCGAGAAGCGCTGGCCGCGCTTGCCCATGCCGAACGCGGTACCGTCCATGACGAGGCCGACGGCCTGCGCGAAGTCGCCGTTGCCGTCGGCCAGCATCGTGATGCCTTCCGCGTCCGATGCCTTCGCCCAGGCCTTGAGGACGTGGAAATCGTTGACTGCGGTGCAGGCGATCTCGTCGATGCCTTTGGCCTTGAGCTCGCTGGCCTTTTCCACGAAACCGGGGAGGTGCTTGGCCGAGCAGGTCGGGGTGAACGCACCGGGGACCGAGAACAGGGCGACCTTCTTGCCCGCGAAGTATTCGGAGGTCTGCACCGCCTCGGGACCATCCTCGGTCACCTTGACGAGCTTCACGTCGGGCAGCTTGTCTCCAACGGAGAGGGTCATTGGCATCTTCCTTTATCCAGGTGAATCGCTGGTCCGCTGATATACGGTGCCGCCGCCGGGGGGCAACGCGGCTTCCCCGATAAATGCGGCCCGCTTCGCGCTTTCGAAGCTGGCTGAAGTCCGATCGCTCCATCCGCAGTTCGACGCAGATGATATAAAGAAATCTTTATATTTGCCTCGTGCATGGGTGAAGGCTAAGGAACGGCACAGCCATCGCGCCGTCTTCCGGCTTCCCTTGCGGGTCGAGGCGTGACTTTTCTTTTTTGTTTCCTCCAGGAGTTTGCCCGTGGCCACTGTAGAGCTGACCAAGGACTACGCCATCGCCGACATCGGCCTTGCCGAATACGGCCGCGCCGAGATCCGCATTGCCGAGACCGAAATGCCGGGCCTGATGGCGCTGCGCGAAGAGTTCGGCGCGTCGCAGCCGCTCAAGGGCGCGCGCATCACCGGATCGCTGCACATGACGATCCAGACCGCCGTGCTGATCGAGACCCTCGTCGCACTGGGCGCCGACGTGCGCTGGGCGACCTGCAACATCTTCTCGACGCAGGACCACGCCGCTGCGGCCATCGCCGCCGCCGGCATCCCGGTCTACGCCATCAAGGGCGAGAGCCTGACGGATTACTGGGACTACGTGGGCCGCATCTTCGACTGGTCCACCGACGAGAACCCCGATCGCACCACCAACATGATCCTCGACGACGGCGGCGATGCCACGATGTTCGCGCTGTGGGGTGCCCGCGTCGAGGCGGGCGAGCCGCTGTTCGAGCCTTCGAACGCCGAGGAGATCGAGTTCGCGCGCGCGCTCAAGGCTTTCCTCAAGGCCAAGCCGGGCTACCTCTCGCGCACCGTCAACGCCATCAAGGGCGTGTCGGAAGAGACCACCACCGGCGTCCACCGCCTCTACCATCTCGCCAAGGACGGCAAGCTGCCGTTCCCCGCGATCAACGTGAACGACAGCGTCACCAAGTCCAAGTTCGACAACCTCTACGGCTGCAAGGAGTCGCTGGTCGACGCCATCCGCCGCGCCACCGACGTGATGCTCGCCGGCAAGGTCGCCTGCGTCGCCGGCTTCGGTGATGTCGGCAAGGGCTCGGCGGCTTCGCTGCGCCAGGGCGGCGCCCGCGTTATGGTGACCGAGATCGACCCGATCTGCGCGCTGCAGGCGGCCATGGAAGGCTACGAAGTCGTCACCATGGAAGAAGCGGTCACCCGCTGCGACATCTTCGTGACCGCAACCGGCAACGAGGACGTGATCACTGCCGAGCACATGAAGGCGATGAAGCCGATGAGCATCGTGTGCAACATCGGCCACTTCGATTCCGAGATCCAGATTTCGGCGCTGAACAACTACAAGTGGACCGAGATCAAGCCGGGCACCGACCTCGTCGAGTTCCCGGACGGCAAGCAGATCATCGTGCTCGCCAAGGGCCGCCTGGTGAACCTGGGCTGCGCCACCGGTCACCCCAGCTTCGTCATGTCGTCCAGCTTCACCAACCAGACGCTGGCGCAGATCGAGCTGTTCACGAAGTCCGACGAGTACGAGAACCGGGTGTACGTGCTCCCCAAGCACCTGGACGAGAAAGTCGCGGCGCTGCACCTCGAAAAGCTTGGCGTGAAGCTCACCAAGCTCTCGAAAAAGCAGGCGGATTACATCGGCGTCCCGACCGAGGGACCGTTCAAGGCCGATCACTACCGCTACTGACTATCACGTCGTCCCGGGCCTGACCCGGGACGACGCTCGACTGCCATTGTCATAGGCGGCCCCGCGCCCCATAGCCGCATGCGATGTTTCAGGATCGCCTCGTTCCCGTACTGCTCGGTCTTCTGCTTGCGACCTGGACTCTCGCGGGGGCATGGACGATCGTTTCGGCGCGGCTGCGGCAGCGCCGGGCCGAGACGATGCAGCGCTCCGCCAGGCGCCTCGCGCGCATGGTCGAGGAGTCGCCGGCGCTGCCGCTGCTCGTCCGTACCGATGGCCGGATCGAGGCCTCGCCGCGCCTGGCCCAATGGCTCGGGCTCGATGGTATCCCGCAGTACCTGAGCGAACTCGACGGCGGCGATCGCGGCCTGCCGACAGACACGCTCGCCGAGCTCACCACGTCGGTTCTACGCACGCAGAAGACCGCCGCGCCGTTTCGCATGGTGGCTACTCCGCGCGGCTCGAACCGCAGCCTGGCGCTGCGCGGCCACCTTGCCGATCCGCAGATCTCGCCCGGCGGCGCCGCGCTCGTCTGGATTTTCGATTTCAGCGATAGCGAAGGCGAACTGAGCAAGCTGCGCGAGGAGACCGCCCGCGCCCGGGGCGACTTCGCCGCGCTCGTCTCCCTGATCGAAGCGGCGCCGATGCCGATGTGGTTCCGCCGCCGCGACGGCAAGCTGCGGCTCGTCAACTCGGCCTATGTCGCCGCCGTGGGAGCCGAGAGCGCCGAGCAGGTGGTCGAGAAGGGCATCGAACTGGTCGAGACGGTCGAGGGTATGACGGCCGCGCAAGTGGCGCAGCAGGCCGCCGCCCGCAACGCGCCGATCGAGCGGCTCGTTGCGGTCACGATCGACAACCAGCGCCGTGCCTTCCGCGTCCATGACTTGCCCCTGGGCGAGGAGGGTATTGCCGGTTACGCCGTCGACATCGAGGACCTGGAGGAAATGGCCCGCGCCTTCCGCGCCTTCCGCGAGGCGCAGCGCTCGATGCTGGACCAGCTTTCGGCCGGCGTGGCACAGTTCGATGCCAAGCGCCGGCTGACCTTCGCCAATCGGCCGTTCCAGAGCCTGTTCAAGCTTTCGCCGCGCTCGATGATCGACCCGCCGCCGTTCGAGCGACTGCTCGATGCCGCGCGCGATGCCGGGCGGGTGCCTGAAGTGCGCGACTTTCCGGCGTGGCGGCGTGAGCGCGCGGGCTGGTTCGCCGCGAACGAGACCCAGGAAGAAGCCTGGTCGCTCTCGGACGGCACGCACTTGCGCATGGTCGCCCAACCGGTCCCCGATGGCGGGCTGCTGCTGATTGCCGAGGATCGTACCGAGCAATTGCGGCTCTCGGCAGTGCGCGACACGCTGCTGCGCACCCGGACTGCGACGTTCGACAGCTTGTTCGAATCCGTCGCCGTGTTCGCGCCGGACGGGTTGATGCAGCTGTGGAATCGGCGTTTCGCGGCCGACTGGGGTCTCGACAGCGAGTTTCTCGATACGCACCCCCACATCGAGGCGCTGCTCGGCAAGATCGCGCCACGCCTGCGGGTTCCCGGTCAGGCCAAGGCGGTGGGCGATGTCGTGCGCGCCGCCACTCTCGACCGCAAGCAGACTCGCGGCCGCGCCGTGTTGGCCGACGGGCGCACGCTGGAATTCGGCGGCGTGCCGCTTCCGGACGGCAATGGCCTGCTCGTCGCCATCGACATCACCGATTCACAGAAGGCCGAACTCGCGCTGCGCGAGCGCAATACAGCATTGGAAGAAGCGGACGCGGTCAAGACCCGTTTCCTGGCCAACATGAGCTATGAGTTGCGCACGCCGCTGACCTCGATCGGCGGGTTCGCCGAATTGTTGCAGCAGGGCATCGGCGGCGAACTGACCGAGGCGGGGCAGGAGTACACCAGCGCGATCATCAACTCGGCCGCGCACCTCGGCGAGCAGATCGAATCGATCCTCGACCTCTCGCAAAGCGAGGCCGGACTGCTCCCGCTCGCGACCGAAGATGTCGACCTCATGAGCCTGGTGCGCAACGTTGCCGAGGAGCGCGGTACGCGGCTGAACCGGGCCGGGCTGACGCTCGACTTGCAGGGGAGCAGCCTGCTCGGATCGATCAAGGGCGACAAGCGCCGGCTCGCCCGTGCCCTTGGCCATTTGCTCGACAACGCCATCGCGGCGACTCCGCGCGGCGGGCGTATTCTGGTTCAAGTCAGCCGCGAGAAGCGCGGCGGGCGCAGTCACGCGCAGATCGTCGTGTCGGACAACGGGCCCGGCATGGACGAGGCGACCCGGCTGCGCGCGCTCGATGGCATGAAAGTCAGCAGCGACGGCAAGACTGTGGAGAGGCGCCAGGGCGTCGGCCTGCCGCTCGCCCGCCAGCTGATCGAGGCGCACGGCGGCACGCTCAAGCTGCTGTCGGAGCCGGGGCAGGGCACTGCCGCCATCGTCGAGCTGCCGTGAGGATCGCGCTCGCCGACCTTGCGGCCATGACGCGCTTCGGCGAGGCGATCGCCGCCAGGCTGCGGCCGGGCGACGTCGTGGCGCTGAGCGGAGGGTTGGGCGCCGGCAAGACGACGCTCGCGCGTGCGATCATCGCCGGCTTGGGTCACACTGGCGAAGTGCCGTCGCCCAGCTTCGCGATCGTCGAGCTTTACGAGCCGCCCACGGTGCGGCTCCCGCTGGTGCACGCGGACTTCTACCGCCTCGCCCGGCCCGAGGAGGCCGAGGAGATCGGCCTCGACGACTACCGCGACGGTGCCGCCCTGATCGCCGAATGGCCCGAGCACGCCGGCGGCTTCGCCCATGAGCCGGGCTGCCTCTCGATCCACCTCGAACCTGAGGATGAGGGGCGGATCGCCATTGTCGAGGGCGGGGCGGATTGGCTAGGGCGCATGCCATGCTGAGTGGGCCCAAGCCGTGACCGCGAACCTGACCTTACCCGAGGGGCTCGATCCCTTCCTGGCCGGCGCGGGCTGGCAAGGGGCCGAGATCGAGCCGCTGCCGGGCGACGCCTCCTTCCGCCGCTATTACCGCGTTCGCCGCGGCGAGCAGACCGCCATGCTGATGGACGCACCGCCGCCCAACGAAGACCCGACACCCTTCCTGCGTGCCGCCCGCTGGCTTGACGGCAACAACATGCGCGCGCCGCGCATCCTCGCCGACGATCCCGAACGTGGCCTTGTGCTGCTCGAGGATTTCGGCACCGCCCGGATGCGCGACTATCTCGACGCCTGGCCGGGGGACGAAGCGGACGTCTATCGCGGCGCGATCGACGCCCTGGTCGCGCTGCACCAGCTGCCGGCGGGGCCGTTCCTCGACTACACGATGAGCGAATACCAGCGCGAGGTGCGGCTGTTCATCGACTGGTATTGCACGGCGCAGAAGCTCTATGTCGATGTCCCTGGCTTCACCGCCGCGTGGGAAAGCGTGCTCGCCGATCTGCTGCCGCGCCAGCGCCCGGGCGTGACCGTGCTGCGAGACTACCACGCCGAGAACATCATGCTGCTGGGTTCGCTGGCCAACCAGGGCCTCCTCGACTTCCAGGATGCGCTGGTCGGCCATCCGGCGTACGATCTGGTCTCCTTGCTGCAGGATGCGCGCCGCGATGTCGCGCCGGAACTGGAGGCGGCGATGTTCGACCATTACATCCGCAGCGCCGGCGGCGACGCGGAGCAGTTCCTGGCAGACTACGCGCGTCTGGGCGCACAGCGGAACACCAAGATCGTCGGGATCTTCGTGCGGTTGTGGAAGCGCGACGGCAAGCCGCGCTACCTCGACCTCATCCCGCGCGTCTGGGGCTTGCTCGAGCGCGATCTGGCGCATCCCGCGCTGGCGCCGGTCGCGGCCTGGTTCGACGCCAACATCCCGGCCGAGCTGCGCGCTGCTGGTGGAGGCACGTTCACGGCATGAGCCAACCGAAGACTTCCAGCGCGCTCGCCAGCGACACCGCGATGATCCTCGCCGCCGGGATCGGCAAGCGGATGCGGCCGCTGACGGCGACCACGCCAAAGCCCCTGGTGCGCGTAGCCGGCAAGCCGCTGATCGACTACGCGCTCGATCAGCTGGACGTCGCGGGCGTGGCGAGGGCGGTGGTCAACGTCCACTATCTCGCCGACGCGCTGGAAGGCCACCTCCAGGCCCGTCGGCGCGGCCCCGCCAGCACCGTCTCGGACGAACGCGGCCTGTTGCTCGAGACAGGCGGCGGCATGGTCAAGGCGAGGGACCTGCTGCCCGATCCGTTCTTCGCGATCAACAGCGACAACATCTGGCTCGATGGCCCGCGCAACGCCTTCATCGAGCTTTCGGACGCGTGGGACGCGGCGCGCATGGATGCGCTGCTGCTGCTGGTCCCGCATGCCCGCGCGCTCAATTATCGCGGCAAGGGGGACTTTCACCTCGACCCGCTGGGCCGCGTCAGCCGGCGCCGTTCCGGTCGCGTCGCGCCGTTCATCTATTCGGGCATCCAACTGGTTTCGCACCGCCTGCTGCGCGACGCGCCGGAGGGCGCTTTCTCGACCAACGTGCTGTGGAACCGCGCGATCGAGGAGGGCCGGCTCTACGGCATCTCCCATACCGGCGTGTGGTTCGAAGTCGGCGAACCTGGCGCCATCGCTCCGACGGAGGAGTGGCTGGCGCGTGTCTGAGCGGGTGATGTGACCGAGGCACCCCGACGCAACGTCTATTCGATCGCCGCTCATCGCGGCTTTGCCGACGCCTTGGTCGCCGGTCTCGTGCCCCGTTACCGTGAGGACGATTTCGGCCTTGCCCGGCTGACGCTGCTGCTGCCGAGCCGGCGCGCGGCGCGCACCGTCACCGAGGCGTTCGTGCGCCATTCCGGCGCGGGCATGCTCCTGCCGCGCATGGCCGTTGTGGGCGAGCTCGACCTTGATGAGACGCTTGGGCCGCTGCTCGATCCGCTGGGCGCCGCCGATATCCCGCCCGCCGCCGACCCCATGCGCCGCTGGTTGCGGCTTGCCGAGCATTTGCGCACCGTCGAGGGCGAGAGTGCCGGCAGCGGCGCCGTCTTGCTGCGCCGCGCGTTCGAGATCGGGCGCAGCATGGACCGGCTGCTGGTCGAGGGTCTTCGCCCGATCGACCTCCTTTCAGGCGAGATCGTCGGCATCGTCGGCGAGCTTGCCGGGCACTGGCGCGATGCCACGCGCACCTTCCTGATGGTGCAGCAATACTGGATCGCGGACCTTGCCGCGCGCGGCGAAGTCGATGCGCCCGAGCGCCGCAATCTGCTGCTGGCGCATGTGGCCAGGCGCTGGCGGGCGCAGGCGCCAGCCCATCCCGTCGTCGCAGCCGGCGTCACCAGCGCGTCCCCGGCGGTGGCAGGCCTGCTCGAGGTGGTGGCGGGGCTTGCCAACGGCGCGGTCATCCTGCCCGACCTCGATCTCGCGCTCGACGACGATGTGTGGGAGGCGCTCGGCAGTGCCGGGGTGCGGGCGGAGCCGGATGCCTCGCCATTCGGCCGGTTCGATGCAGTGACGCACCCGCAGTATCACCTCAAGCTCCTGCTCAACCGGATGAACGTGGCGCGCGGCGAAGTGCAGCCCTGGCATCGCTCGGGGCTCGGCGCTGCACCGCCCGAGCGCAGCCGCGCGATCTCGAACCTGTTCCTGCCGCCCGCCGCCTCGGCGCGCTGGTTCGGCCTGCCGGCGCGCGAGCGGCGGCTGGCGGGCGTACGGCTGATGGAGAGCGCGACCCCGGCGGCCGAAGCGCAGGCCATCGCCATCCTCATTCGTGAGGCCTTGGAGGCGCCCGAACGCCGCGTCGCGCTGGTCACGCCGAACCGCGGCCTTGCGGGGCGCGTCGTCGCGCAGCTGGGCCGCTGGGGCATCGTCGCCGACGACACCGCCGGACAGCCACTGTCGCAGACGCCGGCCGCGCGCGTGCTGTTGCTGCTCGCCGAGCTTATCGCCGAGCGCGCGGCGCCGGTGCCGCTCGTCGCGCTCCTGACGCATCCCTTGGTCACGGCGGGGGAGGAGCGGCCGCGCTGGCTGGAGCAGGCGCGCGCGCTCGACCTGGCGTTGCGGGGGCCACGCCCGGCGCCGGGTCTGGAGCCGTTGCAGGCAGTCTCGCAGAAGGCGGACGTCGCCGAATGGTGGGACCAGGTGGCTGCGGTGCTCGCGCCGCTGCTCGCTCCGGCAGACGACGCGCCGCTTGCCGATCTGGTCGACGCGCTGGCGCGTGCCGGTGAGGCGCTGTGCGGCGAGGGCTTGTGGAGCCGTCCGGACGGGCGCGCGCTGGCCAGCCTGGTCGAGGAACTGCGCGAAGCAGCGCGGGAGGCCGCGACCCGGCTCGACCCGCGTGAACTGCATGGCGTGCTGCGCGATACGATGGAGCGGACGGCGGTGCGTCCGCCCTGGGGCGGGCATCCGCGGGTCAGCATCTATGGCCTGCTCGAGGCGCGGATGAGCCGGGCCGACCTCGTCATCTGCGGGGGCTTGGTCGAGGGTGTCTGGCCGGCGAGCCCGGCGCCCGATGCGTTGCTGCCGCCTGCCTTGCTGCGCGCGCTGGGCGTGCCCGGAGCGGACTTTCGCATCGGCCTTTCGGCGCACGATCTGGCCGCCGCACTCGGCGCGCCGGAGGTGGTCTTGAGCTGGGCGCAGCGGGACGAGGGCGCGCCGGTGATCCCCTCGCGCTTCGTGCTGCGGGTCAAGGCCATGCTCGGCCGCGACGCTGCCGACGACATGGCCGAAACGGACGCGGTCCGCCTCGCGCGCCTGATCGATGAGCCGCGACCGGCACCTGCCTACCCGCGACCCAAGCCAGATCCGAGCGCCGAGCAGCGCCGTGTCGCTCTATCCGTGACCGGCCTCGATCGCCTGCGCGGCGACCCCTACCAATTCTACGCCAGCGCCATCTTGCGGCTGCGCAGCCTGGATTCGCTCGATGCCGAGCCCAGCGCGGCCTGGAAGGGCACGGCGGTGCACGAGATCCTGGACCGCTGGCACAAGGCGGGCGAGCCACCCACCATGCTGCGCAGCATCGCCGATACGGTGATGGACGAGATGAGCGCGCATCCGCTGATGCGAGCGCTTTGGCGACCCCGGCTCGCGGCTGCGCTCGACTGGGTGGGCGAGGAGATCGGGCGGCGGAAGGCGCAAGGTCGCCGGGTGCTGAAAACCGAGCACAAGGGCGAGCTCGATTGGCGCGGAGTGCGCATTCACGGCCGGGCCGACCGCATCGACATGTGCGCCGACGGCAGCCTCGCCGTGGTCGATTACAAGACCGGCCAGCCCCCGTCGGCCCGACGGGTGGAGGAGGGCTTTGCGCTACAGCTCGGACTCGTCGGCTTGATCGCCACCCGCGGCGGCTTCCCGGAGGTCGCCGGAGAAGCGCAGCATTTCGAGTACTGGTCGCTGGCGAAGAAGGCGGGGCAGGACAGCTTCGGCTACCGGACCGAGCCGGTGCTGGAGGACCGCAAGAAGTCCGGCATCCCGCGCGACCGTTTCCTCCCCGAGACCATCCGCTATCTCGACGATGCGCTCGATCGCTGGATTCTGGGCACTGAGCCGTTTACCGCTCGGCTCAATCCCGACTTGCCGGGCTATGCCGACTATGACCAGCTGATGCGCCTGGATGAGTGGATCGCCCAGCTCGGCAGCAGCGAGGATACGGCATGAGCGGCCCGCATCCGCTGCATGGCAATCAGATGGCGGCGGTCGCGCCCGAGGACACCGTGTGGCTCTCCGCGTCGGCGGGGACTGGCAAGACGCAAGTCCTGTCGAGCCGCGTGCTGCGGCTCCTGCTGCGGCCGGAGGTGGAGGCCTCGCAAATCCTGTGCCTCACCTTCACGAAGGCCGGCGCCACCGAGATGGCGGCGCGGATCAACGAGAAGCTGGCGGGTTGGGCGCGCCTGCCCGATGCCGAGCTGGCGCTGGAACTGAAGGCGATCGGCGCCGATTTCGGACCCGACGCGCGCAAGCATGCCCGAACGCTGTTCGCCGCGGTGCTCGACTGCCCGGGCGGCGGCCTCAGGATCGACACGATCCACGCCTTCTCGCAGTGGCTGCTCGCCGCCTTTCCGCTGGAGGCGAACCTGCTGCCGGGCACCCGGCCGATGGAGGACCGCGAGCGAGTGCTGCTTGCCCGCCAGGTGCTGGCCGACCTGCTCGTCGCGGCCGAGAGCGATCCGCTGGGCGATCCGTCGCTGCTCGCCGCAGTCTCGGACCTGTCGCTGCGGATGGGCGCCGAGGCGGTCGAGGCGTTCCTGCTGCGCTGCGCCACGGCGCGCGAGGCGTGGTTCGGCCCGGGCGGATGGCAGGAGCCGATGCGCGCCAACGTGCTGCGCCTGCTGGGATTGCCTAGCGAGGCGGACGCCGACTGGATCGCGCAGATGTGCGCGGACGCATCGTTCGATGTCGCCTCGCTGCGGCGCTGTCTCGAGATCAATCGAGGCTGGAAGGCCGCAAAAGGGCAGGCTGCGGCGGAGGCGATCGCCGCCTGGCTCTCCGTTTCGGCGGCGGAGCGGTACGCAGGCCTCGCCGCGCTGCAGGACGTGTTCCTCACCAAGAAGGGCGAGCCGCGATCGACCGCGCAGCTCGACAAGGTCGATCCCGAATACGGCAACCATTGCGACCGGGTGATCGGCAGCCTCGCGCATGTTGCGCAGCAATCCGCGCTGGTGGCGCTGGCCGACCGTCTGGTGCCGGCGCTGCGCCTTGGCCGCGCGTTCGCGCTCGCGTGGGACGAGGCCAAGAAGCGCGAGGGGCTGATCGACTTCGACGACCAGATCCGCCAGGCCGCCGAACTCCTGCGCCGCAGCGAGCTCGCCGAGTGGATCCGCTACAAGCTCGACCGCCGCTTCGACCACATCCTGGTCGACGAGGCGCAGGACACCAACCAGGCGCAATGGTCGATCATCTTCGCGATGGCCGAGGAGTTCTGGGCCGGCGAGGGCCAGCGGGCGGATCGCCTGCGCACGCTGTTCGTGGTGGGCGACTACAAGCAGGCGATCTTCCGCTTCCAGGGCACCAGCCCCGAAAACTTCCGCCGCGCCGGCGAGCGCGTGCGGGACCTGATGCGCGGCACCGCCGGCGGGCCGGAGTGGCGTCCCGAGGCTCGGCGCGTGCGCGAGCTGCGCGATCTCGGGCTCGAGCGCAGTTTTCGCACTGCGCAGGGCGTGCTCGATTTCGTCGACCGGGCATTGCGCGAGATCGGCCACGACGCGATCGGCCTCGACCGGCCGGCCGAGCCGCATGTCGGGCAGGAGCGGCCCGGCTATGTGGCGCTGTGGCAGCCGATCGGCGCGGCCTCCGACGACACGGACGAGGAGCCGGAAGAGGGCGCCGAGACCTGGCTCTCGCGCCCCGATCGCCAGCTTGCCGAGCGGATCGCGCGGCAGGTCAAAGAGTGGACCGATCCGCATGGACCGGGCTTTCGCCTGCACAAGGGCGGCGAGCGGCGGGCCGGGCCGGGCGATGTGATGGTGCTGGTGCGCAAGCGCAAGGAGCTGGCCGGGCTGATCGTGGCGCGGCTCCATGCGCTGGGCGTGCCGGTCGCGGGTGTCGACCGGCTGCGGCTCGGCGCGCCGCTGGCGGTGAAGGACCTCGTCGCCGCGTTGCGCTTCGCCGCGCAGCCGCTGGACGATCTCAACCTTGCGAACCTGCTGGTCTCGCCGCTCGTCGGGTGGAGCCAGGAGGCGCTGCTGGCGCATGGCTACCGCGAGCCCGCCAACCGGCGCGCGCTGTGGGCGCACTTGCGCGCTTCGTCCGAGCCGATGGTGCGCGAGAGCGTGGCGCAGCTGTTCGGCCTGCTCGACTTGGCCGACTTCGCGCCGCCGCATGTCCTGCTGCAGTGGCTGCTCTCGGGGCCCTGGGCGGGCCGGCGCAAGCTCGTCGCGCGGCTCGGCAGCGAGGCGAACGATCCGATCGACGAGCTGGTCAACGCCGCGATGAGCTATGCGGCTACGGGCACCCCGAGCCTCGTCGGCTTCCTCGCCTGGTTCGATGCGGGCGAGGGCGAGCTGAAGCGTGAGGCGGACAACGCCGCCGGGCTCGTGCGCGTGATGACGGTGCACGGCTCCAAGGGCTTGCAGGCGCCGATCGTGATCCTGGCCGATGCGACCGGCAATCCCGACGAGAGCCGCGAGCGGGGGCTCGACTTGCCCGATCCGGCGTATCCGGAGCGGCGCATCCCGCTGCCGCCGCTGCGCAAGGAGGAGCGCACCGGCCGCATCGCCGCGGAGGCCGAGCAGGTGAGGGCGGCCGAATTGCAGGAGCACTGGCGGCTCCTCTACGTGGCGATGACGCGCGCCGAGGAAGCGCTGTTTGTTGGCGGAGCGCTGGGGCCGAAGGACAAGGGGCAACCGGCGCCCAACAGCTGGTATGCCCGGCTCGACGCGCTGTTCCCGCCGGAAGCGGCGGTGACCGACCCGATCTGGGAGGCCCGGCGCGACTGGGGCGAGCCGCCCGAGGCGATGGCGCCGGAGCGTGCCGCCGGAGCGGCCGAGCTGCCGCTGCCCGAGCCGCTGCCGCCCTTCCTGCTGCGTCCCCCTGCCGCCGAGCCACTGCCGCCACGCCCGCTCGCGCCCTCGGCACTGGGCGAGGACGCGGCGCCCGACCCGCCGCTCGGCGTCGGCGCGGCGCTCGATGCGGCGCGGCGCGGCACGTTGATGCACCGCCTGCTCGAACGCCTGCCCGAGGTCGCGCCTGAAGAGCGCGAAGCGGCGGCGCGGGCGTGGCTGGGGCGCAACGCCGGCGACTTCGAGAATGCGGAGCGCGAGGCGATGTTGGCAGCGACACTCGGCATCGTGGGCGATCCGCAGTGGGCCGAGCTGTTCGGGCCCGCCAGCTTGGCCGAAGTGCCGTTCTCGGCGGTGGTCGGCGGCCAGGTGGTGGCCGGTACCGTCGACCGCCTGCTGCTCGCGCCCGGGCTCGTGCGGATCGTGGACTACAAGACGGCGCGGCGTCCGCCCGATGGCCTCGCGCAAGTGCCCGAGCCGACGTTGCGGCAGATGGCCGCCTACGCCGCCGCGCTGGCCGAGATTTACCCGGGCCGGACGGTCGAGGCGGCGCTGCTCTACACGGCCGCGCCGCGTCTGATCGTGGTGCCGTCCGAAGTGCTCGCCGCCCGCAAGCCGGCCTTGGCGGCGCGCGAGTAAACCTTTCGCCCGTGCGACATTGCCTCCTTCGCCTTCATCCCTAGATTGCCATCCGAACTTTCATCCGGAGACCTTCCATGCCGACCAAAGCCGTGACTGACGCCAGCTTCGCCGACGACGTTCTCAATTCGGACAAGCCCGTGCTCGTCGATTTCTGGGCGGACTGGTGCGGCCCGTGCAAGATGATCGGCCCCTCGCTGGAAGAGATCAGCGAAGAGCTGGCCGACAAGGTGACGATCGCCAAGATGGACATCATGGCCAACACCGACGTGCCCGGCCAGATCGGCGTCAAGTCGATCCCGCTGATGGTGCTGTTCAAGGACGGCAAGCCGGTGGCTCAAAAGCTTGGCGCGGCCCCCAAGAGCGCGCTCAAGGGCTGGCTGGAAAGCGAGCTGTAAGGCACGCTGCCGCTCCTTTCCGAGGGGCACTTGGCAGGCAAAAAGATGCCCGCCGCGGTGAGACCGTGGCGGGCTTTTTCCTGTCGGAACGGGCGCTGGCTGCGCCCGCTCCCGTCAGGGTTGGATCAGAACTTGGTGCCGAGCGCCAGGATGGCGTTGTGGCGGCTGAAATCGCCCTTGTAGTTCGAGTAGCGATACTCGGCCTTCACGAACAGATTGGCGTTCAGGTTGTACTCGGCGCCCGCGCCGATGCGCCAGCCGTCGCCGTTCTCACCGTCGCTGATACGGTCCACGCCGTCGGTGTAGGTGACCTTCAAGCGCGCGTTGGTGTAGCCGCCCAGCACGTAGAGGTTGGCCTTCTCACCGACCGCGGTGCCCAGGCGAGCGACGGCCGAAAGATCACGGCCGGTCTTGATGCACAGACGTTCGGTGCCGGAGGTGGCGCATTCCTTGGTGGTGCTGTCGGCAGCCGTCGCCTGAGCGCCGATGAACATGCCGTTGCCCAGGGGAATGTCGTAGCCGGCGGTCACGCCGTAAGCCACGCCCTGATCGGACTCGCCTTCGGCCGACACGGAGTCGAGGCCCGTCTCGACTTGCAGGAACGCCTGAGCGTCGGCAGCGGCCGGGACGGCGAACAGTGCCGCGGCAGCGGTCACGATGGCGATGGTCTTCATAGATATACTCCGAATTATTCTTATTTACGCACCGCCCTCCGGTGCGGGAGGCGCCCTCTAGCGGGTGTATCGGGGTGGTCAACGCCCGAAGACACCAAGAACGTGTCAAGCGCTTTATATGTGCTTTGTGAGCAACAAAGGCGACCTTACTTCGAGTGAGCCTCCGCGAACGACAAA
>Ga0207681_10000335_pt1 | contig 33835 bp, 24 predicted proteins | sample KBSS53metaG_FD_184324 | JGI IMG/M metagenome (GOLD analysis project Ga0207681, IMG submission 184324) | Switchgrass rhizosphere microbial communities from Kellogg Biological Station, Michigan, USA - KBS S5-3 metaG (SPAdes) (version 2) | ecosystem: Host-associated > Plants > Roots > Rhizosphere... | reverse complement strand
ACCACCCCGTCCCGGGTGTGCCTTTGGTGTCAGACCTTCCCCAGAAGATCGCCGCCCGCGCGCGCGAAGCCCGCGATTTCCCGTGACATCCCCCTGGCCCGGACGTTGCTCACAGACGGGCGCCAGGGAGGTCTGTATGATTGCCGTTCCCGCCATGCGCTGGTCAGGTTTGAGTCGTTGGGGCGTCGTGATTGCTGTCGCGGCGGCGTGCGCCTGCTCGCGCCGCCCGCTGCACACGCACAGCGAACCGACGAAGCCAACGAAGCCGACGACCGTCCTTCCCCAGCGGCCCAGCATCTACCTCGCGACCAACCGCAACGTCGACCTGCTGTTCCTGGTCGACGACTCGTCGTCCATGACGAAGTCGCAGGACAACCTGCTGCGGAACTTTCCCGTGCTGATGCGGGCCCTCGAAGACCTGCCCGGCGGCCTGCCCAACGTGCACATCGCCGTCGTCTCGTCCGATATGGGCGCGGGCGACGGATCGATCTCCAGCTGCGACGCGAGCGGCGGCAAGAACGGGATCTTCCAGAACAGCCCGCGCGGAACCTGCACCGCCACCAACCTGGCGCGCGGCGCGCGCTTCATCTCGAACGTCGCCGGCGTGGCGAACTACAACGGCAGCCTGGAGGACGTGTTCACCTGCATCGCCGCGCTCGGGCAATCGGGCTGCGGCTTCGAGAATCAGTTCGCGGCGATCACGCGCTCGCTCGGTATCGACGGGCGCGCCGCGCCGGTCGAGAACGGGGGCTTCCTGCGGGCGGACGCGCTGCTGGCGATCGTGATGATCACGAACGAGGACGACTGCTCCGCCGCGCCCGGCGTGCCGTTCTACGACGCCTCGTCCAACAACACGATCGGGTCGCAGCTGGGCCCGGCCGACAACTTCCGCTGCAACGAGTTCGGTCACATCTGCGACGGCGATCATCCGGACCGCGAGGCCCCCAACAACAGCCGGAACGACACGGTCAGCTACCAGAGCTGCATGTCCGACGAGGCCGGCGGCTTCCTGGTCTCGGTCGGCGACACCGCCCAGCGGATCAAGTCGCTCAAGGGCGACGACGGCCAGATCATGCTCACGGCGATCACCGGACCGGCCACGCCGTACGTCGTGCAGTGGCGCGAGCCGCGCACGTCCGACTCGACCTGCGGCCAGTCGTCGTGCGTGTGGCCCGAGATCGAGCATTCGTGTGTGGCGGCCGACGGAAGCTTCGGCGATCCGGCGGTCCGCATCGCCGAGCTGGTGGGCCACTTCGGCGACAACGGCAAGCTGCTGCCGATCTGCGAGAGCGACTACGCCCCGGCGCTGAGCAACATCGGCAGCAACATCGCCAAGTACGTCAACGCGCCCTGCATCACCGGACGCATCGCGAAGCGCCCCGGCACGGCCAAGGAAGACTGCACGGTCGTCGACGCCGACACCGCCGCCACCGTCCCGTCGTGCGCCGACACCGGCGGGGCCGGCGAGTGCTGGCACCTCGTCGCCGGCGGCAACATGTGCTCCGGCGTCTCGATCGTCGTTCAGGCCGATCCGGCGACCGGCAGCGATCCGCCGGGCAACCTGACGGTGCGCTGTACGATGTGCGTTCCCGGCATGGCGGATCCCGAAGTCGACTGCCCCTGAACCGGTTCGATCGTCCCGCGCACGCGCAACCGCATTGCGTTCGGGGCCAACTTCGTTGGCGGTGACGACCTCCAACCGCCCGTGATTCCAGGGCGATTCTTGGCCCGCCGGTTGCCTACTTTCGATGACGGGCCAGAGAATCCCGCACGAACAGGGCAGGATTGCAGTCCGAAACCACTCTCCCTATAATCGCGCAACTTTAGCTCGCCCCCCGCTGGCCCGGCGCGCTCCCTCTCAAACCGCAGCGCTGTCTCAGGAGGATCCCATGACCGGTCGTTCGATGTTTCGCGTGCTTCGCTGGGCCGGTCTGGCCGCGGTGGCTCCCGTGCTGTGGGCGTGCAACGCGCGCACGCTCGAGAAGGTGAATCCGAAGCCGGAGCCCGTCTACGGCAAGACCTTCCAGCAGACGATCAACCGTAACGTCGACATGCTGTTCCTGGTCGACGACTCGTCGTCGATGCGTCTGTCGCAGGACAACCTGAACCGCAACTTCCCGACGTTCATGACCCGGCTGATGGATCCGCCCGGCCTGCCGAACATCCACGTCGCCGTCATCTCGTCTGACATGGGCGCGGGCGACGGCTCGGTCGCCAGCTGCGACTCGACCAATGGCAAGAACGGCATCTTCCAGTACACGGCGCGCGGCAGCTGCGCGTCGAGCGGCCTCAACGCCGGCGCGACATACATCTCGGACATCGCCGGCGTCCGCAACTACACCGGTAACCTGCCGGACGTGTTCACCTGCATCGCCGCCCTCGGCGAGCAGGGTTGCGGCTTCGAGCACCAGTTCGCGGCGATCACGCGCGCGCTCGGCGTCGACGGCCGCGGCGGTCCGCCCGCGGAGAACGCGGACTTCCTCCGCCCCGACGCGTACCTCGTCATCGTCATGATCACCAACGAGGACGACTGCTCGGCCTCCAACGGCGACGGCCCCAACAACCGCATTCCGCTGTTCGACACCAGCGCGAACACCAACATGGCGTCGCAGCTCGGCCCGCCCTCGAACTTCCGCTGCAACGAGTTCGGCCACGTGTGCGACGGCGCCCACCCGAACCGGAACTCGCCGAACCTGAACGTCGCCGACACGGTGATGTACAACACCTGCACGTCGAACGAGGGTGAAGGTTATCTGCTCAGCGTCGTCGACACGGCGAACCGCATCAAGGGCCTCAAGAACGACCCGGGCCAGGTGCTGGTCGCGGCGATCACCGGTCCGGCCACGCCGTACACGGTGACGTGGAAGGCGCCCAGCACGGCCGACACGTCGTGCATGAACAACCCCACCATGGCGCAGTGCCCCTGGCCCGTGATCGGGCACTCGTGCACGGCCTCGGACGGCAGCTTCGCCGATCCGTCGGTCCGCATCGTCGAGTTCGTCAACCAGTTCGGCGCGAACGGCCTGGTGCTCCCGATCTGCGAGACGAACTTCGGTCCGTCGCTCGACCGCATCGCATCGCTGATCAACGCGTCGCTGCAGCCGCCCTGCATCACGCAGACGGTGGCGATGGATCCCGCGACCGGCGACTTCGACTGCAAGGTCGTCAGCCACACGTCGAACGGCGCCGGCGGCTTCAACGACAAGACGGTCCCCGCCTGCAGCCAGAACAACACGCCGCCCTGCTGGTCGCTGGGCGCGGTGGGCGCGTGCTCGACGGGCGGCCAGGGCCGCGTCGTCCAGATCTCGCAGGATCCCAACGTGCCGGCGTCGACGGCGCAGAACGCGACCGTGAACTGCTCGCTCTGCGATCCGATGTTCCCGGATCCCGCGCGCGGCTGCTGACGATACAGATGGGAACCCTGGGAGGGTTCCCATGCCCTCCCGCGATGGGACGCGGCGAGCAGAGCTCGCCGGCTCCCCACGCGATCGGGATAGACTGCGCGGAGCGATGCTCCGCGTGGCGAAGAGGTTCCAGCCCGGCGGCGGCGACAAGTCGCCGCTGTCCATCGCGGGTGACGGCCGTGGTGTGCTGTGCCTGCACGGCATCACCGGCACGCCGTTCGAGATCCGGCCGCTGGCGGAAGCGCTGGGCCGCCGCGGCTGCACCGTCGAGGCGCCGATGCTGGCGGGACACGGCGGTACGCTGGCCGATCTCGCCGCGAGCGGCTGGCCCGACTGGGTGCGCTCGGCCGAGAGCGCGCTGGACGCCCTGCAGGCGCGCGTGGGCGGACGGCCCGTCGCCATCTGCGGCTTCTCGATGGGCGGCTTGCTGGCGTTGCGGCTGGCGCGCCTGTACCCGGAGCGGATCTCGGCGCTGGTCGTGATGTCGACGCCGCTGCGCCTGCGGCGGCTGCAGGTGGCGGGCATCCGGGCGCTGGCGCGGCTGCCGATCAACTTCCGCGCGCACCCGGGGGCGTGCGTGCCCAAGCTGGCGGGGTCCGACGTCTCCGATCCCGACCTGCGTTACGAGAATCCCGGGCTGCGGGCGTTTCCGATCTCGGCGCTGGAAGCGCTGCTGGATCTGATGGACGGCGTGCGCGCCGATCTGCCCGCGATCCAGACGCCCGTGCTGGTCGTGCATGGGCGGCAGGACCACACGGTACCGATGGAGGACTCGCTGGAGCTGACGGGCTGCCTCGGTAGCGCGGTCATCGAAAGGCTGTGGCTCGACAAGTCGTTCCACATCGTCACGCTGGACGTCGAGCGCGACATCGTCATCGACGCCGCCACCCGCTTCCTCTCCCAGCACGCCGGCTGGCCGGCTTCGTCGTCGTCGCCGTAGCCCAGGCACCTTCGCAGGCACAGATCGGTGCTATTTTGCGGGCGCTGTGCAGGAACTGATTCTGGCTATCGATCAGGGGACGACGGGGACGACGGTGTTGTTGCTCGACGCGGCTCGGGTCGTGCGCGCGCGCGGGTATCGCGAGTTTCCCCAGATCTACCCGCGACCGGGCGAGGTCGAGCACGATCCGGAGGCGATCTGGGGATCGGTGATGGGTGCGATGGGCGACGCGTTGAAGGGCGTCGATCCCAAGCGCATCGCCGCCATCGGCATCACCAACCAGCGCGAGACGACGCTGATCTGGGATCGCACCGACGGGCGCCCGGTCGGCAACGCGATCGTGTGGCAGGACCGGCGGACCGCGCCGCTGTGCGCCGAGTTGAAGGCGGCGGGGCACGAGCCCGCGCTGCGCGCCCGCACCGGCCTGGTTCTGGATCCGTATTTCTCCGCGACGAAGATCCGGTGGATGCTCGACAACGTCGGCGGCCTTCGCGCGCGCGCCGACGCCGGCAAGCTCGCGTTCGGGACCGTCGACAGCTTCCTGATCTGGCGGTTGTCGGGCGGCAAGACGCACGCCACCGACGTCACCAACGCGTCGCGCACGCTGCTCTACGACATCCGCGCGCGGCGGTTCGATCCCGAGCTGTGCGCGCTGTTCGGCGTGCCGCCGTCGATGTTGCCCGAGGTCTGTCCGTCCGCGGGCCGTCTCGCCGAGACGCACGGCGTTCCCGGGCTGCCCGACTTCATTCCCATCACGGGCGTCGCGGGCGATCAGCAGGCCGCGCTGTTCGGTCAGGACTGCACCGAACCCGGTGACGCGAAGTGCACGTTCGGGACGGGCGCGTTCTTGCTGATGAACGTAGGCGCCGAACCGAAGTTTTCCACGCGCGGGATGCTCGCCACCGTGGCGTGGGCGCTGGACACGGACGCGTCGCGCGCCACCTCGTACGCGCTGGAGGGCAGCGCGTTCATCGCGGGCGCGCTGGTGCAGTGGCTGCGCGACGGGCTGGGTCTGATCGAGAAGGCCGCGGACATCGAAGCGCTCGCGCGCTCGGTGCCGGATTCGGGCGGCGTCACGATCGTCCCGGCGCTGACCGGGCTGGGCGCGCCGCACTGGCGCTCGGACGCGCGCGGGCTCGTCACCGGTTTGACGCGCGGCACGACGAAGGCCCACATCGCGCGCGCCGCGCTGGAGGCCATCGCGCTGCAGAACGTCGATCTGCTGACCGCGATGCAGGCGGACGCGGAGATCTCGATCAATCACCTGCGCGTGGACGGCGGCGCGGCCGCGAACGACCTGTTGATGCAGATCGAGGCGGATCTGCTGGGCGTGCAGATCTTCAGGCCCGAAATGGTCGAATCGACGGCGCTGGGCGCCGCCAAGCTGGCCGCCCTGGGTGTCGGCCTGCCCCCCGTCGAAAAAGGCGGCGAAACCGCGCGTATGCGCATGTTCACGCCCACGATGGCCCCGGCAAAGCGGGCGGAGATGCTGGAACGCTGGGCGGCCGCCGTCGCCAAGGCGTGAGCCGGCGCCTAGGGGTTAGCCCTCTACTCCGGGGAAACCCGCAGAAATGGGTTGATCGACGGTGGGGCTATTTGCGAACTTGGACCCTTCGATGACGGCTCCACCGGCCACTGGGGACCCGGATCCGAGCCTACCGCTGGTCGCGGCGGGGCTGTCGCATCCGGGGAAGCAGCGCCCCGAGAACGAAGATGCGTTCGGCAGCTTCGTGGAGAACCGTCTGTTCATCGTCGCGGACGGGATGGGCGGCCACAACGCGGGCGAGGTCGCGGCCGCCATGGCGATCGACTGCGTCGAGAATTTCTTCACGTCGTTTCACGCCGACCCCCGTCAGGTCTGGCCGTACGGCGTCGATCGCGCGTTGTCGCTCGCCGCCAATCTGCTGCGCGTGGGGATCAAGGTCGGCAACGACAAGATCCGCGAGGCCGCCAGCAGCGATCGGTCGCGCGCGCGGATGGGCGCGACGGTGGTCGCGATGGCGGTGGGCGAGAAGCAGGTCGCCATCGCGCACGCCGGCGACAGCCGCGCCTACCGCCTGCGCGAAGGCGAGTTCAAGAAGCTGACGCGCGACCATTCGATCGCCGAGGAGATGCGCGCCGCGCGTCCCGAGATGACCGACGAGGAGCTGGCCGGCTTCGCGCACCGCAACGTTGTGATGCGCAGCCTGGGCAGCAAGGACGAGCTGGAGCCCGACGTCTACGTCAACAAGGTCGCCGCGGGCGATCTATATCTGCTCTGCAGCGACGGCCTTTGGGGATCGGTGTCTGACGCCAAGATGGCCACCATCCTGCAGTCGACGGACGACATCGAGGCCGCGTGCCAGCTGCTCGTCGACGCGGCCAACGAGGCCGGCGGACCGGACAACATCACCGCCCTGCTGGTGCGGCTGGGGTGATCGAAGCGCTCCTCGACGACCAGCGCGTCCTCGTTTGCGTCGGACCAGGCGGCGTCGGCAAGACGACGATCGCGGCGGCGCTGGCCGCGCTGGCCGCGCGCCGCGGGCGGCGGACGCTGGTGTGCACGATCGATCCGGCGCCCCGGCTGGCCGACGCGCTGGGCACCGGCGGCCTCGGTTCCGACCCGAAGCCGTTGCCGCCGGAGGCGTGCCGCGCGCTGGGGATCGACGAGGGGGCGGCGGGCCAGCTGCACGCCGTCCGCATCGACACCGAGGCGACGTTCAGGCGCCTGGTGCTGGAAGGGGTCGCCGATCCGGAGATGCAACGGCGCATCTTCGAGAACACGATCTACCGGCAGATCACCACCATGCTGACCGGGTCGCAAGAGTTCGCGGCGACGCTGGCGCTGCACGACTTCGTCACCAGCGGGCAGTTCGACCTGGTCGTGCTGGACACGCCGCCGACGGCAAACGCGCTGGACTTCCTCGAAGCGCCAGGGCGGATCGCCGCGGCGGTTTCCAGTCCGGCGCTGACCTGGTTCGCCCGCCCGCCCAAGGGCGCGAAGCGCTTCTCGTTCCAGCGGCTGCGTTCGGGCGGCGCGCTGCTGGTGCGCCGGATGGCGAAGCTGGTCGGCAGCCGTTTCCTCGACGACGCGGGCGCGTTTCTGGTCGACTTCCAGGAAGTGCTGACCGGTTTCCTCGCGCGCGCGCAGGCGGTCGACAAGTTGCTGCGCGGGCCGGGGGTCGGGTTCCTGCTGGTGCTGGTCCCCGAGGTGGCGGCGATCGACGAGGCGCTTTATTTCCACGACCGTTTGCGCGCGGCCGGGATCGGGCTGTCGGGGTTCGTCGCCAACCGCATCCACCTGCCGCCGGGCCTCGACGAAGCGGGCGCGCTCGCGGCGGCGCTGCGGGAAAATCCGGGCGCGGCCGCGCTGCCGGCCGCGACCATCGACGACGCGGCGGCGCGGCTGGCGCCGGTGGCGCACGCGTTCGCCCTGCTGGCCGCGTCGGAGCGGCGCGAGCTATCGCGCCTGGGCCAGCGCGCGCCCGGCGTGCGGATCACCGAGGTGCCGCTGCTCGATCACGACGTGGACAACCTGACCGAGCTGCGCGCGGTGGGCGAGCATCTGTCAGCGACGTCAGCGCGCGCCTGACGCCCCGGCGTCCGTCGCGCGCGCCGCGTTACGACGTTCAAGAAGTAGCTGCACACCCGCGCTTCGCGCGGGAGCAGCTAGAGCTTGCCGCGTCCGCGGTCGCCGGCGGCGATGCGCTCGGCGTGCTCCTCGGCGACCTCGGCGATCTTCTCGTCAGGCGACAGCGCGTCGCGGTCGGGCGTGGGCAGCTCGCCGATCGCTTCGTCTTCAGCCGCGCGCTCGACGGCGTCGCTGACGCTGATCGGGGTGTTGCCCTCGGCCCGATCGGCGGCGCGTTCGGCATCGGCGTCCGGCGCGACCTCGACCTCGTCGCCCTTCCACGGTTTCGGTTGATGCTTGCGGCCTTTCGTCGGCATACGGCGAAGGTGAACACGCCGCCGCCATCTACAAGAGGGCGCTTCGGGATCAGCCACCGCCCGACGCGGTGTCGAGCCCAGCGTCCGCCAGCAGGGGGCTGGGCGCGGCTGTCGCCACCAGCCACAGCTGGTAGGCCGCGCGCGTGACGCCGATGTGGAAGAGGTGGCGCGATTCGTCATCGCGGCCGTAGCTGGTGGCGTTGGCGTCCAGCATGACGACGTAGTCGAACTCGAGGCCCTTCACCTGGCGCACGTCGGTCACCTCGACCCCTGGGCGAAACGCGAACTCCTGGGCGCGCACGCGCCGCAGGGCCGGCACCTCGGCGCGCCGCAGACCTTCGTGGTAACGGTCGGCCTGCTCGGGATAACGGGCCAGCAGCGCCACGGTCGCGCGCGGCTCGCGCGCCGCGAGGTCGCGCAGCGCCTCGGCGAGGAACGCCACGCCGGCCCCCACGCCCGGGAAGCGAAACACCTCGACGGGCGCGCCGTGGCGCGGGGCCTCGGGCGCCTCGGGATCGGCCAGCGGGCCCATCGCCGCGCGGGCGACGGTCATGATCTCGCGCGTCGAGCGGTAGGCGATGCGCAGCGGCTCGACGGCGACGTGGGCGAGGCCGAGGTGCGCCAGCACGCCGCGCCAGTCACCGAAGCCGTTGTCCAGGAAGAGGCGCTGCGAGGTGTCGCCGGCCAGCGTGATGGAAGGGATGCGCTTGCCGCCCGACGTGCCGCCCGCCGTGCGGCCGATGAGGACGGACAGCTTCATCGGCGACAGGTCCTGCGCCTCGTCGACGAACAGGTGCGCGAAAGGATGCTTCGCGCCGCGCAGCAGCTGGCTGGCGCGCAGCAGCATGGCGACGTCGTCGGCGTCGAGCGTCGGTAGATCGTCGTCGGTCGGCAGGCCGTCGATGCCGGTCGCCCCCCGCACGTTCTGATCGTCGTCCGCGTCGTCGCCGCCTTCCACGCGGCGGACGCCCTCGGGCAGATCGCTGTCCACCGTGCGCTGTCCCGGTTTTTGCGCGAGCCCCATCGCGGTCCAGTGCATGTCGGGCGACAGCGGCTCGGGCGCCGCGGCGCGCTTCCGCGCTTTCGTCCGCTTGCGCCGCGCGTCCTTCTTGGCCGGCCGCGCCTCGCCGCCCTCGCGCGGATCGCGCGCCAGCACCGCCGCGACCCGATCGGTCATGATCGCGTGCGCGTCGATCACGTCCCGCTCGGACAGCGGCATCTCCGCGGCGTCGCGCAGCAGCGCGAGCAGGCGCCCTCGATCGGTCAGCAGATCCGCCCACAGCTCGACGGCCGCGCGCGATCCACGCTTGCCGCGATAGTCGGCGGCGAGCCGCTCCAGCTCGTGGAGCAACGCCGGGTGGCTCTTCACGCGCGTCACCGCGGGCGGCGCGTCGTCGACGACGGCGGCGCGCAGCCACGGGAGCTCGGCGCGCAGCGCGCGCGCGGCCAGGCCGCTGAACGTCGCCGCGCGCACGCCCGCCACGCCCAGCGACGGCAGCACCTGTCCGATGTACGCGGCCAGCGCGGCGCCGTGGGTGATCACGGTCAGTTGCCGCGCCGGAAATTCAGACGGGTACGTGAAGGCGAGGTAGGCGAGGCGGTGCAGGCCGACGGTGGTCTTGCCGCTGCCGGCGCCGCCCTGGATCACCACCACGCCCGAGCCGCGCGCGGTGATGATGTCGAACTGGCGCGGATCGATCAGCGCCGCGATCTCGGGCAGGCGGCGGTCCAGCGCTGCCGCCCTTCCGGCGCGGCGCCCAGCACGCCGCGCGCCGGACGCGCCGCCGTGTCCTGGCCGCCTGCGAGCGCGTGCGCCGGCACGTCGGTGCGTTGCCAGCGCGCCGCGCCGTTCGCCCGCGCCCAGACACCTTGAGGACAGGCGACGCGGAGGAGCACGCCGTTCTCGATGGTCAGCGTGCGCCGCGCGACGACGTCGCCTTCGACGTCGCGTTCACCGAAGCGCTCCTCGTAGTCGCTGCCCTCGGTGTATCGGTAGAAGAGCTGGCTCACCGGCGCGTGCCGCCAGTCGACGATGTTCACGCGGGCGGCGGCGTCGACGAACGTCGCGCGGCCGATCAGCACGTCGCGTTCGACCTCGCCGCGGCCGGCGACCCGCTCGCGCAAGCGCAGGTGGCCGAAGTACGGCGACGCCGGGTCGACGAGGTACGTCTGCAGATCGCCGCGCGTCGCCGCCACCTCTTGCAGGCGCTCCATCTGCGCCACCAGCGCGGGGACGTCCTCGAGCCGCGCTTCGGCGATCTCGTCGCGGAGCGCCACCATCTCGTCGCCGTAGGCGCGCCGGCCGTCGGGCGCCAGCGGGCGGGTCGCGGCGCCGCGCGCGGCCAGGCTGGCGAGCACGCGCGCGAGCATCCGCTCCTCCTCGGCGGGGATGTCGATGTCCGCCGCCTCGTCACCGTCGGGTCGCATGCGGCCTCGCTACGGGACGCGGCAGCCGATGCGTGAGGTGGCGACGACGACGTCGTCGTAGAGGATGACCTGCGCTTCGGGCGCCGCCGCCGGCAAGGTGTCGACCTGGTAGTACGCGTCCAGCGTCACGCGCTTGAGCAGCACGTCGGCGTCGGACCGGAAGTCGAACCCCTCGAACGCCTGCTCGTCGACGAAGTACTGGCCCCAGCTGTAGAAGTTGTCGCGCAGCCAGCGCCCGCGCGGGGCGCCGGGCTTGTATTCGCCCACCAGCGCGTCGTCCTTCCACAAGGTCAGCTCGCCGTTGGACTGGCCGACGGTGTTGGCCTTGGCGCGGATCTCAAGGCAGAACCAGCTGTCGGCGGCGAACGCCGTCTGGCCCGCGGGATTGAAATTGTTCCCGTAGTAGTAGGTGGTGCCCTGGTCGCCCGCGCAGCCCGGCGTCGCGCTGCCGTCGTTGCAGCGGCCCGACCGCATCTTGTACCAGTAGACGTAGAACGCGAGCGTCTTGGTCTGGCTCGCGTCCAGGTCGAACCAGAAACCCTGATTGCCGGGCGGCACCGTGTTGGCGAGACCGTCGGACTGGTAGCCCGGCGTGCCGGCCCCGACGCGCACCCAGTGGTGCGGCGAGGCGGTCTGGCCGACGAAGCGGGCGTGAAACCGCCAGTAGACCTCGGGCACGCGCGTTGCGAACTCGTACTGTGCGTTCGCCGAGATGTTTTGATCTGCGGCGAGCTGGGTCCGCGTCACCTGCGCGCGCAGATATTTGCTGCCGGCGTGTGCCAGCGTCGCGTCCGTGACCACCGCGATCCGGTCCGTGTTGTTCGTGTAGCGCGTCCAGCCGGTGAGGCCGTTTTCGAAGTCGGACGCGAACAGCACGCGCGCGTCCGAGGCGATGCCGACGTCGCGCGGATACTGCGTGCTGATGAAGCCGGACGCACCGCCGCCGCCGCCGCCTGCCGCACCGGTGGCGCCGCCGGACGCGCCGGCTGCGCCGCCTGTGCCGCCCGCCATTCCACCCATGCCGCCGCTCGTTCCACCGCGCGCGCTGCCGCCGCCGCGGCCCGCGCCGCCGCCGGCATCACCGCCGGTTCCACCTGTAGGCCCGCTCGCATTCGAACCGCAGGCGACGCACAGGATCAGTCCCGCGAATGCGTGACGGGCCGTGCTTGCGCCACCGCTCAGCATGACGAGGCGATCATTGTAGCTGTTGCGGACCGCGATTCGGTCGATGGAGGGGGCTTCCGCGACGGTAGTCAGGTCCATATTGCAAGAGTGCCGTCACACGGGGGCCAGTCTGCGACCGGCGACGCGACCGGCGACGTCACACGACCCTCGGGGGAGATGCTCGAGCTCGTCGCGGAGATGGGGGCCGCCCTGGCCGCGGCGTCGGGTTACGACCGCGTGCTGGCGGCGGTCGGGTCGGTCGCGGTCCCGGCGCTGGCTGACGTGTGCGTCGTCGACATCCTGGAGCAGGGCGCCCTGCGGCCCGTGCACGCGGCCGCCGTCGACCCCGAGACCGCGGCCGCGATCGAGAACCTGCACCGTACCCATCCCGCTCACGCCGAATCCCCTCAGCCGCGCGGGCGCGCCCTGCAATCGGGCGAACCCCTGCTGCTCACGGAGGTCACCGACGAGGCGCTGGGCGGCGGCGCGAACGACGAAAATTTCCGGAACGCCATTCGCGCGCTGGCGCTCGAGTCGGCGATGTTCGTTCCGCTCGTGGCGCGCGACCGGACCATCGGCGTCCTCACCCTGGCGACGCGGCCGCCGACCCGGCGTTACCGGCAGCGGGACCTCGTGACGGCCCAGGCGCTCGCGCGCACGATCGCGCTGGCGATCGACGACGCGAGCCTCGACCGCGATCTGAAGGATGCCATCGACGATCGCCGGGAGCGCGACAGCTCGTTGCGCCTGGTGTTTCGCCGCCTGCCCGGCACCGTCTGGGCCGTCGATCGCGATTTCCGGTTCACGTACGGCACAGGCCGGCTCATCGATGTGGCCGGGTTGAAGCCCGGCGACGTCGTGGGGACGACCATCTACGATTTTCGCGGCACGCACGACCCCACCGAACCCTGGATCGCGCACCACCTGATGGCGCTCACGGGCGAGAGGCAGTCCTTCGACTACGAATTCAGGGGACGCTGGTACACGGTGCTCATCGATCCGTTGCAGGGCGCCGACGGGGCGATCATCGGCTGCGTGGGCGCGGCCTTCGACATCACGGAGAAGCGGGCCGCCGCGGGGCAGCTCACCGAGAGCGAGGCCCGCCTGGCGGAGGCGCAGCGGACGGCGCACGTCGGAAGCTTCGAGTGGAACATCCGCTCGAACGCGGTGACCTGGACCGACGAGCTTCACCGCATCTACGGCGTCGAGATCGGACGCTTCGGCGGGACGCTGCAGTCCTTTCTGTCCATGGTCCATCCCGACGACATGGAAAAGTCGCGCGCCGTCGTGGCCGACGCGCTCGCCCGCAAGGGGCCATTCAGCTACGACCACCGGATCAGGCGCGCGGACGGGAGCGTCCGCATGCTGCACACGCGCGGCGAGGTGTTCGGTGACGCCGCCGGAAACGCCGTCCGGATGGTGGGGACGTGCTGGGACATCACGGAGCTGTCCGAGGCCAACGACGCGCGCGAGAAGGTGCTGTCGCTGCTGCAGGCGACCATCGAGGCGACGGCGGACGGGATCCTGGTCGTCGATCGCAATCGCCAGATAGTCGTTCGGAACCAGCGCTTCGCGAGCCTGTGGCGGATCCCGCCCGAGCTGGTCGAGACGCGCGACGAGGAGCGGCTGCTCACCTGGATGGCGACCGAGACGGAAGATCCGGACGAGTTCCTGCGTGGCATCGAGGATCGTTACACGGGCGACGAAACGGAGAGCACCGATCTGGTCAGGTTCAGGGACGGGCGCATCTTCGAACGCTATTCGGGCCCGCAGATGATCGGCGACGCGATCGTCGGCCGGGTGTGGAGCTATCGCGACATCTCGGAGCGCGAGCGCCTGCTGCGCAGCGCGCTGTTTCTCTCCGATGCGACGCGCCTGCTGGCCTCGCTGGACGTCGAGCCGGCGCTGGACGCCGTGGCGCACCTGGCGATTCCGTACCTGGGCGACGGCTGCGCGATCGATCTGTTCGAGAGCGGCGGCCCGCGCCGCCTGATCGCGATCTCGCGCGATCCGCGCGCGCCGATGTTGCCCGAGCTGCACCCGACGGTGCTGGGCGGTCACTCGCTCATCTACCAGGTCGGGGTCATCGCCTACCTCGCCGTGCCGTTACTGATGAAGGACCGTCTGGTCGGCGCGATCACGCTGTGCGCCTCCCCGCACCGGAAGTACATCGCGACCGATCTGGAGACCGCCGAGGAGCTGGCGCGCCGCGCCGCCCTTGCGCTCGACAACGCGCGCCTGTTCCGGCGGGCCAACGAGGCGTTGCGCGCGCGCGACGAATTTCTGTCGGTCGCGGCGCACGAGATCCGTGGGCCGCTGACCGCCATGCAGCTGTCCGTGCAGGCGATGCGGAAGGGCAAGGTCCGGCCCGAGAACGCCCCCAAGCTGTACGAATCCGTCGAGCGCGAGAGCCGGCGCCTGGCGCAGTTCGTCGACGAGCTGCTGGATCTGGGCAAGATCCGCGAGGGGCGGCTGGCGTTTCATTTCGAGAACGTGAGCCTGGGCGAGGTGGTGCGGGAGGTCGCGACCCGCCTCGACCCCGAGCTGATCCGCAGCGGTTCGTCGCTGGCGCTGGTCACCGAGGAGAACGTCGTCGGCAAATGGGACAAGTTCCGCATCGATCAGATCGTCCAGAACCTGCTCTCGAACGCGATCAAGTTCGGGCTGGGCAAGCCGATCGAGGTCACCATCGGCGTCCACGAGGGGCGGGCGCACCTCGTCGTGCGCGACGCCGGGCTGGGGATCGAACGCGACGCGATCGCGCGCCTGTTCAAGCCGTTCGAACGCGCCGTGTCCGAGCGTCACTACGGAGGTCTGGGCCTGGGCCTGCACATCACGCGGACAACCGTCGAGGCGATGGGCGGCTTGATCAGCGTGGACAGCGAGCCTGGCAAGGGATCGGTCTTCACCGTCGAGTTGCCCGCAGACGAGGAGCCCTCCGATGACAGCCCAGCGCATCCTGGTCGTTGAGGACGACGACGACATCCGGGACACGCTGCGGGAGGTGCTCGCCGCCGAGGGCTATGACGTCGCTGAAGCCCGGGACGGCGTCGATGCGTTCGCGCACCTCAAGGAGGGCGCCGATCACGTGTCGCTGATCTTGCTCGACATGATGATGCCGCGGATGGACGGCGAGACCTTCCTCGTGTCGATGAAGCAGCGCCCCGAGCTGGCGGGCGTCCGCGTCGTCGTCATCTCGGGCAACGCGCAGGCGCGCGACCGCGCCCGCGAGCTCTCCGCCGCCGCCTGCCTCGTCAAACCCTTCGACCTCGAAGACCTCCTCGGCGTCGTCCACCGGTTCGCCTGAATGACGGGTGCAGGGCGCGGATGGTCGGCGGCGCACTGATCACCGCAACTGTTTGCCCTCGCCCCGCGAAGCGGGGAGAGGGTCAGGGTGAGGGGTCCGCGACCTTCCTCGGGCCGCGCATGCAACGGCGCTCCGCATGCTGCCGCGCCCGCCGACGGCCGTCGCCCTTGGCCGCCTTCCAGCTTTGGAGCGTGCTCTCGAGCGCCAGCCCCGCGAGATCGGCCGGCCCCAGGAAGATCGCGACGGCCTCGGCCCGTCTCTGCACGTTCGCGGCGCCGGCGACGGCTTCGGCGGCGCGCGCGAACTCGTCGGCCTCGCCGCCGTCGTCCCACACCGTCAGCCAGACGAGCGGCGGTTGAGACACCACCGGCACGCCGCCGTCGGGGCGAACGCTGACGTTCGCGGCGCCCGAGTAGATCCCGGCGCGATCGCCGCCCCAGCCGGCGGCGGCGCGCGCGGCGACGTCGGGATCCAGCGCGGTCGACAGCCAGGCGCGGACCGCGATCTCGCCCAGAACGTCGCTCGCCTTCGGCCGATCGAATCCCGGCAGGCCCGGCAGCGCCGACTCGGGCACTACGATCGGCGCCTCGCAGGCCTCATATTTGTCGCGGTGCAGGACCTGTTCGGAGGAATCGGGCGGATCGCGCCACAGCGCATCGATGGCGGACCACGGCTGGCGCGCGCGCACCCGCGCCGTGAACAGGAAACCATCGACGTGGACGAAGCCGCCCAGCGCGGCGAGCCAGGGCGCCGGCCGTCCCTCGCCGGCGGCGGCGCGCAGGCGCTCGGCGAGCGCGGACAGCGTGGTCGGACGCAGGAACGCCAGCGTCGGATCGACGACCTCCATCGCCGCCAGCGTCGCGTCCCCCTCGACCAGCGCCAGCCGGGCCCGCGTCGCGTCGCCCTCCAGCGGAGAGGGCGGCGGCGGCGTCAGGAATTGCCGCAAATCGAAGCGCTGATCGGCGACAGCGTGCGCGATCTCGTGGATCAGCGCGACACGCTGATCGTCCAGCGGGATAAAGTCGGGGACCAGCAGGCGGCGCGCCGACGGATCGTAGGTCGCGACCGGCGCCGCGGTCGGGCCCGCCGCCCACAGCTTGGTGTAGTCGTCGCCCGACCCGATCAACCCCAGCCGTTTCAGGATCCGCTCCTCGGCGCCGAGGTTCGACGTGGTGATGCGCGCCGCGAGCGCGGCCGCGATCTGGGCGTCGATCGCGTCGCGCGTGACAGCCCGCGCCGGCAGCGTGCCGCGGCAAGGAAGGTGGCGCACCGCCGTCACCTGCGCCACCAGCCGATCGATCTCGGCGCGGACGGCCGCGTCGGTGACAGGGGTGATCGCGAGCGCCGTTGCAGCCGCCACCGCGAGCGTGGTCAAGCCAGCCACGGGCCGCAGTTTGAGGTAAATACGCCGCTTCATCAATGAACGAAGTGTCTGCAGATACCGTCGCGTCCTCGGCTGAGGAGCCGCCGCGCCACGGGTTCACGGCGGCCGTCGCGGCCATGCGGTCGCTGCTGGCGGGACCGGCGCGCTCCGTCGAGCTCTACGGGGCCAGCGGGGCGCTGGGCGCCGCGATCGCGTCGGCGACCGCCGACACGACGTTGCTCTACGTCGTCCCCGACGAGGAGACGGCGGAGACGCGCGCCTCGGATCTCGAGTTCTTTCTACCGGCCGCGCACGCCGCCGACGATCCGTTGCTGCCGCAAACCGTGCTCGAGCTGCCGGCGCCCGAGTCGTCGCCCTACGCCGACGTGCAGGCCGATCGGCGGACGACGCTGCGCCGGATGGCGGCGCTGTTCCGCCTGTCGCAGGGGTTCGCGCCGCGCGTGCTGGTGGCGTCGGCCGCGGCGCTGTTCCGGCGGGTGATGCCGCGCGCGGCGTTCGATTCACTGTGCCAGGTGATCACGGCGGGATCGACGCTGGACCGCGAGGCGACCGTCGCCGCGCTGGTGCGGGCGGGCTTCTCGCGCTCGCCGGTGGTCGAGGACGCGGGCACGTTCGCGGTGCGCGGCGCGGTCATCGACCTGTTCCCGCCCATCTACAGGCACCCGATCCGGATCGAGCTGTTCGGCGACGAGGTCGAATCGATCCGCCTCTACGACGGGGCGACGCAGCGGACGCTGCGCGCGCTGGACGCGGTCCACGTGCACCCGGTGCGCGAGACGGTTCCGACCGCAGGCGCCGATCCGCGCGCGCGCATCCTGGCGGCCGCCGACGACGCCGTGTTTCCGTCGTCGAAGACGCGCCGGCTGCTCGAGCAGATAGAGGAGGGCGAGCAGTTCTTCGGCATCGAGGCGCTGGCGCCCGCGTTCCACGCCCGCATGGTGCCGCTGTTCGACTACCTGCCCGAGGGGACGGTGTGCGTGGTCGACGAACCCGAAGCGGTCATCGACGAGGCCCGCCGCCAGGCCACGCGCCTGCGCGAGGCGGCGGTGTCGCGTCACGTCGAGCACCGGCTGGCGCTGCCGGCCGAGGATTTCGTGCTGGGCGAGGACGAGGCCGCGGCGGCGCTGGCGGAGCGCCGCCGGATCGAGCTGCGCGCGGTGGAGGTCGTTCGCGTCGACCCATCACCCGACGCGCCCCCGCGCATCCGCGTCGAATCCGACCCGCACACGACGTTGCGCGCGGACCTGCACCAGGCGCGTTCGGCGGCCATCGGCGCGACGAAAAGTGGATCAGCCGAGATCGACATCGGCGCGCCGCTGCGCGATCGCTTGCGCGCGTGGCTCGATGTCGGCCACCGCGTCCGCGTGGTCGCGCCGAACCGGACGCACGCCGATCGCCTGGTGGCGCTGCTGCGCGCGCTGGGCTTCGCCACCGACGCCGCCCCGCCGCGCGCCGGGCACGACCTGTTCGCGGGCGGCGGCGCGCCCGTCGCCGTGCTGAGCGGACCGCTGCGCCGCGGGTTCGTGCTGCCCGCCGATCGTCTGGTGGTCGTCGCCGAGGAGGAGATCTTCGGACCGCGCGCCCTGCGCGAGGCTCGCGTCACCAAGGCCGCGGCGCTGGGCGACCTGGGCGAGATCGCGGAGGGCGACGCGGTCGTCCACGACGAGCACGGCATCGGCCGTTACCTCGGGCTCAAGAAGCTGACCGTCCGCGGCGTCCCCGCCGACTTCATGCACCTGGAATACGACGGCGGTTCCGTCTACGTGCCGGTCTATCGGATCGGCGCGGTCCACCGCTACCTGGGCGGCGAGGCGGGCGAGGTCAAGCTGGACAAGCTGGGGCGCGCCACCTGGCAGGAGAAGCGGCGCCGCGTCTCGGCCGAGGCGAAGAAGATCGCCGAGGAGCTGATGCAGCTCTACGCCCAGCGCGCGGCGCTGGAGGGGCACGCGTTTCCGCCGCCGGACGCGGTGTTCAGCGCGTTCGAGGAGACGTTCCCGTTCGACGAGACGCCGGATCAGGCGAAGGCGATCGAGACGGTGCTGGCCGACATGCAGAACGGCGTGCCGATGGATCGCCTGATCTGCGGGGACGTCGGCTACGGCAAGACCGAGGTCGCGCTGCGCGCCAGCCTGCTGGCGGTGCTGGGTGGAAAACAGGTGGCGGTGCTCGCGCCGACGACGGTGCTCGCCGAACAGCACTTCGTCACCTTCGCGGACCGATTCGCCGACTTTCCGGTCAGCGTCGCGGTGCTGTCGCGCTTCCGCACCAAGACCGAGCAGCAGAAGACGGTGGCCGCGCTGGCCGAGGGCAAGGTCGACGTCGTCGTCGGCACGCACCGGGTGCTGTCGCGCGACGTCCGCTTCCGCGATCTGGGCCTGCTGGTCGTCGACGAGGAGCAGCGCTTCGGCGTCGGCCACAAGGAACGTCTGAAAGAGCTGCGCACGCAGGTCGACGTGCTGACGCTGACCGCGACGCCGATCCCGCGCACGCTGCAGATGGCGATGGGTGGGCTGCGCGAGATCTCGATCATCGCGACGCCGCCCGCCGACCGGCTGGCGATCCGAACGTTCGTTTGCCGCTGGGACCCGCCGCTGCTGGGCGACGCGATCAAGCGCGAGCTCGGGCGCGGCGGACAGGTGTTCGTGGTCCACAACAGGATCGAGGACATCGGCGCGCTGGCGAAGCGCGTCGCCGAGATCGCGCCCGAGGGGACGCGCATCGCGGTCGGCCACGGTCAGCTGCCGGAGGGCGAGCTGGAGAAGGTGATGGTCGACTTCGTCGACGGCCGTTACGACATCCTGGTCTGCACGACGATCATCGAGTCGGGCCTGGACATCCCGCGCGCGAACACGATGATCGTCAACCACGCGGATCGCTTCGGGCTGGCGCAGCTGTACCAGCTGCGCGGCCGCATCGGGCGCTCGCGCGAGCGCGCCTTCTGCTACCTGGTCGTGCCCGAGGAGACGCGCATGACGCCGGAGGCGAAGCAGCGTCTGGCGGTGCTGCAGCGGTTCACCGAGCTGGGCGCGGGGTTCCAGGTGGCGACGCACGATCTGGAGATCCGCGGCGCGGGCGAGATCCTGGGCGAGCGCCAGCACGGCGCGGTGGCGGCGGTCGGCTTCGAGGCCTACGCGCGCATCCTGGAGGAAGCGGTCGCCGAGCTGAAGGGCGAGCCGATCAAACCCGAGCACGATCCCGAGATCAGCGTCGACGTGCCGGCCTACATCCCCGACGACTACGTGCCCGACACCGGCCAGCGGCTGGAGTTCTACCGGCGGCTCGCCCAGGCGCGCGACGAGGAAGACGTGCGCGCGACGCTCGCCGAACTGGCGGACCGCTACGGGCCGCTCCCCGACGAGGCGGAGCTGCTGGGCGAGGTGATGATCGACAAGACGATCGTGCGCGCGCTGGGCGCGCTCGCCTACGAGCTGGCCCCGACGCGCATCGTGCTGTCGTTCGCGCCCGACGCCGGGCTGGATCCCAGCAAGGTGACGAAGCTGGTGTCGGCGCGCGGCAGCCGCTTCAAGCTGACCCCCGATATGCGCCTCGCCTACAACTTCGACGATCGCGAGAAGCTGGATCGCATGCCCGCCGCGCGCGCCCGCCTGCAGCAGCTTCAGGGCCTGATCGCGTCCTGACGTTCGACCCTCGGTCGTGCGTCAGCCCAGGCACTGACGCCAGTGGTAGACGACGTGGACCGCGAAGCCTCCGTCGACCCTCGTAAGCTGACACTCGTCCAGGTCGTAGCTGCCGGGCGAACGCGGAATCGCCGCTTCGCACAGTCGCGTGCAGTTCGACATGTCGGCCTCGCAGAGCACGAGGAGGTTCTCGAGGCCGCCGTCGCCGGTCGCGGCGTCGGGCAATTCGGGACTGACCGGGATCAGGTTTTCCTCTGTGATCGGGCGGCACGCTCCGGCGCCGCCCGAACAGCCCGCTACCAGGAGCGTGCCCGCAAGGATGATGCGATGAAGAGCGCCCATTCCGAGATTGTGCGACGGGAGAGCGATCCTGAAAATAGGTGAGCCGGTTCGCGTCGTTCGTGATCCGCAGGCCGCGCTGTTTCGCTGACCCGGAGGCGGCGGTTACAGCTACTGTCATGTGTGAGATCTGATTTCACCCGGCTGGGAATTCGGGGAGTTACGCCCCTTCGACCCCACCGAGGAGGGTTCTGATGCGGCCGGCGCTTCGCCATCTCCCTGTCCTGATTCCCGCCCTTGCCATCGCTCTGTGGGGCTGTTCGGGTGTGGTCGGCGGCGGTCCGACCGGCGCGGGCGCGGCGGGCACGAACGGCAGCGGCGCGGCCGGCAACGGCGTCAGCGGCGTCAGCGGCGCGGCCGGCAACGGCGTCGCGGGCGCCGCGGGAGCCGGGGCGGGCGTGGTGACGGGAACGGCCGGTGACGGCGCGCTGGCGACCTGCCCGACCACCGCGGCGACGCCCACGCCGCTGCGCCGCCTGACCAAGTTCGAGTACGCGAACACGGCCCGCAACCTGCTGGGCGTCGATACCACCCCTGTGAACGACCTGCCCGCCGACGAGGTCACGGAAGGGTTCAACAACAACGCGGGCGTCCTGACCGTGTCGTCGCTGCACGCCGAGAAGTACGTGCTGGTGTCCGAGGCGCTCGCGAAAGCCGCGGTGAAGAACCTGTCGACGCTGACCGGCGGTTGCAACACGACGACCAAGGGCGAGGACGCCTGCGCGACGGAGTTCGCGAACAGCTTCGGGCGGCGCGCGTTCCGGCGGGCAGTGACCGATCAGGATCGCCAGATGCTGATGGCGGCATACACGGCGGGCAAGACGGGCGGCAGCTATGCCGAGGGCATCGAGGTGATGGTCCGCGCCGCCCTGCAATCGGCGCATTTCCTTTACCGCCTGGAGACGACCGCGCCCGCCAACCCGAGCGCCCCGCTGGTGCCGATCAGCCAGTACGAGCTGGCGACGCGCCTGTCGTTCCTGATCTGGGCCGCCGGTCCCGACGACGCGCTGCTGGACGCCGCCGGGCGCGGCGAGCTGGCCGACAAGGCGGCGGTGGCGACGAAGGCGCGGGCGATGCTCGCCGATCCGAAGGCGCGCGTCGCGATCACCGATTTCTACAACCAGTGGCTCGGGACCAGCCGCCTCGACATCATGACCAAGAGCACGTCGCTGTTCCCGCAGTATTCGGACGCCGTGCGCGACGCGATGAAGGCCGAGACGCCGGCGTTCGTCGAGTACGTCCTCTGGTCGGGCGACCACAAGCTCTCGACGCTGCTGACGTCGCCGACCGCGTTCGTCTCCAGCGCGCTGGCGCCGATCTACGGCGTTTCGACCACGTCGGCGACGCCGCAGATGATGTCGCTGCCCGCCGCGCAGGCGCGGGCGGGCATCCTGACCCAGGCCAGCTTCCTGGCCGTGCAGGCCCACCCCGATCAGACGTCGCCGGTCCTGCGCGGAAAGTTCGTCCGCACCAAGCTGATGTGCCAGACGGTCCCGCCGCCGCCGATGGACGTCGACATCACGCCGCCGGCCGTCACGTCGGCGCCGACGGCGCGCGACCGCTTCACCGCGCACGAGATGGCCGGCGGCAGCTGCATGAACTGCCACCAGCTGATGGATCCGATCGGGTTCGCGTTCGAGAGCTTCGACGCCATCGGCAAGTACCGCACCACCGAGAACGGCGCGACGATCAACCTCGCGGGGAACATCCTCGCGGCGACGGACACCAGCCTCAACGGCACGTTCACCGGCGTGAAGGAGCTGGCGACGAAGCTGGCGGCCAGCGATCAGGTGCGCGACTGCGTGGCGACGCAGTGGTTCCGCTATTCGACCGGCCGCACCGAGGAGGTCCCCGACGGGTGCTCGCTGACGACGCTGCAGGACGCGTTCGGCGCGTCGGGCGGCGATCTGGGCGAGCTGGTGGTGGCGATGACACAGACCGATGCCTTCTGGTATCGCGCCCCCTATTCGCAGTGACGGAGAGGAAACGAACATGAATCCGCTTCGCTTCACGAGACGAAATCTTCTTCGCGGCGGCCTCGCGGCCACGGCCACGGTGCCGCTGCTGGACGCGCGTCGGGCCAGCGGTCAGACGATGACGTATCCCACGCGCTTCGTCGTGTTCGCGACGCCGAACGGCACGCGCAACAGCCTGTTCTGGCCGACGGGCACCGAGACCAACTTCACGCTCAACACGTTCACGCCCGATCTGGCGCCGTTCAAGAGCAAGCTGACGTTCCTCAAGGGGATCAAGCTGAACCCGGCGCTGCAGAACGGCGCGCTGGGCGGCACGCTGGGATCCGAGCACGCGCGCGGCACGGGCGGCATGCTGACGGGCCGGCCGCTGAAGTCGGGGACGCAGTTCAAGAGCTTCGGCAACACGACGTCGGGCTGGGGCAGCGGGCAGTCGCTGGATCAATACCTGGCGACCAAGCTGAAGCCGAACACGACGTTCCCCAGCTTGCAGGTGGGCGTCCACGTGCGTGACACCGAGGTGCGCGCGCGCATCTCGTACGCCGGCGCCGACATGCCGATCCCGCCGCGCGAGGATCCCAAGGACGTGTTCGGGGCGTTGTTCGGCATGACGACGGGCGGCACCGGGATGACGGATCCGGCGCTGGCGCGGCTGTGGGCCCAGCGCAAGAGCGTGTTCGACGCCAACAACGCCGAGACAGAGCGCATCAAAGCGCTGGTCGGCAGGACCGATAAGGACAAGCTGGATGCGCACCTGAGCGCCATGCGTGACGTGGAGAAGCGCCTGGTGGGCATGACCGGCACGGGCACCATGCCCGGCGGCCTCGCGTGCACGAAGCCGACGATGCCCGCAGACGTCGACCTGAAGAACGACGACCTCTATCTGCGCGCCGGCCAGACGCAGATGGACCTGGCGGTGGCGGCGCTCGCGTGCGACCAGACCCGCATCATCACGTTCCAGTGGTCGTACTCGGAGAGCGAGCACCTGTTCAGCTTCCTGAACATCAGCGGCAACCACCACGCCATCTCGCACGACTTCTCGTCGAGCGGCGCGAACTACGACGCCTACAACAAGATCCAGATCTGGTACCAGTCGCAGTTCGCGTACCTGCTGGGGAAGATGGACGCGATCAAGGAGGGGACCGGGACGCTGCTCGATCACAGCGTCGTGCTGTGGGCGACCGAGATCGGCGAATCCACGCAGCACGATCTGCTGCAGATGCCCTACGTCCTCGCGGGCAGCGCCAACGGGAAGATCCGCGCGGGCCGGCTGCTCGACTACACCAGCAACAAGCGCGACAACAACCAGATGCTGGTTTCGATCGGCCAGGCGATGGGCGACACGTCGCTGACGACGTTCGGCGACGCCTCCGGCGCGACAGGTCCGCTGCCGAACCTCGCCTAGATTTCCCCCTCTCCCGCTTGCGGGAGAGGGTCGGGGTGAGGGCAAGCCTTGCGACCGGTAGCGCCGGGCGAGCTTACTGCGGCCACTCTTTGTTGCTGGCGCAGGTCCACTTGCGGTCGTTGCTGCAGACGCAGAAGCCGGCCTTGAGCATTCCGGCGGAGTCCATGTACGAGTTCAGCGACGCCGAGCCGCACGGGCTGCAAGCCGCGCGTGTGCAGGGCATGCCGACCTGCGGGAGCGTCGCCGAGCCGTCGACCGTGTCCATCGGGCAGGCCTCGACCGGGTCCGGCAACCGGTAGCACGAGTAGTCGCCCGGCGCGTATTCGCACCGCGGGCAATCCCACGCGTCGGAGAAGCAGTCGCAGTTCTTGTAGCCGGACTTGTTCGGGCCACAGCCGTAGTAGCACTGCATGTCGGTGGCGGTCGAGCAGATGCCCTTGTTGCCCACCGTCGCCGCGCAGGCCATCGCATAGGGGGCCGCGTGCGCGTCGACCGTTCCCATGAACGCGTCCGCGACGCTCGCGTCGCCCGTCGGGCTGCTGCCGCCGCTGCCGGTCGTTCCGGCGGCCCCGGACGTGCCGGCGTCGCCCATCGTCCCCGCGGCGCCCATCGTACCGGCGGCGCCGGTCGTTCCGGCCGCGCCCGACGCGCTCGTTCCACCCGCGCCCGTCGAGTTCTTCGAGCCGCCACAGGCCGTCGCCAGCGCGGCGATGGCGAACGCAACGGTGCCAATCCGAATTCGAAGCATGCGCGAGGCTACCACCACTGCGTCTGGCAATCCCACACCCACCAGCCGCTCCCGGCCTGGTAGTAGCCGGGCTTCGTCACGCAGACGCAGAACTTGCCGTCGCTGTCCTTGCCCCAGTTCCACTGCGTGGTGCAGGACGCATTGCCCGTGACGGTCGACGTCGCCATGCTGCTGTTCGTGCTCGCCAGCTTGGACGCCGCGGTCGCGTCGGTCGGCATGAGGCAGGACCCGCTGCCGGGGTCGCTGTACTTGCCGCCCGAGCAGGTGATCTGCTTGAACCCGTAGGAGCCGGGCGCGCAGCCCTTGATGCAGGTGTCGAACCCGCTGACGCAGTTGGTGGCGGTCGAGCCGGTCTTCGCCGAGTTCGGACCGGTGCAGAGCACGTCGGTGGTCACCGAGCCCGTGACGTGATCGAGGAGGGCGTGCGTGTCCGAAGCGGCGTACTTGCAGTTCGTGCTCGGCCCCTCGCCGACGCCGTTGGCGCCGTTGGTCGCGTCCGTGTCGCTGCCCGGCTGGTACGCGTGGCAGATCTGCGGCGTCTTGTACGCGCAGATGTTCTTCAACGTCGCCGTGTCGTTGGTGCTGATGCCGATCAGCTGGCCAACGCCGATCGCGTAGATGTTGCTGGCGTTCACCGTGCGCACCGCCGACGACGATCCGCAGCCCGAGCCTTCGCCGCACGACCGGTACAGCTTGCCGGCCGTCTCGACATAGATGTTGTTGAACGTGACGGTGCTGCCGTTGCCGTTGTGCTGGACCACCTTGTCGCGCGCGTTCTTGAAGCCGCTGTTGCTGATGGTCACCGTCTTGCCCGAGTTACCCAGCACCGTGATCGCGTCGTCGCAGATGTTCGCGAACCAGACGTTGTCGATGGTGCAGCTGCCGGCGCAGTGGATGCCGTCGCCGACCTTCGTTCCGAAGATGACGTTCTTCACCGAGCCGCCGTCGGCGACCTCGAAGATCGCGTTGGTGCTGCTCTGACCGTTCACCGAGCAGTCTTCCAGCGTGCCCTGCACCGTGCGCATCTGGCCGTCGTAGTTGGTGACGCTCATCGTGCCCGAGACGGTCGTCGACCCCGAGGCCGTCGGCCACGTCGGCATCTTGCACGTCGACGACGTCATCACGCCGCCGCCGCCGGTTCCGGTCGTTCCGGCGGTGCCCGTCGTGCCGCCGCGCCCGGCCGCTCCGGTCGTGCCCGCGGTTCCGGTCGTGCCACCGCGCCCGGCCGCTCCGGTCGTGCCCGCGGTTCCCGTCGTGCCGCCGCGGCCGGCGGTTCCGGTCGTGCCGGCGGTTCCGGTGCCCGCAGTTCCGGTGGTGCCGCCGCGGCCCGTCGTGCCGGCGCTGCCGCTGGTCCCGGCCGATCCGCTCGTTCCGGCGTCGCCCGTCGTGCCGGCGGAGCCGGTCGTGGTGCTGCCGGCGCTGCCGGTCGTGCCCGCGCTGCCGCTGGTGCCCGACGTGCCGTTGTTGCCGGCGGAGCCGGTCGTGCCCGCGCTGCCAGGGCCCGAACTGCCGGCCGAGCCGCTCGGGGTCGTCGATTCGGTGGGGGCGCAGCCGAGCGCCAACAGCCCAAGAGACCAGATCACGACCTTAGTAGCTCTCATGGGCTCACCAGTCTCCGGCGGCCGATCGAACGGCTCACGAAGGGCGCAAAAAAACCGCTGTGGAAACGGTTCCTTAGCGCACCTCGCGCCGGGCAAAATCCGGACGCCTGTTTCCCGTGCGCCCCTGCGCTAGGCTTGCGCCCATGTTCATCCCAGGGTTGCTGCTGCATCTGGTTCTGTTGACGGCGACGGTCCTGCTGCTGGCGCGCTTCCTGCCGTCAGTGCGCGTTCGGAGCATCGGGGCGGCGATCGTCGTCGCGATCGTGTTCTCGGTCCTGAACGTCCTGGTCGGGTGGTTCATCAAGCTGGTCCTGTTCGTGCCGGCTGTGCTCACGTTCGGCCTGCTGTTCCTTTTCATTCCGTTCATCGTCAACGCCTTCCTGCTGTGGTTGACCGACAAGCTGGTCAAGTCGTTCTCGATCGAGACGACCGGTGGACTCCTGATGTCGGCGGCGGCGATCACGGTGATCAACTGGCTGTTTCACGCGATCGCGCATACGCAGCGATTGGGCATGCACGGGGCCGGTGCGACGCGCTGGATCTAAGACGAAACGCGTGTAATCTCTCGCGGATGCGAATTCCTTCTCATCCGTTCAGGTTGTCGGCGGTCCTTGCCATGGTGGTCGTCGCGTCCGCTGTTCCCGCTTGCAAGAAGAAGGGTAAGAGCAAGAGCGGCGGCGGCGACCCGTCCCAGGTGGTCGCCAAGGTCGACGACGCGGTGATCACCGTCGGTGACGTCCAGGAACGGATCAACAAGCAGTCGCCGTTCGTCCGGGCGCGCTACACGACCAACGAGAAAAAGAAGGAGTTCCTCGACAGCCTGATTAGGTTCGAGGTCATGGCGAACGAGGCCGAGCGCCGGGGCTACGACAAGGACCCCGAGGTGCTGCGGGTGATGAAGCAGCAGATGATCTCGAAGTTTCTCCAGAAGGACTTCGAATCGAAGCTGAAGGTCGAGGACGTCCCCGACGCCGACGTCGAGAAGTACTACAAGGAGCACCCCGCCGAGTTCAATCAGAAGGACGAGGTGCGCGCCAGCGAGGTGACGGTCAAGGACAAGGCCAAGGCGGACAAGGCCTACGCGGAGGCGAAGGCGCTGCCCAAGACGGCCGTGGTCCCGACGCCCGACCAGAAGCAGTTCAAGGACATCGTCAACAAGTACTCGGACGACGAGGACGCGAAGCAGCGCGCCGGCGATCTTGGATTCTTCGACAAGGACTCGACGCGCTATCCGAAGCCGGTCGTCGATGCCGCTTTCAAGCTGGCCGAGGTGGGCGACGTCGCGCAGCCGATCAAGACCGACAAGGGGTGGTCGGTCGTCCGGCTGACGCAGAAGCGTCCCGGTTTCAACCGGCCGCTGGCCGAGGTCAAGCGCCAGATCCAGCAGCGTTTGTTCCGCGACACGCGCACGAAGGCGATGGACAACTTCGTCGCTGATCTGAAGAAGAAGAGCACCATCGAGGTGAACGAGGCGAACCTGGGCAAGGTCGTCATCGACACGGGCGCGGGCGCAGGCGGCCCGATGAGCGGCCCGGCCGGAGGGCCGATGATGGGACCGCCGGGCATGGCGCCGGGCATGGGGCCGCCGGGCATGTCGCCGGGCATGGCGCCGATGCACCCGCCGCCTGGGACGCCGGCGATGCCGCCGGCACCGCAAGGCAAGCAGTGATCGGACGGCGCGTCGGCCGGATTGTGATCGCGTCGCTGGTCGGCGCGGGTACCGTCGCGGCGTTCGCGCCGCGCGGCGCGGAGGCGCGCACCGTCGAGAAGATCGCGGCGGTGGTCGGCGAGAACGTCGTGCTCGCCAGCGAGGTCGAGGAGAAGGCGGGTCCGCTGCTGGCCGACGTCAACAAGCTGCCCGATCCCGGCAAGCGCTCGGCGCGCGCGACGGCGCTGCGCCACGAGGTGCTGGACCGGCTGATCGACGACGAGCTGATCTTGCAGCAGGCTGTCGAGCTGAAGCTGAGCGTCACCAGCGAGCAGATCGACGCATCGATCGAGGAGATCAAGAAGCAGAACAGCATCGACGACGACCAGCTGCGCGAGGCGCTGCGCGGGCAGGGCATGTCCATGGCGACCTACCGCGCCGATCTGAAGCGTCAGTTGCTGCGCTTTCGCGTGCTGAACATCGCCGTCGGCTCGCGCGTCAACGTGTCCGACGAGGAAGTGAAGGCGTACTACGAGCGCCACATGAAGGGCGCCGCCAACGTACAGGTGCGCGCCAGCCACGTCTTCATCGCCATCCCCGACGGCGCCGACCGGGCGGTGGTGGCCGAGAAGCAGGCGCTGGCGAACAAGATCCTCGAGCGGGCGAAGACGGAAGACTTCGCCAAGCTGGCGCGCGAGGTGTCGGACGATGCGGCGACGCGCGCCGAAGGCGGCGACCTGGGCTTCTTCGGACGCGACATGCTGCCCAAGCCGATCGAGGAGCTGGTGTTCGCGATGAAACCGGGCGAGGTGCGCGGTCCCGTGCGCGCCGACCGCGGCTTCCACGTCATCAAGCTGGCCGACCGCAAGGTCAAGGACGCGAAGCCGCTGGACGAGGTCAAGGACGACATCCGCATGCAGCTCCGCCAGAAGGACATGGAGCGGCAGACCAAGATCTACCTCGCCGAGCTGCGCAAGAAGACGCTCGTCGATATCCGTTACTGAGCGATCGGTCAGAGCACGCCGGCCAGTGGGCCGACGGTGGGTTCGATGCCGATGCCCGTCGCCGCGTAGCCGAAGGCGTTCATGATCGACGTGAGCAGCTTGTTCGAGCTCTGTGTGCTGGGCAGCTTGAGGTACTGGCCGGTCTTGATGCCCAGGTTGCGGCCGCCGATCAGCAGGTACTGCATGTCGCGCGGGCTGTGATTGTGGTTGGTGCCGCTCTCGACGCCCCACACCATCAGCGTGTTGTCGAGCATCGTGCCGTTGCCTTCCTTGATCGTCGACAGCCGCCGGGCCAGGTAGGCGACGTGGCCCGCCCAGAAGCGGTCGAACTGGATGAACGCCTGGCGCGTCGTCACGCTGGCGCTGCCGACGGCGATCGAATCGTTCGTCCGGCTGATGTGCGCGACGTTGTCGTGCCAGCTCTGCGTCATGCCCAGCAGCCCTTCGTGGTGGCCGCCCGAGAAGCTCATCCCGAAGTCGCAGATGCGGGTGCGGTCGCAGGTGAACGCGTTGACGATCATGTCGGCCATGCACTGGGCCTGCTTGGTCGTGACGGTGGCGTCGCGGGCGTTACTCGACACGCCGGTGGTGGTCACCTTCTCGCAGACGCCGCCGGTGACGACCGTGCCGCCCGATCCGCCGCCGCCGGTCGATCCCCCGCCGCCGCTGCCGCCGCGTCCGGCTGCGCCCGTCGATCCGCCGCCGCCGCCGCGACCGCCGGCGCCCGTCGATCCGCCCGCGCCGCCTGACGAACCGCCGGCGCCCGTCGGGGGCGGCAGCTGCTGTTCCAGCTCGTACAGCGCCTCGACGTGCAGATCCAGCTTCTCCCGTTCGCTCTGGCCGAGATAGGTCTGGATCCGCTGCAGCTGCGCCTTGTTGACCTGCAGGATCTTGCGCCGCGCCTGCTGGCGGGCGAGGTCCGTCGCCTGCAGCGTCGCGGTCGACGTCCCGAAGGTGACGCCGCTGAAGATGTTCGTGAACGCCTTCGACGCGCTCTCCTCGTGCGCCATCGGCTGCCCCGGTCCCGAATACGAGATCACGTGCCGCTTGTCGGTGCCGCCGCCGCCGCCCGCTGACACGTGCACGCTGGCCAGCGGCGTATTGCCGCGGATGTCGCTGTTCTTGAGCAGGATCTGATCGATCGACGGGCCGTTCGCGTAGTGCTGGGTCGCGTTGTTGAACTTCTCGCCGGTGAGCAGCTGCGCCGGGCCCGCTTCGTGGTGGTTGTCCTCCGTCCAGGCGTGATCCAGCCGCTGGATGAACAGCAGGTTCGATTCCAGGCCGCGAAAATCCGCCAGCGGCTCGTTCAGCGTGAACGACGACGTGCTGCCCGTCGTGCCGGCCGGAAGGGTCGGCCACCACTCGGGCGGGTGCGAATCGGGCGTGAAGCAGATGACGAGGCGCCGGGGGTTCACGCTCTGCGCCTGCAGCCGCCGCATGCGCAGGAGCGGCGCAAGGAACACGGCGCCGGTGGTCGTGGCCAGCACCTCGCGGCGTGAGAGGAAATGATTGCGCTTGAGCATGGTCAGTTCCTCACCCGCGCAAAGGTGCTCTCCGACGACACCACCGCGCTCAGCAGATCCTTCATCGTGCCGTTCGCGGTCAGCGCCTGGTAACCGGCCATCACGGGCGGCAGGCCGCGCGGCACGTCGGCGCCGAAGCCGAACGTGTAACGGAACGCCTGGATCGCGGCGCACTCGCGCACCCACGCGCTGGAGGCGAGCGCCTCGGCCAGTTCGGCCTGGTTCGCCAGCGGTCGGTTCACGTCCGTGTTGGTCAGGTATCCGCTGGTGTCGACGGTGACCGGCGTCGTCTGGTTGCGGAACAGCTCCTGCGTGCGGAAGCGGCCCGCGCCGTCGAAGCTCTCGAACGTGAAGCCGACCTGGTCCAGCGCGTTGTGGCAGCTGTCGCAGCCGGCCTTCTGGTGCATCTTGTAAAGCTCGCGCGTGCTGGTCGGCGCGGCGCCCATCTGCTCGACTTCCTCCAGCACCGGCACGCCCGGCGGGATCGTCATGTGCTGGCACAGCAGGCGCTCGCGCACGAAGTTGCCGCGCAGCGTGGGCGAGCTCTGGTTCGCGTGCGCGGCGACGGCGAGGAAGCCGCCCAGTCCCAGCCAGCCGACGCGCGTGCCGAAGCCGGCGCCCGATCCGCCGTAGAACGTGGCGAGCGCGCCCGTCGGCGCGGCCACCGGCGCGGTCAGCAGGTTGCGCAGCGTGCCGCTCATGCCGGCGTTGGCGGTGAAGAACGCGTTCGCCTCGTCGAGCATCGCGCCGCGCACGCCGTCGAAGCCGGGGTAGAGGTCGGGGAACTTGTAGAGGTCGTCGTTGACCTTGGTCAGCGTCAGCCACTGGAACAGGAACGCGCGCAGCGGCTCGGCCGCCTCGGGCATCGCCAGCAGCGAATCGACGCTGGTGTGCAACGTCGGCGCGCTGGTCAGCTCGCCGCGATCGGCCGCCGCCAGCAACGCCGCGGGCGGCGGCTGTCCGATCAGGCTGTAAGAAAGGAACGACGCGACCTCGTGATCGGTCATGCGGAAGCTGGTCTGCGCGGCGCCGCCGGCCGCGCCGATCTCCGTGCGATAGAGGAAGAAGGGCGACGTCAGCGCGGCCTGAATCACCGCGCGGAACGAGAACGCCGGATCGGTCGCGTCGGCGGAGGCGTCGAACACGGCGCCTGTTTCGGCGATCTCGTCGGCGCTGGGCGGGCGGCGGTAGGCGCGCGTCAGCACGGCGCGGATGAAGTCGGGTTTGCACGCGGCCGTCAGCGTCGTGCACGCGGGCGCGAACGCGCGCAGCTGCGCGTCCGTCATCAGATCGGCGATCTGTTCGGCGGCGTCCTGATAGTTGGCGGCCAGCTGGACGCGCACGAAGTTGACGTTGGACAGGTTTACGAACAGCCCGCCGTCGGCCTCCGCCTCGAACCCGCTGGTGTCGAAGTCGATACCGGTGACGTCCTTGACCGACTTGCGGTACTCGGCGTGCGTGAGGCGCCACGCGCGCGCCGGCAGCGCGGCCGCGGCCGGCTGGGGCGCGGCGTAGGGGAGGTTGCCCTGCGCGTCGGGCATCCCGGTTTCGGTCTCGCCCTTCGACTTCGAGATCTTGCCTGTGCAGGCGCCGGCCAGGGCCAGCGCGCCGGCGACCATCGGCAAGAGAATCGAAAGGGGGCGATTCATCGGCTCACCTGCTCATGTGTGGCCTAGTGAACAAGCTTCACAAATTGCAGACTGGAGACGTCACCAGCGGGTCGAACGGGCTCAAGAAACAGCCTCACGCGCGCCGGCGTCGATCTTTTGAAGGGCGGCACGGGAAGCGACATTCAGGGGGCGATGCCGAGGCAGGCGGAACGGCGGACGTGTGCTCTGGCGCTGGTCTGCGCCGCCCTCTGGGCGTGCACCCCTGACGCCGTCGATCCGGGCGGCACCGGAGGATCGGGCGGGGCCGCGGGCACGACGGGTGCCGCGGGTCGCGGGGGCGATGGCGGTGGCGCGGGGACGGGTGGTGCGGGGACAGGCGGAGACGCGGGCACGGGCGGCGCGGGCGGAGGCACGAGCGGAGCCGGCGGTGACGGCGCGGTCGCTGGTCGCGGCGGCAGCGGCGCCGCCGGGACAGGGGGCGGCGCGGGGACGGCGGCGGGTGGCGGCGGCACGGGCGGCGCGGCGAGCGCGGGCCGCGGCGGATCGTCCGGTGGCGGTGGTGGCACCGGAGGCGGCGCGGGTGCCGCGGGCCGCGGCGGCGCGTCCGGCAGCAACGGTGGTGGCGGTCGCGGCGGCTCCGCGGGCAGCGCGGGGAGCGGCGGTGGCGGCTCCGGTGGGCGCGGTGGCGGCGGCGGAACCGGCGGCGCGATGCCGCCCATCAAGATCTGGATCGCGGGCGACTCGACGGTCGCGAGCAGCGGCGGGACGCCGTGCCCGATCGGCTGGGGCGGGCCGTTCAACACCTACTTCGGCGCCGGCGTCACCGTCACCAACAGCGCCGTCGGCGGTCGCAGCGTCCGCACCTGGCTTTACAGCGTGCAGACGGTGATGGACGCGATGGGCGAATGCGTTCTGGACAAGGACACGAGCGGCAACCCGATCCTGCAGTCGCGCTGGCAGGCGATGCTGAACGCGACGTCGGGGATGAAGACGGGCGACTACCTCTTCATCCAGTTCGGCATCAACGACGGCGATTCAACCTGCGATCGCCATGTCGGCGTCGAGGCGTTCAAGACGTCGTACGGGGTGATGGCGCAGGCGGCGAAGGATCGCGGCGCGCACCCGATCTTCGTCACGCCGCTGGCGATGGTCCGTTGCAGCGGCAGCACCGTCACCGCCAGCCGCGAGCCATACGTGACCGCGACCAGGGACGCCGGCACGCAGTACAGCGTGCCCGTGATCGATCTGAACGGCCTCGCGATCGCGCTCTACAAGCAGCGCGCCTTCTGTCCGATCCCGGGCGGCGACGTCAGCGCGACGACCACGGGGCCGGTCGGCGACTTCTTCTGCGACGATCACACGCACCTGTCGTCGTCGGGCGCGCTCGACATCGCCGGTCTGGTGGCGCAGGCGCTGCGCGATCAGAATATCCCGCTCGCCGCGTATCTGAAGTAGCCCGCGCGCATCATCGCTCGGCGATCTCGGCGAGCACCGGGTGATGAGGCCAGATGCGGCGGGCAGCGCGGAGGTGCAGCTCGGCGTCGTCGTCGCGTCCCAGACGGCGGAGCGCGACGGCCAGGTTGGTGTGGGCGCGAAACGAGCCGGGATCGCGGCGAAGCGCGCGCCGATACGCCGTCGCCGCCGCGTCCGCGTCGCCCATTATCAGGTGAGCGTTGCCGATTGCGACGTCCGTCGCGATCTGGGGAAGCAGCGCGCGCGAGCGTTCCAGCTCGGCGACGGCGGCGGCGGGCTCGCCGCGTTCGAGGTGCGCGACGCCCGCCGCGAAGGCGATC
>Ga0207681_10000328_pt1 | contig 34223 bp, 32 predicted proteins | sample KBSS53metaG_FD_184324 | JGI IMG/M metagenome (GOLD analysis project Ga0207681, IMG submission 184324) | Switchgrass rhizosphere microbial communities from Kellogg Biological Station, Michigan, USA - KBS S5-3 metaG (SPAdes) (version 2) | ecosystem: Host-associated > Plants > Roots > Rhizosphere... | reverse complement strand
CCCGCCCCCGCCACGCCTGTGCCGTCAGCGGCGAGCACCCCGGCTTCGTCCGCCGCGACACCTCCGGCGCCGGCACGCAACGAAGCGCCGCCGCCTCCGGCGACGCTTGCGCAGATCTTCGCCGATCTCGGCACGCCGACGGTCGCGGCGGCACCGGTCGCCGGCGCGGTCGACGTCCGCACGATCGCGGCCGTCAAGCCGCAGCCGCCCGTGAAGCTGCCCGTGAAGCCGCAGCCCAAGGTGCGACTGCCCGAGGTCACCGCCGCCAAAGCCGAAGAGGCAGCGGAGGACGAGCCGAAGACGCCCGCCGGCAGGAAGGCGGCGCTCGCCGCGAAGGGCGTGGCCAGGACGCCGGCCGAGAAGGCGGCTCTCGCCAAGAAGGGGGAGGACGCCGAATCGGCGGACGCGGCGGATGCCAAGAAGGGCACGGCCAAGACCAAGGCGGACGCCAGGAAGCTCGCCGCCAAGGATGCCGAGGCCGACGCCGCTGCCGGCGGCAAGACCGCCAGTGCCAAGAAAGCTGCCGACGCCAAGAAGAAGGCCGAGGCCAAGAAGGCGCCCAGCCATCCGAGCCGTATCTGGGTGCAGGTCGGAGTGGGGCGCAGCACCGATGCGATCGCGTTCGACTGGCGCAAGTCCGTCAAGCAGGCGCCGGTCGCGCTCAAGGGCCGCACGCCCTTTGTGAGCGACATGGGACGCACCAACCGGGTCCTCGTCGGCCCATTCGAGAGCCAGAAGGCGGCGTCCGCATTCGTGGCCCAGGCGAAGAAGGCCGACTTCGGCGGCGCCTTCGTTTGGACGAGCCAGGCCGGGCAGGTTGTCGATCCGCTCCCGTTGAAGTAAGGGGCGGGCGCGCGCTCCGGCTTATCCACACGCTGTGAACAGGCTTATGCAGTTATGCGCAGTGGTAAAGCGCGCCTTCATTGTGCCCTGAGCGCTTGCCGAAGCATCCCCGTCTCGACGCGGAGGGAAAATGACCGGGTTTATGAGAAGCGTTGGAGATGACATCGAGCGCGAGGAGGATTCGGCGCCGGTGGAGATGCTGGCCGCCCTCTTCGAGGCGCGCGACTGGCCGTTCGAATATTCCGGCGAGGACGAGATCTCGGCCGAAGTGAAGGGCGCCTGGGCTGCCTACCAGCTCCAGGCGATCTGGCGGCCCGAGGACCGGGTGCTGCAACTGCTCTGCCTCCCGGAGATCCGGGTGCCCGACAACAAGCGCGCGCCGATGTTCGAGGCCTTGTCGCTGATCAACGAGCAGCTCTGGCTAGGCCACTTCGACATGTGGTCGAACGGCGGCGTGGTGCTGTTCCGTCACGGCTTGATGCTGGGCGAGGACGGCCTGCTCGGCCCCTCGCAGGCGCAGACCGTGGTCGAGACCGCGATCGAGGAATGCGACCGCTTCTACCCGGTGTTCCAGTTCATCCTGTGGGGCGACAAGTCCCCGAGCGAGGCCTTGGCCGCCGCGATGGTGGACGCCGCCGGCGAGGCTTGATGGCGGGGCGCAATCCTCCTTCCCCCTCGATGGGGGAAGGATAGCGAGAGCTTGCGGCCGAAGGACGCTAGCGAAGCTTGGATGGGGGTGTGCTCCCGGTTTACGCGACGCCTGACGCCGCACCATCACCCCCATCCAACTGCGGCTAGCCAGCGAGCTGGCAAGCCTCCGTATCCTTCCCCCATCGAGGGGGAAGGAAGGCGCAGCTTCATGCCCGCTGGCGAGTGCGGGGTTACGCCAAGGAAGAGAACACGGCGTCTACGGCCGGTGTTTGCCTGGGCACGACAGGCTTGGCTGGCCTTCCACGGTTTGCGAACGTCCGGGCGCAGGAGAAGCATAAGCGTCACCCGGATCGGCCCTGTCACGATGAGCAGCCGGCGGGACGGGCTCGCAGCTTGCCGCCGGACTTTTCTAGGCTCATCGCTACGGTGTGGTGGTCCCGTCGGAGCCGCCGGCCGCATGGTGCGGGGTTGGTAGGGCGGACGTCTTCGCCGCCTCCACACCCGCCGTGTGCTGGAGCGTATAACCGAATTGGCACTAAATGTCAAGCGTTTTCCGCCGAAGCCGTCAAGTCTCGGCCGCTTCGCGCACGCGGACCGAGTTGAGGAACCCGGCGACGATGTCGGCCCAGGCCTCGGGCTGCTGGTCGCAGATGTCGACGCCGCCGCCTTCCAGCGCGGCGAACGCGAAGTCGGGCCGTACGTCGTGCGCGCGCAGGGCATGGGGGTAGATTTCATCGCCCGTGTTGGAGAGGATCAGCGTGGGCTGGGTGATCAGCTTCAGCCGCGGTTCCTGGTCGTACAGGAAGGCGGCGTTGTGACCGTGCCAGAACGCGCCGCGGCCGATGAAGGCCTGCACCACGTAGTCGCTGAGCCGGTCGTAGCCGATCGATCCGCCGGCCATGCGATCGCGGATGTCGAACAGTTCGGCCATGTGCGCGGCATGCTCGCGTCCGCCAAGTCCCTGTTCCCACGCCCTCAAGCCGCCCGGGGCGAGGAACTGCGCGCGCCCGTCCTCGTCGATGAGGAGCGGGCCGTTGAGGATCAGCGCATGAATCCGCTCGGGGAACAGGATCGCCGCCTCGTTCGCCGCCAGCGCGCCGGTGTGGTGGCCGAGCAGGGCGGCCCGGCCGATGCCGAGCGCGTCGAGCACGGCCGGCACCACTTGCGCGAAGTCGGCGACGGTCGGCACGCCGGGTGAGGGATCGGACATGCCGAAGCCGGGCATGTCGACGCCGATCGCGCGAAAGCCGCGCTCGGCAAGGGGGGCATAGACCGCGTCGAACTGGCCGGAGGTCATCGGCGCCTGGTGCAGCAGCACCAGCGGCATGCCGGCCTCGTCGCCATCGGGACCCAGGACCTGGAAGTGCACTTGGCCGAACGGGCCGTCGGCGTAGTGCCGGCGGGGGTACGGCGGCTTGCTGGGCGAGATGGCGTTCATCGGATGTCTCCCCTCGCGATCGTGTCGCGCGTGTCGTCCCGGCGCAGGCTAAGGACGCTCGCGTTCGGCGCGAGGGGCGAGACCCGGCTATCCGGCTGGCGGAGAGCGCCGCTTGCCTGAGGCCCGCGCCCTCGCTTCTCTCCGCTGTGCGGCAAGCCGTGTTCGCCAGTTGGCCATTCGCCTTTCCCCGCCTCGCCAAAGCAGGCTCCCCCGTGTGTGCTGCGCGCACAGCTTGCGGAGATATCTGAATGTCCTATCGCCTGGGGGTGGACGTCGGTGGCACCTTTACCGACCTTCTCCTGCTCGATCCCGAGAACGGCGCGTTCTGGCGTCACAAGACGCCCTCGACGCCGCATGACAGCTCCGAGGGCATCCTGAACGGCGTCACCGCGATCTGCGAGACGGCGGGGATCACCCCGGCCGATGTCGAGTTCTTCCTGCACGGCACCACTGTCGCCACCAACGCCGTGCTCGAGGGCAAGGGCAGCCGCGTCGGCCTGGTGGTGTCCGAGGGCTATCGCCAGGTCATGCAGATCGCGCGCTCGTTCGTGCCCGGCGGCCTTGCCGGCTGGATCGTGTGGCCCAAGCCCGAGCCGCTTGCCGCGCTGGAGGACACCGTCGAGATCCCCGGCCGCATGGACGCGCAAGGCAACGAACTGCGTCCCGTCGTCGACGACGCGATCCGGGTCGCGCTGGAGAAGCTGAAGAGCCAGGGCGTCGAGGCGCTGACGGTCAGCCTGATGAACGGCTACCTCAACGGCGCGCACGAGAAGCGCGTGGGCGACCTGGCGGCACAGATCCTGCCCGGCGTGCCCGTGTCGCTCAGCCACGAGGTCCTGCCCGAGATGCAGGAGTACGAGCGCACCCTGACGACCGTCGCCAACGCCGCGGTGCGCCCGGTGGTGGGCAAGTACGTGCGCAACTTGCGCGACAAGCTGCGCGGCGCCGAGATGGCCGGCTCGCTCTCGCTGCTGCGATCTGATGGCGGTTTGATGTCGTCGGAGAAGTCTGAGGAGCATCCGGTCGCGCTGCTGATGAGCGGCCCGGCCGGCGGTGTCACCGGCGCGCTGTGGGTCGGCAAGAATGCGGGCATCAAGAACATCCTGACGCTGGACGTGGGCGGCACCTCGACCGACGTCGCGCTGATCGAGAACCTGGAGGCGCGCCGCGTGCGTACCACCGAGGTCGGCCACTTGTCGGTCCGCGCCTCGGCGCTGGACGTGAAGACAGTGGGCGCGGGCGGCGGCTCGATCGCCTACGTTCCGGAGCTGACCGGCGCGCTGCGCGTCGGACCGCAGTCGGCCGGCGCGGTGCCTGGGCCGGTGGCTTACGGCAAGGGCGGCGAGCTGCCGACCGTGACCGACGCCAACGTGGTGCTCGGCTACCTGCCCGAGAACCTGCTGGGCGGCGCGTTCAAGCTCGACCGCGAGGGCGCGAAGAAGGCGGTGCAGACCATCGCCGACAAGCTCGGCATCGGCCTGATGGAAGCGGCGCGCGGCATCATCGACATCGTCAACGAGAACATGTTCGGGGCGCTACGCATGATCTCGGTGCAGCAGGGCTACGATCCGCGCCACTTCGCGGTGATGGGCTTCGGCGGGGCAGGGCCGCTCCACGTCAACGCCGTCGCCAAGCTGATGGGCAGCTGGCCGGCGGTGTCGCCGGTCTCGCCGGGCGTGCTGTGCGCGCTGGGCGATGCCACCACCCGCATGCGCACCGAGACCGCCCGCTCGTTCTCCAAGCGCTTCAGCGAGACCGAGGAGGCCGAAGTCCTCACCGTGCTCGACGAGATGGCAGCGCAGACTCGCGAGGAGCTGAAGGCTGAGGGCATCGCCGATGCCGACATCACCGTGCAGTTCGAGCTCGACGTGCGCTACGAGGGCCAGGCCTTCGAAGTTCCGCTCTCGATCAGCCCGGACGTGCTCAAGGCCGATGGCCTCGCCGGCGTGAAGGCCCGCTTCGACACCGAGCACGAGCGGCTGTTCACCTTCAACATGGACACCGAGCACGAGCTGGTGAACTTGCGCGCCGTGGCATTGGGCCCGCTGCTGGAGCTGGAGGCGCGCAAGCTGCCCGAAGGCAACGGCGATCCGATCGAGGCCAAGGTCCGCGACCACGAGCTGTGGTTCGACGGCGCGATGGCTCCCGCGGCGATCTACGACCGCTCCAAGCTGAAGGCCGGCGACGTCATCCCGGGACCTGCCATCGTCACCGAGATGGACTCGACCACGCTGATCGAAGGCGATTGCGTCGGCAAGGTCGACGCCGTCGGCAACATCCTGATCAACCTGGCCTAAGGGAACAGAACCAATGCCCGCACGGATCATCCAGGCGAACGACACGCCCTTCAACACGGTCGAGATCGACCCCGTCACTCTCGAAGTCATCGAGAATGCGCTGCGCAACGCGCGCATCGAGATGGACGCGACGCTGGTGCGCACCGCGATGTCGCCCGGCATCCGCGAGCAGGGCGACGCCTTTCCGCTGATCGCAGACCACCAGGGCCGCATGATCGTCGGCCAGTTCGGCAGCTACATCGGCCCGTTCCTCGAAGGGTATGAGGGCACGGTCGAGGACGGCGACATGATCTTCCTGTCCGACCCCTACTCGGTCGGCGGCGCCATCAGCCACTCCAACGACTGGCTGGTGCTGCTGCCGGTGTTCAAGGACGGGCGCCTGATCGCCTATACCTCGATGTTCGGCCACCAGTCCGACATCGGCGGCATGGTGCCGGGATCGATGCCGATCCACGCGACCTCGATCTTCCAGGAAGGCGTGCGCATTCCGCCCGTCAAGATCTGGAAGAAGGGCGAGTACAACGAGGACCTCGTCAACCTCGTCATGCACCAGTCGCGCACGCCGGCGTGGTGCCGGGCGGACCTCAACGCGCTGATCGCCTCGTGCCGCGTCGCCGCCAACCGCGTGATCGAGATGGCCGGCCGCTTCGGCGACGACGTGTTCGTCTCGGCCACCGACCTGCTGCTCGACCGCAACTACCGCGCGATGAAGCAGCTGATCGAAAGCTCGATCGGCGAGGAGAAGGTCTCTTTCGAGGACTACATCTGCGACGACGGCATGGGTTTCGGACCCTACAAGATCAAGTGCACGATGTGGCGCGAAGACGGGCGCGTCGTTCTCGACTTCGACGGCACCGATCCGCAGTCCAAGGCCTCGATCAACATGTTCCTCAACGAGAACATGATGCGCATGTTCTTCGGCATCTACATGATCATGGTCTTCGATCCGCAGATTCTGTTCAACGACGGCTATTACCCGCTGATCGACGTTCGCATTCCCAAGGGCTCGCTGCTGAAGCCCAACTTTCCCGCCGCGCTGTCGGGCCGCACCCATGTGCTGGGGCGCCTGTTCGACATCCTGGGCGGACTACTGGGCCAGAAGACGCCCGAGTTCCTGAACGCCGCCGGGTTCTCGTCCAGCCCGCACCTGTTCTACGCAGGGACGGACAAGCAGGGTAAGTGGTTCCAGCTGTTCCAGATCGGCTTCGGCGGTATTCCCGGTCGTCCGCTGGGTGACGGGCCGGACGGGCACTCGCTGTTCCCCGGCTTCACCAACGTGCCCAACGAGTTCCTGGAGCGCTACTTCTCGCTCGTCATCGAGCGCTACGAGACCGTGCCGGATTCGGGCGGCGCGGGCCTCCACCGCGGCGGCAACGGCATCGACATGGTCTATCGCTTCCTGGAGCCGGGCGTCATCGCCATCCACGACGACCGCTGGTTCGTGCCGCCCTGGGGCGTGAATGGCGGCGAGCCGGGTGCGCGCGCCCGCAAGGTGCTGGTCAAGGCGGACGGAACCGAGATCGTGGTCGGCAACAAGCTGGAGGACTATCCGGTCGAAGCCGGCGACCAGCTGCACTTCATCACCTGGGGCGGCGGCGGCTGGGGCGACCCGCTCGACCGTGACCCGGCGCTGCTGGTCAAGGAGATCGGGCAGGGCCTGGTCACCGAGGAGGGCGCGCTGCGCTATGGCGTGGTGATCAAGGACGGTGCGGTCGACGAGGCGGCGACTACGGCCCTACGCGACAAGATGCGCGGCGAGCGCGGGGAAGTCTCGGTGTTCAACTTCGGCCCCGACATCGAAAGCTTGCGCGCCAACTGCCTGGCAGAGACCGGTCTGCCCGCTCCCCAGGCGCCCAGCTGGGGCTACGACGAAGCCACCGAACTGGCCGAGGCCGCGGAGTGAGCGACGATCTGCTGAGCGACTACGCCGCCGGCGGCTTCGGCGGCGCGCTGCAGCCGGGCAAGCGGCCGGCGCTGCTGCTGGTGGACGTGGTGATGGCCTACCTGACGCCGGACTGCGGCCTCTACTCGCCGCGCTTCGAGGCGGCGCTGGCTTCGTGCGAGCGGCTGACCGCGGCGGCGCGCGCGTCGGGCACGCCGGTGGTGTTCACCAACGTGTCCTACTGCGCGGGTGGGGCGAACGGCGGGCTGTTCTTCCGGAAGGTGCCGGCGCTGGAGGCGTTCCTGGAAGGCTCTGCGCTCGGCGCCTTCCCGCCCAGCCTACAGCCCGAGCCGCAGGACGTAATCGTCACCAAGCAATACGCCTCGGCGTTCTTCGGCACCTCGCTTGCTTCGACGCTGACCGCCATGGGCGTGGACACGCTGCTGATCACTGGCTTCTCCACGAGCGGCTGCGTGCGCGCCTCGGCGCTCGACGCGCTGCAGAGCGGGTTCGTGCCGCTGGTCGTCGCCGACGCCTGCGGCGACCGCGACGCGCGCCCGCACGACAGCAACCTGTTCGATCTCTCCAAGAAATACGCCGAGGTCCTCAGCGAGGATCAGGCGATCGCCTTACTCAGGTAAGCCCGAAGACGGGTTCGCAGGAGGAGCGCCGGTGCCGGCTGGGCGCCGGCGCTTTTTCGCGGCCCAGCCGACGTCGATCCGATCCTCCCCTGCAAGGGGAGGGGGACCGCCGCCGCAGGCGGTGGTGGAGGGGTGTCGCCGCGAGCGGAGTGCGCTAACGAAAGGGTTGCACCCCTCCGTCAGTCCTGCGGACTGCCACCTCCCCTTGCAGGGGAGGAACTCAGGTGCTCAAAACCGGATGATCTGCCGGATCGCCTCGCCGCGGTGCATGGCGTCCATCATCGTGTTCAAGTCTTCCAGCCGGTGCGTCGAGCTGATCAGCTTCTCGACCGGCAGCTTGCCCGCCTGCCACATGCCGATGTAGCGCGGGATGTCGCGCGCCGGGATCGCCGAGCCCATGTACGAGCCGATCAGCGTCTTGCCGTCCCCCACCAGCGAGAGCGGGCTGAGCGCGAAAGTCTGCTCGGGCGGGGGGAGGCCGACAGTGACGATGCGCCCGCCGCGGCGCGCCGAGGCATAGGCCTGCGCCAGCACGCGGGCATTGCCCACCGTCTCGATCACCGCATCGGCGCCGCCTGCGGGCAAGTGCGCCGCGATCGTCTCGGCGAGCTGGTCGGGCTTGACGGCGATGGCGCCCAGCTCGTTGGCGAGCGCGATCTTGGCATCGATCATGTCGACCGCGATGACTTTCGCCGCCCCGCTGCCCAGCGCGCCCATGGTGGCGGCAAGGCCGACCCCGCCCAGGCCGAACACGATGGCCGTCTCCCCCGGCATCACGCGCGCCGAATTGATCACCGCCCCCACGCCGGTCAGCACGGCGCAGCCGAACACTGCGGCGATCTCGGGCGGAATGTCGCGGTCGACCTTCACGGTGGAGCGCTGGTCGACCACCGCGTAGTTGGCGAAAGCCGAGACACCGAGGTGGTGGTGTACCTCGTGCCCGCACTCGTGCAGGCGCCGGCCGCCGCCGATCAGCTCGCCCTTGCCGTTGGCGGCGGCACCGTTGGCGCAGAGGTAGCCTTCGCCCGACAGGCACTGCACGCAGCGCCCGCAGGAGGGCAGGAAGACCAGGACCACGCGATCGCCTTCCACCAAGCCGTCGACGCCCGGACCAAGCGCCTCGACGATGCCGGTGCCTTCGTGGCCGAGCGCCATCGGCATCGGGCGCACGCGGTCGCCGTTCACCACCGACAGGTCGGAGTGGCACAGCCCCGCCGCCTCGATCCGCACCAGCACTTCGTCCGGGCCGGGCGGGTCGAGCTCCAGCTCGGCGAAGCGCATTGGCTTGTTGTCGGCGTAGGGCGTGGGATTGTCGCCCGAACGATCGAGCACGGCGGAGCGGATTTTCACAATTTGTCCCTCTCTTAAGCCCTCCCCTTCAGGGGAGGGGTTGGGTGGGGGCGTGCCTATTAGGCGAAGTCGGGTGAGGACGCGATCCCCCACCCCCATCCCCTCCCCTGAAGGGGAGGGGCGCCAATGCTCACCGCGCCCACTTCTTGTCGAAGGCCCAGACTTCCTCGAAGCCGATCAGCGAGCAGAACTCCTTGAAGTCGAACAGCGGCGGCTCGCTGGGCTCGCCGATGCCCTCGTCGCGCAGCAGGGCGTAGGCCTTCTCCATCGCCGCGGCCGAGACCAGGCTGGAGAGCGAGGGGTAGATCGAGAAGGCGAAGCCGATCTCGGCGAACTCGCGGGCCGTCAGCGGCGGGGTGACGCCGCCGTTGGCGACGTTGACCATGATCGGCTTGTCGAAGGTCTCGCAGACGCGGCGCATCTCCTCCTCGGTGGTGATCGCCTCGGGGAAGAGGATGTCGGCACCGGCCTTGTCGTACGCCTCCAGGCGGCGCAGCGTCTCGTCCAGGCCATAGGTCTGGTAGGCGTCGGTGCGGGCGATGATCAGCATCTCCTGGCGCGCTTCGGCGGCGACCTTGATCTTCTCGACCATGTCCTCGGCAGCGACGACGCGCTTGCCCGGCGTGTGGCCGCACTTCTTGGGGAATTCCTGGTCCTCCAGCTGGATCGCGCTGATCCCGGCCGCCTCGTAGCCTTTCACCGTGTGGTGCACGTTGAGCAGGCCGCCGAAACCAGTGTCGGCGTCGGCGATGAGCGCGGACGAGATCGTCTTCTTGATCGTCGCCATGCGGTCGAGCATCTGGGTGTAGGTGACGATGCCGGTGTCGGGCAGGCCATAGGCGCTGGCGGTGGTCCAGTAGCCCGAGCCGTAGACGATCTCGAACCCGGCGCGCTCGGCCATGACCGCGGCGATCATGTCGTGCACGCCGGGGACGACGAAGAACTCCTTGGAGGCGAGCTTGTCTTTCAGGCGGGTATCATTGGTCATGGCTATTCCTCGGTCCAGAGCCAGGGCTCGCGGGCGCGCTGGCGGTCTTCGAATTGGGCGATCTGGGCGCCGTGGAGCGCCAGCATGCGGGTGGTGGTGTTCCAGCCTTCCAGCACCAGTTCGCGGTCGGCTTCCGGCACGGCGAAGGGAGTGCGAGTGTCGCCGACGATCACCTCGGTGGAGCGCAAGTCGACGGTGAACGCCGCGTGCGCTTCGGCGGCGCAGAGCAGCGGGGGGAGAGCGGCTTGGTCCACTTGCGCGGCGATCAGGCCGTTGTTGGCGCAGTTGGAGCGGAAGATCTCGCCGAAGGAGGGTGCGACGATGGCCTTCAGGCCGAAGTCCGCGAGCGCCCAGACGGCATGCTCGCGGCTCGATCCGCAGCCGAAGTTGGCGCCCGCGACCAGGATCGGCGGCGAGCCGGCCGCGCCATAGGCCTCGCGGATGGCCGGGCGGTCATGGAACGCGAAGCGGCCGAGGCCGCGCTTCTCGGTGTGGAGCAGGAACAACGCGGGGTAGATGACATCGGTATCGACGTCCTCCAGCGGCAGCGCGAAGGCCTGTCCGGTGACTTGCTTGACGCCGCTCATGCTGCTTGATCCTGCCGGACGTCGACCAGCTTGCCGTTGAGCGCGGCGGCGGCGACCATCGCCGGGCTGGCGAGGTGGGTGCGCGCGCCGGCTCCCTGCCGTCCTTCGAAGTTGCGGTTGGAGGTGGAGACCGATCGCTTGCCCTCCGGCACCCGGTCGCCGTTCATGGCGACGCACAGCGAACAGCCGGCATTGTGCCACTCGAATCCAGCGGCGAGGAACAGCTGGTCGAGGCCTTCGGCTTCGGCCTGCTTCTTCACCTGGGTCGAGCCGGGCACGACCATCGCGGTGACGCCGGGCGCGACGTGGCGGCCGCGGATCACCCCCGCGGCGGCGCGCAAGTCCTCGATCCGGCTGTTGGTGCAGCTGCCGATGAAGGCATAGTCGATCGGCAGTCCGGCCAAAGGCTGACCCGTGCTGAGACCCATGTACTCGAGCGCGCGGGCAGGGGCCTCGGGCACCACCGCGTCGATACCGACGGTCTGGTCGGGTGAGGTGCCGAAGCTGACTTGCGGGGCGAGCGCGGCGGCGTCGATCGTGACCTCGCGCTCGAACGCCGCATCGCCGGAGTTCAGCGTGCGCCAGTGCGCCAGCGCCGCGTCCCACATCGCGCCCTTGGGGGCACGCGGACGGTCGGCGAGGTAGGCGAATGTCGTGTCGTCCGGCGCCACCATGCCGACGCGCGAGCCCGCCTCGATCGCCATGTTGCACAGCGTCATGCGCGCTTCCATCGATGCGCTTCGGACGGCCTCGCCTGCGAACTCGATGGCATGGCCGACGCCGCCCGAAGCGCCGATCTTGGCGATGAGGGCCAGGATCATGTCTTTCGTCGTGACGTGGGGCGAGAGCTGGCCTTCATAGGTCACGCGAAGGTTCCGGGCGCGTGTCTGCCACAAGCATTGCGTGGCCATGACGGTGCCGCACTCGCTGGCGCCGATGCCGAACGCCAGCGCGCCGAAGGCCCCGTGGGTGGCGGTGTGGCTGTCGCCGCAGACGAACGTCAGGCCCGGCAGGGTGAAGCCCTGCTCGGGCGACATGACGTGGACGATGCCTTGGCGCGCATCGGTGAGCGGCAGCAGCTCGATGCCGAACTCGGCGCAGTTGCGCTCGAGCAGCGCGACTTGCTTCCTCGCCATCTCCTCGCGGATGGTGCCGTCGCGCGTGCGGGTGGGCACCGCGTGATCGGGCACCGCGAGCTGGGTCGCGGGGCGGCGGACGGCCAGCCCGTTCTCGCGCAGCAGCTCGAAAGACTGCGGCGTGCTCACCTCGTGCAGCAGGTGGCGGTCGATATAGAGCAAGTCCGGCGCACCGGGCTCGCTGGCGGGAACGACGACGTGCTCGTCCCAGATGCGGTCATAAAGGGTTGTGGATCGCGACATGATCGGACGTCCCATGGGCTCGGCGCGGCTCGGTTTCGATCTCGCGCAAGCCTATGTCCGTTCTACGGATAGTCTCTCCGCAGCAGGATCCGGATCGCGCAAAGATCGGACGCGTCGCCTTCGGGCGATGCCGGCTTTCAAGTCAGGAACATGACGCTTTTGATCGCCAGGTGGATAGGCGTGCGGTCGCCTAGCGGATACAATAGCCGCCAGACGTACAGTGCCGACTCAGGAGGAGCGGAAATCCAATCAACGGCAAATGCCGAGACCAAGGGGTTACGCTTAGATGGAAAGAGGTGTTCCGATCCGCGCGGTTTGCCGTGCGATTTCGATCCTTCAGGAAATTAACCAGATGGGATCGCTAACCATGATGCAGATCGCGAAACGCGGCGGCATCCCCTACCCGACCGCCTGCCGTATCGTGCAGACGCTGATCCACGAAGGGCTGATCGAGCAGGAGCCCGCGCGCAAGTACTATCGCCCCACGGCGATGGTGCAGTCGCTCTCCCAAGGCTTCCAGGCGGACAGCCTGCTGGTGGAGCGCGGACGGCGGCATATCCGCGCCCTGACGCAGAAGGTCGGCTGGCCGGTCTCGCTGACGGTCCGCATCGGCACGCACATGGTGGTGCGCGATTCGACCCATGCCGATACCTCGCTGACCTTCGAGCGGTATTATCCGGGTTTCCGGCTGCCGCTGATGGATTGCGCTTCGGGCCGCGTCTGCCTCGCGCACATGACGCCCGAGGAACTCGACCGGGTGATGGGCTGGATCTCGCTGGTCGGCGCCCCTGCCGAGCAGGACCAGACCGCCTATGTCTCGGTCAACACGCTCAACAAGATCCGCGAGGAAGGGTACGCCGCCATCGGCTGGGGCCAGCACAACCTCACGCCCGGCAAGACCTCGTCGATCGCGGTGCCGATCTTCCGCGACGGCCGTTTCGAGGCTTCGCTGACGCTGATCTACTTCGCCGCCGCCATGAAGCAGGGAGAGGCCGTCGAACGCTACCTCTCGGACCTCATGACCACCGCCGAGGCGATCTCCGGCGAACTGGCCGCGAGCGACCTTGCGGACATGCAGGACGTCATCCTGTTGAACTGAGCGGGGCAGGGGCAAGGCAGGGGCGGGGCGATGGCCTCGCTCCTGGCCTGCCACCTGCGCGTGTCGGCGGGCTTAGTCGCGCGCCAGTGCGTTTGTTGCTGTACGACGAGGCCCGGCTTCAGGCGAGTTCGGGAACGGCACCCGCCAGGACGGCGGCTTGCGCCAAACGGATCAAGCCACGCCCGAGGCGATGAACCAGGAGCGGAACACGCCCTCGCTGTCCGGCCCGAAGCGGAACGGACCCCGGCGCGCAGCCTGGCTGGTGGGCTGATAGCCGATCATCAGGTCCTTGAACCCGGCCCCTGCCATCAGCCCCTGGTAGTCGGCGGTCAGCGCGCCGCGCCAGTTGGGCTCGTTGTTGTACTGGGCCTCGAGGGCGCCGTTGAGCTCGATCCAGGTGTCGGTGTTGTCGTGCAGCAGCGGCACTTCGAGGTGCACCATCAGCCCGCCGGGCCGCAGCAGACGCTTGCACTCGGCCATGATGTTGAGCGTCGCGGCCTGCGAGGTCTCGTGGAACAGCACGCAGCTGTAGACCAGATCGAAGCTGGCGTCGGCGAAATCGGTCTTCTCGGCGCTCTGCTGCGAGAAATGGACCGCCGCCCCCAGGTGCTCGGCGCGGGCGTGCGCGTAACGCAGGATCGAGGCGCCGACATCGATGCCGTGCACTTCGGCCTCGGGGAACGCGGTGGCGGCCGGCACGGTGCTGGTGCCGATGCCGCAGCCCATGTCGAGGATGCGCGTGGGCGCGAAGTCGGGAAAGCGGGTGAGGACATGCGCTACGGCGGTCTGGCCCCGCAGGTCGTTGAGCATGCCGCCGTTGCGCCCTAGCATGTAGACGGCGCCGCCGCGGTCCATCACCGCGCCCTGGAGCAGCGAGCCGTCATCGTGGGCGTTGCCGCCGGGCATCAGGTGGATGTCGCCGCGCTGGATGTAGGCCGGCACGTCGAAGGTCTCGTCCGTCCGCACCGAGCCGAGCGGAGCCTCGACTTGCGCGAGGCGCTCCAGTTCGCTGGCCTGTCGCTCGACGCTGTCGGCGACGGTGGACCAAAGGTGGCGCTGGCTCCCGCGCTTCATCGCCAGCCAGGTGCGGAAGCTCTCGTGGCGCGCCATGCGCTTGCGCAGTGCGTCGGCACGGTTGTTCGACACGGTTGCCGGAAGCGCCTGATCCTCGATGCGGGCGATCTGCGCCTGCACCGGCTCGAGCTGGCCGCCGACGAACATCTTGAGGTCGCGCACGAAGAGCTGTTCGACGAGTTCGTCATGGCTCGGCACCGCGATCAGCGGATGGTCGAGCTGGGCGCGCTGTTCGGAGATTTCGATCATCGGCCGGATGTCTCCTGCACGGTTGCGAGGTCCTTCTGCGCGGCTTCGCGCAAGGGGCGGAACACCTTGTTGACGCTCGCCTGGCGCAGCGCCTCGCGCTCCTTCTGCGCCGCCTCGTCGGGCTCGTAGCCGTCGATCGCGCCGGCCTGGAGCGCCCCGTGCTCGATCAGCAGCCGCTCGGCGGCATCGAGGCGCGCGCGCAGCACCGTGACTTCGGAGGCGAGCGCCACGATCATGCCCATGAACTGCTCGTCGAGATCACGGCTGCCCTCGATCGGGTCGAGGCGATTGGGCGTGCGGGGAAGGGCCTTGCGGGTCATGCCAGGTTTTCCGCCAGGCCGAGCTGCGGCGCGGCGGCTTGGGCGATCTGTCCGGTGGTGGCGAACCACACGCCCTCGCGCGCCGCGAGCCGGTCGAGCAGGGCTTCCAGTGCGTTGATGCGGTAGGGCAGGCCCGAGATGTAGGGCGTCAGGTGGATCGGCAGCATGCGGCCGCCGTACTGCGCGGCCTCGGCCAGCAGCCAGTCGCAAGCGTCCTCGAGCTGCTGGGCATAGCTGTCCATCGACTGCTGCTGCACGGTGATCACTTGCCGGTCCGAGATCTCGTGGTTGAGCGGCACATTGAGCATGGGGCCGCTGGCGGTCTCGAAGCGGTAGGGCAGCTCGTCGTTCACCCAGTCGAGCATGTATTCGACGCCGTTTGCCGCCAGCACCTCGGGCGTGTCCATGGCCTGCGAGCGCGCGATCGAGAGCCAGCCCTTGGGCATGGTGCCGGTCGCCTGCTCCAGCGTCGCGAGGCTGTCGGCCACGATCGCCTCGTGCCGCGCCTGGTCCATGCCCGACGCGATGGTGCCGTTCATGTCGGTGCCGTGCGCCACGATCTCGTGACCCTCGGCGATAAGGTCGGCGACGATCTGGGGATAGCGCTCGGCGATCGCGGCGTTGGTGGCGACGCTGACCGGGATGCCACGCGCCTTGAACGCGTCGAGCATGCGATACAGGCCGACGCGCGTGCCGTATTCGCGCGAGGTGTAGTGGCGGAAGTCCGGGTAGGCGGTCTGCATGTGCCCGGGCGCGCGGAACGGCTTGTCCTCCGGCACGATCGGGAACCACTCCAGGCTGACGACGATCGCCACCGCCACCTGGCCCTGCGGCCAGCTGAGAGCCGGGCGCTGGAACAAGTTGCTGTACGGGTAGCGGTCATGGTCCATGCCGCGGCGGCGTTTGGGATATTCGAGGTAAGCGGGATCGAGGCTCATAGCGCGGCCTCCCCTGGCGCGAATTGCGTGGTCGTGAGATAGTGCTCGGCGATGTCGCCGGAGCGGGTGATCCAGGCGCGGCCGTCGGCGGCGATGTGGCGCAGCACCTCTTCGAACGGGCCGATCCGGTGCGTCTGGCCGATGAGGTAGGAGTGCAGCGGGATGCACATCACCGTACCGCCCTGTTCGCCTTCGGCCGCGAGCCGTTCGTACTGGCGGATCAGCGTGTCGGCGTATTCGCGCGGGCTCATGTTGTAGACGAAGAAGCCGTAGTGGTCGTTGACCTCCAGGCTGTAGGGCATCGAGATCAGCCGGCCGGACGAGACCGCGACTTCGCCCGGCTGGTCGTCGTGATAGAGGTCGCAGGTATAGGTCAGGCCGTACTCGGCGATGAGGTCGAGCGTGCGCGGGGTGTGGGTGAGGGCGGGAGCGAGCCAGCCCTTGATCGTTTGGCCGGTAAGGTCGCGCACGGTGCGGATCGAATCCTCGATGATCGCGCGCTCCTGCGCCTCGTCCATGCCGTAGGTGTAGCGGGTGTTGTAGATGCCGTGGCTGAAGAACTCCCAGCCGCGCGCATTGGCGTCCTCGACCACTTCGGGGATGTGATCGCACAGCGCGACCGAGAGGCTGACCGAGCCGGGGAAGCCGTGCTTGGTCATCACCTCGGCCATGCGCCAGTGGCCGACGCGGTTGGCGTGGTCCCGGTGCGAATAGCCGACCACGTCCGGATGAGGCTTTGCCCAGGCCTTGCGGTTCGGGTTTACCGGCGGATCGAGCTCGTAGAATTCGAGGTTGGGCGAGACCCAGACCGCGACCTGCTTGTCGCCCGGCCAGCGGATCGGCGCACGGTCGCGCCAGCGGCGGAAGCCGTAGAGCTCGGGGTCGCCGGAACCTTCCCGCATCAGCGCGTCTCCAGCCAGTCGATCACGGTCTGCACCGGCTCGACATCGGCATACTTGAGCTGGAGGTCGGTGAGGTTGGCGAAGTGGTAGGACTCGTGCTTGTCGGCGCAGGTCTCGATCGGCACGATGGTGCGATAGCCGCGACTGAGGCTGTCGACCGCCGTGGCGCGGATGCAGCCGGAGGTCGAGCCGCCGGTGATCACCACCGTGTCCACTTTGTGCCACACCAGCAGGCTCTGCAGCGGCGTCTCGAAGAAGGCGGACGGCATGCGCTTGGTGTAGATCGCGTCGTTTGCCCCGATCTCGCAACGCTCGTCGAAGGCGTGGCGATCGGAGTCGTATTTGATGTTCTGGAGCGAGTCGGGCGTGTTGGTGCGCGTGCCCCAGACGCCGGCGTCGGACGCGTCGTCCATGTAGGCGACGTGGGTCCAGATCACCGGCATGCCCTTGGCGCGGGCAAGCGCGGAGATCGTGTTGACGTGCTCGATCTGGCGCGGGTCGGTCTCGTAGGCGGTCTTGTACTTGTCGATCCGGGTATAGGCGTTCTGGAAGTCGACATTGACGATCGCCAGCTTCTCGCCAAAGCCGAACTTCGTGCGCGCTGGGTTCGCCATCACCTCTTCGAAAAGCTGGCGGGCGGTCTTGTCCTCGCAGATCATCCGGGTCCCGATCGTCATGCGGCAAGCTCGCTTTGGAGTGGAGAGGTCTTGTAGCCGAGCGGCAGGCCGGCATCGGTAACGAACCCGTAGAGCGGCTCGCTGGGTAGGGCCTGGGCCACGATTGACCGAACCGCGAACAGCTTGTCCAAGTCGATGCCGGTCTCGATCCCCATGGCGTCGAGCATGAAGACGAGGTCCTCGGTCACGATATTCCCGCTCGCGCCCGGTGCGAAGGGGCAGCCGCCGAGCCCCCCGAGCGAGGCATCGAGCGTGTCGAGCCCGGCCTCGAGCGCCGCGAGCGCGTTGGCGAGGCCTAGGCCGCGCGTGTTGTGCAAGTGGATGCCGGTCAGCGCCCGCTCTCCCACGACGCCGCGCACCAGCCCGATCAGCCGCTTGACCGCGGCGGGATCGGCATAACCGGTCGTGTCCGAGAGGCCGACTTCATCGCAGCCGGCGGCCATCAGTTGCTCGGCGCAGCGCAGGATCGTGGCGTCCGGCACCCGGCCTTCGATCGTGCAGCCGAACGCGGTCGACAAGCTTCCCTCGAAGTGGGGACGGCGCTCGCGCGGCAGTTCCGCGATCATGTCGGCGATGCAGCGGGCCTCGCCGATCACTTGCTCGTGCGTGCGGTTGAGGTTGCGCAGGGAGTGGGTTTCCGAGACCGAGAGCGGCAGCGTCAGCTTGTGCGCGCCCGCCTCGATCGCGTTGGCCGCACCGCGGACATTCGGGACCAAGACGGCGACCGTCAGGCCCGGGATCGTGCAGGCGTAGCGGACGATTTCCGCCGTGTCGGCAAGCTGGGGCAGCAGCTTGGCCGGCACGAAGCTTCCCACCTCGACCTCGCGCACGCCGGCGGCCGCTTCCGCCGCGATCCAGGCTTTCTTGGCCTCGGTCGGCATCACTGTGGATACGTTCTGCAGACCGTCGCGCGGACCCACTTCGCTGATCAGTACGGACACTCGCGACATTCCCTCTTGGCTTATTTGTTATGAATATATATCAAATGGGCTGGGCATGTCCAGCCATTCGGAGAACATGATGTCGGACCGCGCGCTCCCGTTGGCGGGGCTCAAAGTCGTTGAATTCACGCACATGGTGATGGGGCCGGCGATCGGCGTCATCCTTGGCGACCTGGGTGCGGACGTGACTCGCATCGAGCCGCCGGGCGGCGATCGCACGCGCAACCTGCTGGGTTCGGGCGCGGGCTACTTCCCGATGTACAACCGCAACAAGGACAGCGTCTTCCTGGACTTGAAGGACGGCGACGACTTCGCCCGCGCGCTCGCGCTGTGCGCCGATGCGGACATCGTCATCGAGAACTTCCGGCCGGGCACGCTCGACCGCCTCGGCCTGTCCTACGAAGCGCTGAGCGCGCGGAACCCGCGGTTGATCTACTGCTCGGCCAAGGGCTTCCTGAACGGCCCCTACGAGAACCGCGCCGCGCTCGACGAAGTGACGCAGATGATGGGCGGCCTTGCCTACATGACGGGCCCTCCGGGGCGTCCGCTGCGCGCCGGGGCCTCGGTGATCGACGTGACCGGCGGCATGTTCGGCGTGATCGGCATCCTCGCCGCGCTGGAGCGCCGTCACCGCGACGGCGGGGGCGCGCATGTGCAATGCGCGCTGTTCGAGACGACCGCGTTTCTCGTGGGCCAGCACATGGCGCAAAAGGCGGTGACCGGCTCGCCCGCCGCGCCGATGCCCGTGCGTGTCTCGGCCTGGGCCATCTACGATGTGTTCGAGACCGCGCGCGAGGGCGAGCAGGTCTTCATCGGCGTGGTCAGCGACGCGCAATGGCGGGCGTTCTGCGGCGAGTTCGGGCTGGATGCGTTGCTCGGCGATCCCGCGCTGGCGACCAACAACGGCCGGGTCGAGGCGCGCGACAGCTTCCTTCCGCGCATCCGCGCGATGATCGCGGCGATGGACCGCGCCGACCTGCTGCCCCGCCTCGAGCGCATCGGTTTGCCGTTCGCGCAGATCGCGCGGCCCGAGGACTTGTTCGACGATCCGCAGCTCGCCGCCGGGGGGCTGGTCGAAGTGACGTTGCCCTCGGGCGACAAGACCCGGCTTCCGGCGCTGCCGCTCACCTTCGAGGGCGAACGGATGCCGCTGCGCCGCGACCTCGCGAGCGTGGCGGAAGGTTGAGCACTGTGTTGATCTGCCAGACGGGTATCCAATTCCAATGACCGAGGCGATAGCCCGAAGCCCGCGAACGTTGTTCGCCAAGATCTGGGACCGGCACTGCATCGCCGAGAGCGGCGCGAGCGCGCTGGTGGCTCTCGACCGGATCTGGCTGCACGAGCGGACCGGCGGGGTCGCGCTGGCGGAGCTCGATCGGGCAGGGCGGGCCGTGTGCGAGCCCGCGCATGTCTTCGTCACCATGGACCATGTCGTCGACACGTTCCCGGGCCGCGACGACGACACGCTGATGCCGACCGGCCGGGACTTCATCCGCACCACCCGCGATGCGGCGCGCCGGGCGGGGCTGACGCTGTTCGACATCGGCGACGAGCGGCAAGGGATCGTGCATACCATCTCGGTCGAGCAGGGCGTCGCGCTGCCCGGCGTCACGCTCGTCTGCCCCGACAGCCACACCTCGACGCAAGGCGCGCTCGGCTGCCTCGCCTGGGGGATCGGCTCGACCGAGGCGGAGCATGCGCTGGCGACGATGACGCTGCGGCTCGAGCGTCCGCGCGCCATGCGGATCGTCGTGGACGGCACGCTTGCCCAGGGCGTGTTTGCCAAGGACCTGGCGCTGTACCTGGTCCGCGAGCTCGGCTCGGCCGGCGCCAAGGGACATGTGGTGGAGTTCGCCGGCAGCGCCATCGCGGCGCTCTCGCTCGAGGGCCGCATGACCTTGTGCAACATGGCGGCCGAACTCGGCGCCTTTTCGGCCCTGATCGCGCCCGACGAGAAGGTCTTCGCCTACTTGCTGGGAAGGCCCTTCGCTCCGGCGGGCGAGCGATGGGACCAGGCGCTGGCGGATTGGCGCGCGCTCGCGAGCGACCCCGGTGCGCGCTTCGACGCCGAATACCGGTTCGATGCGAGCGCGGTCTCGCCGATGATCAGCTGGGGGACCAATCCCGAGCAGTCGGCTCCGCTCGATGCCCTCGCCAGCGTCCCTGCGGGCATGCCCCAGCGCGTGCGCGACTACATGGGCCTGGAAGGCGCCGCGAGCGTCTCCGGGCTGCCGATCGACGCCGCCTTCATCGGTTCGTGCACCAACGCGCGGATCGAGGATTTGCGCGAAGCGGCCGCCGTCCTGCGCGGCCGCAAGGTCGCGCCCGACGTGCGGGCGATCTGCGTGCCCAGCTCGGGACAAGTGAAGGCCCGCGCCGAAGCGGAAGGCCTCGACCGCGTGTTCGTCGAGGCTGGCTTCGAGTGGCGCGAGCCGGGCTGTTCGATGTGCTTCTTCGTGGGTGGCGAGAGCTTCGGCCCCTCGCAGCGCGTGGTCTCCTCCACCAACCGCAATTTCGAGAACCGCCAGGGCCCGGGCACGCGCACGCACATCGCATCGCCCGCGACCGTGGCCGCATCGGCCGTGCTCGGCCGCATCGCCGGCGTCGGCGAGTTGTCCCCGATGAAAGGAGTCGCGGCATGAAGGCCTTCGTCACGGCGCGCGGCTTGCCGGTTCCCCTGATCGAGGACAACGTCGATACCGACGTGATCATCCCCTCGCGTGAGATCCGTTCGGTCGGCAAGGAGGGGCTGGCGGATGGCCTGTTCGCAGGGCGCCGCTATCGCGGGGGGCGCGAGCCCGAGCCAGGCTTCGTGCTGAACGATCCGCGCTATGCGGGTTCGCCGATCCTGCTGGGCGGCGCCAACTTCGGGTGCGGCTCAAGCCGCGAGGCTGCCGTCTGGGCGCTCAGGGAGTACGGCTTCCGGGTCGTCGTCGCCCCCTCGTTCAATCCGATCTTCAAGCGCAACTGCGTCCGCAACTTCCTTCTGCCCGCGACAGCCGATGCCGCGGCGATCGCGGCTTGCGGCGACGCCGTGACGGTCGATCTCGCCGCGCGGTCGATCACGGCGCAAGGCGGTCAGGCATGGTCCTTCACGATCGAAGACGACGCGGCCGAGATGCTCCTGACCGGGCGCGACGAGATCGATTTCACGCTCGTCGAGGCCGATCGCATCGAGGCGTGGCGCGAGGGCGACCGACGCGCACGGCCCTGGGCCTATCTGACGGGCGCGTCCGGCTGAGCGGCACTATCGGCCGGCGGCTGTGGCGACGCGTGCCGTTGATCTAAGGCTGGATCGCGCGCTTGCTGCACGCCCGGGGCGGGGCCGCCGCGCCCCGCCAATCTGGGCCGTCACACGATTTCGGCGGCGCGCTCCAGGCTCTTGAACATGGCCTGCTCGAGAATGTAGGCGTGGCGCCGCGCGGGGTCGCGTTCGAGCGCGGCCAGCAGCGCTTCGCGGCTGGAAGCGGTATCCTCGAACGCCTTCTTGTTGGCGATCGTCTGCGCCTGGACGAACTCGCGCGTCACGGTGCGGCGCTGGCGATCGTAGAGGTCGAGCTCGGCATCGGCGTCCGCGCCTTCCAGTATCACGCGCGAGAGCTTGTCGGCCAGGTTCACGGCGTCGTGGATGCCCGAGTTCATGCCGAAGCCGCCAAGCGGGTTGTTGAGATGGGCGGAATCGCCCGCCAGCAGCACGCGGCCCCGGCGGAACGAGGTCGCAACCCGCTGGTGCACCCGATAGCGCGTGCGGTGCGTCGTCTCGATCGGCACGTTGGCGCCGAGCAGTTCGGAGAAGACCGCGTCCTTGCGCTCCTCGCTGGTGACGTCTTCGTCGCTCAGGCTGTCCTTGACCGGCACCAATACGCGCCACTGTTCGGGCACGCGCAGCAGCACGCACCACGTCGGATCGCCCACCACGTAGTTCACTTCCTTGAGCCAGGGCAGGTGCTGCTCGATCGGATAGTGCGTCGAAAGCGTCAGGAAGGTCTCGGGATAGGTGAAGCCGTCGAAGCCGATGCCGAGCCACTTGCGCACGGTGGAATTGCCGCCATCCGCGCCGATCAGGTAGTCGGCCTGGTACAAGCGGATGTCGAACGGCGTCTCGACCGAGACCTGCACGCTGTTCGCGCCTTGCTCGATGCGCGCGATGCGATGCGAGAACAGCACCTCGGCGTTCGGCATCTCGGCGAGCCGGGCGGCGATCAGCCGCGTCAGCTTGAACTGCTCGCACTGCAGGCGATAGGCGAACGGGGTGACGTCGCCAATCTCGCTCATGTCGAGCGAATAGTGCCGCCCGGTGGTGCGGTTCGCGTATTGATAGACCGGCGCGCGCAGGCCCTGTTCCTCCAGGGCGGCGCGCAGGCCGAGCGTCTCCAGCATCTCGAGCGTGGGCGGATGCAGCGTCGATGCGCGCATGTCCTCCAGGCAAGTGGGCGCCTCCTCTAGGACGCGCACCGAAATGCCCTGCAATGCCAGCGCGTAGGCGGCGACCATGCCTGCCGGGCCCCCGCCCGCCACAAGCACTTGCGATCGCGATTGGTCGATAGTGGTCTGCAATCTAGCCCCCAGCTCAGTCATCATCCATCCTTCCCGACCCTTTCCGCGAGAGGCGCGCCCTTGTGCCCGGAAGCTCTCCTGTGTCCGGAAGCTCTGGCGGCGCGGCAGGCCCGATCGTTCGGTTCGTCTTGGGAAAAATTACCTTGTCGGACCGACTGATAGGCAATCGGCCCGGCAGGTAATGAGACGATCGGATTGCTGACCGCGCTGCGAACACTCGCCCCGGTTGCGGCGCGGCCTCATGACCGCTGTGCAAGAAGGCGGCACGCCAACGATGGAGATCCCGATGCACCTCGAGCCGGAGCCACAGAACGCCAAGATCGCGGCGCTGCTTTCCCAGCCTTACCAAGGCCGCATGCTGATCGGCGGCGCGTGGGTCGAGGCGGAAGGCGGCGCGACGCTGGATTCGCTCGATCCGGTGTCCGGCAAGGTCGTCGGCCTGGTGCCCGATGCGAGCGCGGCCGACATCGACCGGGCGGTCGCCGCGGCCAGGGCGGCGCAGCCGGGCTGGGCGGCAACGCCGCCGGCCGAACGCGCGCGCATCCTCTGGAAGATCGCCGACGTGATCGAAGCGAACATCGACGAGCTCTCGGAGCTGGAGGCGCTCGACCAGGGCAAGCCGCTCTACGTCGCGCGCTGGGCCGAGATACCGGGCGCGGTGGGCCAGTTCCGCTTCTTCGCGGGCCAGGCGATGGCCATCGAGGGGAGCACCATCACCCCCTCGATCACTTATCAGCCGCCCGGCAAGCAGATGCGCGCCTGGACCTTGCGCGAGCCGGTCGGGGTCGTCGCCGCGATCGTTCCCTGGAACTCGCCGGTGGTGCTGACGGCGATGAAGCTGGCGCCCGCGTTCGCGGCCGGCTGCGCGGTCGTGCTCAAGCCCGCCGAAGACACCTCGCTCACCGCGATGCGGCTGGGCGAGCTGATCGAGGAGGCGGGCCTTCCCGCCGGCGTGCTCAATGTCGTCACCGGCCGGGGCGCCACCGCCGGCTCGGCGCTGGCCGCGCATCCCGGTGTCGACAAGGTCGCCTTCACCGGAAGCACCGCGACGGGGCGGGCGATCCTCGATGCCTCGAAGGGCAACCTGAAGCGCGTCTCGCTGGAGCTCGGCGGCAAGTCGCCGGTGATCCTGATGGGCGATGCGGACCTGGATCTCGCGATCGGCGGCGCGGCCAACGCGATCTTCTTCAACGCCGGACAAGTCTGCGTGGCCGGATCGCGCGCCTATGTCCACAGCTCGATCTACGACAGGGTGATCGAGGGTCTCGCCAGCTATGCCGGCGGCATTGCGCTCGGCCATGGGCTGAATGCCAGGACGCAGATGGGGCCCCTGGTCTCGGCGCGGCAGGCCGAGCGGGTGGACCGGTTCATCGCCGGCGCGCGCGGCGAAGGCGCCGAGATCGTCGCGGGGGGCGAGCGGCTCGGACCCAACGGCACGTTCATCACCCCCACCGTGATCGCCGGGGTCAAGCCCGGGATGGAGATCGTGCGCGAGGAAGTGTTCGGGCCGGTGCTCGCCGTGCAGAGGTTCGACGATGCCGAGGAGGTCGTCGCGGCCGCGAACGACAGCGTCTATGGCCTGGCCGCCAGCGTCTGGACCGAGTCCCTATCGGCCGCGCACCGCCTTTCGTCCCGGATCAAGGCCGGCACGGTGTGGATCAACTGCCATTCGATGTACGATGCCAGCCTGCCGATCGGAGGCATGAAGCAATCGGGCTACGGCCGCGATTCGGGCCGCGAGGCGCTGGAGAACTACCTCGAGACCAAGACCGTTTGCGCGGTCGTGTAAGGGCTGGCGTCTCGTTAATACGTGAGGATCAGCGTCATCCCGAGCTCGGCCCGGATGACGCCATCATGATTATCCGAACAGCGGAGACTCAGCTCCGCCGGTTCATTATGATCTGCCGCAACCCCTTATAACCCAGGTCGCCATCAAGGAGGTCGCTCCATGCTCAACACATTCCAGCAGCAATTCCACGGAATGCTCCCGGTGCCCACGCCCGAGGAGGCTTCCCGCCAGGAGTTCGCCAAGAGCCTGAAGCACTTCGTCCAGCAGGGCATGCTGCCCGGCCTGGGACCGATCTTCCAGGGGCGGGCCGCGCCCAAGTTCGAGAAGGAGACGGGCCGCGCGCCGGCGGATCGCCACGACATCCGCAAGGCAATGGTGCCCGACAACTACTTCCGCCACTACGCCGCGCTGAACCGGATCAGCCAAGAACTCCTATGGGACTCGGTGATCGACAGCGTCGAGCGCGATGCCGACAACCTCGAAGGCGTCGCCGCGCAGATGTCCGGGCGGAACAAGGGCGAGCTCCGTATCCCCGAGACCTTCGAGGTGCCCCGCTACGTCAGCGCGCTCGACATCCACTGCATGCCCGGAGGCTATGCGGGCGACGGCGAGACGGCGAGCCAGGTGCTGCCCGGCGTGCTCTACGATCGCGGCGTCTACATCTACTCGATGGGCTACACCGGCCCCTACAACGACGACATGGGCCGCTCGGTGGTGAACTATCTCAAGCGCAACATGCCCGAGTTCAAGCCCAGGCGCATTCTCGACATGGGCTGCACCGTCGGCCACTCGACGCTGCCCTACAAGGAGCTGTTCCCGGAGGCCGAGGTGTGGGGCATCGATGTCGGCGGGCCGATGATCCGCTATGCCCACGCGCGTGCCGGGGCGATGGGCCTCGACGTCAACTTCGCGCAGATGAACGCGGAGAACACCGAGTTCGAGGACGGCTACTTCGACCTCGTCGTCAGCCACATCCTGCTGCACGAGACCAGCGGCAAGGCCATGCCTCGGATCGTCGAGGAGTGCTTCCGCGTGCTGCGCCCGGGCGGCTTCATGATCCATGCCGATCTGCCGCCGTTCGACCTCATGGACCCGTTCACCCAGTTCATCCTCGACAACGAGACTTACTACAACAACGAGCCGTTCTGGGGCGCCATGCGCGAGCTCGACCAGGTCGGCATCGCCAAGGCCGCCGGGTTCGATCCGGCGTCGATCCGCTTCGACACCGCGCCGATGGCCGTGATGGAATACGCGGGCGCGGGCTACACCGAGGAGTCGGCCGCGGATGTCGCCGAGCGCGAGTTCACCGCCGGCGAGTTCGCGCCCGGTGGCGGCTGGGAAGTGCTGATCGCCCAAAAGCCCGAAATTCAGCCTGCTGCCAACACGGACGCCTGACCGATGAAGCGTGATGCCCGGGGCAAGCGCCCCACGTTCTACCAGGATCCCGCGCTCGACCAGATGATGTCGATGATCATGGTGCTGGCCGGCGAAGTGTCGGTGCTGGCCGACCAGCTCGATGCCACGCACCGCGTGCTCGCCAGCCACGGTATCGACGCGGCGATCGAGATCGCGGCGCTGCAGCTCGACGACGAGGCGCTGCAGCAGCGCGAGGCCCGGCGCCAGGCGATGCTGGAGCGCATGTTCTATCTCGTGCGCAAGGAGGCGTCCGAGGCTGCCGCCAAGGAGACGACCGAAGGCTATATCGCCACGCTGGACGAGATCGCGCAGGCATGAGCACCCAGCGATGATCGAGCCGCAGGACTGGCAGGCACAGCTCGCGCGGGTGGTGGGTGGCGACGGTCTCGTGGTCGAGGCCGGGCGCATCGCCGCATTCGCGACCGACGTCTACCGCGCCCAGGCGATGCCGGCCGCCGTGGTGCGGCCCGGCAGCGTCGAGGAACTCCAGTCGGCGATCCGCATCCTCGCGCAGCATCGGCTGGCGTATACCGTGCGCGGCGGCGGGGCTTCCTATACCGATGGCTACAACAGCACGGACCCGGCGCATCTGCTGATCGACCTCGGCCGGCTGGACCGCATCGTCGAGATCGACGAGTATGGCGGCTTCATCACTGTGGAGGCGGGCGTCACCTGGGCGCAGATGTCCGACGCGCTGGCGGCGAAGGGCTTCCGCACGCCATTTCGGGGCCCGTTTTCCGGACTGGCGGCCACGGTCGCCGGCTCGATGTCGCAGAACGCGATCAGCCACGGTTCGGGCGCCTACGGCATCTCGGCCGAGTCCGCACTGTCGTTCGACGTCGTGCTGGCGGACGGTACCCTGCTGCGGACCGGCTCGGCAGCGGCCGGCCTCAAGCCGTTCGCGCGGCATTTCGGGCCCGATCTCACCGGGCTGTTTACCGGCGATTGCGGCGCCTACGGGATCAAGGCGCGCGTGACGCTGCCGATCATCCGCAACCGTCCCGCTCACCGCGTGGTGTCGTTCGCCTTCGCCGAGTTCGCCCAGATGCACGAGTCGATGCGGCGCATCGCCATCGAGCGCATCGAGGATTCGCATTTCTCGCTCGATGCCGCGCTTTCGCAAGGCCAGATCGCCCGGCAGGACCGGGCCGGCAATACGATCGGCATGGCGCTTTCGATCCTGCGCAGCTCGCCCTCGCTTGTCGCCGGCCTGAAGCAGGTCGCCGCCGCCGGAGCGCTTGCGCGCCGCCAGATCGGCCGCTCCGCGTTCATGACCCACTACATCGTCGAGGGCTTCGACGATGCCGAGGCGAAGGCGCGGTTGCATCGCGTGCGCCAGTTGAACGAGGGGCTGGGGCGTGAGATCGCGGCGACGGTGCCGGCAGTGGTGCGCGGCATGCCGTTCGCGCCGCTCTACAACACGCTCGGCCCCGGCGGCGAGCGCTGGGTGCCGCTGCACGGCATCTTCGCCCACGCCGACGTCGTGCCGTTCCACCAGGCCCTGCAGCACTTCTATTTCGAGCGCGCGAGCGAGATGAAGCATCATGGCGTCTGGGGCGGGGGCATGTACTCGACCGTGGGGACCAGCGGCTTCCTCTACGAGATCGCGCTCTATTGGCCCGATGAGCAGACGCCCTACCATCGCGAGCATGTGCCCGCGGACTACCTGGCGCAGCTGCCGACCTTTCCCGCCAATCCCGAGGCGCGCGACTATGTGCACCGGCTCAAGGGCGAACTGATCGAACTCTACGATCGACATGGCGCGGTGCACTTCCAGCTTGGCCGGGCCTACCCGTACGCGGCGCGGCTCGAAGAGCCGGCGGTGCGCTTGGCGCAGGCGATCAAGGGCGCGCTCGACCCGCACATGCTGGGCGCACCGGGGCTCCTGGGGCTTTAACCGGTCGAGCGACGGTCGCGGACGAGGCGAAGCGGCGTCCATCCGCCACGAAATCGGGCGCGACGCCTTGCGGCGCGGGAACCGCTCGTTAAGGAATGGCCGCAGATGTCGCCGTTCCCATCCCCTGCCGCGGGCCTGCTCGATGGCGCCGTGCACCGCTTTGCGCTGCGCGTGTACTATGAGGACACGGACGCGGGCGGGATCGTCTACCATGCCAATTACTTGCGCTGGTTCGAACGCGCGCGATCCGACCTGCTCGAGCGGCTCGGCATCGACCAGCAGGCGGCGATGGTCGCGGGCGAGGGGACTTATGCCGTCGCCGAGGTCTCGATCCGCTACCTCGCGCCGGCGCGCCTGGGCGACACGGTGAACATCGAGACATCCGCGGTACAGGTTGGTCGTGCCAGCTGTACGCTGCGCCAGAGTGCCTGGCGTGGCGAGACCAGACTGGCCGAGGCGACCGTCAGGGTCGGCTTCGTCGGCCCCGATGGCCGGCCGCGCCGGCAACCCGCCGCGTGGCAGGAGGCGTTCGCACAGGTCGCATCGGCTCAGGTCCCATCAGGACAAGAAGGACAGAAATGACACTCGAATTGCTCATGGCGTCCGTCAGCGCGGCCGGTGAGACGCCGACGCGGCTCAATCCGGTCAAGTTGTTCCTCGATGCCGACATCGTCGTGCAGGTGGTCATGGCCGGGCTGCTGCTGGCGAGCGTGTGGACCTGGACGATCATCATCTCGTTCTCGCTGCGCATGGCGTCGGTGAGCCGCCGCTGCAACTCCTACGAGCGCGGCTTCTGGGAGGCGGAGAACTTCGACGTCTACCAGCGCGAGCAGCGGCGGGGCGAAGTGCCGCTGGGCAAAGTCGCGGGCGCCGGTCTCGCCGAGTTCAAGCGCAACGCGGCGCGCGCGACCGATCCCGAAGGCGCGCGCCAGCGGATCGGCCTCGTGATGAATTCGGCGGTGGGCGAGGAGGCGGACAAGCTTTCCGACCGGCTGAACTTCCTGGCGACCGTGGGCTCGGTCGCGCCGTTCGTGGGCCTGTTCGGCACCGTGTGGGGCATCATGAACAGCTTCTTCCAGATCGGGCAGGAGCAGAACTCGTCGCTCGCGGTCGTCGCGCCGGGCATTTCCGAAGCGCTGTTCGCGACCGCGATCGGCTTGTTCGCGGCGATCCCGGCAGTTATCGCCTACAACCGCTTCTCGCACCGGGTTAACGGGTTCGAGGCGCGCTCGCAGCGCTTCGCCGACAAGCTCCACGCCGCGCTGACGCGCCAGCTCGAGCAGCGCTGATGGCGATGGGTGTCTCCGGAGGCGGCGGACGCCGGGGCCGTCGCGGGCGCGGCGGCCGGGCGCCGATGGCCGAGATCAACGTGACGCCGCTGGTCGACGTCATGCTGGTGCTGCTGATCATCTTCATGGTCACCGCACCGCTGCTCAAGGCGGCGGTTCCGGTGGAGCTGCCCGACAGCCGCGCCAAGGCCATGGCCGAGGAGGCCAAGCAAGTGACGCTGACGATCCAGCGCGACGGCACCGTCTACCTGGAAGACCAGGCGCTTGCGCCGGGCGAGCTGGCCGATCGGCTCGACGCGATCCCGGCCGGCGACGACGGCAAGAAGCCGCTCGTCACGCTGCGGGCCGACAAGGCGCTCGACTACGGCACGGTGACACGCGTGATGGGCGAGCTCAACCACGCCGGCTTCACGTCGATCTCGCTGGTGACGGGCGTCAGCGGCGGTTCAGGCGCATGAGGATAGCCCGGCGATAATGGCTCTGGCGCTGCGCAAGGAGGAAGGCCTCGGCCTCGCGGTGGCGATCGCCGCGCACGCCGCGCTTGTCGCCGTGCTGCTGCTGCGTCCGCACGCCGCGCCGGTGGTGCCCCCGCCCGAGCGCATCACCGTGACCATCAGCGACGAGGTCGCGCCGACTTCGACGTCGCCGCAGCCCAGGAGCGAGGCCGCGTCCTCGGTCGCGCCGGAGCTGGGCGAACCGCAGCAGGAGCAGGCCGAGCCCAGCCCTCCCGAGCCGGAAGCCGCACCCGCGCCACCCGAGCCGGCCCCGCCGAAGCCGACTCCGCCCCGACCGACGCCGCCCAAGGTCGAGCAGCCGACGCCGCGCCCCGAGCCCAAGAAAGTCGAGCAGCCGACGCCGCGTCCGGTGCCCAAGCCCGTGGCGAGGCCCAAGCCGCAGACGCCGACCGTCACCAAGCCGGCTCCGCGCCCGGTGGAGCGGCCCCAGGCCAAGCCGCAAGCCAGGCCTCAGCCGGCTGCGAAGCCGCAGGCGCAACCGCGCCCGTCGTCGCAGTCCTCGGCCTCCCGGCCGAGCGCAAAGCCATCCAGCCAGACGGGCGCGCGTCCCGCCTCGGCCAAGGGCCCGGCCAAGCCGGTGACCAAGCCCGGCGGCAGCCGCATCGGCTCGGACTTCCTGGCGGGCGTCACCGGGGGCCAGTCCGCCAACCACGCGCCCGCCGCGCAGCCGGCGGCGACGATCGGCCCGGCGGTCAAGGCATCGCTGGCGAGCGCGATCTCGCGTCAGCTCAAGCCCAAGTGGCAGGCGCCGCAAGGTCCGGGCGCCGAGGAGCTGGTGACGATCCTGTCGTTCAATCTCAATCGCGACGGCTCGCTCGCCGGCACGCCGCAAGTGGTGCGCCAGCTCGGCATCGACGATCTCAACCGCAACCAGGCCGCACGCCATGCCGAACAGGCGGTGCGTGCGGTTCAGCTTGCGGCTCCCTTCGACCTGCCTAAGGAATACTACGACGCCTGGAAGCGCGTCTCGGCGTTCCGTTTCGACAAGAGGCTCTCGCAATGACGTTCCGCCGCCTGATCCTTGCCATGCTGTTCGCCACCGCCGCGAGCCCGATCGCGGCGCAGGACGTGCCTGCTCCGGCGCCCCAGGCGACCCCGGCCGGCGACCAGACCGACGATGGCGGCCTGACCGGCAGCGTTTCGGACGAGAACGAGTGGCAAGACCTCGGCATCGCCATCACCACCTTCGCCACCGATCGCGACGTGCCCACGCAGACCAACGCCGGCTCGACCGCGCAGCTCGGCCAAGCCATCAGCCAGGTGATCGCCTCCGACCTCAAGAACAACGGCCTGTTCAAGCCCAGCGGGCCCGGCGGGCTACCGCAGCCGAGCCTGCCGCAAGTGCAGATGCCCGACTACCCGACGTGGAAGGGCATGGGCACCGACATGCTGGTGCAGGGCTTCGTCAAGGCCGGAGCCGACGGACAGCTGACGGTCGGCTGCTACCTCTACGACGTCGCGCTCTCGCGGCAGCTGACGAAGGCGGGCTGGGTTTTCTCGGCCAGCGACTGGCGGCGCGCGGCGCACAAATGCTCGGACCTCGTATACTCGCGGCTTTCCGGCGAGAGCCCGTTCTTCGATTCCAAGATCGCCTACATCGCCGAGACCGGTCCCAAGGACCACCGCATGAAGCGGCTGGCGATCATGGATTCGGACGGCGCCAACCATCGCTACCTCACCAGCGGCCAGGCGATGGCGCTTACCCCGCGCTATTCGCCCGACTACTCGAAGATCCTCTACTTGTCGTACCTGAACGGCCAGCCGAGCATCTACGTCTACGACTTGGCGACCGACACCCAGAAGCTGATCGCGCGCACCGGCAACCCGACCTTCGCGCCGCGCTGGTCGCCTGACGGCAAGTGGGTGCTCTATTCGATGGCCAAGAGCGGCACGACCGACATCTACCGCATCTCCTCGGCCGGGGGCGGCACGCCGCAGCAGCTGACGCAAGGGCCGGGCATCAACATCGGCGGCAGCTATTCGCCCGACGGCAGCCAGATCGTGTTCGAGAGCGACCGTTCGGGCAGCCAGCAGGTCTACGTGATGAACGCGGACGGCTCCAACCAGCGGCGCATCAGCTTCTTCGGCGGCCGCGCGGCCACGCCGGAGTGGAGCCCGCGCGGCGACCAGATCGCCTTTACCCACATCGTTGGCAACTTGCGCGTCGCGGTGATGAGCCCCAGCGGCGGCGGCCTGCGTTACCTGACCGACAGCTGGCAGGACGAGGCGCCGACATGGTCGCCCAACGGCCGCATCGTCCAGTTCTTCCGCACCGCCAAGGGATCGGGCCAGGCCTCGATCTGGCAAGTCGATCTGACCGGGCGCAACGAGCGGCGCCTGCCGACGCCGGTGGGCGCGTCCGACCCGGCGTGGGGGCCGATCCGCCCCTGACGGCATGACACGCATATAGGGCGCGCATATTAAGCCAGCATACAGCGGCGCGCCTTTCTGTTAACGAGTGAACGCAACCTTCCGCATACCCCAGCCATTCCGATGGCGCTGACCAGGAGATCGCAATGCCCGCCCACGCCAAGCTTGGACCCGCTGTCGTCTTCCTCGCCAGTGCGCTTGCCCTTTCGGCCTGCGCCCACAAGGCGCCTAAGGAGCTTCCGCCCGAGCCGGGCCCGGCGACCAGCACCGATACCGGGCAGATGGGCGGCACGGTCGTGCCCGGCAGCCAGGCCGACTTCGTGCAGATCATGGCCGGAGCGGACACGATCTACTTCGACACCGACAAGTACAACATCGACTCCACCGACCAGGTGGCGCTCGCCAAGCAAGCGCAGTGGCTGCAGCGCTATCCCGCCAAGCGCGCGACGATCGAGGGTCACGCCGACGAGCGCGGCACGCGCGAATACAACCTGGCCCTCGGCGAGCGGCGGGCCAACGCGGCGAAGAACTACCTGCTCAGCCTGGGCATCGATCCGAGTCGCCTGTCGACCGTCAGCTATGGCAAGGAGCGGCCGATCGCGCTCGGCTCCGACGAGCAGTCCTGGGCGCTGAACCGCCGTGCCGTCACCGTCACTATCGACTGACGCTGGACGACTGTTGTGACGCTCGGGCCCAGTGCCCGGGCGTCACGCCCAGATGGCCACGCCCAGGAGCAAGTAGGCCGTCATCATCAACATCGAGAGTGTTGCCGCAATCGTCAGGCGCTTGCTCATGGTGTCCTCAGTGGGTCGTGGGCCGATATGCTAACCACGGTTAGCGGTTATTGCAACGCAGCAATAAGCGCGTCGCCCTTAACGACGCATGATCGAAGTTCAAGGGTTGCGCCGTCGGCGAGTCGCAGCATATCGGCTTTTCCATGAGTAAGGCGCGCCGTTCGAACGACTGGGGTTTCCCGCGCTGGCGCGGCTACGGCTCCGGCCGTGAGGCGACCAACGTGCGCCTCTGCGACCGCCATGGCTGCACCGATCCCGGCAATTGCCCGGCGCCCAAGTCACCCAACAGCCCGGACCGCTGGTATTTCTGTCAGAAGCATGCCGCCGAATACAACGCGGGCTGGGACTACTTCGCCGGCCTCGATGCCGAGGAAGCGGCCGATCGCGAGAGCAGCGAACGCGCGGAGAGTGCCGGCTTCAAGGAGTCGGCGCATTATGGCTGGGCCAGCTCGGGCGACGGCACCCGCAGCCGCGACGAGATGCGCGCGCTGGAGATGTTCGGGCTCGATCCCGACGCCGAGTTCGACGACGTGAAAAAGGCGTGGCGCGCCAAGGCCAAGGAAGTCCACCCCGACGTGCGCCCCGGCGATGCCGAGGCGGCCAAGGCGTTCGAGGGCTACCGCCTCGCCTACGAAGTGCTTCGCCAGGCGGAAGAGCGGCGCGAGTGGCGGGGGTGAGGGGCTAGGCTTTGGACTGAGAGCCGGCCTGTCGGGTTAGGCCCGGTTGCGGGCAATGAGAACATCGCTAACGGGAGAGGCATGCGTCGCATTGCAGCCCTTCTGGTTCTACTTACGCCGGCATGCAGCGGATTGCGAACGAACGACCCGCTCATGGATGATGTACTGACGCGGGAGAGCAGTTTCTTCTCACGCCTCCCCTGCATAGGCGTAAGCAGCCGTACCCATGTCTTCTTGCCTGATCCACAGGGTCCACCAGCGATGCTGGAGCCACAGAAGATACGAGATCCGGAAGCCCGCCGTGCCGCGGAAGCGATTGCCACAAAGTGGAACGAAGCAGAGAGCACCACGCCTCGCAATATAGGTAAGACGATCAATGGTCGCTGCCCTATCGCCATCGCTCGCCCGGTTCGCTCCGGGAGGTTTGCCTTTGTTACGTTCTCCGGACCGAGTGCAAAGATCGGGGCCTACGTCTATCATCAGACGGGCGGCGTATGGGAGTACCTTGAGGAAGTGAGACTGGGCTTTTGGTGAAAAGCAGGCGTGGCAAGCTACATCTGCTTTCGCCCAATGCCGTTGAAAAAGCGGCCTAAGGAGCGGAGCAGATAGCCGTGATGTTTGCGGACGAGCGGAGCTGCCGGCTCTCAGGCCCTTGCAGGTTGT
>Ga0207681_10000326_pt1 | contig 34311 bp, 33 predicted proteins | sample KBSS53metaG_FD_184324 | JGI IMG/M metagenome (GOLD analysis project Ga0207681, IMG submission 184324) | Switchgrass rhizosphere microbial communities from Kellogg Biological Station, Michigan, USA - KBS S5-3 metaG (SPAdes) (version 2) | ecosystem: Host-associated > Plants > Roots > Rhizosphere... | reverse complement strand
GCCGACGACCGCGCTCGACGTGACGATCCAGGCGCAGATCCTCGCCCTGCTCGACGAGCTGCAGGCGGAGCTGGGGATGGCGCTCCTCTTTATCACCCACGACCTCAACCTGGTGCGCCGCTTCACGCACCGCGTCGGCGTCATGGAGCGCGGCAAGCTGGTCGAGACCGGGCGGACCGCGGCCGTGTTCGCTTCGCCGCAGCACCGCTACACGCAGGCACTGCTCGCCAGCCGGCCGAAGCGAGCCGTCGCAGCCGTCGACGTCGACGCGCCGGTGCTTGTCGAGGCGCGCGAGATCCGCGTCAGCTTCGAGGTCTCGCACGGCGGTTTCCGGCGCCGCCGGTTCGACGCGGTGCGGCGGGCGACGCTCAGCCTGCGCCGCGGCGAGACGCTCGGCATCGTTGGCGAATCGGGATCGGGCAAGACCACGCTCGGCCTGGCGTTGCTCGCGCTGCAGCCGATCGCCGCCGGCGCGGTGACGCTCGACGGCACGCGCATCGACGGCGCCGACCGCGACACGCTGCGCGCGATGCGGCGCCGCATCCAGGTCGTCTTCCAGGATCCTTTCGGCTCGCTCAGCCCGCGCATGACGATCGGCCGCATCGTCGGCGAGGGCCTGGCGCTGCATCGCCCCGAGCTCGGCCGTGCCGAGCGCGATGCGCTGGTCGTGCAGATGCTCGCGGAAGTTGGCCTCGGCGCCGGCTCGGGCCTCGCCGGCGTGCTCGACCGTTATCCGCACGAATTCTCGGGCGGCCAGCGCCAGCGCATCGCGATCGCGCGCGCGGTCATCCTGCGCCCCGAGGTGCTCGTCCTCGACGAGCCGACGTCGGCCCTCGACGTCTCGGTGCAGCGCCAGATGCTCGCGCTGCTCGGCGAGCTGCAGCGGCGCTACGGCATGAGCTACGTGTTCATCAGCCACGACCTCGCCGTCGTCCGGGCGATGTCGCATCGCGTGCTGGTGATGAAGGACGGCGACATCGTCGAGTCGGGCGACGCCGAGGCGCTGTTCGCGGCGCCGCGCGAGCCCTACACGCGCGAGTTGCTCGCCGCCGCGCACCTGGCGTAGGGCCTCTGCCGGCGGCGGCTGCAGGGGCGTCCTCCGGCGTCGGGGCCTCTCCGGCATCGCGGCCGGCGCCGCGATCTCAGCGCGCGGCAGTCCGGCGCGCGCCGATCCGCACCTCGTAGCGGACGTCCTTGGCGGCGTCGCTGAAGCGCAGGGTCGTGCCGTCCCAATCGTAGGCGGCGCTGAACTCGTCGATCTGCATCTGCCCGTGCATCGTCTCGACGTCGAGCTGCGCCGCCTTGAGCGCGAGGCGATAGACGATGTCGGCGACGCGGACGCTGATCCGCGCCGGCGTCACCTCGACCTCGGCGGCACCGCAGGTCGGCGCGGCCTGCGGCCGGGTCGCGACGCACAGCTCGGCGTCGTAGCGGCCGGGCGCGGCGGGCGTCGCGCCGGCGCCGGCCGCCAGCAGCGCCATCAGGGCAGCGCTGCGCCGCATCGCGTGCCTACTTGAGGAGGCCCTCGGCCTTCATCGCCTCCTGCACCGCGGGACGCGCCGCGACCCGGGCCATGAAAGCGCCGAGATTCTTGAAGCCGGAGATGTCGATGCCGACGTGCCTGGCCCAGTTGGTGACGGTGAAGAGGTAGGCGTCGGCGACGCTGAACGCATCGCCGAGCAGGAAGCTCTTGCCCTCGAGCTGCGCGTCGACCCAGCGGTAGCGGTCGACCAGCTTCGCCCTGGCCATCGTCTTGTATTCCTCGGGCACGGCCGGGTTGAAGAGCGGGCTGTAGGTCTTGTGGATCTCGCTGGTCGTGAAGTTGAGCCACTCCTGCAGGCGGGCGCGGGCGAACGTTCCGTTCGCGGGCGCGAGCTTCTTGTCCGGCACCTGGTCGGCGAGGTACTGGACGATCGCCGGCCCTTCGGTGAGGCGCTCGCCGTTGTCGAGCTCGAGCACGGGCACGTAGCCTTTCGGGTTGATCGTGTAGAAATCGGTGCCGTCCTGCAGCTTGTGGGTCTTCGTGCTGGCGAGGACGGGGTCGAACTTGAGGCCCGCCTCGCGCAGGACGATGTGCGGCGAGAGCGAGCAGGCGCCGGGGCTGTAATAGAGCTTCATGGGCTGTGCAGTCGTGGAATGAGGAGCGACTATTACACCCCGCCTGCGGCGCCGCCGCTGTTCGACGCGTTTGAAGGCAGCGTTGCAAGAAGGCGCCGTTGACCTTGCCGCGGTCGTCGCTACATTGATGGCATGAACACCACCACCGCAACCACCTTCGCTTCGCGCACCGTCGAGCGCGTCGTCCGCGGCCAGGCCGCTTCCGACGGGGACGGCGTCAAGCTGACGCGGGTCCTGACCCAGCCGCTGCAGAAGCGCCTCGACCCATTCTTGATGCTCGATGCCTTCGGCAGCGATTCCGCGAGCGACTACGTCGGCGGTTTCCCCGACCATCCGCACCGCGGCTTCGAGACCGTCACGATCATGCTCGAGGGGCGCATGCGCCACCGCGACAGCGTCGGCAACGTCGGCCTGCTCGAGCCGGGCAGCGTCCAGTGGATGACCGCCGGGCGCGGCATCATCCATTCGGAGATGCCGGAGCAGGAGGAAGGCCGCATGGCGGGCTTCCAGCTCTGGGTCAACCTCGCCGCCGCCGACAAGATGACCGCGCCCGCCTACCGCGACATCGCGCCGGACGCGGTGCCGCAGTACACCGACGCCGCCGGCGTGCGCGTTCGCGTCATCGCGGGCGCGAGCCACGGCACGGCGGGCGCGGTGGCACGGCCGAAGACGGAGCCGGTCGTCCTCGACCTGACGCTGCCGCCGGGCAGCACCTTCGACGCCGAGCTGCCGGCGGGGCACAACGCGTTCGCGTATGTCTTCGCCAGGACGCCGGTGCTGATCGGTGGCGCCGGGGCGGCAGCGGTCGAGCCGGACAGGATGGCGATCCTCGCCAACGACGCCGGCAGCGACGGCGTGCGCTTCTCGGTCGCGGCCGAAGCGGCCGAGCCGGCGCGGGTGCTCCTCGTCGCCGGCCAACCGCTCGGCGAGCCGATCGCGCAGTACGGGCCGTTCGTGATGAACACGACCGCGGAGCTGCAGCGCGCGGTGCAGGACTTCCAGCGCGGCGCGCTCACGGGCGCGCTCACGACTTGAGGGGCCGCGCCGCCGCGAGGCGGCACGGTGCGGTGGTAACGTGCGCGCTCGTCGCATCCTTCCAGCGCCCATGCCCCGCACCGTTCTCGAAGAGGCCCGCTTGCATCCGGCGATCCGGGACACCGTCGCCAACTTCAACGCCGACATCGTCCACAACGTCGCCGCGGCGGCGTCGTCGAACCCGGTCCTCGTCGTCGGCATGGCCGGCAACCCGCACGTGCGGCGGGCGAGGAAGCTCCTCGACGCTGCCGGCATCGCCTACCACTACCTCGAGTTCGGCAGCTACTTCGGCGAATGGCGCCGCCGCGGCGCGCTCAAGATGTGGACGGGCTGGCCGACGTTTCCGATGGTGTTCGTCAAGGGCACGCTGATCGGTGGCGCGAGCGACCTCGAGCGCCTCGTGACCGGCGGTGAACTGAAGCGCATCCTGGGCGAATGAGCGCGCCGGCCGACGCGGCTCGCGCGGCGCGCCGGTGCCGATCGGGCGCGGGGCGTCTGCACGCCGCGGCGCCGATCCTGATGGTCGTCGCGCTGGCGTTGAGCGCGACAAGCGCCGGCGCCGCCGGTCCGCCCGCACCCGCAGCGCCGGCCGCGTCGTCGCCGCTTGGCGACTGCCACGTCGCCGGCATCCGCAACGGTGTTCTCTGCGGCACGCTGCTGCGCCCGCTCGACCCGGCGCGTCCGCAAGGTGCCAGCATCCCGATCCGCTACGTCGTCGTGCCGGCGATGGCGCGGCGCAAGTTTCCCGATCCGGTGTTCCTCCTCGCCGGCGGGCCGGGCCAGAGCGCGATCGCCGTCGCCGCCTCGACGATGGCTCTCTTCAGCCGCCTCAACAATCGGCGCGACATCGTTTTCGTCGACCAGCGCGGCACCGGCGCCTCGGCGCCGCTCGTGTGCCCGGACGCCGAGCACGAGTCGCTCGCCGAGCAGGCCGATCCCGACCGCCCATACCGCCTCGCCGTCGAATGCAAGGCGCAACTGCTGAAGCTCCCGTACGTCAAGAGCGAGAGCGACCTCGGGCTGTTCACGACCTCGATCGCGGTCCAGGACCTCGACGCCGTGCGGCGCGAGCTCGGCGCCGAGCGCATCGACCTGGTCGGCGCCTCGTACGGAACGCGGGTGGCGCTCGAGTACCAGCGCCAGTTCCCGAAAGCAGTGCGGCGCAGCGTGCTGGACGGCGTCGCGCCGCCCGACATGGCGCTGCCAGCGAGCTTTTCGTTCGACAACCAGGCCGCGCTCGATGCGCTCGTCGTCGCCTGCGCCGCCGAGCCGGCGTGCGCGCGTGAGCATCCCGATCTGTATCGGCGCTTCGCGGCGCTGCTGCAATCGCTGCCGCGCGCGGTCAAGGCGGCGCATCCGCTGAGCGGGCGCGCTGAGGAGTTCGTTCTGACGCGCGACATGCTGCTCGGTGCGGTGCGTAACGCGCTCTATGTGCCGGCGCTGGCCGCGGCGCTGCCCGAGGCCATCGACACCGCGTCGCGCGGCGAGTTCGCCGGCCTGATCGGCTTGAACTCGACCTTCACGTCGCGCAAGGCGACGCGGCTGGCGACCGGCATGCATCTGTCCGTCGTCTGCGCCGAGGACGTTCCCCGGCTCCCCTTCAACGGCGACCGGCCGGGCGCCTCTTTCGGGGTCGAGTTCGCGCGCTTCTACGAGCGGCTGTGCTCGGCGTGGCCGCGCGGCGACGTGCCGGCGGCGTTCTATGGACTGGTCACGGCGCCGGCGCCGGTGCTTGCGCTGAGCGGCGGCATCGATCCGGCGACGCCGCCGCGCCACGGCGAGCGCGTCGTCCGCGCGCTCGGACCGATGGCGCGCCACGTCGTCGTCGCCAACGCCGGCCACGGCGTGCTCGGCATCGGCTGCGTGCGCGACGTCGTGTTCCGCTTCATCGATGCGAGCGAGGATCGCGACGCGCTCGCCGTCGACGCCGCCTGCGCGGCCGCCGTGCCGCGTCCGCCCGCGTTCCGGCCGATCACGGCCGAGGGCGACGTCGGCTCGAAGCTGGCGCGATGATCGAAGTCCGCGGCCTCGCCAAGTCGTTCGCCGCGCCGGCGCCGAAGCGGGACGGCGGCTGGCGCGCGTGGGCCCGCTCGCGGGGCAAGCCGGCCGTGGCTGCGCTGACGGCGGCGTCGGCTGCGCCACGCATCCACGCCGTCCGCGACGTCAGCTTCGACGCGCCGAACGGCCGCATCACGGGCCTGCTCGGCCCGAACGGCGCCGGCAAGACGACGACGCTGCGCATGCTCGCCGCGCTCATCACCCCCGAGGCCGGGACGATGCGCGTCGACGACATCGACGTCGTCGCGCGGCCGCGCGAGGTGCTGGCGCGGATGGGCGTTCTCTCCGACTCGCGCGGCCTCTATCCGCGCCTGACGGCGCGCGAGAACATCGTCTACTACGGCGCGCTGCACGGCATGGAACGCGAGGCGGCCGACGCGCGCGCGCAGGACCTCGCCCGCATGTTCGACATGACCGCGCTGCTCGACCGGCGTGCCGCCGGCTTCAGCCAGGGCGAGCGGATGAAGACGGCGCTCGTTCGCGCTCTCGTCCACGACCCCGCCAACATCGTCCTCGACGAGCCGACCAACGGCCTCGACGTCCTCGCGACGCGCGCTTTGCGCGAGAGCCTGCGCTGGCTGCGCTCGCCCGAAGGCGGCGCCAAGTGCATCGTCTTCTCGACCCACATCATGCAGGAGGTCGAGCGCCTGTGCGACCGCGTCGTCGTCGTCGCGCACGGCCGCACGGTCGCCACGGGCACGGTATCCGAGTTGCTCGCCGAGACCGACGAACGCGACTTCGAGGAGGCCTTCGTCAAGCTCGCGTTCGTCCCCGAGCGCGCCGCCGCAGGGGCTGCGACGTGAAGCGATCGCTCGCCGCGGTCTGGGTCGTCCTGCGCAAGGAGCTGAGCGATGCCCTGCGCGATCGACGCACGCTCGCCACCGTGCTGGTTTCGTCGGTGCTGATGGGACCGCTCGTCCTGCTCGCGATCTCCGGCCTCGTCGCGTCGCTCGAATCGCGCGCCGAGCAGCGCGAGGTCTACATCGCCGGCGTCGCCAACGCGCCGACCTTGCGCAACTTCCTCGAGCGCCAGACCTACGTCGTCAAGGAAGCGCCGGCCGACTTCGAGGCGCGGCTGCGCCGCTCGACGTTCAGCGATCCGGTGGTCGTGGTGCCGGCCGATTTCGAGGCGGCGCTGGTGCGCGGCGACGTGCCGGTGGTCGAGATCGTCTCCGACAGCGCGAACCAGCGCTCGGAGGCGAGCACCGCTCGAATCGAGCGCCTGCTCGGCGGCTTCAGTCGCGAGCGCGCGTTGCTCGGCCTCGCGCTGCGCGGCGTCTCGGCGCAGCTCCTCGAGCCGATGCAGATCGAGGACCGCGACCTGGCCAGCACGCAGACGCGGGCGACGCGGATCACGGGGATGCTTCCCTACTTCGTGATGATGGCGGTGCTCTACGGCGCGCTCACCGCCGCGCTCGACACCACGGCCGGCGAGCGCGAGCGCGGCTCGCTCGAGCCGCTGCTGATGAACCCGACCGAGCGCTGGGCGCTGGTCGCCGGCAAGTGGGGCGCGGTCGCGTGCGTGAGCGTCCTGATCGCCATCCTCAGCTGCTTCAGCTTTCTTCCGGGCCAGTGGGTGCTGCGCAGCGACACGCTCGCGGCGATGTTCCAGTACGGGCCGCGCGAGGCGGCGCTGTTCATCGTCATCCTGCTGCCGCTCGCCGCCGCGCTCGCCGCAGTGCTGATGGCGGTGGCGATCCGCAGCCGGTCGTTCAAGGAAGCGCAGGCGAGCTCGACGATCGTCGTCCTGGCGGTTTCGCTGCTGCCGCTCGTCAACGTCTTCGACCTCGGCGGCGAGGCGCCGTGGCACCTGTGGGCACCGGCGCTGGCGCAGAACACGCTGATGACGCGCGTGCTGAAGGGCGAGGCGCTCGGTCTCGAGCAGGTGCTGATCCCGCTCGGGGTGTGCATCGCCCTGACGGCGATCGGGGTCTGGTACGTCGCGCGCGAGCTGCACCTCGCGGCGGTGAAATGAGCGAGCAAGGCGCGGCCCGAGCGCCGGGCGAGTGGCAGGCGCCGGTCTGGCGCTTCGCGCCGTTCGATTCGCTCACCGTGCGCGAGCTGCAGTCGATCTACATGGCGCGCCAGGCGGTCTTCGCGGTCGAGCAGCAATGCGCCTTCATGGACGCCGACGGTCTCGACGACCGGGCCTACCACCTGGCGGCCTGGTCGCCGGTGCAGCGCGAGCCGCTCGCCTATGCGCGCTTGCTCGAGCCGGGCGCGAAATACGCCGAGCCGTCGATCGGCCGCGTCCTCACGACAGCGGCCGGGCGCGGCCGCGGTCTGGGCCGCGAGACGATGGTGCGGGCCCTGGCGCACGCCGCCGAGACCTGGCCAGGAGCGCCGGTTCGGATCGCGGCGCAATCGCGGCTGGAGGCGTTCTACGCTTCGCTCGGCTTCGTCATCGCGAGCCCACGCTTCATCGAGGACGGCATCGACCACACGGAGATGGTCCGGCCAGCGGCGAGCACGGGCCTTTCGAGGTCACGGCACGGCGATCGAGCGCGCTAAAAAATACAATCGGCCCTCACGCGCAAAGGGCCGCATGCAGTTTCCTCGACATTTCGACGTCATCGTCGTCGGTGGCGGCCACGCCGGCACCGAGGCCGCGCTCGCCTCGGCGCGCATGGGCGCCTCGACGCTGCTGCTGACCCACTCGATCGAGACGCTGGGCCAGATGAGCTGCAATCCGTCGATCGGCGGCATCGGCAAGGGCCACCTCGTCAAGGAGATCGATGCGCTCGGCGGCGCCATGGCCGCTGCCGCTGACGAGGCCGGGATTCATTTCAGGATCCTGAACGGCTCGAAGGGGCCGGCGGTGCGGGCGACGCGGGCGCAGGCGGACCGAGCGCTTTACAAGGCGGCGATCCGCCGGCGCCTGGAGAACCAGCCGAACCTGTCGCTCTTTCAGGCAGCGTGCGATGACCTCGTCGTGCAAGGCGACCGTGTTTGCGGCGTTATCACGCAAGTGGGCGTTCGCTTCGATGCGACCTGCGTGGTGCTCACTGCCGGCACTTTCCTCGACGGCCGGATTCACATCGGGCTCGACAGCCACGCCGGTGGCCGCTCCGGCGAGGCGCCGGCGCGATTGCTCTCGGCTCGGCTGAAGGAACTGAAGCTGCCGCAAGGTCGGCTCAAGACCGGCACCCCGCCCCGGCTCGATGGTCGGACGATCGACTACGCCAGGCTCGTCGAGCAACCAGGCGACGGCGTCGGCCCGCAGTGCGAGACCGACGACCTACCCGTGTTCAGTTTCCTCGGCGATCCGCGTCAGCACCCGCGGCAGATCTCGTGCTGGATCACGCAGACCAATCCCAGGACGCACGACATCATCCGCGCCGGCTTCTCGCAAAGCCCGATGTTCACCGGGCTGATCGACGGCGTCGGTCCGCGCTATTGCCCGAGCATCGAGGACAAGGTCAACCGATTCGCCGGCAAGGACTCGCACCAGATCTTTCTCGAGCCCGAGGGACTCGGGACCCACGAGGTCTATCCGAACGGCATCTCGACGTCGCTGCCGTTTTCCGTGCAGATCGAGGCGGTGCGGTCGATCGCCGGCCTCGAATCGGCGCACATCGTCCGTGCGGGCTACGCCATCGAGTACGACTTCTTCGACCCCCGGGCGTTGCGACCGAGCTTCGAGACGCGCTCCATCGCCGGCCTGTTCTTCGCCGGCCAGATCAACGGCACCACCGGCTACGAGGAAGCGGCGGCGCAGGGGCTTCACGCAGGCATCAACGCGGCCCGCCAGACGCAGGGCGAATCGCCGTGGGTAGCGACGCGCGATCAGGCCTATCTGGGCGTGCTCATCGACGACCTGGTGTCCAAGGGCGTGACCGAACCCTACCGCATGTTCACGAGCCGGGCCGAGTACCGGCTCCAACTGCGCGAGGACAACGCCGACCTGCGCCTCACCGGGGCCGGGCGCCGGTTGGGCCTGGTCGACGAAGCGCGCTGGGCGGCCTTTTCGCGCAAATGCGAGCTGGTTTCACGTGAAACCACGCGATTGGGTGCGACGCGGGTGCCGGTGACTCGGGAATCGGGCGAGGCGTCGACGACGCGGTCGTTGCTCGACTTGCTGCGCCGTCCCGGGGCGTCTTACGACGTCGTGGTCGCTGCGACCGACGCGGTTTCACGTGAAACGTTGCGGGACGAGGCTGGCCGCCAGCTCGCCGACCAAGTCATCGATCAGATCGAGACGGCCACGCGCTACTCGGGCTACGTCGACAAACAGCAGGCGGACGTCGAACGCTCCGCAAAGAGCGAGTCGACGTCGATCCCGATCGATCTTGCCTTCGATGACATTCGCGCCTTGTCGTTCGAGGCCCGCCAGGCACTTACCGCGCAACGCCCCGCCACGATCGGGGCGGCAGCGCGGCTGCCGGGGATGACCCCTGCGGCGGTCTCGCTTCTGCTGGTGCATGTCAAGCGGCACCAGCGCGGGCGAAGCGCAGGCCGAACGCTGATTCCTGCCGGCACCGACGATTGATCGCAACGGCCCGAGCCTTGCCCGCCGACGACGCTGAGCTCGCGGATCTCGTGTCTCGCGGCGCGGACGAGCTGTCGCTGTCGCTGGCCCCCTCCGAGGTCGAGCGATTGATCGCCTATGTGCGGATGATCGGGCGTTGGAACGCGACCTATAACCTCACGGCCATCCGCGATTCGCGCGACGTGGTCATCCAGCACATCCTGGATTGCCTCGCCGCTGCCGCCGCACTCGGCCGGCGTCGGAGCAAAATTCGGGAGGAGAGTCTTCTCGATGTCGGCAGCGGCGCAGGATTGCCGGGAGTCGTCATCGCGGTCGCGCTTCCCGGCGCACACATCACGTGCGTTGACAGCGTCGGCAAGAAAGCCGCTTTCATCACCCAGGCCGCGGGCGCTCTCGGCTTGAAGAACGTGAAGGCGGTCCACGCCCGCGTCGAGAGCATCGCCGACCGTTTCGACGTGATCGCCAGTCGCGCGTTTGCCTCGCTGAGCCAGTTCGTCGCGGTGACGGACCACTTGTTGAGAGACTCGGGAACGTGGATGGCGATGAAGGGAAAGTCGCCAGACGACGAGATAGGCCAACTCGGCGACGCGCTCGCGTTTCACGTGGAGCCTCTGCAGGTGCCGAGCCTGCCGGCGGAGCGGTGCTTGGTGTGGATCGAACGGCGCTCAGAAGCGAGCGCACGCTCATGAGCAATGCCAGTCCCCAGGCCAATCGAACGATGAGAATCTTCTGTGTAGCGAATCAAAAGGGCGGCGTGGGCAAGACCACGACGACCGTCAACCTCGCGGCCGGCCTGGCCAAGCTCGGCCGGCGCACCCTGGTCGTCGACCTCGATCCCCAAGGCAACGCCACGATGGGCTCCGGCATCGACAAGCGCGCTCTCGACCTCAGCGTCTACGACGTCCTGCTCGAGAACGCGACCGTTGCCGAGGCGCGCCAGAAGAGCCCGAAAGGCGGCTACGACGTCGTCGGCGCGAACCGCGAGCTCGCCGGCGCCGAGATCGAGCTCGTCGCGCTCGAGCGGCGCGACAAGCGCTTGCGCGCCGCGCTTGCCTCCGCGGCCGCGGACTACGACTTCGTGCTCATCGACTGCCCGCCCAGCCTCAGCCTCCTGACGCTGAACGGGCTGTCTAGCGCGCACGGCGTCGTCGTGCCGATGCAGTGCGAGTACTTCGCCCTCGAGGGCCTCTCGGATCTGGTCAACACGATCAAGCAGGTGCACGCGAACCTCAACCCGGCGCTCGAGGTGATCGGCATCCTGCGCGTCATGTTCGACGCTCGCATCACGCTCCAGTCGCAGGTCAGCGACCAGCTCAAGGCGCACTTCGGCGACAAGGTCTTCGACACCGTGATTCCGCGCAACGTCCGTCTCGCCGAAGCGCCGAGCTACGGCATGCCGGGAGTCGTCTTCGATCCGGCCTCCAAGGGCGCGCTCGCCTTCCTCGACTTCGCGCGAGAGATGGCGGCGCGAGCCGACGCGCTGCGGGCCGAGCCGGTCGCTTGAGCACGATCGGAGCGACGATCGCCGCGCCCTTCGACGAGGCGCTGCTCGCCCGCGTCGAGGAGGCGGGCATCAACGCCAGCGCGCCGCGCGAGCAGCGCTGGGTGGACGGCTGGCTGCTCCGCCTCTCGCCCGGCAAGGCCAAGCGCGCGCGCTGCATCCAGGCCGTCGCGCCCGGCCGGCTCGACATCGACGCCAAGCTCGCGCTCTGCCTGCCCCTGTTCGCAGCGGCGGGGCTTCGCCCTTTCGTGCGCATCACGCCGTTCGCGCAGCCGGCCGGGCTCGATCGCCATCTCGCCGAACTCGGCATGGTCCGCGTCGACGACACCCGGGTAATGGTCCTGGCATCCCTCGACGCGTGCGCTGCTCCAGCGGCAGACGTCCCTGGCGCCGGTCCGATCGAAGCCGCCGACGCGGCGGCCTTCGCCGACTGGGTCGGCCGGGCGCGCGGCTCGTCGGCAGCCGAGCGAAGTGCGCACGCCGAGCGCATCGGCAAGCCGGCGGTGCCGCATCACGCCGTTCTCGCCAAGGACGAGCGAGGCGACGTGGTCGCCGCCGGGCTGGTCGTGGTCGAAGGCGAGGTCGCCGGGCTCTACGACGTGTTCACGGCCGAGGCGGCGCGCGGCCGCGGGCACGCCGAGCGCGTCTGCCGCCATCTGCTCGCCGCCGCGGTCGCGCGAGGCGCGACGGTCGGCTATCTGCAGGTCGACGCCGCCAACGAGCCTGCGCGCAGGATCTATCGCCGGATGGGGTTTGCCGACGGCTACCCGTACCACTACCGGACACCGGCCGACGGCGCCGCCTCAGCGGCGAGCGGCGCGAGCTAGACCAGCCCGGTCGCCTCGTCGAGGCCGAGATGGACGTTCATCGACTGCACCGCGGCGCCGCTGGCGCCCTTGCCGAGGTTGTCGAGCCGGCACATCAGGATCGCCTGCGTCTCGCTCGCGAACACGAACAGGTCGACGCGATTGGTGTCGTTGCACGCCTGGACGTCGAAGTAGCCGCCGTCGAGTGCCGACTCGTCGCCGAAGGGCATGACGCGGATGAAGCCTTCGCGGGCGTAGCGCTCGCTCAGCGCCGCGTGCAGCTGCGCGGCGCCGGTACCGCGTTTCAACGTCGCCAGATGCAGCGGCACCGCGACCGAAAGCCCTTTGAGGAAACTGCCAACGATCGGCATGAAGACCGGCGCCGTCTCGAGGCGGCTGTGCATCCTCATTTCGGGCAGGTGCTTGTGGCCGAGCTTGAGCCCGTACGGCCGCGGCGAGCCGAGGCGCGGGTCGCCACCGGTTTCGTACTGCTCGATCATCTTCTTGCCGCCGCCCGAGTAGCCGGTGATCGAGGTCGCACTGAGGAGCGCCGTCGACGACACCAGGCCGGCGTCGACGAGCGGCCGCACGAGCAGGATGAAGCCGGTCGAATGACAGCCGGGGTTGGAGATCCGCTTCGAGGCGCGGATTCGGGCGCGCTGGTCGGCGGCCAGCTCGGGCAGTCCGAACACCCAGTCGCTCGCCGTGCGATGCGCGGTGCTCGCGTCGATCAGGCACGTCGACGGGTTGGTGACGAGCGCGACGGCTTCGCGCGCGGCCGCGTCGGGCAGGCAGAGAAAGGCGACGTCGGCCGCGTTCAACAGCCGCGCCCGTTCGCCCGCATCCTTGCGCAGCTCGGGCGCTGCGCGCAGCACCTCGACGTCGCTGCGGCGAGCGAGGTACTCGTTGATGCGAAGGCCGGTCGTGCCTTCCTGACCGTCGACGAAGACGCGCGTCGCCATGATGGGTTTCCGCTGGGGGATCGACAGCATAAAGCACCGCGGCCGTTCCCGCCCGCCGCGCGACTGCTCGCACAATGGCGGTTCATGGCGACGAAGAAACCGAAGGGGCTCGGTATGGGGCTGGAAGCGCTCCTCGGCCCTCGCGTCGTCGACGTCGCCGTGGCGCCGGCCGAAGCCGACGGCGAGCCGCGCAGCCTCGCGCTCGTGCAGATCCAGCCGGGCCGCTTTCAGCCGCGCACGCGCATGGACGAGGGCGCGCTCTACGAGCTGGCCGAGAGCATCAAGGCGCAGGGAGTGATGCAGCCGGTCCTGGTGCGGCCGCTCGCGCAGGCGGGCCCGGACGGTGCCCGCCGCTTCGAAATCATCGCCGGCGAGCGGCGTTACCGGGCGGCGCGCCTCGCCGGCCTCGACGCGGTCCCGGTGCTCGTGCGCGACGTCGACGACGAAGCGGCGGCAGCGATGGCGCTCATCGAGAACATCCAGCGTGAGGACCTGAACCCGCTCGAGGAGGCGCGCGGCCTTCGGCGCCTCACCGAGGAGTTCGGCATGACGCACGAGGCGGCGGCGCGCGCCGTCGGCCGCTCGCGCAGCGCGACCACCAACCTGCTGCGCCTCCTCAACCTGAGCGAGCCGGTCCAGCAGATGCTGCTCGTCGGCGATCTGGAGATGGGCCACGCGCGCGCCCTGCTCGCGCTCGACGGGGCGCGCCAGATCATCGAGGCCAACGAGATCGTGGCCCGGAAGCTGAGCGTTCGAGACGCCGAGCGACGTGTCGGCCGGCTTTCCACTCCCTCATCCGCGGGGGAGGCCCGGGCGCGCGCGAAAAGTCAGAAAGGGCGCGATATCGCCCGCATCGAACAACAACTGTCAGACGCGCTGTCGGCCCCCGTCGAGGTGCGCGTGAAGAAGCGCACGAGCAAGGGCGAGGCGGGCGAGATCGCGATCGGCTTCGCCTCGCTCGACGAGCTCAACGGCTTGCTCGCCCGCCTCGGCCACGCATCGGAGTAGCCTATGCGCCACGCCGCCCGAGCAACTTCGCACGTGCAGTCATCTAACTTTGCGATGAGCGCGTCAACTCGAAACCAATTCGGCACGTTGCTTGCTAATCTTGACGCGTCTGCAACGAGCAGCGCCGTGAATGCCTTGCATCTCGGCCCTTCGCCTGGAGCACGATGACCGAAGCTTGACCGACAGCAGCTGATTGCCAAGGAAAGCTCTGATGGCGCCCCGCCGGGCTCCATCAGAACTTCCCCGGACGACGAAGGCCACAAGCCTTCGGCGCCTCCTCGCCGCACAGGAGATCAGCATGGATGTCATCAGCAACTTTGCAGCGCGCTTCGAGCGCAGTCGCGAAGAAGAGCTGTCGATCGAAGACTACCTCGCGGAGTGCAAGCGCAATCCGCTGGCCTACGCCACCGCCGCCGAGCGCATGCTCAAGGCGATCGGCGAGCCCCTGATGGTCGACACGCGCAACGACACCCGGATGTCGCGCCTGTTCGCCAACAAGGTCATCAAGATCTACCCCGCCTTCGCCGAGTTCTACGGCATGGAGGACGCGATCGAGCAGGTCGTGAGCTACTTCCGCCACGCCGCCCAGGGCCTGGAGGAGAAGAAGCAGATCCTCTACCTGCTCGGCCCGGTCGGCGGCGGCAAGAGCTCGATCGCCGAGCGGCTGAAGCAGCTCATGGAGCACGTCCCGTTCTATGCGATCAAGGGATCGCCCGTGAACGAGTCGCCGCTCGGCCTGTTCGACCCGCTCGAGGACGGCCCGCTGCTCGAGAAGGAGTACGGCATCCCGGCGCGCTACCTGAACCGGATCCTCTCCCCGTGGGCGGTCAAGCGCCTCGACGAGTACGGCGGCGACATCAGGAAGTTCAAGATCGTCAAGCGCCACCCGAGCGTGCTCAAGCAGGTCGGCGTCTCCAAGACGGAGCCGGGCGACGTGAACAACCAGGACATCTCGGCGCTGGTCGGCAAGGTCGACATCAGAAAGCTCGAGACCTTCGCCCAGGACGACCCTGACGCGTACAGCTTCTCGGGGGGCCTGTGCCTGGCCAACCAGGGCCTGCTCGAGTTCGTCGAGATGTTCAAGGCGCCGATCAAGGTGCTGCACCCGCTCCTGACGGCGACCCAGGAAGGCAACTTCAAGGGAACCGAAGGGTTCGGTGCGATCCCGTTCGACGGCATCGTCCTCGCCCACAGCAACGAGAGCGAGTGGAAGACCTTCCGCAACAACAAGAACAACGAGGCCTTCCTCGACCGGATCTACATCGTCAAGATCCCGTACTGCCTGCGCGTCAGCGAAGAGATCAAGATCTACGAGAAGCTGCTGCGCAACTCGTCGCTGGCCGAGGCCGCGTGCGCGCCGGGGACGCTCAAGATGATGAGCCAGTTCGCGATGCTGACCCGCCTGAAGGAGCCCGAGAACTCTTCGCTCTATTCGAAGATGCAGATCTACGACGGCGAGAACCTGAAGGACACCGACCCGCGCGCCAAGAGCTACCAGGAGTACCGCGACTACGCCGGCGTCGACGAGGGCATGAGCGGCGTCTCGACGCGGTTCGCGTTCAAGATCCTGTCGAAGGTCTTCAACTTCGACCCGGCCGAAATCGCCGCCAATCCGGTGCACCTGATGTACGTGCTCGAGCAGCAGATCGAGCGCGAGCAGTTCCCGGCCGAGACCGAGCAGAAGTACCTCGGCTTCATCAAGGAGCACCTGTCGGCGCGCTACGCCGAGTTCATCGGCAAGGAGATCCAGACCGCCTACCTCGAGAGCTACAGCGAGTACGGCCAGAACATCTTCGACCGCTACGTCACCTACGCCGACTACTGGATCCAGGACCAGGAGTACCGCGACACCGACACCGGCGAGGTGTTCGACAGGGCGCAGCTCAATTCCGAGCTCGAGAAGATCGAGAAGCCCGCGGGCATCTCGAACCCGAAGGACTTCCGCAACGAGATCGTCAACTTCGTCCTGCGCGCGCGCGCCAACAACGCCGGCAAGAACCCGGCGTGGACGAGCTACGAGAAGCTGCGCGTGGTGATCGAGAAGAAGATGTTCTCGAACACCGAAGAGCTCTTGCCGGTGATCAGCTTCAACGCCAAGGCGAGCGCCGACGAGGCCAAGAAGCACGAGAACTTCGTCAACCGCATGGTCCAGAAGGGCTACACGCCCAAGCAGGTGCGGCTGTTGTGCGAGTGGTACCTGAGGGTGCGCAAGAGCAGCTGATCACGAATCCGAGAAGCCCATGCTCCAGCAGATCATCGACCGTCGCCTGGCCGGCAAGAACAAGTCGATCGGCAACCGAGAGCGGTTCCTGCGCCGCTACCAGGGGCAGCTGCGCGATGCGGTGAGGAAGGCCGTCGACAAGCGCGGCATCCGCGACATCGAGCAGGGCGAGGACATCCACCTGCCCAAGCGCGACATCAAGGAGCCGTCGTTCGGCCACGGGCCGGGTGGCGCGCGCGAGATCGTCCATCCGGGCAACCAGGAGTACGTTCGCGGCGACCACATCGAACGACCGCAGGGCGGCTCGGGGCGGGGCAGCGGCAGCGGGCAGGCGGGCGATTCCGGCGAGGGCGAGGACGATTTCGTCTTCCACCTCACCAAGGAAGAGTTCATGCAGATCTTCTTCGACGACCTCGCGCTGCCGCGGATGATGCGCACGCAGATCGCCGAAGCGCCCGAGCTGAAGAGCCACCGCGCCGGCTACTCGAACCAGGGCACGCCGAGCAACCTGTCGGTGATCCGCTCGATGCGAGGCGCGATCAGCCGCCGCGTCGCGATCGGCGCCGGCTCGCGCGCCGAGCTCGTCGAGCTCGAAGCGCGCCTGGCCGAGATGCCCGCGGTGCTCGATGCCGCCCAGGAGCTGGCCAAGAAGGAACTCGAGCTGCAGATCGCCGCCTTGCGCGCGCGCCTCGATCGCATCCCCTACATCGACCCGATCGACCTGCGTTTTCGCAACCGCGTGCGCCTGCCGGTCCCGACCGCCAAGGCGGTGATGTTCTGCCTTATGGACGTCTCGGGCTCGATGGACGAGGCGAGGAAGGACCTGTCGAAGCGCTTCTTCATCCTCCTCTACCTGTTCCTGACGCGTCACTACGAGAAGATCGACATCGTCTTCATCCGCCACCATACGCAGGCGCAGGAAGTCGACGAGGAGAACTTCTTCCGTGCCCGCGAGACCGGCGGCACCGTCGTCTCGAGCGCGCTGGTGCTGATGGACGAGATCATCAAGGAGCGGTACTCGCCGAGCGACTGGAACATCTACGCCGCGCAGGCGAGCGACGGCGACAACTGGCACCACGACTCGGGCCGCTGCCGCGAGTTGCTCACCGAAAGCATCCTGCCCAAGTGCCGCTACTTCGCCTACGTGCAGGTTGCCGACGAGGAGCAGAACCTCTGGGAGGAATACGCCCGGCTGCAGGAGGTGCAGAAGCACTTCGCGATGAGGAAGGTGACGCAGCCGTCGCAGATCTATCCGGTCTTTCGCGATCTCTTCAAGGCCGAAGGAGTTGCCGCATGACGATGCATCACGCGCACACCCCGACCGACCCGAAGCTCGCTGCGCGCCGGCGCCTGCGCCCGGAGCGCACGCTCCCCGTCGCGCCGCTGCCGGCCGGCCCGCGCGCCGAGAAGCCGCTGCCCGACCCGAGCGACTGGACCTTCGAGCTGATCGAGAGCTATCACGAGAAGATCCGCGCCGCGGCGCAGCGCTACGCGCTCGACACCTATCCGAACCAGCTCGAGGTGATCACCGCCGAGCAGATGATGGATGCCTACGCGTCGGTGGGCATGCCGGTCAACTACCGGCACTGGAGCTACGGCAAGGAGTTCATCGCCAACGAGCGCAGCTACCGGCGCGGCCAGATGGGCCTCGCGTACGAGATCGTCATCAACTCCGATCCCTGCATCAGCTACCTGATGGAGGAGAACACGACGGCGATGCAGGCGCTCGTCATCGCCCACGCCGCCTACGGCCACAACAGCTTCTTCAAGGGCAACTACCTGTTCCGCCTGTGGACCGACGCGTCGTCGATCATCGACTACCTGGTGTACGCGCGGAACTACATCGCCGAGTGCGAGGAGAAGCACGGCATGCAGGCGGTCGAGGACATCCTCGACAGCTGCCACGCGCTGCAGAACTACGGCGTCGACCGCTACCACCGGCCGAGCAAGATCTCGCTCGCCGAGGAGATGCAGCGGCGCAGCGAGCGCCTCGCCTACGCGCAGACGCAGGTCAACGACATCTGGCGCACGCTGCCCAAGCGCGCCGAGCGCCCCGGCGAGGCCGACGAAAGCAAGCGCTTTCCGAGCGAGCCGCAGGAGAACATCCTCTACTTCATCGAGAAGAACGCGCCGCTACTCGAACCGTGGCAGCGCGAGGTCGTTCGCATCGTTCGCAAGATCGCCCAGTACTTCTATCCGCAGCGGCAGACGCAGGTGATGAACGAGGGCTGGGCGACGTTCTGGCACCACCTCCTGCTGAACACGCTGTACGACGAGGGCCACCTCACCGACGGCGTGATGATCGAGTGGTTGAAGTCGCACACCAACGTCATCTTCCAGCCGCCGGTCGGGCACCGCGCCTACAGCGGCCTCAATCCGTACGCGCTCGGCTTCGCGATGTACACCGACATCCGGCGCATCTGCGAGAACCCGACCGACGAGGACCGCGACTGGTTCCCGAACCTGGCCGGGACGCCGTGGCTGCCCGCCCTTCACCACGCGATGAGGAACTTCAAGGACGAGAGCTTCATCGGCCAGTACCTGTCGCCGAAGGTGATCCGCGATTTGCGCCTGTTCGCGATCATGGACGACGAGCACCAGGAGCACCTGCGCGTCTCGGCGATCCACGACACCCAGGGCTACCGCGAGGTGCGCGAGGCGTTGTCGAAGCAATACGACCTCGCCTCGCGGGAACCCGACATCCAGGTCTGGAGCGTCAACCTGCGCGGCGACCGCTCGCTGACGCTGCGCCACACGCGCCACAACAACCGTCCGCTGCACGACGGCGCCAACGAGGTGCTCAAGCACGTCGCCCGCCTGTGGGGCTTCGGCGTGAACCTGGAAAGCGTCGACCAATGGGGCGACGTGAGCTCGCACTGGTCGATCGCCGCACCGGAAGAGTCGCCTCACTGAGGCAGCGCCTCTGGCGCCGCCGCCCTTCCGGGACAGGACTTCTCCCGCCCCAACCCCTCCCTCCGAGAGGGAGGGACCGACCCCGGTGGGGTCGCGCGCTTCGCGCTAGCGCCGCCTAGAGCGCGAAGATCTTTCCCGGGTTGAGGATGTTTTTGGGGTCCAGGGCGCGCTTGATGGTGCGCATCATGTCGATCGCGTCGGCACCGGCCTCCTCGACGAGAAAGCCCATCTTGTGCAGGCCGACGCCGTGCTCGCCGCTGCACGTTCCTTCGAACGAGAGCGCGCGCATCACGACTTTCTCGTTGAGCTGCTCGGCGAGCTCGCGCTCCGCAGGCTGGGTCGGGTCGACGAGGTAGGCGATGTGGAAGTTGCCGTCGCCGACGTGGCCGACGATGTAATGCTGCATGCCGGCGGCGATCGCTTCCTCGGACGCCTGCGTTACCGACTCGGCCAGGCGCGAGATCGGCACGCAGGTGTCGGTGGTGACCGTGCGGCAGCCTGGCTTCATCTGCAGGCCCGCGAAGTAAGCGCGGTGGCGCGCCGCCCAGAGCTTCTTGCGCTCTTCAGGGGTCGTCGCCCACTGGAAGCCTTCGCCGCCGTGCTCCGCGGCGATCTCCTGCACGCTCGCCGCCTGCTCGGCGACGCTCGCCTCGCTGCCGTGGAACTCCATCAGCAGCATCGGCGCCTCGGTGAGCGACAGCTTGTCGTGGCGGTTGACGGCCTGGACGGCGAAGCGGTCGAGCAGCTCGCAGCGCGCGATCGGGATGCCCATCTGGATGATCTCGATCGTCGTCCGCACCGCGGCGTCGATCGACGGGAAGGTGCAGGTCGCGGCCGACATCGCCTCCGGCACCGGATAGACGCGCAGCGTGATCTCGGTCATCACCCCGAGCGTTCCCTCGCTGCCGACCATGAGGCGCGTCAGGTCGTAGCCGGCCGACGACTTGCGCGCGCGCGTGCCGGTGTGGATGACCTTGCCGCTCGCCGTCACGACGGTCAGGCCGAGGACGTTCTCGCGCATCGTCCCGTAGCGGACCGCGTTGGTGCCGCTCGCGCGCGTCGCCGCCATGCCGCCGATCGAGGCATCGGCGCCGGGGTCGATCGGAAAGAAGAGGCCGGTGTGGCGGATCTCGTCGTTGACCTGCGTCCGCGTCACGCCCGCCTCGACGGTGACGGTGAGGTCCTCGGCGTTGACCGCGAGGACCTTGTTCATGCGCGACAGGTCGATGCTGATGCCGCCCTGGACCGCGAGCAGGTGGCCCTCGAGCGACGAGCCGACGCCGAACGGGATCACCGGCACGGCGTGCTGGTCGGCGAGCCTGACGACCGCCGCGACGTCCTCGGTGCTCTCGCAGAAGACGACCGCTTCCGGCGGCGGCGCGTCGATCGGCGACTCGTCGCGGCCGTGCTGCTCGCGCACCACGAGGGCGGTCGAGCAGCGGTCGCCGAACGCCGCCTTCAGCGCATCGATCATCGCCGGCGGCGCCGCGCGCGGCGCGAGCTTGGGCAGCAGGTGGGCGGGCAGGGGTGCGTTCATGGCGAATCTCCTCGGCGCGAGGCCGACCCGGCATTGTAGGAATGCCCTTGCAGCGTGCCGACCGCAGGGTCGGCGCTGCTAGGATGCCTCGACCATGGCGAATCGCCTGACCCAGATCGCGACGCGGACCGGCGACGACGGCACGACCGGCCTCGGCGACGGCAGCCGCGTCGCCAAGAGCCATCTGCGCATCGCCGCGCTCGGTGATGTCGACGAGCTCAACTCGACGCTCGGCGTTCTCCTCGCCGAGCCCTTGCCCGATGACGTCCGCGAGCTGCTCGTCGTCATCCAGCACGAGCTCTTCAACCTCGGCGGCGAGCTGTCGATCCCCGGCTATGCCCTGCTCAAGATCGAGGCGGTGGCGCGGCTCGACGAAGCGCTCGCTCACTACAACGCGGCGCTGCCCCGGCTCAAGGAATTCATCCTACCGGCGGGAACGCGGAGCGCGGCCCTCGCTCATGTCGGCCGCACGGTCGCGCGCCGTGCCGAGCGCGCCGTCGTCGCGCTCGCCGGCAGCGACGACGTTCGCAGCGAAGCACGTCAGTACCTGAACCGCCTGAGCGACCTGCTCTTCGTCCTCGCCCGCGTCCTCAACCGTGCCAACCTCGACGGCCTTGGCGGCGACGACGTCTACTGGAAGAGCGAGCGTCTCGCCCGCGATGCGGGCGGCGCCGACGACGCCGACTGAGAGGCCGCCGCCACGATCCGGTCGGCGCGGGCGAGCTAGGCGCCGACGAGGAGGTCGCGCTCGGTGATCCACATCACCGCGTCGCCCGCGGGCGCCCGCCGCAGGCGCATGTCGACTTCCTGGCGATCGCTCTCGTCGAGGCTCCGATAGAGCACATCGCCAGCGTTGCCCGGCTCGCCGACGACGAACAGCTGCGACGTGACCTCGCCGAACGCCGGGTGGCGCAGCTTGACGTGGATGTGCGGCGTGCGGCCGGGATACGGCACCGGCCGGATGGTGCGAAACCGATAGCCGCCGCGGCCGTCGCTGCGCGTCGCGCCGAAGCCCTGAAAGCCCGCGTCGATGCGATCGCCGGCCCCGCGCGGATGGCGATAGCTGCCGAACGCATCGCATTGCCAGATCTCGATCTCCGCGCCGTCGACGGCGCGGCCGCTGCCGTCGCGAACGACGCCGTGCAGGTCGAGGTGCTCGCCGCGCGCCTTGGGCAGCGGCTGACCGTCGGGGTCGCGGCCGCGCACGGTGGTCAGGTCGGCGTCCCAGTCGAGCGAGCGCGCGCGGTAGGCGATCGAGGGATAGAACGGGCCGTCGGTCATCGCCGGCAGGCCGCGCGCCAGGACCCGCGTCGGCGCGCCGAGGGTCGCGAACGCGCCGGCGGCGGTCACGAAACGGCGGCGATCGAAGCGGATCTCAGCCATCGCTCAATTGGAGCGTCGGTGCGCTCGCGCGTCAACCGACGGCGAGCGCGCCGCACCGCGCGCTCGCGGGACGGGCGAATGTCGGAGACTCCTTACGCCAGTCGCCGGTTCTCGCCGCTTGAGCGACCGCGAGGACCGATCGACGATGCCAGGCCTCTCCGCACGGACCCTCGCATGGACTCCATCAATCGCCAGCAGCCCGAAGACAACCGCGACGACCTCCGCGGCGCCGACGCCGTCGGGCGCATCCGCGCCCTGGTCAAGGAGGCCGAAACCTGCTTCTTCTGCACGGCGGTGAGCGTCGGCGACTCGGGCGCCACCCGGCCGATGAGCGTCCAGGAGGTCGACGATCAGGGCCACCTCTGGTTCCTGAGCGCGAGCGATAGCCACAAGAATCGCGAGATCGCCGAAGTGCCTTCCGTGCGTCTCTTCTTCCAGGCGTCGGAGCACGCCGGCTTCCTGGCGCTCACCGGGCAGGCGGCGGTGAGCCACGATCGCAAGAAAATCAAGAAGCTGTGGAAGCCAGTGCTGAAGACCTGGTTCACCGAAGGCGAGGACGACCCGCGCATCACCGTCATCCGCGTCGCCCCCAGCGGCGGCTACTACTGGGACAACAAGCACGGGGCGGCGATCGCCGGCGTCAAGATGTTGATTGGCGCGGCGATCGGCAAGACGCTCGACGATTCGATCGAGGGTCGGGTCGCGCCCTGAAGGCTTTCGTCGTCCGCTCGGGTCACGCCGGCGCCGACGCGACGTCGACGCCGTGAAGCTGACGTCGCGCCGCGACAGCTGCGCTCAGCACCTCGAGGATTCGCACGGAGTCGTCCCAGCCCAGGCACGCGTCGGTGATGCTCTGACCGTAGGCGAGCTTCGTCGGGTCATCCTTGCCGGCGGCGAACTTCTGCGCGCCGGCGTGAAGGTGGCTTTCGACCATCACGCCGAAGATGCAGCGGGTGCCGGCCTCGAGCTGCGCCGCGACGTCGCGCGCGACGTCGACCTGGCGCGAGTGCAACTTGCCGCTGTTGGCGTGGCTGCAGTCGACCATCAGCGTGCACGGCAGCCTGGCGGCCTCGATCTCCTTGCAGGCCGCCGCGATCGACGCCGCGTCGTAGTTCGGCGCCTTGCCGCCGCGCAGGATGACGTGGCAGTCGGTGTTGCCGCGCGTCTCGACGATCGCGACCTGTCCGTTCTTGTGCACCGAAAGGAAGTGATGCGGCCGCGCCGCCGCCTGGATCGCGTCGATCGCGATCCGGATGTTGCCGTCGGTACCGTTCTTGAAGCCGATCGGCGCCGACAGCCCCGAGGCGAGCTCGCGGTGCACCTGGCTTTCGGTCGTGCGCGCGCCGATCGCACCCCAGGCGATCAGGTCGCCGAGGTATTGCGGCGAGATGACGTCGAGGAACTCGCTGCCGGCCGGCATGCCGAGCTTGTTGATCTCGAGCAGGAGCTGGCGGCCGATGCGCAGGCCCTCGTCGATTCGATAGCTCTCGTCGAGGTAAGGGTCGTTGATGAGACCTTTCCAGCCGACCGTGGTTCGCGGCTTCTCGAAATAGACGCGCATGACGATCTCGAGCGTGCCGGCGAAGCGCTGGCGCTCGGTCTTGAGCTTCTTGGCGTACTCGACCGCGGCGAGCGGGTCGTGGATCGAGCACGGTCCCATGATGACGAGCAGGCGATCGTCGCCCTTGCGAATGATCCGGCGGATCGCATCGCGCGTCGTCGCGATCAGCGTTTCGACTGGCGTGCCGGCGATCGGGAAGAACCGGATCAGGTGCTCAGGCGGTGGAAGCGGCGTCACGTTCTCGATCCGCAGGTCGTCGGTGCGACTGGTGCGCTCGCCGCCGCCGTAGCCGCCCTCGGCACCGGGTTTGCTGATCTTTGCCATGACGGGTTGCTCCAACGAAAAGTCGAGGGCCAAAAAAAACCGCCGGGGGTCGCCCGGCGGTCTTGGATTCGGTCTGCGCCTGCCTACGCGCCTGCCTCTCCAACCGCCGAGCGGTGCGAGAACGCAAAATAGGCAAAAAACCAGGCGCGCGAATGCATGGGCGCCAATGTAGCACGGCGCTTCGGCGCCTCGTCAACGACAACAGGAGACAGACATCATGGATCGCAGGAAAGTGTTGTCCACCAGCGGCGCCGCGGCGGTCGCGGCGCTGGCCGGCTGCGCGACGGGCGGCAGCGCCTCATCTTCGGGCAGCGGAACGCGCACCGTGTTCAGCGTCGCCCAGCCGATGCTGCCGATCGCGGGGACGAGCGAAATGTTCCCGGTCCGGCGCATCTACTGCATCGGCCGCAACTACGCCGCGCATGCGCGAGAGATGGGGTCGGACCCGAACCGCGAGCCGCCTTTCTTCTTCCAGAAGCCGAGCGATGCGATCCAGTTCGTGGCGATCGGAACGACCGCCGACCATCCCTATCCGCCGCTCACCAAGAACTACCACTACGAGATCGAGCTCGTCGCCGCGCTCGGCAAGGGCGGCCGCAACGTGCCGGTCGAGCAGGCGCTCTCGCTCGTCTACGGCTACACGATCGGCCTCGACATGACCCGGCGCGATCTGCAGCGGGCGATGGGCGACGAGAAGAAGCCATGGGAGATCGGCAAGAGCTTCGATCGCTCGGCGCCGATGGGGCCGCTGCACCGCGTCGCCGACGTCGGTCACTTCACGAAGGGCGCGATATCGCTCAAGGTCAACGGCGTCGTCAAGCAGAACGCCGACCTCAACATGATGACGTGGAGCGTGGCCGAGCAGATCAACAAGCTCTCGCAGGCGTTCGAGCTGTTCCCGGGCGACCTCATCTACAGCGGCACGCCCGAGAACGTCGGGCCAGTGGTGCCGGGCGACGTCATGCAGGGTTCGATCGCCGGGCTGCCGACACTCGACGTCAAGGTCGTCTAGCTCTCGTCGCGCGCCGCGCCGCTGGCGAGGGCGCCGGCGGCGACGATCGCGGGAAAGAAGACGAACGAGTTGAGCAGCGCGTCGATCACGGTGAGCACCGTGATCGACGCGAGCAGCAGCCGGGATCCCTCCGGCCACCAGGCGCTTCCGCGCGGCTCGGCCCAGGCGGTTCTGAGCGCCGGGCCGAGCAGCGTCGCTAAGGCGAGCAAGAGTCCGCCGAGCCCGAACTGGCCGACGATGAGCAAGGACAGTCCCCACGGACGCGTCTCCTTCGCTCGCCACCAGTCCCATTGCGCGCTGCCGGTCACCGGCCGGGCGACCGCATCGGCCAGGAGCTTCTGGTCCTGGGCGATGCGCCAGGTGAACGAGCCGCGGCCGGCGCCGCGAATGCTGTTGACGATCTCGCGGCCCCAGCCGGTGTCCTTGGCGATGGCCTGGAAGGGAATCGCGCCCGAGAGGTAGACGGCGCCGCCGAGCGCGATGAGCACGGCCGCGCCTGCCGCCAGCAGCCGCGGCCGCACCCGGCCGAAGACCACCAGGCCGGCCGCGCCCAACGCCAGCAGAGCGATCGCGCCGACCGATTGCGCAGCCAGCGCCATCGCCACGAGGACCGTCGCCGCCCAGCGCCAGCGCGCAGCGCCCGACGAGATCGCCAGCCACAGCGCCGCCAACGCGCTGAGCGAGATCCACAGGCCGAACTGGTTGCCGTTCTCGAAGAAACCGAGCGGCCTGAAGCCGACGTAGCGGACGGCGCCGTCGTTGCGAAACGGGTGCGTCTCGTAGACCGCGTCGTAGACGAACGGCCCGAGCGCGCCTTCGATCAGGCTGAACGGCAGGCAGGCGAGCGCCGACAGCACCAGGCCCTTGACGAGCAGGACCCGGCCTTCGGCCGATGCGAAGTAGAGGCGGCCGAGCAGCCAGGGCATTCCCCACGCAGCCGCGAGATACGCGACCGCGAACAGCGGCGCCGGACGCGCCTCCTCTGCGAACGCCGCCGCGACCGCAGGCCACAGGCACCAGAGGACGATCGGCGCGTCGAGCCACACCGGCCGCAGGCGCCGCAGAGCGTGGCGATCGAAGAGCAGGACACCGAGGAAGGCCGCGGCCGGTGCTGTCACGGCCTTGGTCAGCAGCATGTCCGACGGCAGGGCGAGGCCGATGATCCAGTAAGGGAAGACGGCGTCGGCGGAGCCCGCCGGGTAGCTGCCGACGGGGAGCAGAATCCAGCCTCCGAGAAACGAGCCGAGGACGGCGACCGCCGGCCGGCAGCGCCGAAACATCGCCCATGTCGCCACCGCCCAGCCGAGATAGATCGCCGCGATGCTCATGAGTCGGCACGCCGCGATGTGCGAAGACGCGCCGTCGCGGCGCCGGCTCGCCTGAGGGCCGGGGGCCGAACCATCGACGCCAACGCCGTCGCCGGCTTGTCGGCGTTCGCTGCCGCCGCCGCGGCGTGCTTTCGTGTCTCGCTTCGACGCGGTCGCTCGGCCGCGTTGTGGGGAACCCTCGCCGCGCTGCACGCGTCGTGGGCGCTCGAGATCGTGCTCAACCTGCGGTATCGCTTTCGCGCCGCGCTCATTCCGCTGCTGCAGGAGCGCGGCTGGTACGCATCGCGCACCGTGTGGCAGGGAGAGGCGATCGTGGTCGCATTGCTCCTCGGCACCGTACTCGCGGCATGGGCGTGGCGACGCCATCGAGACGACGGCGCTGCACTCGGCGCGATCGCCGGCACGGCGCTCGCGCTGATGCTCCTGGCCGTCGAAACGATCTCGCTGCACCGCGTCGACGCGGTGATGTACGCCGAGGCCGGGCCGCTCGTGCTGCTCGCCTGGGCCTGGGTCGGCGCGGCGGCGATCGTCATCGCCTCGGCGCTGGCGGCGTCACCCGAACGATCGCAATCCTCTGCCGGCACTCGGGCACGCGCGCCGGGCGGCGACGGCTAGGCGGTGCCGCCGACGGTGAGCCGGTCGATCCTGAGCGTCGGCTGGCCGACGCCGACCGGCACGCTCTGGCCTTCCTTGCCGCAGACGCCGACGCCGGTGTCGAGGCGCATGTCGTTGCCGATCGCGCTGACGCGGGTGAGCGCGTCGGGGCCGTTGCCGATCAGGGTCGCGCCCTTCACCGGGTACTGGATCTTTCCGTTCTCGACCCAGAACGCCTCGCTCGCCGAGAACACGAACTTGCCGCTCGTGATGTCGACCTGGCCGCCGCCGAAGTTGGTCGCGTAGAGGCCGCGCTTGAGGCCGGCGAGGATCTCGTCCTTGCTCCGGGTGCCGCCGAGCATGTAGGTGTTGGTCATGCGCGGCATCGGCACCGCCGCGTAGCTCTCGCGCCGGCCGTTGCCGGTGGGCGCGACCCCCATCAGGCGCGCGTTCATCGAGTCCTGGATGTAGCCCTTCAGGATGCCGTCCTCGATGAGCACGTTGCGCTGAGTCGCGTTGCCTTCGTCGTCGACGTTGAGCGAGCCGCGCCGGTCCGGGATCGTGCCGTCGTCGAGCACGGTCACGCCCGGCGCCGCGACGCGCTGGCCGACGCGGCCGGTGAACGCGCTCGCGCCCTTGCGGTTGAAGTCGCCTTCGAGGCCGTGGCCGATCGCCTCGTGCAGCAGCACGCCGGGCCAGCCCGGGCCGAGGACGACGCTCATCATCCCGGCCTTCGCCGGGCGCGACTCGAGGTTGGTGAGCGCGGCGTTGACGGCGGCGCTGACGTACTCCTCGATGACGTCGTCCTGGAAGTAGCCGAGGCCGAACCTGCCGCCGCCGCCGCCATTGCCCGACTCGCGTCGCACCGCGCCGTCGATCGTCTGCTCGGCGATGACGGTGAGCGACAGGCGCACCAGCGGCCGCACGTCGGCGGCGATCGTTCCGTCGGCGCGGGCGACGAGGACGACGTCGTACTCGCTCGCCAGGCCGGCCATCACCTGGACGATGCGCGGATCCTTCTTGCGCGCGAGCTGCTCGACCTTCTCGAGCAAGGCGACCTTCTGGGTGCTGTCGAGCGTCGCGATCGGATCCATCGGCGCGTAGAGGACCCGACTGCCCGCCAGCGTCGACTTCGTGCCGACCTTGACGCGCCGGCTCTGTCCGGCTGCCGCGATCGTCCGCACCGTTCGCGCCGCGTCGAGGAGCGCCGCCTCGGAGATGTCGTCCGAGTAGGCGAACGCGGTCTTCTCGCCCGCGACGGCGCGCACGCCGACACCCTGGTCGATGCCGAAGCTGCCGCTCTTGACGATGCCTTCCTCCAGGCTCCAGCCCTCGCTGCGCGTGTACTGGAAGTAGAGATCGGCGTCGTCGATGCGATGCGTCGCGATCGTCGCCAACGCTTGCGCGAGCTTGGCCTCGTCGAGGCCGAACGGCTCGAGCAGCAGAGAACGCGCGACGGCGAGGCGCTCGATGGTGGGTTCGCGGGAAATCATGGGAGCGTCCTCGGCAGAGGCGGAATTGTAGGAGCGGGGTGATTCACGGATCTTTACGGCGCCCTTACGCGGCGGCGTCGTCATCGGGGTCTGCCTGCCGTTGTAGAGGGGCGGGACTCGCAACCCACCGTTCGATTCAACGACAACCCGAAGGAGATCACCATGAACAAGTTCACGACCCTCGCCACCGGCATCACCCTCGCGGTCGCGTCGATCGGCGCGTTCGCCCAGGTCGCCGCGGCGCCGACGCCGCGCATCGACCAGCGCGAAGCGAACCAGCAGGCGCGCATCGATGCCGGCATCGCCAGCGGCCAGCTCAGCCGCCGCGAGGCGCGCCGACTCGAGCGCGAGCAGGCGCAGATCCGCGCCGCCGAACGGCAGGCCCGGTCGGACGGCGTCGTCACGCCGCGCGAGCGCCGCCAGCTCGAGCGCATGCAAGACCAGGCGAGCGCGAACATCCGTGCCGCGCTGCACGACGAGGAAGTCGCGCACCGCCGTTGAGCGGCGTGCGCTAGGGCGCCGGGTCGTCCTCGGACGGCGCGGCGTCCTTGAGCGCGAGCGCGCGCGAATAGAGCAGGTTGCGCGGCGCGCCCGAGATCTCGGCGGCGAGCGCGACCGCCTGCTTCAGCGGCAGCGCGGCCAGCAGCGGCACGAGCACCGAGTCGTTCGCGGATGCGGTCGCGGCCGCGCCGGTCGCAGCCAGCGCGTGCAGGACGACGACGAACTCGCCGCGAGCCCGATTCGGGTCGGCGCCGAGCCACGCCGGCAACGCGCGCGCCGGCATCGTCGCGATCGTTTCGAACTGCTTGGTGAGCTCGCGGCACAGCGTCGTCGGTCGATCGGGGCAGGCGGCGGCGAGCGCCTCGGCGAGCGACTCGATCCGGTGCGGCGCCTCGAACACGACCTGCGTTGCCGGCGCTTGCGCCAACGCGGCCAGGGCGTGCGTTCGCTCGCTGCCGCGAGCAGCGAGAAAGCCGACGAACGCGAATCCGCACGAACCGGCGTCGCCCGCCGCGGACAAGGCGGCGAGGGCGCTGCTCGCGCCCGGGACCGGGACGACGCGGTAGCCGGCCCGCTGTGCCGCCGCGACCAGTGCTGCGCCCGGGTCGCTCACCGCCGGCGTGCCCGCGTCGCTGACGTAGGCCACCCGTTCGCCCCCGGCGAGGCGGGCGAGCACGATGCCAGCGGCGTCGCGCTCGTTGTGCTCGTGGACGGCGATCAGCGGCTTGGCGATCGCGAAATGGCGCAGCAACGCGGCGCTGTGGCGGGTGTCCTCGCAAGCGATCGCGTCGACGAGCGCGAGAACGTGGAGCGCGCGCAGCGTGAGGTCGGCCAGGTTGCCGATCGGCGTCGCGACGACGTAGAGCGCCGGCGCGGGATACTGCTGGCCGGCTGCGGCCTCGGCCGCCGCGGCGACGAGCTTCGATCCCTCCACAGATGCGCCCTCCGGCGTCCCGGCCCACGGTGACGATCCCGCCCACGACCAAGGCGCTCGGCGATCTTGCCGAAGCGCGCGCGCTCGATCACCTGAGCGCTGCCGGACTGGTGCTGGTGCGGCGCAATTATCGCGTCGCGCGAGGCCCGCGCGCGCGCGGCGGCGAGGTCGACCTGGTCATGCGCGACCGCGACGGCACGCTCGTGTTCGTCGAGGTGCGGGTGCGACGCGATGCGCGCTTCGGCGGCGCGGCGGCAAGCATCGGCGCCGCCAAGCGCCAGCGCCTGGTCTTCGCCGCGAGCCACTTCCTGCGCCGCCTCGCCAGCCCGCCGCCGTGCCGGTTCGACGTCGTCGCGGTGGACGGCGACCGCATCGAATGGTTGCGCGCGGCCTTCGACGCGGGCTGACCGAGGCCGCATGAAGCGGGCGTCGAAAGCGGTGTCTTATCATCGGTGACCATGCTCGAGCAACGCATCCAGCAGCAGTTCTTCGACAGCGCCGATCTCAAGTACGCCGCGGCGGAAGTGCTCTCCAAGCCGATCGCCGACGCGGTGAGCGCGCTGGTCGGCTGCATCACCGGCGGCGGCAAGGTGCTCGCCTGCGGCAATGGCGGCTCGGCCGCCGACGCCCAGCACTTCGCCGCCGAGTTCGTCGGCCGCTTCGAGCGCGAGCGGCCCGGCCTGGCAGCGATCGCGCTGACCGTCGACACCTCGATCCTCACCGCCGTCGGCAACGACTACGGCTACGAGGTGATCTTCGCCAAGCAGGTCGAGGCGCTCGGCGCGCCCGGCGACATCCTGCTGGCGATGTCGACGAGCGGCAACTCGGCGAACGTGCTCGCGGCCCTGGCGGCGGCGCGCGCCAAGGACATGACGGTGATCGCCCTGACCGGCAACACCGGCGGCCGGATCCGCGACAAGCTCACCGAGACCGACGTTCACATCTGCGTGCCGCACGAGCGCACCGCCCGCATCCAGGAAGTTCACCTGCTGGTGCTGCACTGCCTGTGCGACGCCGTCGACCTGCAATTGCTCGGCGAAGAGGAAGACACATGACCCGTTTGCCGAAGCGCACGAGCGCTTCCCTGTTCGTCGCCGCCATCGCGGCCGCGACGCTCCTCGCCGGCTGCGCGCCGCTCATCGTCGGCACGGCCGTCGTCGCCGGCGCGATGGTCGTGACCGACCGACGCAGCTCGGGCGCGCAGGTCGACGACGAGGTGATCCAGGGGAAAGCCGGCGGCCGGATCGGCGAAGCGCTCCCCGGCGACAACGTCCGCGTCAATGTCACCAGCTACAACCGCATGGTCCTCTTGACCGGCGAGGTTCCGAAGGAAGCCGACAAGACGACGGTGGAGCAGATCGTCGCCCGCATCGACAACGTCGTCTCGGTCGTCAACGAGCTGACGGTCGGCCCGCCGAACTCGTTCAACGAGAAAACCAACGCGGCCTTCATCACGACCAAGGTCAAGGCGAGCCTGGTCGACGCCAAGGACGTGTTCTCGAACCAGATCAAGGTCGTGACGCATCGCGGCGTCGTCTACCTGATGGGTCGCGTCACCGAGCGCGAAGCGGCGCGTGCCGCCGAGATCGCGCGCGGCGTCAGCGGCGTCGTCAAGGTCGTCAAGGTGTTCGAAATCCTGAGCGAGGCCGAGCTCGCCAACAGCTCGCCGCACACGGTGGCCAAGCCGGCCAGCGCGCCTTAGCGGAGGCGCTTGATCAGGCTCGACGTGTCGTCACGTCGGCCCCCGGCGGCCTGGATGTCGGCGTAGAACTGGTCGACGAGCGCGGTCACCGGCAGGCGCGCGCCGTTGCGGCGCGCTTCCTCGAGCGCGATGCCGAGGTCCTTGCGCATCCAGTCGACGGCAAAGCCGAAGTCGAACTTGCCCTGGATCATGGTCGGGCCGCGGTTGTCCATCTGCCAGCTCTGTGCCGCGCCCTTGCCGATCACGTCGAGGACCGCCTTCATGTCGAGGCCCGAGCGTTCGCCGAAGGCGATCGCCTCCGACAGGCCCTGAACGAGCCCGGCGATCGCGATCTGATTGACCATCTTGGCGAGCTGGCCGGCACCGCTCGGGCCGAGCAACGTCATCGCCTTGGCGAACGCCATCGCCACCGGCCTGGCTGCCGCGAACGCCTCGGCGTCGCCACCGCACATCACGGTGAGCGCGCCGTTGATCGCGCCGAGGTTGCCGCCGGAGACGGGGGCGTCGACGAAGGCCAGCCCCTTGCCCTTCGCCGCGGCCGCGAGCTCGCGCGCGACCTCGGCCGACGCCGTCGTGTGATCGACGAAGATCGCGCCGGCCTTCATCCCCGCGAACGCGCCGCTCGCGCCGAGCGTCACCGAGCGCAGGTCGTCGTCGTTGCCGACGCAGGCGAAGACCAGCTCGGCGCCGCGCGCTGCCTCGGCGGGCGTCGGCGCGCTCTTGCCGCCATGGCGCGCGACCCATTCGGCGGCTTTCGCGGCGGTCCGGTTGTAGACCGTGACTCGGTGCCCGGCCGCGGCCAGGTGGCCCGCCATCGGGTCGCCCATCACGCCGAGGCCGAGGAACGCGACGTCGCGGGCGGGAATCGATTCGTAGCTTCGTGTCGACATGGAAATGAAAACGGCCTCGAAGAGGCCGTTTTACACCAGCGAAGCGCTCAACCCACGAAGCGTCCTACTTCACGATCTGCATGTGCTCGGTGCCGGCGTTGAGATCGCTCGACTTCGAGCGCTGGCTGTGCAGCTTGATCTGCAGGCGCAGGTCGTTCACCGAATCGGCGTTGCGCAAGACGTCTTCGTAGGTGACCGTCTGGCTCTCGTAGAGGTCGAACAGGCTCTGGTCGAAGGTCTGCATGCCGAGCTCGCGCGAGCGCTTCATGATCTCCTTGATCTCGGCGACCTCGCCCTTGAAGATCAGATCGGAGATGAGCGGCGTGTTGAGCATGATCTCGACCGCCGCGACCCGGCCCTTGCCCTCCTGGCGCGGCAAGAGGCGCTGCGAGACCAGGCTCTTCAGGTTGAGCGAGAGGTCCATCAGCAGCTGGGCGCGCCGCTCTTCCGGGAAGAAGTTGATGATCCGGTCGAGCGCCTGGTTCGCGCTGTTGGCGTGCAGCGTCGCCAGGCAGAGGTGGCCGGTCTCGGCGAAGGCGACCGCGTGCTCCATCGTCTCGCGGTCGCGGATCTCGCCCATCAGGATGACGTCGGGCGCCTGGCGCAGCGTGTTCTTGAGGGCGATGCCCCAACCGTCGGTGTCGATGCCGACCTCGCGCTGGGTGACGATGCAGTTCTTGTGCGGGTGGACGAACTCGACCGGATCCTCGATCGTGATGATGTGGCCGAACGAGTTCTCGTTGCGGTGGTCGACCATCGCCGCGAGCGACGTGCTCTTGCCTGAGCCGGTGGCGCCGACGAAGATCACCAGGCCGCGCTTGGTCATCGCGACGTCCTTCAGGACGTGCGGCAGGTTCATGCTGTCGATCGTCGGCAACGTCTGCGGAATCGTCCGCATGACGAGGCCGACGTGACCCTGCTGCACGAACGCATTGACGCGAAAACGGCCGATGCCTTGCGGCGCGACCGCGAAATTGCATTCCTTGGTGCGCTCGAACTCGGCCGCCTGCTTGTCGTTCATGATCGAGCGCGTCAGCGCCAGCGTGTGCTGGCCGGTGAGCGGCTGCGGCGAGACCTTGGTGACCTTGCCGTCGACCTTGATCGCGGGCGGGAAATCGGCGGTGAGGAAGAGGTCGGAGCCGTTGCGCGACACCATCAGGCGCAGCAGGTCGTTGACGAACTTCGATGCCTGGTCGCGTTCCATTCACTTTCCTTTTACCAGCCCGGCGCTTGCAAGCGCCGGTCGTTCGCCAGGCGACGGTCCGTCCGCAGGGACGGCCCGCCGTCCGGGCTCACCCAGGGAAATTCTCTGGGAATTTCGCCTTGCCGCGTGCTTCCGCCGGCGACACGATGTTACGGCGCACGAGATCGGCGAGGTTCTGGTCGAGCGTCTGCATGCCGATGTTGTTGCCGGTCTGGATCGACGAGTACATCTGCGCGACCTTGTTCTCGCGGATCAAATTCCGGATCGCCGCGGTGCCGAGCATGATCTCGTGCGCGGCGACCCGGCCCGAGCCGTCCTTGGTCTTGCAGAGCGTCTGCGAGATGACGCCGATCAGCGACTCCGACAGCATCGAGCGGACCATCTCCTTCTCGGCCGCCGGGAAGACGTCGACGATCCGGTCGACGGTCTTGGCGGCGCTCGACGTGTGCAGCGTGCCGAACACCAGGTGGCCGGTCTCCGCCGCCGTCAGCGCCAGTCGGATCGTCTCGAGGTCGCGCATCTCGCCGACCAGGATGCAGTCGGGGTCCTCGCGCAGCGCCGAGCGCAGCGCATTGGCGAACGACAGCGTGTGCGGCCCGACCTCGCGCTGGTTGATCAGGCACTTCTTGGAGTCGTGGACGAACTCGATCGGGTCCTCGACGGTGAGGATGTGGCCGAACTCGTTCTCGTTGAGGTGGTTGACCATCGCCGCCAGCGTCGTCGACTTGCCCGAGCCG
>Ga0207681_10000322_pt1 | contig 34547 bp, 25 predicted proteins | sample KBSS53metaG_FD_184324 | JGI IMG/M metagenome (GOLD analysis project Ga0207681, IMG submission 184324) | Switchgrass rhizosphere microbial communities from Kellogg Biological Station, Michigan, USA - KBS S5-3 metaG (SPAdes) (version 2) | ecosystem: Host-associated > Plants > Roots > Rhizosphere... | reverse complement strand
GTGGGCACATTGCCGTTGATCGCCGCCGCTGCCGGCTGCGTGGCCAGATCGTCTGCCTCGGTCCATTCGATGGCCTCGACGGGCCCTGTCAGCGCCCGTGCCAGAACCTCATCCACATGACTGACCGGGATGATCTCCAGACCTTCGCGGATGTTGGCCGGGATCTCGGCCAGATCCTTGCGGTTTTCCTCGGGGATCAGCACGGTCTTGATGCCACCGCGCAGCGCGGCGAGCAGCTTTTCCTTGAGGCCGCCAATTGCCAGCACGCGTCCGCGCAACGTAACCTCGCCGGTCATGGCCACTTCGGCACGCACCGGGATGCCGGTGAGCGTGGAGACCATGGCCGTGACCATGCCGATGCCAGCGCTTGGCCCGTCCTTGGGCACAGCGCCTTCGGGCAAGTGGATGTGCAGGTCCTTGCGCTGGAAAATTGAGGGCTTGATGCCATAGGCCGGGCTGCGCGCCTTGACGAAGCTGAACGCCATCTGGACGCTTTCGCTCATCACCTCGCCGAGCTTGCCGGTCGTGCGCACTGCGCCCTTGCCCGGCACGGTCACGCTTTCGATCGTCAGCAGTTCACCGCCCACCTCGGTCCAGGCCAGGCCGGTAACGGCGCCCACCTGGTTTTCTTCGTCTGACACGCCATGGCGGAATTTGCGCACGCCGGCAAACTCGTCAAGGTTCTCGGGCGTGATCGTCACGCTCTTGTCCTTGCCTTCCAGAATCTTGCGCAGGGACTTGCGCGCCAGGCGGGCAATTTCCCGCTCCAACGTACGCACGCCCGCCTCGCGGGTATAATAGCGGATCAGATCGCGCAGCGCGCCCTGCTCCAGCGTGAATTCGCCCTTGCGCAGGCCATGGGCCTCCACCTGCTTGCTCACCAGGTGGCGCTCGGCAATCTCAACCTTCTCGTCCTCGGTATAGCCTTCGAGGCGGATGATCTCCATGCGATCGAGCAGCGGCTGCGGCAGGTTGAGGCTGTTGGCCGTGCACACGAACATCACGTCGGACAAGTCGATGTCCAGTTCCAGATAGTGGTCCTGGAACTTGGCGTTCTGTTCGGGATCGAGCACTTCGAGCAGTGCCGAGGCGGGATCGCCGCGGAAATCCTGGCCGAGCTTGTCGATCTCGTCGAGCAGGAACAGCGGGTTCGAGGTGCCGGCCTTTTTCAGGTTGGTCACGATCTTGCCCGGCAGCGAGCCGATATAGGTGCGGCGGTGGCCGCGAATCTCGGCCTCGTCGCGCACGCCGCCCAGCGACTGGCGGACGAACTGGCGCCCGGTGGCCTTGGCGATCGACTTGCCCAGCGAGGTCTTGCCCACGCCCGGCGGGCCGACGAGGCACAGGATCGGACCCTTGAGCTTGTTGGTGCGCGCCTGCACGGCCAGGTATTCGACAATGCGATCCTTGACCTTGTCGAGCGCATAGTGATCGGCATCCAGGATCGCCTGCGCGCCCGGAATATCCTTCTTGAGCTTGGACCGCTTGCCCCACGGCAGGCCCAGCAGCACATCGAGATAGTTGCGGATGACCGTCGCTTCCGCACTCATCGGCTGCATGCTCTTGAGCTTCTTCAGCTCGGCATTGGCCTTGGCGCGGGCTTCCTTCGACAGCTTGAGGCTGTCGATCTTGTCCTGCAGTTCCTGGACCTCGTTGGCTTCCTCGCCATCGCCGCCGCCCAGTTCCGACTGAATCGCCTTCAACTGTTCGTTGAGGTAATATTCGCGCTGGGTCTTTTCCATCTGGCGCTTGACGCGACCACGGATCTTGCGCTCCACCTGAAGCACGCCGAGTTCGCCTTCCATGAAGGAAAGCACCATTTCCAGCCGCTTGAGCGCATCGCTTTCGGACAGAACGGCCTGCTTGTCTGCCACCTTGGCCGCCAGGTTGGCAGCCACGGCATCGGCCAGCTTACCGGCATCCTCGATATCGCCCAGTTGCTGGCCGGCATCCTGCGGCAGCTTTTTCGACAGCTTGGCATATTCGGCAAACTGATCGACGACAGAGCGCATCATGGCCGACACTTCGGTGCCCGAAACGTCCTCCGGCTCGATCTGTTCGACTTGCGCCATCAGCATGTCGCCATGGCTGGAAGCCTGCGCATCGAGCGAGGTCAGCTGCGCGCGGTGGTTGCCTTCGACGAGCACGCGCACGGTGCCATCAGGCAGCTTGAGCAACTGGAGAACCGTGGCGACAACGCCCGTTTCATAAAGATCGTCGCGATCGGGATCGTCACAGCCCGGATCGAGCTGCGCCAGCAGGAAGATGTCTTTCGAACCGGCCATGGCCATTTCGAGCGCGGCCACCTACTGGTCGCGGCCAACGAACAGCGGCACGACCATGCCGGGGAAAACCACGATGTCGCGCAGGGGAAGCAGGGGATACAAAGTCATAAGTGCAAATGTCCGTCCCGCCTGCCGCACATGAACCCAAACCGGCAGGGCTTGCCCTAGATATGGGGTGCAAGCCGCCGGCCCGCAATGCCCAAGGAACAAGACGGTTGGGGATTGCCCGATTTCAGAGACAGTCTCGCGGCCGGCCAGAGGCCCTATGGCGTGGCGGGTGCCGATCCAGGCGATGGCAGAACGATCGGCGGCAGAACCTGGCCATCAGGCGCGCGAGCGGGCGCATCGGGGGTGGCAGCCGGCGTTGCCGGTGCAGCCAGGGGCGCGGCAGGCGCTTGGACCGGCTTGGGTTTGCGGCCCTTGAGTTCGTCGATCTGGGCCTGGCGCGCCGCCAGATAGGCTTCCTTGGTGGCAAGATAGGGATCGCCGGCCTTGCGCATGGCCTGGATGCGACGATCATCGTCAAGCCGATCGTTGAGCGAGCGCACGACGAAGCTGCCGGTCACGTAATAGGGGGAGCGCAACGGGCCACCGACGATCGCAGGCAGGAATGCGCGATCGATGCCAAGCCCGATCACGTCGCGCAAGGTGGTGGGACCAACCAGTGGCATGAACAGGAATGGCCCTGGCCCGACGCCATAATAGGCAAATGTGTTGGCAAAGCCGTTGCGGCGATAAGGCAGCTTGAACGGCTTGGCCACGGCCACATCGAGCACGCCGCCGATCCCGACCGTGGAATTGAGTGCGAACCGCCCCAGCGTTTCAGCCGCCTTGCCCGGCTTCAATTGAAGCAGGAAATTGAGCGCGACGACCGGCTCGGTCAGGTTGGTGAAGAAATGGCGAAAGCCCGTGCGAATGGGCGCCGGAATGACACTGCCATAGACCTTGGCGGCCGGTGCGATAACCGCACGGTCCACCGCCTGGGTGGCCGCAAAGGTCACCTTGTTGACGGCAATGGCCGGATCGCCCGGCGGCGGGCCGCGGCGGGCATTGACCACGATGCCGCCGTCATCTGCTTCCGCATCGGCTGCTGGCGCCGGCGGCGCGGTGGGTGCCGTGGCCGTTGGCAGGACGATCGTGGGCAGCACCTGGCCATCGGGCGCACGGGCCGGTGCCTCTGGCGGAGCAGCGGCAGCAACGACTGGCGCAGGTACGCCGCTGGCCGCCGGCGTGGGCGCGGCGCCTTCATCAATCGGCGTGGTCCCGGCCAACGCAGCGGCAAACAATACGATCATCATAACCCCGTAGGCGATCTTGCCATGACTGGACGCTGAACAGGCGCCCGCTCACGCGCCCGTCCCAGGCACTGGCATGGCAGAACAGCGGCAGTTCCTGAAAAGTCGGCGCCGGTCAGAACGGCAGCTTGAAACCCGGCGGAATGCCTGCGGCCATCTGCACCTTCTGCATTTCCTCGCCGGCGGCGGCATCGGCCTTGGTGCGCGCGTCGTTGAATGCGGCGGCCACCAGGTCTTCCAGAATGCCCTTGTCGGCGGGCACCAGCAGGCTGTCGTCGATCGAAACGCCGATCACGCGGCCCTTGGCCGATGCCTTGATCTTGACCAGGCCGCCACCGGCCGCACCTTCCACCTCGATCCCGTCGAGGCGGCCTTGCGCATCCTCCATCTGCTTCTGGATGGTTTCGGCTGCCTTCTGGGCCGCCTGGATCATTTCTTCCATGGACTTCATGCTTGTCTGCTCCGCGCAGGCGACCACGGCCGGCGTTCGGCCGTGGCGGGGTTGGATTCATCGAGAATTTCGGCGCCGGGAAAGGCTTCCAGCGCGGCGCGCACCAGCGGGTCGGCGCGCATTGCCGCTTCTGCATCTGCCTCCAGTGCCGCCTTGGCTTCCACCAGGCTGGGCTGCGCGCCTTGCGCAGCGGCGCCGTCGAGACGCTCCACCAGCCAGGCCTGGCCGGTGATGTTCTGCAGCGCCTTTTTCATGTCGGCCGTGGGATCGCCAGGCAGACCCGGCGCCAATTGATACCGCAGCGTGCCCATGCGCAGTTCGATCAGGCGCACCGACAGGCGCATGGTCGCGCCGGTGAGCGGGGAAACCTCCTCCACCTGCTCCACCAGTGCCTGCCAGTCCATGCCGGCTGCGGCCATGGCAACCGGCGCGCTCGCCGTGGCGCCATCGCCGGCAGGGGCGGCAGCCATCGCGGCGGCAGCCAGCGTGGGGCCTTGCGCCAGCATCTCTTCCAGTTTGCGCACCAGGCCACCGGGATCGGGCATGTCGGCCGCATGGAGCACGCGCAGCAGGGCCATCTGCGCCGCAACCAGCGGATCGGGCGCGGTCTTGACCTCGTCATGGCCCTTGAGCAGCAATTGCCACAAGCGGTGAAGCTGGCCGGCAGACAGATCTCCCGCCCAGCCGGCAAGCGCAGCGGCTTCCTCGGCAGAGCGCGCTTCGCCTTCCGGCCCGCTGATCTGCGTGACCGTAACCTTGTGCACCAGATCGAGCTGCGCCCGCATCATGGCGACCGGCTCGATCCCCAGCGCATACTGGTGCGCCACTTCGGCCAGCAGCGCCGCGCCATCGCCCTTGAGCATGGCCGCAAACAGGCGGCGTTGCAGCGTCTTGTCGGCCAGGCCCAACATGTCCTGAACTTGCGCGGCGGTGACGTGGATCGCGCCGCCCTCGCCCGTGCCGGCGAGATCGGCATGGCTGATCGCCTGGTCAAGGATCGACAGCCCATCGCGCGCCGAACCTTCGGCCGCAGCGGCGACCATCGCCAGCGCGTCGGCCTCCGCCTCCACGCCTTCGGCCTTGCACACAAAGGCAAAATGCTCGGCGAGCAGGCCGGTGGGAATGCGCCGCAGGTCAAACCGCTGGCAACGCGAGAGCACGGTCACCGGCAGTTTGTCCACCTCGGTCGTGGCGAACAGGAATTTCACATGCGCCGGCGGCTCTTCCAGCGTTTTCAACAGCGCGTTGAACGCGTTGCGCGAGAGCATGTGAACTTCGTCGATGATATAGATCTTGTAGCGCGCGGAAACGGCGGCATAGCGCACCGCCTCGATGATCTCGCGCACGTCGTCCACACCGGTGTGGCTGGCCGCGTCCATCTCGATCACGTCGATATGCCGGCCTTCGGCGATGGCGCGGCATGGTTCGCACTGACCGCACGGATCGATCGTGGGGCCGCCCTGACCATCGGGGCCGATGCAGTTCAAGGCCTTGGCGATCAGGCGCGCGGTGCTGGTCTTGCCCACCCCGCGCACGCCGGTCATCAGGAAGGCATGGGCAAGCCGGTCGCGGCGGATCGCGTTAGCCAGGGTCTGCACCATGGCTTCCTGGCCGATCAGGGCGGAAAAGGTCTGCGGCCGATACTTGCGCGCCAGCACGCGATAAGGCTGCGCGGTGGGCTGCGGCGCGGGCCGAGGCGCGATCTGGGCGGCAGGCGGCGCGGGTGCCGGAGAGGGATCGCCGAACATCGCCCCCTGCCCCGCCGCTTCGAGTTCGGCCGCGCTGGGCGCAGCCTCGGCTTCGGGAATTTCGGGTTCGTGCCCAAACATGTCGGTGGAATCGGCCATCGCGCCCCTAGGTAGGCGCATCGGCAGCAAATGTCGAACGGGTGCAGCGCGGTTTCCCGCAAGGTTGCGCAAGTCTGCGCGTTTGCCGTACGGTCTGCCCATGCCCGATATTTTGCCCGGCCGCCTTACGGCACAGACCGCCCAGCCCCTGGTCGTGTTCCTGATCGGCATGCGCATCAACCGCTTTCGCGCGATCGGCGCCTGGCTGCCGGTTGCCCGTGCGATGGGGCCGATGCTGGCCGAGCTTTCCGCCGCGCCGGAGAGCGGGTTTCTGGGCTTCGAGCCGATGCTGCGCGGGCTGCGCACGGTGATGCTGGTGCAATACTGGCGCGATTTCGACAGCCTGGAGGCCTATGCCCGCGCCGCCGACAAATCGCATTGGCCGGCCTGGCGCGCGTTTAACAAGGCCGCAAAAAGCCACGACGGCAGCGTCGGCATCTTCCACGAGACATACTGCGTGCCGGCAGGCAGCAGCGAAAGCGTCTATGTGGATATGCCCGCATTTGGCCTGGGCAAGGCCATGGGCCTGGTGCCGGCCGCTGGATCGCGCAACGTGGCAAGGGATCGGATAAAGGCATCCGGGCCGCAGGCGTGAACCGCGCCGCTATGCCGTGATACCAGAAGGAGCCGGACGACCCGCCGCAATCCGTTGTGGCTGCTTCCTTCCGGACCTGACCAGGTTGGCGAACGCAAACGTCCGCCCGACTCCCGGCCCGCCCTATGGCGCCGGCGCTGCACGATTGCAAGCGCCGGAATTGCTCATCACCGGAAATTGTCGGCGTAGCTCTGCAACTTCAGCCGGCGCGGCGGCGTTGGCGTGATGTGCACCGTGATGCCGTACTTGTCGGCATAGGCGCGGGCATCGGCCTCGGTCTCGAACTTGAGGATGACTTGCTGCTGGGTATCGCCAGAACCGGCCCATCCCATCAGGGGATCGGGGCGCTTGGCCTCTGCGGGTGCGAATTCCAGGAGCCAGTCGGCAGTCCGGGCCTTGCCGGACTGCATGGCATTCTTCGGGCGCTGATAGATGCGTGCAGGCATGGGCGGTGCTTTCGTGCGTTTCGATCGGCAAATCAAGAGGGATAAACCCGCTGCTCACGCAGTCAGCGCAGCATTTTTGCAACCAGGTGCCGCGCCGCCTGGCTTACGTCTTCCCAGGCTTCGGCAAAATCGTGCTCGTCCCCGTAATAGGGATCGATCACCGCCTGGCCTTCCCGGCCGGGCACCAGGTCCATCAACAGGCCCACGCGTGCCAGGGTGCGGCGCGGGGCCATGCGCTTAAGGTCCTGAAGGTTCTGCGAATCGAGCGCGTAAATCTGCCCGAAGCGGGTGAAATCCTCTTCCACCACCTGGCGGGCGCGATAACGCGAAATATCGATCCCGTGTTCGAGCGCGGTGGCCTGCGCGCGCGGATCGGGCGGATTGCCGGCATGCCAGCTGCCAGTGCCGGCCGAATCGATCGTGACGGCAAGGCCGGCCTTGACCGCTTCAGCCCGGAACGCCGCCTCGGCCAAGGGCGAGCGGCAGATATTTCCCAGGCAGACGAACAGCACGGATGGCTGGCTCACCGCATTCCCTTCCACTTGATCCCTGTTCGCGCAGGGCGCCCCTTCGCGATCACGCCTGGCGTGTTGCGTTGCGATGCCCGTCGCACTGCAATAAAATACGCTGCAATGCAAAAAGTCCAGCAGCAAGCGGCGGGAATGTTGCGGGGCAATGCTTCAACCTGCGTCAACCGCACGCCGCCCGAGTGCTGGATCGTCGGTAAAAAAGCCGTGGATGCCGGCAGCGAGGTATGCACGGATTTCGGCAATGCTGCCGCTTTCGCAGCGCAATGCGTCACCGCACTGGCGCAAGTTGGTGGGCAGGAACACCGGTTCGGGGCGAAATGTGTAGCAGCCCACTTTGAGCCCGGCGCGATGCGCATCGCCAATGATCGGTCCGGGCGCCTGCAGCGCGCCATCATTGCCCACGCCGATCAGCGTGCGATCGTATGGCGCGATCCAATCGGCATAGCGGGCAACGTCGGCCAGCCCGTTCGGGGACAGCATCGCGCCATAGGTCAGGTTGCCATTGGCCGCGAGCACGTCGCCGGGGCGTTTGGCCGGGTCTTCTGCCAACTGCATCAGGGCAATATTGCGCCACGGATGCAGCAGTGCGCGCAGGCGCTTGAGATTGGCCACTTCAAACGACTGCACGATAACCGGGGCCTGTTGCAGCCATGCGTGCGTGCGGATCGCGGCGAGCAACTTGGCTTCCATGTCGTGGCCAAGTGCGTGGAAATAGGTCGAATGCTTGATTTCAGGAATGATCCCCAGTGGCCGCGCCCGCGCGCTTGCCGCCGAAGCGGCGACCGCGACGATCTCATCGAACGTGAGGATCTGGAACTGCCCGTCAAAGGCCATGCTTTCCGGGCGCAACTTGCCCAGCCGCTCCTTCGCGCGCAGCGTCTTGAGTTCGGCCAGGGTAAAATCGGTAGTGAACCAGCCTTCCTGTCGTTCCCCGTCGATCACCGCCACTCTCTTGCGCGCGGCAAATTCGGGGCGGCTGGCGACATCGGTGGTTTCGGCAATGTTGGGTTCGTGCCGCGATACCAGCACGCCATCCTTAGTGGGGACAAGATCGGGCTCGATGAAATCGGCGCCATCGGCCACGGCGCGCTGGTAGGAGCCCAATGTGTGCTCGGGCCGATGGGCACAGGCACCCCTGTGCCCCAGCACGAGCGCTTGGCCCGGCCGCGCCCCGCGCTTCGTGCCCCCACCCTGGCGCGCCAGGGCAGGCAGAGCGGCCGTGGCGGCCATTCCCGCCACAGAGCCAAGAACAGCGCGACGCGAAACCGGACCGGTCATGTCATCAAAGCCCCAGCGAGAGAGTGGCAAACCACTGGCGCGGTGCCAGCGGATAGATGGCATAAGTATTGGTATTCGAGCCGACCGAGACGGTCGAGGTGCCCTTTTCCTGGAACAGGTTGGTCACGTTCACCGAAACTTCGGCCTTGCGCAGGCCCAGGCGCTCTGCCGGGAGCTTGTAGGCCAGGCGCAGCGCCGTGGTGAAGGTGGGATCGACCCAGGCATCGTTGGTATAGGTGGCATAGCGGCGGCCGACATAATCGCCCACCAGTTGTCCCTCGAACGCCCCCAGCGTAAGCGTGGCGACCGTCTTGTTAAGCACCGAGGGGCTGCCCGGAATGCGCTTGCCACCCGTGGGCACCACGCCGTTGACTGTCGCCGTGCCGCCAATGCGCGTGCCGGTGGCAGCGCTGCCGTTCACCACGGTAAGCGTCGAATAGTCGCTGTCGTAGATCGAGCGGTTGTAGCTGAACGCATTGTAGAGCGAGAAGACCTGGCCAAAGCGCAGCGTCAGCGCCACGTCCACGCCGTCGGTCTTCACGCCGCCGACGTTGAAAATGGCCGGCGTGCCACCCGCGATCGAACTGCCGCCCAAGCCCCCGATGGCCGGCGTGATGCCCAGCAGACGATTGTTGAAATCGACGTGGTAGACGTTGAGCTGCGCATTGAGGCCGATGCCGCCGCCCAGTTCGCGGTTGCTGCGCAGGCCCAGTTCATAAGTCCATGAGCTTTCCGGCTTGCCATCGCGCTTGAACGCATCGAACGCCTGCTGGCTGCCCGTGCTCCATGGCGAAACGCCGCCGCCGCCATAGGTCATGAACTGGCGCAGGTTCTTCTGCACGTTCACGTAAAGCTGTTCGTTGGCGGTGAAATCCCACTTGGCGCCGAAGGTCGGCAAAAACCAGCGCTTGGTATCGATCTCGCCGCTGGGCAGCGCCGAGGATGATCCCGGCAGCGAGCCGATGATCGGCTGCACCACCATGTCCCCGCGCGCGAATTGCAGGCTGGATTTCACCCCGGCCTGGACCAGCAGGTTGGGCAGGATGTGCCAGTCGTCCTGCGCGTGAAGCTGAACCACGGTGTTGCGGATCTCGCTGCCATATTGCGTGAACAGCGGGTTGCTGGGCCGGATATAGGGGCTGTAGCGGTCGGGATGGTTCACATCGAGCGCATACCAGCGGCGATAGGCGGACGAGCTGTTGTATTCCATCCATCCGCCCACTTCGAAGTGGTGATTGCCCGCGTCTGCCGTCACATTGCTGATCACCCCGCCGCGGTCGATGCGGTATTCGGTGGTGCGGATCGCATAGCCCGAATTGCCCGTGGCGATCTTCAGGTTCTGGCCCGGGAAATAGAGCGCGAAGAGCGTGGGCAGCGAAGCCACGGTGATCGGCCCGGCAACAACGCCCACGCCGTCGTTGTGGTGGTAATAGACCTGGGTGGACCAATCCACCGCGCTCGAAAGGTGGGCCTGGTACTTGATATAACCCAGGTAATCCGTCCGCTGCGCGTCGGAGTAATAGTTGCGGTAATTGTTGGCTTCCTTGGCCGGCACGGCGCCGTTGGCATCGAGATAGGCCACCGCCGCAGCGAAATCGGGATAGGTGAACGGGCGAGTATAGGGCTGGTAGGCCTGCGCCGGGGTGGTCGCCACCTTGTAGACGGTGGTGGCGTCTTCGTTGGGTTCGATCTTGTCGGAATAGGCGAAGTAGGCGGTCAGCTTGCCGTTGCTATCGTCATGCACGAACTTGGCATTGGCCTGCCAGCCACCCTGGCGACCGTTGAAATCCCAGGCACGGGCGCGCTGGCGCAGGCCGGAGAGATAGATGCTGTTGCCATTCCCGAACGTGCCGGAATCCACGCGCAGGAACGTGCGCGCGGTGCCATAGCTGCCGAACGTGTGGTTCAGCGTGGCACCACGCTCGGCCATGGGGTCTTGCGTGAAGGTTTCGATCCCGCCGCCCAGGTTGCTGGTGGAAGCAAGCCCAAGATCGGCAGCACCGGTGGAGACGATCACCCGCCCGACGTTTTCCGAAATCGCAGCGCGCTGGGGCGAAAGGCCATTGTAATTGCCATAGGACTGGTCACCCAGCGGAACGCCGTCGAGCGTAAAGCCCAGCTGGTTGCCGGCAAAACCATGGATGAACAGCGAGGCGTTCTGCTCGTTGTTGCCCCACGGGTCTGCGGTGACATACATGACGCCGGGCAGTGTCTGGATGGCCTTGAGCGGGTTGATGCCCGGCAGAAGCTTTTGCATTTCCGTGGAGGTGACCGCCGTGGCCGACCGGGTCGCCTTTACGGCCGTGACGATGATGTCTTCGCCCGGCGTTGCCGGCTGGGCAGCGGGGGCTTCCTGTGCGCAGGCCGGCGATGCGGCGATGGCAAGAGCAAGAGCGCCGACTGAAACAGCCATGCAGGCGCGACGCGAAAACGGAACAGACACGGTTTGCAACCCCCTTATGTGTGCAGTGCACAAGGCACGAGGGTGGCAACTAGAGCTGGTTCAAGTCAGCCGTATTGCAGATCAAAAACCGTTTTATTACAAACTACCAAGAGGCACGACCCGCACCGGCGGCAGCGGCATCGCGCCAGGCTGCTCGGCCCAGTGCGCCACGTTGAGCACGCCGCCGTTGCAGCGCAACGCATCGACATGGTCGGTATCGATCGTGGCAAAGACCCACTGCGCCGCGCCTTCCTCGCCGATGGCCAGCACGCCGTCGGCGGGCATGGCTCCGCCCGCCGGCGCTGCATCGGGCGGGCCATAGATGGCCGCCGCGCCCCGGTTCACGTCCACCGCTGGCGACCAGGCGGCCTCGCCCACCGTGGGAGACTGCACCACGAAGCACTGCCCCTCCAGCGCGCGCGCCTGGCTGCCGATCCGAACCCGCCAGTAACCGTGCAATGTGTCGGTGCAACTCGGCACCAGCAGCACTTGCCCGCCGGCTTCCACCGCCGCGCGCGCCAATAGCGGAAATTCGCTGTCATAACAGATCAGGATGGCCAGCCGGCCCAGCGCGGTATCGAACACCTGCAGGGTATCACCACCCGAAATGAACCATTCCTCCCGCTCGAACCGGGTCATGATCAGCTTGTCTTGCCTGCCCACTGCCCCGTCGGGCGCAAACAGGCGCGCTGCGTTGCTTACATTGCCCGTCTCATCGCGGCGCGGCGCGCTGGCAGCCAGGATATGGACGCCGTGGGCCTGCGCCAGCCTGGCGTGCAGCGCATCGACACGGGGCAACAGCGCTGAAACGGTATCGATCGATCCGGCCAGATCGCCCATCGTGGCCGGATCGAGGCTGGCCAGTTCCATTGCCCCATATTCCGGAAAGACCAGAAGCGCCGCCCCGGCCGCCACAGCCTGCTCCACCCAGGCCCCAAGCTTGGCTTCATAGGCAGACCAATCAGCCAGCCGGTCGATCGGATATTGGGCAGCGGCAACGGTGAAACGCGGCATGGGCGCCCCTTTTATGACAGATGCTTGAGCCAGTATTGCATGGGCTTGGGGCTTTCATCGGCCTCCCCGTGTTCCTTCCAGGCAAGCTCGGTGACAAGGCCGGGAATGGGCACATAGCCGCGCGCCTGCCAGAAGGCGTCGAGCGGGCGATAGCCAGCCGGCTGCGCCCGGTGATCGCTGGCGCGGATCACGGCGGCAAAGCAGGTCGATTGCGCACCGGCCGCGCGGGCGGCCTTTTCGCGGTGATCGAAAAAGGCGTGGCCTATGCCCTGGCCGCGATATTCAGGCAGCAGGACGCTTTCGCCGAAGTAGAACAGGCGGGCCGTATCGATCCCGCGCGCCTCGAAGGGCCGGCGAAACTCCTCCTTCTGGTGCACCATCGGCGCGGCGGTGGCCGCACCCACGACCCGCGCACCATCGAACGCGGCCACCAGCACGGCGCCCGGCGCCGCCGCGTATTCGGCCAGGTAGCGCGCCTCGTATGCGGGATCGCCCTCGTAGAGATAGGGCCAGGCGGCGAACACGGCGATGCGCAGGGCCGCCAGATCATCAAGCGCGGCGGCCAGTTCCGCGCCGCTCAGCGGGCGGACGGAAAGGCTCATGCGCCGACGACCTGCGCCGTCCAGTCCGCCAGGTTGTAGTACATCGTGAGCCGGGTAATCTTGCCATCGGCCACGGCAAGGAAAGCGCCAGCCGGCAGCACATAGGTTTGGCCTTGCGCTTCGGGCAGGCCTTCGTCGGTGGCCAGATACGTGCCATGAACCACGAATTCGGCCGCCGCGCGGGTGCCGTCTTCATTGGCCATGATCACGATGTCGTCCAGCCGCTCCTTGTAGCAGCGCTCCATATGACCAAGGAATGTGGCGAAGGTTTCCTTGCCCGTCTGGCGATCGCCCTGGTTGATATCGTGCGCCACATCATAGGCCAGGCACGCCAGCATGGCGCTCCAGTCGCCGGCGTTGAACGCGGCGTAATAGGTTTCCAACAGGGCAAGCGTGGCGGCGCGCGACATGGCGGGTCTCCGGGGCAAAGGCATTGTCGCGCGATGCGCTAGCCCATCGCGGCCGGCGCTGCCACACACGGTTTCGGCACGCTGTATTGCCGATATGCAACGAAGCGGCGCGGGACGAACCCACGCCGCTCCGCCAGGGGGAACTCAAGTCAGCCGAACAGCGTGTTCGCCGTGTTGGCCACGCGGCGGCCAAGGTAGCGTGCGCCATCCAGTTCGATTTCGCTGGGCTGGCGGCTGCCGTCGCCGCCGGCAATCGTGGTGGCGCCATAGGGCGCGCCGCCATGCACGGCATCGAGCGTCAGCTGGCCCTGGAAGCCATAGTCCAGGCCCACGATCGTCATACCGAAGTGCAGCAGGTTGGTCAGGATCGAAAACAGCGTGGTTTCCTGGCCGCCATGCTGGCTGGCGGTGGACGTGAACGCCGCGCCCACCTTGCCATTGAGCGCGCCGCGCGCCCACAGGCCGCCGGCCTGGTCGAGGAAGGCTGCCATCTGCGAGCTGATGCGGCCAAAGCGCGTGCCAGTACCCACGATGATCGCGTCGTAGTTTTCCAGTTCGGCCACCGTCGCGATCGGGGCAGCCTGGTCCAGCTTGAAATGGGCAGACTGCGCCACTTCGAGCGGGGCGGTTTCGGGAACGCGCTTCACGTCAACGGTTGCACCGGTTTCGCGGGCGCCTTCGGCAATGGCGTTGGCCATGGTCTCGATGTGACCATAGCTCGAATAATAGAGAACCAGAACTTTGCTCATCACACGTCATCCTTTGGCAAAGTGGGAAAATTCCGGCAGCGGCATCAGCGTGCCCTGCCTGTGTTGCGGTTGTCTTGCAGGCAAAGCGGCCTTCAAGATAGGGCGATAAGATCGCACCAAATGTTCCACGCCTTCGAACGCGTGGCCTGCGTTTGCGTTTCCGCGCTTTTTGGCATATGGGCGGATGGGAATGCCCCGGCCCACACGATGCAGTCGCCTCGCGGCTCCCTCGTTCGCCGGGGTTTCTTGTTTTCCATGGGGGCGGGCCGAATCGCCCCCGCCGTGCAGGAAGAAGCCGCATGTCGCGTCGCCGCCAGATCTACGAAGGCAAGGCCAAGATCCTTTACGAAGGCCCCGAGCCGGGTACGCTCATCCAGTATTTCAAGGATGATGCCACCGCGTTCAACGCGCAGAAGCGCGGAACGATCAACGGCAAGGGCGTGATCAACAATCGCATCAGCGAATATGTGTTCACCCGCCTGGCGCATATCGGCATTCCCACGCACTTCATCCGCCGTCTCAACATGCGCGAGCAACTTGTTCGCCAGGTTGAAATTGTGCCGATCGAAGTGGTGGTGCGCAACGTGGCCGCCGGCTCGATTTCCAAGCGGCTGGGCATTCCCGAGGGCGAGCCCCTGCCCCACACGCTGATCGAGTATTACTACAAGGACGATGCGCTGGGCGACCCGATGGTGGCCGAAGAGCACATCGCCTGCTTCGGCTGGGCCAACCAAGAGGAAATGCAGGACATTTCCTCGATGGCGATCCGCGTGAACGACTTCCTCGTGGGCATGTTCTCGGCCATCAACATCCGCCTTGTCGATTTCAAGCTCGAATTCGGGCGCATCTGGGATGGCGATTATAGCCGCGTGATCCTGGCCGACGAAATCAGCCCCGATGGCTGCCGCCTGTGGGACATGGTCACCGGCGAAAAGCTCGACAAGGACCGCTTCCGCCGCGACCTGGGCGGCGAGGAAGAAGCCTATCAGGAAGTGGCGCGCCGCCTGGGCCTGCTCGACAACGACGGGCCGAGCGAAGTGCTGGACCTGGGCGCACACCGCAAGCTGCGCACCAAGAAGTAAGCTTTTCGAGCCGAATGGACAGGAAAAGGGCCGGGGACGCGTTTCCCGGCCCTTTTTCTTGGTCGACGTCCACGCGATACCGCTTGCCCTGAGGCAGGCGGCGCGGCAGACCGACGCCGATGACGTGCCCACGCTCGGCTGTGCCCCTTTCGTTTCGTAGCCTTCCCCTTGCGACGGCCCTGCTGCTGGGCGCTTGCGCCGGACTGGGCCATGTTCCCGCGACGCCGCCGGCCGCCCGCCCTGCGCCGACCTGGGTGTTCCAGCAATCCGACCTGGCGCCCGATCCGCGCTTCCGGTTCGGGCAGCTTGCCAACGGCATGCGCTATATCGTGGTGCCCAATGGCACGCCCAAGGGCACCGTGCAGGTGCGGCTGGACGTGGCCACCGGTTCGCTGGACGAAGCCCCGGCAGAGCGCGGCTTTGCCCATTTCGTGGAGCACATGGCGTTCAATGGCAGCACCCATGTGCCCGAGGGCGAGATGGTCCGCCTGCTGGAGCGCAAGGGCCTGGCGTTCGGCGCGGATACCAATGCCCAGACCAGCTTCGAGCAGACGACGTATATGCTCGACCTGCCGCGCAACGATGCCGACCTGGTCGATACCGCGCTGATGCTGATGCGCGAGACGGCCAGCGAACTGACCTTTTCGCCCGAGGCGGTGGCGCGCGAGCGAGGCGTGGTGCTGTCGGAACTGCGCGATGGACAAGGCTATGCCCTGGACAATTTTCAGGATCAGCTGGCGTTTCTCTATCCCAAGGCGACCTACCCGCATCGCCTGCCGATCGGCACGGTGGCCACGCTCGACGGCGCCACAGCTATGGGCCTCAAGCAATTCTGGCAGAAGCATTATGTGCCGGCCAAGGCAACGCTGGTGGTAATCGGCGATGTTGACGCGACGCGGATCGAAAAGGCCGTGGCCGACCGTTTCGCCGACTGGCAGCCCACCACTTCTCCCCGAAGGCCCGGCGAGGGCAAAGTCGATCCGCGCCAGCGCGGGCAGACCGATGTGTGGATCAACCCGGCGCTGGCCGAGCGGATTTCGGTGTCGCGCCACGGACCGTGGCAGGACGAGCCCGACACCATCGCCATGCGGCGCGAAAACCTGCTTCGCCAGATCGGCTATGGCATCGTCAACCGCCGCTTCCAAAGCCTGTCGCGCCAGGTCGATGCGCCGTTTCGCGGCGCGGGCTTTGGCACGAGTGACGTGTTCAAGATCGGCCGCACGACCAACCTGATCGTCGATACGGTCGATGGCGGCTGGGCGCGCGGGCTGGCGGCAGCCGCCACTGCCTGGCGCGAGGCGATGGCCCAGGGCTTTACCCAGGCGGAAGTGGACGAGCAGGTGGCGAACTTGCGCACCGGCATCGAAAACGCTGCCGCAGGCGAATCCACCCGCAGCAATTCCACGCTGGTGAGCCTGGCGCTGTCGCTGCTGCACGACGACATGGTGCCGACCACGCCGACGAGCGGCCTGGCACGGTTCAATGCCTATGCGCCCACGATCACGCCTGAAGCGGTGATGGCCGCGCTGCGGCGCGAGGCCGTGCCGCTCGATCGGCCATTGATCCGCTTCCAGGGGCGCAAAAGCCCCGTCGGCGGTGCCCCTGCCCTGCGCCATGTGTGGCAAACGGCCATGGCCGCGCCGCTGGATCAGGCGAAAGCGGTGAAGAGTGCCACCTTCGGCTACACCGATTTCGGCCCGCCCGGCACCGTGATGGCAGACAGCACCGATGCGACCTTTGGCATACGACGCATCCGCTTTGCCAATGGCGTGATGCTCAATATCAAGCGCACGGCGCTCGAAGCGAACCGCATCCATGTGCGCGTGGCGCTCGACGGCGGAGAGATGCTGGAAACGCCCGACAATCCGCAAGCGGTGGACATGGCCTCCAGCCTGCCGGGCGGCGGGCTTGGCCGCTATAGCCAGGATGCCTTGCAGACCATGCTGGCCGGCCGGTCGGTGGGCGCCGATTTTTCCACCAATGGCGATACCTTCGGCATGGGCGGCACGACCACGCAGCGCGATCTCCTGTTACAAATGCAAGTGATCGCCGCCTATCTCACCGATCCGGGCTATCGGCCCGAAGCGGAGGAACTGTTCCACCAGGGCATGGCCAATTATTTTGCGCGCAAGGATGCCTCGTCCGGGTCGGCGCTGTCGGCGGCCATTGGCGGCATCCTTTCGGGCGGAGATCCACGCTTTACCCTGCAACCGCCGCAAACCTACCAGCGGCTTGGCTTTGCGCAGCTCAAGCCCGTGCTGGCCGAACCCCTGGCACGCGGCGCGCTGGAAATCGCGCTGGTCGGCGATGTGGACGAAGGCGCCGCAATCGATGCCGTGGCGCGCACGCTGGGCGCCCTGCCTCAGCGCGAAGCGGCGTTTCGGCCCTGGACCGATGCACGCCAGCGCCGCTTTGCCGCCAAGCCGGGCGTGCAGATCGTGCGCCACCAGGGGCCGGCCAACCAGGCGATCGTGCGCATGGTCTGGCCCACAACCGACGATCGCGATCCGGTGCAGACATCGACGATGGACCTGCTGGCGCAAGTTGCCGGCATCGAAGTGATCGAAACCGTGCGGGAAAAGCTGGGCAAGGCCTATTCGCCCAGCGCATCGAGCGACATGTCGCACGTGTGGACAAATTGGGGCACGTTCACGCTGCAAGCCTCGGTCGATGTGGCAGACCTGGCGGCCACTCGCGCAGCCCTTGCGCAAACCATGACAGACCTTGCCGCGCGCCCGATCGATGCTGACACGCTGGAACGCGCCCGCGCGCCGATGCTGGACCGGCTGGACAATGCGCTGAAGGGCAACGGCGGCTGGTTGGGCCTGGCGGCACGCGCGCAGTCGGACCCGGACAGGATCACCCGCTTCCAGACCGCGCGCGCGCGACTGGCCGCGATCACGCCGGCCGATCTGCAAGCGGCGGCGCGGGCCTGGCTCACGCCAGACAAGGCCGTGACGATATTGGTGCTGCCACAGGCGACGCCCGCGCCCGTCTCTTGATCCGGCAAGGCTTGCCCTTGGCGCCTTACAGAGGCATAGGCGCACCCGAGTCCAAAACCGCCTATTTTGCGAAAGGCCCACCGCCGATGAAGGTCCGCGTCCATGTCAGCCTCAAGAACGGGGTGCTCGATCCGCAGGGTCGCGCCATCCACCATGCGCTGGAAGGGCTGGGCTTTGCCGGCGTGAAGGACGTGCGCGCCGGGCGCCTGTTCGAACTGGACGTGGCCGATGACACCAGCGACGAAGCGCTGGACGAGATGTGCCGCAAGCTTCTGGCCAACATGGTCATCGAAAACTATCGCATCGAAAAGGTTGCCGCCTGATGCCGTTCACCTCTGCCGTCATCACCTTTCCGGGCTCTAATTGCGACCGCGACATGGCCGTGGCGGTGGAAGATGTGTGCGGCGGCACCGTCCACCGCGTGTGGCATGGCGATGCCAGCCTGCCCGAAGGCGTTGATTTCATCGCCGTTCCGGGCGGTTTTTCCTATGGCGACTACCTGCGCTCGGGCGCCATGGCCGCGCGTTCGCCGATCATGCAGGCGGTGGTGGAAGCCGCAGGTCGCGGCGTGCCCGTGCTGGGCGTGTGCAACGGCTTCCAGATCCTGACCGAAGCGGGGCTTCTGCCCGGCGCGCTGATGCGCAATGCCGGCATCCGCTTCGTCTGCCGCGAAGTGCCGCTCAAGGTGGAAAACAGCCAGTCGCTGTTCACCCAGCGCTATTTCAAGAACCAGGTGATCACCGTGCCGGTGGCCCACCATGACGGCAATTATTTCGCCGATGCCGAAACGCTCGACCGCCTGGAAGGCGAAGGCCGCGTCGCCTTCCGCTATGCCGAGCCGGTCAACGGTTCGCAGCGCGACATTGCCGGCGTGCTCAACGAAGCGGGCAACGTGCTGGGCATGATGCCCCACCCCGAACGCATGATCGAAGCCGCGCAGGGCGGCACCGACGGGCGCAAGCTGTTTGAAGGCGTGCTGGCGGGGCTGAACGTTTCGGCTTGATGGGAGAGGTAACATTCCCTCCCCTAACCCCTCCCGCAAGCGGGAGGGGGATTTGAAGAAGGCCCCCCGCTTTGCGGGGGTCTTTTTTTGCTCCCCTCCCGCGTGCGGAAGGGACTTCGTTCTATACTCCCCTCCCGGAACGGGAGGGGCTTTCTTCTATACCCCCCTCCCGCGTGCGGGAGGGGCTGGGGGAGGGCATGTTCCCTACCCCCCACCCGATCACTCCACCGTAACACTCTTGGCCAGATTGCGCGGCTGGTCCACGTCCGTCCCCTTGGCCACCGCCACGTGATAGGCCAGCAACTGCACCGGCACGGCATAGACCAGCGGCGCGATCAGGGGGTGGACCTTGGGCATCTCGATCGTGGCCAGGCACCCCTCGCCCGCTTCGGCCAGCCCTTCGGCATCGGAAATCAGCACGATCTTTCCACCGCGTGCGCGCACTTCCTGCATGTTGGACACGGTCTTTTCGAACAGCGGCCCTGACGGGGCGAGTACGATCACCGGCACCGCTTCGTCGATCAGCGCGATCGGGCCGTGCTTCATTTCGCCCGAGGCATAGCCCTCGGCGTGAATATAGCTGATTTCCTTGAGCTTGAGCGCGCCTTCCAGGGCCAGCGGATAGTCCGGCCCACGGCCCAGATAGAGCACGTCGCGCGCCGGGGCGATCAGCGGCGCCATCGCGGCGATTTCCTCGTCGTGCGAGAGCGCAGCGTTGAGCGCGGCGGGCGTTTCGGCCAGCTGGTCAACGATCACCGCCTCTTCCTCGCGCGTGAGCCGCCCGCGCTTGACCGCCAGGTGCGCGGCGAGCGCGGCGAGAACCGCAAGCTGGCACGAGAAGGCCTTGGTGGAAGCCACGCCGATTTCCGGCCCGGCATGCGTGGGCAACAGCAAGTCCGCCTCGCGCGCCATCGAGCTGGTCGGCACGTTGACAACCACGGCAATCGTCTGCCCCGCCGCCTTGCAGTGGCGCAGCGCCGCCAGGGTATCGGCGGTTTCGCCCGATTGCGAAATGAACAGCGCCAGGCCGCCCGGCTCCAGCACCGGATCGCGATAGCGGAACTCGCTCGCCACATCGATGTCCACCGGCAGGCGCGCGAATTGCTCGAACCAGTATTTCGCCACCATGCCGGCGTAATAGCTCGTGCCGCAGGCCACGATGGTCACGCGGTTGATGCTGGCCAGGTCGAAATCGATCTGCGGCAGCGATACGGTCTGCTCCACGCGGCGCAGATAGGAACGCAGCGTTTGGGCCACCACGATCGGCTGCTCGAAGATCTCCTTCTGCATGAAGTGGCGATAGTTGCCCTTCTCGATCGCCGCGGCCGTGGCGCCCGAAGCGACGACCGGGCGCTCGACGGGATTGTTGTCCACGTCGAACACGTCCACGCCATCGCGGCGCACGATCACCCAATCGCCCTCTTCCAGGTACGAAACCTTTTGCGTTAGCGGCGCAAGCGCCAACGCGTCGGAACCCAGGTAGGTTTCCCCATCGCCAAAGCCGACGACGAGCGGCGAGCCAAGGCGGGCGCCGATCAGCAGGTCGGGATGCTGGCGGAACGCAATCGCGAGCGCAAAGGCGCCGCGCAGTTGCGGCAGCACGGCCTTGACCGCTTCGGCCGGGGACTTGCCCGCTTCCACCAGTTCCGAAACCATGTGGGCAACCACTTCGGTATCGGTCTCGCTTTCGAACGTGCGGCCGCGCGCGATCAGTGCCTCGCGCAAGGGGCGGAAATTCTCGATGATGCCATTGTGCACCAGCGCCACTTCGCCCGTGGCATGGGGATGCGCGTTGCTGGTGGTGGGCGCGCCATGGGTGGCCCAGCGGGTGTGGGCAATGCCGATGAGGCCGTGCGCCGGATTGACCGCCAGTTCCTTGACCAGGTTGTTGAGCTTGCCCTCGGCGCGGCGGCGGATCAGCTCGCCATCGACCACGGTGCAGACGCCGGCGCTGTCATAGCCACGATATTCCATGCGGCGCAGGCCATCGACCAGCCGGTCTGCCACTTCTTCCTTGCCGACGATTCCGATAATTCCGCACATGGATCTTGGCCCAGCTTTCTTCAGGGTGAGGTACGCGCACCGAACATGCCCGCCGATTCTTGCGGTGGCAGGCACGGCCGGTCAAGGCATGGTCTCTATGCCCGCGCCCTTGCCGCGAGGTGAACGCGCGGATGAATTCGCGGACATGAACTTTTCGGTCACGCGAAAACGCGTGCCGATGCTATTTCCGGCCTTCGGCCTTCTTCTTCTTCATCGCGTCGTGGAAGCGATCGGCCCAGCCCGGCTTGACCAGTTGTTCGCCCCGCACCAGGCGCAGTTCCCCATCCGACACATCGCGCGAAACCGCGCTGCCGGCAGCAACGATGGCATCGGCGCCGATCCGCACCGGGGCGATCAGGGCAGAGTTGGAGCCTATGAAGGCCCTCTCGCCGATCACCGTGCGATACTTGAAGTAGCCGTCATAATTGCAGGTGATCGTGCCCGCGCCGATGTTGGCGCCCGCACCCACGTCTGCATCGCCCAGATAGGTGAGGTGGTTGGCCTTGGCCCCTGCCCCCAGCCTGGCGTTCTTCACTTCCACGAAATTGCCGACGCGGCTGCCTTGCTCCAGCGCGGCGCCGGGGCGCAGGCGGGCAAACGGGCCGACCGAGACGCCGCTTTCCAGCGTGCAACCCTCCAGGTGGCAGAACGCGTGGATGACCACGTTGTCCGCCACGGTCACGCCGGGGCCGAACACCACGTTCTGCTCCACCGTCACGTCACGGCCCAGCACGGTATCATGCGCGAACCACACGGTTTCGGGCGCGACCAGCGTGGCGCCGTCGGCCATGGCAGACTGCCGGCGGCGGCCTTGCCAGCGCGCCTCTGCCTGGGCAAGCTCGCCCCGGCTGTTGATACCGGCCACTTCATCGGCATCGTCGGTCACCACCACGGCGCAGGTCTTGCCCGCCTGGTTGGCCACGTTGACGATATCGGTGAGGTAGTATTCGCCCTGGGCATTGTCGTTGCCCACTTGGTCCAGCAGGGCAAAGAGATCGGCACTTTTAACCGCCATCAGCCCGGAATTGCACAATGTGCAGGCGCGCTCGGCATCGGTCGCGTCCTTGTGTTCCACCATTTTCACCACACGATCGCCATCGGCGATCACCCGGCCATATTGCAGCGCGTCGTCCGGGCGGAAGCCCAGCACGACAACGGCGGGCGCATCGGGCGCGTGCAGGCGATCGAGCATGGCCTGCATGGTCTGCGTGCGCACGAAGGGCACGTCGCCATAGAGAATCAGCACGTCCCCGTCGAAACCGGCCAGCGCATCCTGGGCCTGTTGCACGGCGTGGCCGGTGCCAAGCTGCGGCTCCTGCACCGCAATCGTGGCGCTGCCGGCCAAGGCCTTTTCCAGCTGCTCGCGGCCATGCCCCGCCACCACCACTTGCCGGGCCGGGGTCAGCTGCGCCGCGCTGGCCATCAGGTGCATCAGCATGGGGCGCCCGGCGATGGGGTGCAGCACCTTGTGCAGATCGCTTTTCATGCGGGTGCCCTTGCCGGCGGCCAGGACGACAAGTGCGAGTGGAGCAGTGTTGTGCGTGGTCATGCGCGCATCCTTGCCAGCTAATGCTTGCAGTTTCCAGAACGGGTGGGCACTGCCATGCAACATGAACGATTTTCCATTTTCCATCGTCGGTTTCGATCTCGACGGGACGCTGTGCGACACGCTCGAAGACCTGGGCAATGCGCTGAACCATACGTTGCAAGATGCCGGGCGCCCAACTTATCCGATGGAAACCGTTCGCACTTTCATCGGCGGCGGCACCGACCAGATGCTGCGCGCCGCGCTGGCGGCATCTGGCGGCTTTGACGATGCGGAAGTGAAACCCCTGCAGACCAGGTTGCTGGGCTATTACACCGATGCGATCGCGGTGCATTCGCGGCTCTATCCCGGCGGCGCACAGATGCTCGATGACCTGGCTGCGCGCGGCGTGAAGCTGGCCGTGGCCACCAACAAGCGCGAGGAATACGCGCGGCAACTTCTCGATGAGCTGGGCCTTTCCCCCCGCTTTGCCACGATCATCGGCGGCAATACCCTTGGCCCCGGCAAGGCCAAGCCTGCGCCCGACATGCTTTATGAGATGATCGCGCGCTGTGGCGGCGGGCCTGCCGCATTCGTGGGAGATACCACGTTCGACATCGGCGCCGCCCGCGCTGCCGGCCTGCCGGTTGTGGCCGTGAGCTTTGGTTTCCACGACCGGCCGCCCCAGTCCCTGGGCGCCGATGCCGTGATCGACCACTTCGACCAGTTGATCCCGGCACTCGCCGCGCTGGCCTGAGCGTTCAGCCTTCCAGAAATGCCATCAGGCCGCGCTCTTCGCGGCTGAGCCAGCGGGTGGCGCGCGGCAGGCGGAAGCCCGCGCGCCACGTGGCCTGTTCCGGCACGAGAGCCAGAACGGCCGGGTGGATATAGCTTTTGCGCGCGATCGTGGGGGTATTGCCCAAGCGATCGGATACCAGCGTGAGCAGGGCCTTGAGCGACACATCCTCTTGCGCGCCAGCCAGCGCGGCCAAGGCCAGCACGCTGGCATGCCAGGTGCGGAAATGCTTGGCGGTGATTTCGGCACCCGTGGTTTCGCGCAGCCAGGCGTTCACGTCGGCCGATCCCACCGGGCAGGCCGTGCCGTCAGGAGCCAGATACTGGAACAGATGCTGGCCCGGCAGATCCTGCATTCGCTTGACGAAACGCACGAGCGCGCGATCGGTCAGCCGCATATCCCGCTCTATGCCGGACTTGGCCCGGAAGCGCAGCCGCAGGCTTTGGCCGCGAAGCTCCACATGCTTCATCCGCAATGTGGTTGCACCGAAACTGGCATTGGCGCGGGCATAGGCTTCGTTACCCACGCGGATCGCGCCGGTATCGAGTAGCCGCACGACCGACGCGATGCAGCGCTCTCGATCAAGCCCGCGACCACCCAGGGCCGCTTCCACGCGGGCGCGCACCTTGGGCAAAAGCGCGCCGAACGCCGCGCAACCGTCGAACTTTTCCGCCTCCCGCGCGGCGCGGAAATCAGGGTGGTAGCGATATTGCTTGCGCCCGCGGGCATCGACACCCGTGGCAAGGATATGGCCGTGGGGCATGGGGCAGAACCAGGCGTCGCGATAGGCCGGCGGCAATGCCACGGAATTGAGCCGGGCGATCTCGTCGCGATCGGCAATGCGTTGCCCGGCATGGTCGCGATAGCACCACCCTCGCCCGGCACGGCGCCGGGTGATCCCCGGCAAGCTGTCGTCCACATAGATGAGTTCGCACTTGCCCGGCTCTGGCAAAACGGCTTTCCTTGTCATTGCAGTGGCCTCTCCACTCCGGCCAACGCCACTGCAAGTCTTGCGGTTCCCCCGGCTCCCCGTCAAAACGGCAGGCAGCCTAACAGAATCTCGCGCAGAGGATCGACCATGTCCGAAGAATATATTCCCCCGAAAGTCTGGACCTGGGAAAAGGCAAACGGCGGCGCCTTTGCCAGCGTCAACCGGCCCATTGCCGGCCCGACACACGACAAGGATCTGCCCGTGGGCCAGCATCCGTTCCAGCTCTATTCGCTGGGCACGCCCAACGGCCAGAAGGCCGCGATCATGCTGGAAGAACTGCTGGAAGCCGGCGTGGCCGAGGCCGAATACGATGCCTGGCTGATCAAGATCTTCGAAGGCGATCAGTTCTCGTCAGGCTTTGTCGACATCAATCCCAATTCCAAGATCCCGGCGCTGGTCGATCGCAGCGGCCCCACCCCGTTCCGCGTGTTCGAATCCGGCGCGATCCTGATGCACCTGGCGGAAAAGTTCGGGATGTTCCTGCCCAAGGAAAACCCGGCGCGGGCCGAATGCCTGTCCTGGTTGTTCTGGCAGATCGGCTCCGCGCCGTTCCTCGGCGGCGGTTTCGGGCACTTCTACCACTATGCCCCGGTCAAGATCGAATACGCGATCGACCGCTATGCCATGGAAGCCAAGCGCCTGTTCGACGTGGCCAACCGCCGCCTTGCGGAAAGCCGCTTCCTGGGTGGAGACGAATACACCATCGCCGACATCGCCACCTTCACCTGGATGGGGAACATCTATCGCGGCGAAGCCTATGGCGATGCGGCGACGTTCCTTTCGATGCACGAATACGAACACGTCGGCCGCTGGGTGGACGAAATCGGCCAGCGGCCGGGTGTTGTCCGTGGCCGCGTGGTCAATTCCGTCAACCGCATGCCCGAGCGCCACAGCGCTGCGGATTTCGACGCGCTGACGCCGAACGGCTGAACGCGATCGGCACCGGAATTCACGCCCTCGCTACCTTTTCGCATGAGTTCCTGCCCTCGCGGCAGGGGCTCATGCGCACTGCCGAGTTATCCCCAGCTACCCCCTTTTCATTCGCGCTTCGCCCGCTATAAGCGCGCGCTCTGCTGGGGCGTCGCCAAGTGGTAAGGCACCGGTTTTTGGTACCGGCATTCGCAGGTTCGAATCCTGCCGCCCCAGCCAGATTTTCTATGCTGCCGCATCTATAGGTTAGGCGCGTGGGCAAATTCCACAACGCTGCCAGGGCCCTTTATAGGGCAACCCCTTCAGGGCTGGACAAAAAACCACCATCTCAGCGTCGGCTCGGCTAGCAACAGGCCCATTGTTGCGTCACCTCGCCTCCTCGAACTGGCGATTTTTGCATCCAGCCGTGGCGCTGTGGAATTTGTTCACGCCGCCTTGGCCATCTCTGACGCCAATCGGCGTTGTTATTGGCGTTTCCAGCCGCTAATGCCCCGCCTGGGGACGATTGGAGGTTGGGGTTGGTACGCGTGCAGCAACGGTGCCGCCGAGACGGCGGCATGGCCGATGGATGATTGTGCCCTGGCAGGGAATGCCGGGATGTCGCGTTGTGCTCCCCTTTCTGACGATGGCGTGCCTTCCAAGCCAATGCCTGCGCCATGGGCGGTCGCCCTGGTCTACAATCCTAAGGCAGGTCACTTCTGCGCGCGTACGCTGGCGCGCTGGCAGCGGGCGCTGTCGGCAGCCGGGCACGCCACACGGCTGGTCGATAGCCTGGATTATGCCCGCGCGCCCGATCGACACCAAGCCGACGTGGTGTGCATCGTAGGCGGGGACGGTACGGCACGGATGGTGGTGGAAGCAGGGCGCTCGGCGTCCCGCTCGCTTTGCCATGCGCTCTTGCCGGCCGGAACGGTCAACCTCATCGCCCGTGAAACCGGCTGCGACCGGGATTCGGCCAAGTTGATTGCGGCGCTGGCAGATCGGGCCACGCCCACGCGGCAATATCACGGCCTCGTCAACGACGCTGCCTTTCTATGCTGCGCCTCGGCCGGGCCGGACAGCGCGGTGGTCGCGCGCGTTACCGATGCCGCAAAGCGTCGCTGGGGGCGAATGGCCTATGGCTGGGCGCTGATCGCCCAGTTGTGGCATTGGCCGCGCCCTGCCCTGCGCGTGACGGTCGATGGCGCAACCCACGCAGCCGAGGCCGTGTTCGTGCTCAAGGGGCGGTTCTATGCCGGGCCTTGGACACTTGATCCACAGGCTGCGTTAAGCCGCCCCGAGTTTCGCGTCTTGCTGATGCCGCAGGCGAGGCGGCGCGACATCATGCGCCTTGCCCTGAGCGCCATGATCAGCCCGCGCTTTGCCGATCCGGCATGGCAGCGCCTTGCTGCGCAAACCGTGACGATCGCGGCGGAACGGCCCGTTCCCGTCCAGGCCGATGGCGATGTGCTGGGCCACACGCCCACGCGGTTCAGCGTGGCGAAAGCGCCCATCGCGTTTTTGTCGCCCGTGGCGCCGCAGACCCGCAGGGACCCGGGTTGATGCGCCGGCAAACAGAGCGAAAACCGTGTGATGATACCGCCCTGCCCCGGTCCCCTGCCCCGCGCCCCTTGGCGACAAAGCCGTCCCCGGCCAGCCTCGTCCATCCGATGAAATCCGGACCAGTGGGAACGCGCGTGCGCCCGGAGCCGGCTGTCGATGCATGCCTGTGGACGTTGGTGGGCGGCTCGGCCTTGATCGTCGGGGCCATGATGCTGGGCAACCAGCTGCCCGTGCTCGTGGCAAGCCCGGCATTTGCGGCGCTGGCGGTGGTATTGGGCCTGTTGGCGGAAACCTGGCGGCGCTGCGCCGGTGCGGCAACGCCGCTGCAGGCGCGGCTGCGCAACCTGAGCGAATATGGCCTTGTCCTTATCGCCATCGGCGTGCTCGGCGCCGTTGCCAGCTATCAAGTGGCGGCCATCTCGCGTGGCTTTTGCGATGATGACTTGCAACACTGGGATACCGTTCTGCATTTCGACTGGCTGGATCTCTATCGCCTGGTGGCGCGGCATCTCCTGCTGCAACACGCCGGGTCGGCCGCCTATAACGCGGTGTTTCTCTATCCGTGGGCCATTCTGATCTGGCACAGCTGGCGCGACGAGCGCGACCATGCGCGCGAGTTCCTGCTGACGTTCTGGTTGGCGGCGGCGCTTACCCTTGCCTTGTTTCCGCTGTTTCCAGCGCGCGGGGCGCTCGATCACCTGTGGCAAGGGCCAGTGCCCTATTGGCCCAGCAACGGGCTGACACAAGGTGTCGTGATCGATGCCCTGCGCGCCCACCGCATGGCCGCGATCGATCTGTCGGCCGTGATCGGCGTTGTCTCTGCGCCCAGCTTCCACACGGTGTGCGGGGTGTTGTTCATCGCGTTTTCGTGGCGCATCCCGCAGCTGCGGCCACTGATCGTTCCGCTCAACCTCGTGCTGCTGGCGGCAACGCCGGTGGAAGGATCGCACTACCTGATCGACATGATCATCGGTGCAGCCGTTGCCGGGATAGCTCTTGTTGCCGTGCGCAAGCGGCTGCCACTCGTCGCCTTGCTACAGCGCCTGGGAGCAAGGCGTCGCCGACCTGCCCCCGCTGCCCGATAAACCAGCCTGCGCTTTCCTCAATAGTCCTTGCTGGCTTTCACGCTGATCTGTTCGTCACCGATCGTGGAGATCGTGCCGAGCAGTGCAAGCCAGCGGGTGATGCGGAATTCGATCGACGTGGCGTTGTAGCCGCGCCCGTCGGTCACCAGTTCCAGATAGAACCGGCGGCCCAGGTACTTGCCCACGGCGATGGACGTGCCACGCCCCGTGGCGCTGTCTGCCCCGACGATACGCAAGCGATCGAGCCCGATGGCGTTGCGCACCTTGTTGATCGGATCGCCTCCCCCGCCGCCGCGCAGCGATGCCAGGGCCGAGGCCAGCTGCACCGCTTCGGGCGCGGAAATCTGGGTGATCGACGTGCCGAACAGCAGGCGGCTAAGCAGTTCCTCCTCGGGCAAGGCCGGGGTCGAGCTGAACGCAATGGATGTGTGCGCTGCCGTGCCGGTGATCGAGATCGTGGCATTGACGCCATTGGCATCGCCCGTGGCCACGATGTCGAGCTGCGGGTCGATGGGCGTGGAGCCGGTGAAGCGGATCTTTCCACGCGTGAGGTCAAACCGCTTGCCGGCAAATTCATAGGCGCCGCGCACCACTTCGGCCGTGCCGGTGATTTCCGGCGCGGCGGTGGTGCCGCGCAGCCGGATATCGGCGCTCCATTCGCTGTCCAGCCCCATGCCGCGCACCGCCACGCGATTGGGCGCAACGGCATCGATCATGAATTGCCAGGGCGCAGAAGCCACCTTGGGCGGCGCGGCATCGGCCGGGGTGTTGATTTCCCGCGTCTTGATCGTCGGAAGTTCGACCGCCGTGCTGGCCTTGCCCAGTGCCCAGCTCGCCTGCTCGATCCGCACGCGCCCGGCGATGGTGCCGCCGTTGCCGGCGCTGATCACCCGCAGCGGCCCGGTGACCGTGGCCGACATGTCGTCGCGCCGGATTAGCTGGGCATTGCTGGCCGCCATGCGCAAGTCCAGCCCCACGCCCTTCGTTGCCAAGGCGGAAAGATCGATAGTGCCGCTGCCTTCCACTTTGCCGCCATTGCTGGTGGAGCCGGTGAAATGCTGCAGCGACAGATGCGACGCGTCAAAGCTGCCGGTTGCTTCCAGGTTCTGGATGTCTGCGCCGATCAGCGAGGATCGCACACGCAAGCCCTTGGCCGCCAACGCGCCGTTCAGCACGGGAGCATCGATCGTGCCCGTGACATTGGCCACTGCGCCGAGAGGCCCGGTAAAGTCGAACGCCTCGACCGCCGCCAGGCGCCAGAGTGCCTCGGCAGGGCCGCTGTAGCGCACTTGCGCGTTGAGCTTGCCGCCGCGCAGCCGCTCGGGCAGCGTTCCGCCACGCGGCATGTCGGCAATCACGGCCTGCAAGCGCCCGCGCACGGCGCCGCCATCCTTGACCACGGCCCGCGTCTGCAAGGCGGCAGCATCCAGCTGGCCGACGAGGTAGAGGTCGACCGGGTGCGACGTCAGCACCAGGCCCGAGCGCGAGAAGTTGCGCACCTGGATCGCCACATGGCCTTGCGGCGCGCCGCTGCCATCGTCGCTGTAATCGATCAGGCCCGATGCGATGCCGCCCAGGCCCAGGTCGGCCACCGCGATATCGAGCACCGACAGCGGCATGCGCGCCACCTTGAGGTCGATCTTGGTCGGCCCGCCCAGCACATGGCCTTCGGCGATCACGATGCCGCGTCCGAACGTCACCTGAGTCGGCTCCAGCCTCCAGCCTTCGCCCTCGCGCTCCATCACCATGCGGCGTGGCATGTCCACCGTGCGCCCGGCATAGTTGCCCGCGACATAGGCGACGATCTTGTCCGGCTCGAACGCAGCGGTGCCTTGCAAGGCAAACTGCGTGCCTCGGCGCCCGGCGACCGAGGCAGTGACGCTGCCCGAACCGTTGACCAGCGCGGCGCTGGCGGCAAGGCGGCCGATGAATACCTTGCCGGCCGAAAGCCCCTGCGCCGAAACGTTGGCGGTAAGCGTGCTGTTGCCCTTGGCGAACAGCCCATCCACGTCGATCCTGGCATTGCCGATAGCGAGTGGCAGGTCCCCGCCGAAGCGCGCATTGCGCGCGAGGATCAGCGCCTTGACCATCTGCCCGCCATCTTGCGGTGCCAGGTGGATCGTGCCGTCCAGCCCGCCGCCCTTGAGCGCCAGGTCGCCAGCCACGCCACCATCACCCAGCGTCACGCCGCCAGAAATGTCGGTCTGCCACACGCGCAGAAACTGGATTTGCAGCCGCGTTGGGCCGCCCTTGGGCGAAAACAGCCCCATCGACCCATTGAACGGCCCAAGGCGCGATTGGCCCTGCGCCGTGATGCCCAGGCCATCGGCAATCGGGCTGATGCCGACGCGCACATCCTTGAGGCCGGCTGCCGGAAGCGGGCTGGCAAAGACCAGCTGCGCATGTGGACCGTCCTTGGCCATCCGCGCATCGACGGTGAAGGGGCCATAGTCGGCAGAGCGCCCTTGGCCGACGACGCTGCCCGTGCCGTCCTGGCCCACCTGGCCATCCATTGTGAGCGTAAGCTTGGGCGCGTTGACCGACACCTTGCGCAAGGTGAGCGGAATGGCGCCGCCCATCCGTGCACTGCCTGAAAAGCGCACGTCCCCGCCAGCCAGATTGGCGAGCGTTGCATTGCTCAGCCGCGAGATTCGTCCAGCGGCATTGGCCTGGATCGACCAGGGCAAGCGATCGCCCACCTTGATGAGGACCTTGGCGGTGCCATCGAGCACGCCCACGTTGGGCACGGCAAAGCCACGCGCCACGATCGGTCCGGCCAAGGCATAGCCACCCCGCGCCATGTCGCCGCGCAAATTGAGGCGCGCGTCCAGCCCCTTGAGATGCAGCGACAGCGGGTCAGCGGAAATCGCGTTACCCCGCACCACCAGATCGCCTTGCAACCGCGCACCGGCCAGATGGGGATCGACCTGGGGCTGGCCGCTGTGCAGCGACTGCGCCGTGACGTTGAGCGGAAGGACAAGGGCCTTGCCGTCCCAATGCGCCGTGCCGGCCGTGCGCAAGCCTTGCGCGGTCATCTGGCCCGAACGCACGCTCCGCACGGTCAACTGATGCGCGAAGGACAAGTCGGTGAATGCGCCGTCGAGCGTCCCGGAAAGCGCGACGCCTTGGATCTGCGGATCGGACAGCAGCCGTTCGGGGCGCAGCACTTGCGCCTTGACGTTGATCGCTTCGGCCCGGTTGTTCGCCAGATCGAGGCCGCCCTGCGCCATGGCACGCAGCGCCGGGGTGACGGCGAAGGCCGTGCCCTGCGCGCGGCTTTGCGCAAAGGTGCCCTGATAGACCAGCGAGACTTTGCCACCGGCAGCGGCGGCCGCGGTGCCCTTGACCAGATCGGCAGGGAATACCTGGCCAGCCAATCGATAGTTACCGCTGCGGTTGTCGAGCAGGAAAGCACCAAGCGTCTTGCCGTTCTGCTGCGCCCAGCCGAATCCATGCCAATCGGCAAAGCGCCCGCGCCCGGCCACGCGCATGTGTACCTCGCGGCGCAGGCCCGAAAGCCCGGCCAACAGGCCATCCTTGGGCGCATCATAGGCGCCGGCCAGTTCGAACCGGTCGCGGTCGGGCTCGCTGTCGAGGTGCAACACCAGCCGGTCGCGACCGCCGAGCTTGCCCGTCACGTCAAGCAGAGCGCGCCCGCCGCGAATGTCGGCGCGGGCCTTCACGTCGATCCGCCGCCGATCGCCCACGATGCCCTTGGCGATCGTCAGGTCTTCCAGCGCGAAGCGGTCGATGCGAATGTCGAAATCGGGCAGGATCGGCGCGTTGGGATCGCCCGGATTCATCTTGGGCGTGCGCCAAAGCGTGCCGCGATGGAACACGAGCGTGCGGATATCGAGGCCGCTGTGCAGCCACGACAGGGGCCGCCAATCCAGGTCCACTTCGGGCACGGTCATGAAGCGGCCATGGGGATCGCTGATCACCACGTCGCGCAAGGTCGACGCACCGAACAACGAGCCATCGATCCGCCCGATCTTGACCCGCAGCCCCGATCCGGGGGTCACTTGCGCGATGCGATCGATCACGAAACGGTGGCCGATCGCGGAATCGAGAATGAGGAACAACAGGCCCAGGCCGGCGGCCAGCAACAGCAGGGTCGTGACGATCCGCCGCGTCCACCGCGCGGCAAATCCCGGCCGCTGGGGCAGAGCGGCGGCATCCTGCGCGGGCGGCGCGTCTTGCGTATCCTGCGCCATCAGAACGCTTGCCCCAATGCGATATAGACGCCGATGCGGCTATCGCCTGGCCGCCGGTTGAGCGGCGTCCCCACGTCAACGCGGATAGGCCCGAAGTTCGTCTGGTAGCGCAGCCCCAGCCCGGCCCCCAGGCGCAGGCCGCTGAGCGTGGGGGTTGCATTCGGCCCCACCGTGCCGGCATCGACAAACGGCACGAGGCCGACCGCGCCGCCGAACAGCGGCGTCTTCACCCGCGCTTCAAGCGAAAATTCGGTGAGCGAGCGCCCGCCAGTCGGCTCGCCCGTCGCGTCGAGCGGCCCGACGCGCTGGTAGGAATAGCCGCGTACCGAGGCGCCGCCACCGGCATAGAAGCGCCGCGAGGGCGCGATATTGTCAAGCGTGGTGCCCGCGATTGCCCCCAGCCGGGTGCGCGCGGCCAGGATCACGCTGCCGCCCACCCGCTGGTAGATGCTGGCATCGACCTGGGTCTTCACATATTTCGATCGCGTGCCGTTTGTCACCGACAGTTCGGGCGAGACCCGCAGCGACAGGCGCCAGCCCTTGGTGGGATCGAGCAGATTGTCGCTGCCGTCATAGGCACCGCGCAACGGCAAGGCCGCGATAAAATAGTTCGTGCGCGGAATTGTGCTGGTGGTTTCCTGCGTTCCGATCAGTTGCACGCCCACCGAATAGGTCCAGGGCTTCTGGAAGATCAGCGTCGATTGTTTTTCCAGCGTGGCCGTGGCCGACAGCGTATTGGCGTCATAGGCGCGCACCTGGATCGTCTGTGCATAGAGATCGGCGGTCAGCACCTGATCGCGTTCGTGGAAGTTGCTGCGGCGGAACGTGACGCCAGCAAGCTGTTCCTGCGTACCGAGCACGCCGCGCAAGCGGATCATGCCCTCGGGCGGGAAGAAGTTGCGATGCTCCCAGCTGCCTTCCAGGCGCGCGCCTTCGCCGCTGGAATAGCCGATCAGCCCGGCGAGCGTGCGTTGCGGCGCCTTGGTGAGGTCTACGTCCACGTCGACCACGCCGGGCTGCCCATTGGCAGGCGGTGTCACCTCGCGCGCCTTGACCGTGGCGGTGGAGACGAGGCTGGTGGCAAGGATGCCTTCACGCAGATCGTCCATGTCGCTGCGCTGGTACATGTCGCCGGGCCGGAAGCGGGCGATCCGCGCCAGATGGCGAGAGCTGAGATAGGACGGCAGGTTGCTGTTCACCTGGCCGAAGCGATACTTGCCCCCGGTGGTGACAGGCACGTTCAGATCGCCCGTGCGCGGTTCATGATCGATCACCAGGTCGGGTTCGCCCACGCTGGCAAAGGCATAGCCGCGCTCGCCCAGTTCCTTGTTCAGGCTGTCCTTTTCCAGCAGGATTTTGTCGCTGTTGATCGGATCGCCCACGTTGAGGTGGAAGGCCGCACGCAGGTTTGTGGCATCGCTGGCCGCCGGAACATCGCCCAAGTCGATCTTGGCGAACCGATATTGCGGCCCAGGCTGGACATCGAACCGCACCACCGACTTGGCCAGTTCCGCCTGCCGCCGCGCACGCACCACTTCGGCAGCTTCCGCCCGCGTCGGTGCCGCGCCAGAGGCATCCGCGCTTGCGGTTTGCGCGGCTGGCCGCTCGATCGTCTGCGTCACGCCGGGATCGTAATAGCCATAGACGCGCAGCACCTGCTGCAACAATTCGGCATCGCTTTTCGCACGGCGGGTAAGCTGCGCGAGATTGTCTTCGTCGTCCTTGAGCGTCGCCAGCGCCGAAAGCCCCTTGAACCGGGCCACGATGGCATCGCGATCGGGCATTTTCGCGTCTGGCGGAAAGGCCAGAACCACCTGATCGCCCACCCGCACCAGCGATGCGTCGGCAATCTGCGCGCCCTGGGCGGCATCATCGTTTTCCAGCGCCGCACCGGCCGCCTTGACCTGTTCTTGCGCGTCGGCAATGTCGGGATCGGGCGTGAGCGGCGCGATCGTCGGCAGATCCGCCTGGTCGGGCCACTCGATCGTGATGCCGGGAAGGGTGGGCAGCGCCGGCAGGGGTTCGGGGCTGATCAGGGTGGAGACATCCGGCACCGGGGTGCGCGCGGCGTCTGTATCGCGGGCCCAGGCTTGCGGGTTGTCCAAGGCAGAATCCGGGATCAGCGCCTCAAGCGCCGGATCGGCATTGCGGGACTGGCCCAGCGCTGGCAGCGGCACCAGGCTGGCGCCAAGGCCGATCCCCACGGCAGCCAGGCCGTGCGCCAGGCCCGAGCGACCGAAAATCTCAGAGCGGAGGAAAGCCCTCGGCCATTCCGGCGACGACCGGGCGAGGCGCGAGTTCGGGCTTGGTCGGCATGGCATCGGCGCCATCGGCGCGGCCCAGGCGGTCGATCGCCTGCTCCTGGGCGCCAGGTTCGAAACCATGCCAG